>BNJT01001182.1_pt1 | contig 357316 bp, 673 predicted proteins | sample 8540491 | NCBI WGS metagenome assembly BNJT01 (sample SAMD00202455, study PRJDB9452) | human saliva metagenome | host: Homo sapiens | reverse complement strand
GATACTTCTTGATCTTGATAAATGTTATTCACAATATCGTTAAATGTTTGAGATAGAATTTTTGAATTTCGTCAGTATCTGCGTTTAATGCGCCTTCTTGTGAACGAGGTAGCATTAAATGCTTTGTTATATGAACCTCTCGCGCCTTGAACATAAACAGTCGCTTGAATTTTGGTATTAAGTTTATAACGAAAGATTACCTTTTGTTCTACTTTCGCGTAGCAAATTCACGCACATCCACAGTTACCCACGCATTTGATCCATTGGATTTGCCCAATTCTGAAACCTTTTACTAATAAGATTTTGTTGCATCACTTGTTGGAATAACTGTGTAACACTCGGTGATGAATTTAATTTAATGAGTTCTCCACGTTTGGTATAGCTCGCGATATCTTGCGTTGTGCGACTATCTTTCGTTGTTACACTACAATCGCATTTTGATTAATGTTCATTGTGGCATTCTGGTGCCGGTGGTGTGAACGTTAATGTATTTGATTGTGCTTGGCAGCCAGCAAAGGAACAGCGTAGCGGCTGCAATACTTACTGCTGATAATGTTTTGATTTTGTTTGATAATGTCATAATTTCCCCAATGAGCCAGTTAAAACTGTGTTATTCTTGCAAAACTTCATTGCTAATGTATAGCGTTTCATTGTGATTTTGTGGAGATTTATGATGTCTGTTCAACAAACTATCGAACAAAAATTCAACTAGAATTTCAACCGCACTTTTTTACTGTAGAAAATGAAAGCCACTTACATAGTTCTGGTCGTGGTGCAAGTCTCATTTTTAAATGTGTGATTGTGAGTAATGTTTTTTTGAAGGAATGCGTAAAAGTACAGCGTCATCAACGTGTTTATCAATTGCTTTGCAGATGAGCTTAATGGCGGTGTTCATGCGTTAGCATTGCATTTGTTTACTGTAGAGGAATGGGGCGAGTTAAATGAGAAAAATTCCCGCTTCAACGAAATGCGCAGGCGTTGGACATTAATTTTTATGTTATGAAGATGTAACATTTTTGATATATCGCAAAAAGGTTTTTACAAAAAGTAGGGACGTTTAAGTAGCGAAAAAGCAGATTTTCGCTAGAATAAGACGTTTAATTTTTATCCAAATTCAATTTCTCGATAAGGATGTTTATCGTGAAGTTAACCGATTTGAGTTTTTATTTTTGTGGCATTGATGTCTTTCTAAAGGTGCTTTGTCACGCTCAAAACACAGAGATTGCATTTAACTTGCTTTATTTGCAATTGTATTTTTAACCTTGAAAAGTAGTGCAAACAGTATGATTACAATTAAGAAAAGGCTTGGATCTCCCAATTGCGGGAAAAACTAGCACAAGTAATCCACAACGGAAATGTTGTGAATCAAGTTGCGATTCTAGGTGAGGAGTATGTGGGGATGCGTCCTTCGATGAAGGTACGTGAAGGCGATGTCGTAAAGAAAGGCCAAGTGCTTTTTGGAAGACAAGAAAAATCCAGGTGTGATTTTTACAGCCCCTGCAAGTGGTACTATCACTGTAATCAATCGTGGTGAGAAGCGCGTATTACAATCTGTCGTAATTAATGTGGAAGGAAATGAGCAAATCACTTTTCGCAAAAATATAGCGCAGAACAATTGAATATGCTTTCTTCTGAGCAAGTAAAACAAAACCTTGTTGAATCAGGTTTATGGACTGCATTACGTACTCGTCCATTTAGCAAAGTACCTGCGATTGATAGTGAACCAACCTCAATTTTCGTGAATGCAATGGATACCAATCCATTAGCTGCAGATCCTGCAATCGTGCTAAAAGAATTTTGGCAAGATTTCACGAATGGTTTAATAGTATTAAGTCGTTTATTCCCTTCAAAACCGTTACACTTGTGTAAAAGCAGGTGATACGAATATCCCAACTGTTGATCTTGAAAAATTTACAGATTCATGATTTCGGTGGCGTTCACCCTGCAGGTCTTGTTGGTACTCATATTCATTTTATTGATCCTGTTGGTGTAAATAAAACTGTATGGCACATCAATTATCAAGATGTGATTGCTGTGGGTAAATTATTTATAACAGGCGAGCTTTTATGTTGAACGTGTTATTTCTCTTGCTGGTCCGCAAGTGAAAGAACCTCGTTTAATTCGCACTGTAATTGGTGCTAATCTCTCTCAATTAACCCAAAACGAATTAAGTGCGGGTGAAAATCGCGTAATTTCTGGTTCGGTACTTTGTGGTCAAACAGCAAAAAGGTGTCTCATGACTATTTAAGTCGTTATGCATTGCAAGTATCGGTAATCGCTCGAAGGTAATGAGAAAGAATTCCTTGGCTGGATTACACCGCAATCAAATAAATATTCAATTACTCGTACAGTGTTGGGTCACTTCGGTAAGAAACTATTCAACTTCACTACGGCTGAAAAACGGTGGTGAGCGTGCAATGGTACCAATTGGTAGCTATGAGCGTGTTATGCCGTTGGATATTTTACCGACATTATTATTACGTGATTTAATCGTGGGTGATACCGATGGCGCGCAAGCGTTAGGTTGTCTTGAATTAGACGAAGAAGACTTAGCATTATGCTCTTCGTTTGCCCAGGCAAATATGAATACGGTTCAATCTTTGCGTCAAGTATTAGATAAGATTGAGAAGGAAGGTTAAAAAATGGGTTTGAAAAAAATCTTTTTGAAAAATGGAACCCGCGTTTTTACCAGGTGGTAAATACAGCAAGCTTTATCCGATCTTTGAATCGATTTATACCTTGCTTTATACACCAGGTACGGTAACGCACAAAAAATACTCACGTTCGTGATGCGTTAGACTCAAAACGTATGATGATTACGGTTTTCCTAGCATTGTTCCCTGCGATTTTCTACGGGATGTACAATGTGGGTAACCAAGCGATTCCAGCCTTTAAATCAATTAGGCAACTTAGATCAACTAATTGCTAACGATTGGCACTATGCCCTTTGCAAGTTCATTAGGTTTAGATTTAACTGCTAATGCAACTTGGGGCTCAAAAAAATGGCGCTGGGTGCAATTTTCTTTTTACCAATTTACTTAGTGGTGTTCACCGTTTGTACGATTTGGGGAATTATTGTTCTCAGTTGTGCGTGGTCATGAAGTAAATGAAGGGATGTTCGTTTCAACCATTTTATTTGCGTTAATCGTTCCACCAACATTGCCATTATGGCAAGCAGCATTAGGTATTACTTTTTGGTATCGTTGTTGCAAAAGAAATTTTTTGGTGGCGTTGGTCGTAACTTCATGAACCCCTGCACTTGCAGGTCGAGCTTTCTTGTTCTTCGCCTATCCAGCTCAAATTTCAGGTGATACTGTTTGGACTGCTGCTGATGGTTTCTCTGGCGCAAACCGCACTCTCACAATGGTCGCAAGGCGGTCAGGGTGCATTACAACATACTGTAACTGGTGCTCCAATTACTTGGATGGATGCTTTTGTTGGTAATTTTACCTGGTTCAATGGGTGAAGTTTCTACGCTTGCAATTTTAATCGGCGGCGCAGTGATTGTGTTTACTCGTATTGCGGCATGGCGCATCATTGCTGGTGTGATGATTGGTATGATTGCAACTTCAACTCTATTCAATTTAGTTGGTTCTGATACTAACCCAATGTTCTCAATGCCTTGGCATTGGCACTTTGTTTTAGGTGGATTTGCATTAGGTATGGTATTTATGGCAACAGACCCTGTTTCAGCATCCTTTACCAATGCAGGTAAGTGGTGGTACGGTGCATTAATTGGTGTAATGGCTGTATTAATTCGTACTGTAAACCCAGCTTATCCGGAAGGAATGATGTTAGCGATTTTATTTGCAAACTTATTTGCACCGATTTTCGACTACATCGTTGTTCAAGCAAATATCAAACGTCGGAGAGCAAGAACAAATGGCTAAGTTTAATAAAGACAGCGTTGGTGGTACAGTTACCGTTGTTGTATTGCTAAGTTTAGTGTGTTCTATCATTGTTTCCGGTGCCGCGGTGGCATTGAAATCGAAACAAGATGAGCAAAAAGCACTGGACGTTCAACGTAATATTTTAACGGTTGCTGGCTTAATGAAAGAAGATAATGCTTCCGTCATTAAAGACACTTATAAAAGTTTATTGAACCACGTTTAGTGGATTTGCAAAGTGGTGATTTTGTTCAAGCATCAAAAGAGGATGTAGAAAAATTTGATCCAAAAACAGCAGTAAAATCGACCGCACTTAGTCAAGCCATTCCGGTGGAACAAGATAAAGCCGGAATTAAAGTACGTGCCAATCAAGCGCGAGTTTATCTTGTAAAAGATGAACAAGGTCAAGTCAATCAAGTCATATTGCCGATGTACGGTCGCGGTTTATGGTCAACCATGTACGGTTTTGTTGCGGTTGCCCCAGATGCCAATACCATCAAAGGCATTACTTACTATGATCAAGGTGAAACAGCAGGTCTTGGTGGTGAAATTGCCAATCCGCGTTGGCAAGCACTTTTCGTAGATAAAAAACTGTTTGATGATGATCAACGTGTGGCTATTCGTATTGCTAAAAATGCTTCTTCTAACAAAGAATACGGTGTTGATGCTTTATCAGGTGCAACTTTAACCTCAAAATGGTGCAAGGTTCCTTTTGATTATTGGTTTAGTCAAAACGGTTTTGGTCCATTCTTAGCAAAATTTAAAGCGGGGGCAAGATAATGGCTGATGCAAAAAGCAATTTAAAAAGCACTTTTTGCTTGATCCGATCGTAAAAATAATCCGATTGCGCTGCAAAATTTTTGGGTATTTGTTCTGCATTAGCGGTCGCAACTCAATTACAAAACCGCGATCGTTATGGCCATTGCGGTAAGTTTAGTAACTGGTTTTTTCCAGTATGTTTATTTCAATGATTCGTCATTACATTCCAAATAGTATTCGTATCATTGTACAACTGGCAATTATCGCTTCTTTGGTAATCTTAGTTGACCAAGTATTGAAAGCTTTTGCTTATGGTTTATCTAAAGCAGCTCTCGGTATTTGTAGGCTTGATTATTACTAACTGTATCGTGATGGGTCGTGCAGAAGCTTTTGCGATGAAATCTCGTCCACTTGAGAGCTTTGTTGATGGTATCGGTAACGGTTTAGGTTACGGTGCAATTTTATTAATTGTTGCAACGTTACGTGAGTTAATCGGTTCTGGTCGTTTACTTGGCTTTCCAGTATTCCAAAACCATTCAAGACGGTGGTTGGTATCAACCAAACGGCTTGTTCCTTCTTGCACCAAGTGCGTTCTTTATTATCGGCTTCATCATTTGGGGCTTAAGAACGTGGAAACCTGAGCAACAGGAGAAATAATCAATGGAACATTATATTAGCCTATTTGTGAAGGCGATCTTCATTGAAAAATATGGCGCTTTCTTTCTTCTTAGGGATGTGTACTTTCCTTGCTGTATCGAAAAAAGTGTCAACCGCATTCGGCTTAGGGGTTGCAGTAACAGTTGTGCTTGGCATTTCTAGTGCCAGCGAACCAATTTGTATTTGAACATGTGTTAAAAGATGGCGCCTTAGTTGAAGGGGTAGATTTATCCTTTTTAAGCTTTTATTACATTTATCGGTATTATCGCGGGTATCGTTCAGATTCTTGAAATGACGCTCGATAAATTCTTCCCTGCACTGTATAACGCATTGGGGATTTTCCTTCCGCTTATTGCCGTAAACTGTGCGATCTTTGGTGGCGTATCCTTTGCGATTCAACGTGAATATACCTTTCGCAGAATCTGCCGTGTACGGTATTGGTGCAGGCTTGGGGTGGATGTTAGCAATTGTTGCACTTGCAGGTTTAACTGAAAAAAATGAAATATGCTGATGTACCGGCAGGCTTGAAAGGATTAGGGAATAACCTTTTATTTCTGCTGGATTGATGGCGCTTGGCTTTTATGTCATTCTCTGGTATTCAATTATAAGGAGGCATAAATGAGCGAATCTTCAATTTTATTATTAGGTGTTGCAGCATTTACCGCTATTATTTTAGTACTCGTTGCGATTATCTTGTTTGCCAAGTCAAAACTAGTCGATTCTGGTGATATTACTATTGGTATCAATAACGATCCGGAGAAAGCGATTACATTACCTGCAGGTGGCAAATTATTAGGTGCTCTAGCAAGTAAAGGTATTTTCGTGTCTTCTGCTTGCGGCGGTGGTGGCTCTTGTGGTCAATGTATTGTTAAAGTGAAAAATGGTGGCGGAGAGATTCTTCCAACCGAACTTTCTCACATTAACAAACGTGAAGCAAAAGAAGGCTATCGTTTAGCTTGCCAAGTGAATGTAAAAGGCAATATGGACGTTGAACTTCCAGAAGAAATTTTCGGCGTGAAAAATGGGAATGTACCGTTATTTCTAACGATAACAAAGCCACCTTTTATTAAAGAGCTTAAATTAGCGATTCCTGAAGGCGAAGAAGTACCTTTCCGTGCAGGTGGTTATATCCAAATCGAAGCTGATCCACATGTGGTGAACTATAAAGATTTTCGATATTCCTGAAGAATACCATGAAGACTGGGATAAATATGATTTATGGCGTTATGTCTCTAAAGTAGACGAGCATATTATCCGTGCTTACTCTATGGCTTCCTACCCAGAAGAGAAAGGCATAATTATGCTTAACGTGCGTATTGCAACGCCTCCTCCGCGTCAACCTGATGCTCCTCCAGGTCAAAATGTCTTCTACATTTGGTCATTAAAAGCAGGTGACAAAGTTACTATTTCTGGTCCATTTGGTGAATTCTTTGCTAAAGAGACTGATGCGGAAATGGTATTTATCGGTGGCGGTGCGGGTATGGCGCCAATGCGTTCTCATATTTTTGACCAATTAAAACGTCTTCACTCTAAACGTAAAATGTCATTCTGGTATGGTGCACGTTCTAAACGTGAAATCTTCTATCAAGAAGACTTTTGATCAATTACAAGCTGAAAAATCCAAACTTTGTATGGCATGTTGCATTATCGGACGCATTGCCTGAAGATAATTGACTGGCTATACAGGGCTTTTATTCATAATGTACTTTATGAAAACTACTTGAAAAAATCATGAAGCACCAGAAGATTGTGAATACTATATGTGTGGACCTCCGGTGATGAATGCAGCTGTAATTAAAAATGTTGAAAGATCTTGGTGTTGAAGATGAAAACATTTTATTAGATGACTTTGGTGGCTGATTTTAGTTAGTCAATTCATCATAAAAACTGACCGCACTTTGTGATGAAGTGCGGTCAAAATTTAAGGTGTTTTTTTAGAAAAATTTTCTATGATTACAGGTAAGTTTTTGTTGAGTTTGCCAGTAATTCACAGATTTAGGAAATCCAGATGAAAAATTAATAAGCGGTATCATGGCGGTGGCAATGGCATTAAGTCTTGCTGCCTGTCAAAAAGAAACAAAAAGTTATCTCATTAAGTGGTAAAACAATGGGAACGACTTATCATGTTAAATACCTTGATGAAGGCTCAATGAAAGCAACATCAGAAAAGACGCATGAAGAAATTGAAGCTATCTTAAAAGATGTGAACGCTAAAAATGTCTACTTACAAAAAGATTCGGAACTGAGTCGTTTCAATCAAAAATACCCAAGTGAACACACCGATTGAGATTTCAGAAGATTTTGCCAAAGTATTGGCAGAAGCGATTCGTTTAAATAAAGTGACTGAAGGTGCATTGGATGTAACTGTTGGCCCAGTTGTGAATTTATGGGGATTTGGCCCTGAAAAACGCCCAGAAAAACAACCTCACGCCAGAACAATTAGCTGAACGCCAAGCATGGGTTGGTATTGATAAAATTGCCCTCGATATGAGCGGTGCAAAACCGACATTAAGCAAAAGCACTTCTCAAGTTTATGTCGATTTATCCTCGATTGCTAAAGGTTTTTGGCGTTGATCAGGGTCGCTGAGAAAGTTAGAACAATTAAATGCTCAGAATTACATGGTTGAAATCGGCGGTGAAATTCGATGCGAAAGGAAAAAATATTGAAGGTAAACCTTGGCAGATAGCAATTGAAAAACCAACTACAACAGGTGAAAGAGCGGTAGAGGCTGTCATTGATTAGACAATATGGGAATGGCAAGCTCTGGCGATTATCGTATTTACTTTGAAGAAAATGGTAAACGCTTTTGCTCATGAAATTGATCCGAAAAACAGGTTATCCAATTCAGCATCATTTAGCCTCAATTACGGTACTTGCACCAACCTCACTGACTGCAGATGGCCTATCAACAGGTTTATTTGTGCTGGGTGAAGACAAGGCGTTAGAAGTGGCTGAGAAAAAAATAATCTTGCCATTTACTTAATCATTAAAAACAGATAATGGTTTTATCACAAAATCATCTTCTACTTTCAAAAATTAACAGAAACAAAAAGAATAGTTATGCAAACTTTATTTTTTTACTTTAATCGCTTTCGTCGCAATTATATTGTTGATGTCAATCGGATTTATTATCAAAAACAAAGTTTAAAAGGCAGCTGCGGTGGTTTATCTACCCTTGGTATTGCCAAAGCTTGCGATTGTGATAAACCGTGTGACACGCTTCAATCAAAATTAGATGCGGGTGATGAACAAGCGAAAAGCTGAATATGAGCAAAAATTTTGCGAAAAAAAGATGATGATTCGCAATTTTATGAAGTGAAATAACTTGCTCAAAAAAATGACCGCACTTTATGTGCAAAATAAACTTAACGGCAAAAATTATTTTGCCGTTTTCTAATTCATGACCAATGTGCTTCGCCTTAACCGAAGTTACGGGAGAACTATGTTAATTTCAAATACTTATAATCAACACTTTCCTCAGCTTACACAAGAACAGCTTGTGAGAAATGCTACCAAAAAGTGATTTGTGGTATGTCTGGCGGCGTGGATTCTTCTGTGTCAGCTTTTATTCTTCAACAGCAAGGCTATCAGGTGGAAGGCCTGTTTATGAAAAAAACTGGGGAAGAAGATGATGATACGGATTACTGTACTGCCGCAGCTGATCTTTGCAGACGCTCAGGCTGTATGTGATAAGTTGGGGATTAAACTACATAAAAATTAATTTTGCGGCAGAATACTGGGATAATGTTTTTGAGCATTTTTAACTGAATATAAAGCAGGGCGCACGCCGAACCCAGATATTCTGTGTAATAAAGAAATTAAATTTAAAGCATTTTTAGAATATGCTGCTGAAGATCTTGGTGCCCATTACATTGCAACAGGGACATTATGTACGTAGAGCCGGTGATGATGAAAAAATGCAAAAATTATTACGTGGTTTAGATACTAATAAAGATCAAAGTTATTTTTCTTTATACCTTAAGCCATAAACAAGTAGGGCAAAGTTTATTCCCCGTTGGTGAAATCGAGAAGCCCATTGTTCGCGCTATTGCTGAAGATCTTGGCTTAATTACGGCGAAGAAAAAAAGATTCTACCGGTATTTGTTTTTATTGGTGAGCGTAAATTTAGGATTTCTTAGCTCGTTACTTATCGGCTCAACCTGGGTGATATTCGTACTGTTGATGGTGAAATTATTGGTCGCCATGATGGTTTGATGTATCACACGTTGGGGACAGCGTAAAGGATTAGGCATTGGTGGTTTAAAAAAATGCGGGTGATGAGGCTTGGTATGTGGTAGATAAGGATGTTGAAAAATAATGAGCTTATTGTCGCTCAGGGGCATGACCATCCTCGTTTATTTTCAAAAAGGTTTGATTGCTAGCCAATTACATTGGGTTGATCGCGAGCCAATTCGTGAATTAGTACGTTGCACGGTTAAAAACACGTTATCGCCAACAAGATATTCCTTGTGTGATTGAACCGATTGATGATGAAACTATTCGAGTGATTTTTCGATGAACCTCAATCAGCCGTCACACCAGGACAATCTGCCGTATTTTACCTTGGTGAAATTTGTTTGGGCGGTGGGATTATCGAAGAACGGATTAAATAACCTAACAAAAAAAGGCTTGGAATCCCAAGCCTTTTTCTTTGCGAAATTATTCGCCCAAACGCTCTTTAATACGAGCAGATTTTACCTGAACGTTCACGTAAGTAGTAAAGTTTAGCTTTACGTACTGCACCTTTACGTTTAACAGCGATAGAATCTACAGCTGGAGAGTGAGTTTGAATACACGCTCAACGCCTACGCCGTTAGATACTTTTACGTAAAAGTAAATGCTGAGTGCAAGCCACGGTTACGAATTGCAATAACCACGCCTTCGAATGCTTGCAAACGACGTTTGCTACCTTCAACTACCCATACTTTAACTTCTAAAGTATCACCTGGGCGGAAGCTAGGTACGTTTTTGTTTTTAATTGTTCTTGTTCAAGTTGTTTGATAATGTTAGACATTGTTTGATCCTTTATTGATCCTAGATATAACTGAAACTAACTGTTATGCTCGGCTTGCGCCTCTTTTAACAGTTTACGTTGTTCGTCAGTCAGAGCTAGGCCTTCTAAGAGCTCAGGGCGTCGGAGCCACGTTCTTTGTAACGATTGTTTTAATCGCCATTTCCGAATTTCTTCGTGATGTCCCGACATCAGCACGGGCGGTACAGTTAATCCTTCTAACACTTCCGGTCTGGTGTAATGCGGGCAATCTAATAAACCACCTGCAAAAGAATCTTCTTCTGCAGAGGCTTGTTTACCCTAATACACCAGGAATAAAACGCGCAACAGCATCAATTAATGTCATTGCCGGCAATTTCCCCACCGGTCAGAACGTAATCGCCAATTGACCATTCTTCATCAATTTCAGTTTGAATCAACCGTTCATCAATACCTTCGTAACGTCCACATACCAAAAATCAATTTCTGATTTTTGAGCAAGCTCGGTTACACCGCCTTGATCGAGTTTACGTCCTTGTGGCGAAAGGTAAATCACCTTTGCGCCTTCTCCTGCCGCTGCTTTCGCAGCATGAATCGCACCCCGTAAAGGTTGTACCATCATCAGCATTCCCGGACCACCACCATAAGGACGGTCATCCACGGTTTTATGCTTGTCGAATGTAAAAATCTCTTGGATTCCAACATTCCATTTGCAGAAGATTATGTTTTACGGCTCTGCCCTGTAACCCCAAATTCCGTAATCGCTTTTAAACATTTCGGGGAATAATGAAATCACCCCTATCCACATAAAAAGCCTACTACATTACGTTTGTGCATACTTGAGATTAGAAACCAGCGTCCCAATCCACTTCAATAGTTTTCGTGGTGAGATCGACTCTTTTAACTATTTGTTCATACAAGAACGGAATTAACCGCTCTTGTTTTCCAAAAAGCATCTTTTGGTATTGGCTTTAACCACTAATACATCATTAGAATCCAGTTTCCATCATTTCTGTTACGGTTCCCATTGTATAACCGTTCTAGGGTTTACGACTGAGCAACCAATTAAATCGTGCCAGTAATAATCACCCTCTTCTAGTTCTGGGAAAACAGATAAATCTACACCAATTTCAACATTTGCTAAAATTTGTGCGGATTCACGATCATCAATGCCTTTTAATTTCACGATGATTTCGTGATTATGATGGCGCCAGTTTTCTAATTCTGTTGGCTGCCACTCACCTTTGATTTTTTTAAAAACCAAGGTTGATACTCAAAAAAATGCTTTCAGCTTGTTCTGTTGATGAATAAATACGTAACCACCCACGAATACCGTAGGTCGAGCCTAATTTGCCCACAACTTCAATACGTTGTTGTTCCATATTTTCACCTATCTTAGTTAGTTTAAGAACTAAATCAAAAAGCAAAATTATTCTGCTTTTTGAGCTTCTTTTACCAAGCTCGCAACACGATCAGAAAGTGATGCACCTTGACCAAACCCAGTGGTTAACACGGTCTCAGGTCGATACGAACACGTTCTGCGTTACCTTGTGCGATTGGGTTAAAGAAACCTACACGCTCAATGAAACGACCGTCACGTGGTGAACGGCTGTCAGCTACTACGATTTGATAAAATGGGCGTTTTTAGCTCCGCCACGAGATAAAACGAATGGTTACCATAACCTTCCTCTAAATGTTTAATTACTAAAAGAATATTCCTAAACTCGAAAGTGATTTAAGAATATAGCTTACTTTTTTTCTCTGTATATATAGACAAAAAAAGCCTACGGATTTTTATACTTTTTGAGCAAAAATTGCAAGTTTTGGATGAGCATTCTAATAAGTACGTTATATTCTCTTGAAAAAGTAAACATTATCATTCACATGCAATTTTGTTTTACGTATAATCTAAGAAACTCTTAAACAGTTTTAGGTCAAGTTTACGCGTTAAGCGGTATTTTACATTGATAAAAATATCAGTTAAATGAGGTTTATTATGAAAATCGGTTTTCATTCTGTGTTAATTGGATTAGCGTCATCTATTGGCATTCAACAATCTGTGATAGCAAGTCCTCCTTCGTCTTTTCACCAATCAATATCTACTGAGTCCGCTGAGGCTTTAAAGCAACAATTTTCAATCGCTTTTAGCCAAACAAGAAAAAAACAACAAGTTTCGATTTTACAGAAAAACTTACCGCACTTTTTCTTTACCTCCTCAATTCCTAGATAATCAGATCCAAATAAGTGAAAAATCCTCACTCGCATTTTTAAAACAGATAAAAATCTCACTCCTAAATTTCTTGATTACTTATACTTTGAGCCGATAAATACTGGCGATGCTAATTTAATTCAGGAAATGAAGAAAAAACTTATTGGTGTCTTTTTAGCGAATGAGCAGGCAAAAATTTATATTCGTCAAACAGATAATTCGGAGCAATTTGTTCAGGCTTTAATAGAACGGGGAGCAAAAAGCAGATCAAATCATATTATTGTCTTTGGATGCTAAAGGTATATTTCAAAAAAATTATTGAACAGATACGTCAAGATTTTCCTAATCAAACAACTTTTTCTATTACCGAGAATCGAGTGAGTTTGATAACCCCGTCTTCTGAAATTAAGTCCCGCCTCGCTCTAGCTAATATGATGTTTGCTCGCCAATTTAAAAGGGGTGGAGGTTGATGATTTTTTTCGTATTTGAGATCAAGCACGTGAAAAATCTTCAACACAATAACTATACTATTCGTTATAAGACTTTCCAAGCAATGCTTGAAGGCTTAAATTAATCCGTTTACTCATAAGGAGCCATTATGTTTTTATCTAAAAATCAGTTACCTTTTGCAGTTAGTGCATTAGCAATGCTTTGCTCAGGCACAACCTTTGCTAAAGAAGTGCCGCAAGCACATAAAGCTGTGGAGTTAGTATCTTGCATATTGATGACCATCATTCTTACTTGGAACCGCACGAAGCGAGAATTAATTTAAATGGTCAACAAACAAAAAGTGGATATTGGTGGTTTTTCTGCTGTGAATGGGAAAAACTTTATGAGTTACGCAAAAAGTATAAAAATCCATTAGTGCTACATGCTGGTGATGCGATTACTGGTACGCTGTATTTCACCCTTTTTGGTGGTTCCGCTGATGCGGCTGTCATGAATGCAGGGTAATTTTTGATTATTTTACTTTGGGTAATCATGAATTTGATGCGGGTAATGAAGGTTTATTAAAAACTACTCGAGCCATTAAAAATCCCAGTACTTTCAGCTAATGTTATTCCTGATAAAAATTCAATTTTATATAACAAATGGAAACCTTACGATATTTTCACTGTGGATGGAGAAAAATTGCTATTATCGGTTTTAGACACCGTGAATAAAACGGTTAATTCCTCTTCACCAGGTAAAGATGTGAAGTTCTATGATGAAATTGCTACCGCACAAATTATGGCAAAATGCGCTAAAACAACAAGGTATTAATAAAATCATCCTACTTTCACACTGCAGGTAGTGAAAAATATCGAAATCGCGCAAAAAAGTTAATGATATTGATGTGATCGTTACTGGCGATTCGCATTATTTATACGGAAATGATGAATTACGTGGTTTAAAATTACCAGTAATCTATGAATATCCGCTTGAATTTAAAAATCCGAATGGCGAACCGGTGTTTGTAATGGAGGGTTGGGCTTATTCTGCTGTTGTGGGGGATTTAGGTGTTAAATTCAGTCCTGAAGGTATTGCGTCTATTACTCGTAAAATTCCTCACGTGTTAATGAGTTCTCATAAACTTCAAGTGAAAAATGCGGAGGGTAAATGGACTGAATTAACTGGCGATGAACGTAAAAAAGCACTTGATACTTTTAAAATCAATGAAGAGTATTTCACTTGATGATCATGATGCAAAAAAACAGACATGCTTATTTCAAAATATAAAAAGTGAAAAAGATCGTTTAGCACAAGAAATTGTTGGTGTTATCACTGGTTCTGCAATGCCGGGTGGTTCAGCAAACCGTATCCCAAATAAAAGCAGGCTCAAATCCAGAAGGTTCTATCGCAACGCGTTTTATTGCAGAAACAATGTATAACGAACTCAAAAACAGTGGATTTAACCATTCAAAAATGCAGGTGGTGTGCGTGCGGATATTTTTACCGGGCAATGTGACTTTTAATGATGCTTATACTTTCTTGCCTTTCGGTAATACGTTATATACCTATAAAATGGAAGGTTCGTTAGTGAAACAAGTGCTTGAAGATGCGATGCAATTTGCTTTAGTTGATGGTTCTACAGGGGCATTCCCTTATGGAGCAGGTATTCGTTACGAAGCAGAATGAAACACCAAATGCGGAAGGTAAACGCTTAGTGAGTGTGGAAGTCTTGAATAAACAAACCCAACAATGGGAACCAATTGATGATAATAAACGTTATCTTGTTGGTACCAATGCTTATGTAGCTAGCGGTAAAGATGGTTATAAAAACTTTTGGTAAATTATTTAATGATCCAAAAATATGAAGGCGTTGATACATACTTGCCTGATGCGGAAAGTTTCATTAAATTTATGAAAAAACATCCGCACTTTGAGGCTTACACTTCATCAAATGTAAAATTTAATGCTTCGACTGATGCGTTACCTAAAAAATAAAATTTAAAAATAGCGTGTATTTAACACTCGATTTTATATCTCAGGCAAACCCACTTTATAGACCATCTGGTATAAAGGTGGGTTTTGTCTCTTTCTATTACATTTCACTTTAGATTGCCATTCAAGCAGTCAGTTTCGTAGAGTTTTTCCCTTGCTCCGATGACTTAACTGTATCGACGTTTTCTATCGTAGCTTGATAAGTGTGTCAGGTAATCAGCCTTTCGGTTTTTTGATTTTGCTCGGGCGATGATAATCAAATACACTAATAACCTCTCGGCGAGCCAAGCTTTCTGTGATAGGGGCGGTAAAATAGTCAGCATCAAGCCTGACGGCTTTTTGGGAGGAGCTGAAAGCGTTATGTCGAGGAATTAAGGTGAGCAATATAGGGGTTAGTTGTCAGTGATATTACCTGCCCGAGGCAAAGGTATTTAAAAATAATCCTATGCTTGCCTTGATGTCTTTTGATTTCTGCCACTTTTTCACTCGCTTTTAACGGCTTCTTTTCCTTTTTCGTATTTTCACCACATCTTGGGTGAGCATATCAATATACTGACTGACTTGTACCTTATACTTTTTATTATGTTTTTCGTTCTTATTAGCGCTAGCTTTAAATGGGTACTGTCTGTAAACGGATACTTGCCCCCATCAAGCCTTTTTTTCAATTGCTTTTCCATACGATACAAGTAAAAATATGCTCAAATACATCCGCACCATTAAAACGACGAAGATTATTTTGGCTAAGTGTGCTGGTGTCAATCACTTTTTGTTAAGGACATCCCTAAAACCAGTGGTAAACCACATTGGCTTATCCATTGCCGTTCACTTTTAATACCAAAAGAGATAGCCCAACAGTATTATTTTAAACTATCAAATAGGGTCAACAGCTGGATGACCGTTATCCTGACAATAAAGATGAGCGCCCTCATCATGGATAAATTCAAAAATCAATGGATCTCGCTACTTTGTGAACAAGATGGTCTTGTTGAACCAATTGCTAAAAGACTTATCATCTTGAGTTCATATAGAGGAGGGGCAGTATTTTTAAGCATAGGCATTTTCTTGTTTGATATGTCTATTAGATCAAACTTCTAGAGCTATGTTAGCGGTCTAAAAATAACACGTATTTAACGCGCTATTTCTGTTTTAAAGTAGCCTCTTAGTAATTAATATTTAGATGTTATTAGAAATAACAAAATGCTATATAGCAAGAATTCAGTAATTTTAGGATTTAATCAAAAGAAAAATCATTATAAATTCATTTTTTTGTGTATAATTACCTCGTTTTTATTACTGGAGGACATGTCATGAAAAATTATTAAAAACAACTCTCACTTCTGTATTGTTAATGGCATCTACTTTCGCCGGTGCAGTAACGGTAAAAAGATGCTAATGGTGAGTTTACCCTTTGATAAAACCCCCAACCAGAGTGGTGGCATTAGAGTATTCTTTCGTAGATGCCCCTAGCACAAGTGGGGGTAAGTCCTGTGGGAGTGGCTGACGATAATAAAGTTGAGCGTATTTTTGCCGCAAGTACGCGAAAAATTGCTGCATGGCAATCCGTTGGTACGCGTTCTCAACCTAGTCTTGAAGTGATTGCTTCTCTCAAACCCGATTTAATTATTGCTGATCCTTCCCGTCACACAGCGGTGTTTGAAGAATTGAAAAATTGCGCCAACAGTGATGTTCGATTCTCGTCATGAAAGTTATCAAGAAAATCTTGAAACTGCGCAAAAAAATTGGTGATTTAGTGGGTAAAAGTGCTGAAATGAAAGCGAAGATCAATGAACATAATGATTACATTGCCAACATCGCAAAAAAATTTAGGTGTGCAAGGCAAAAAGCCTCATTTGGTACTTCCGAGAAGATAAATTTAATATCCAAAATGACAATGGCTATGTGGGTAGTTTCTTAACGACATTAGGGTTTTGCCCCAACTAAACTCAATAGTGATCAAGCTTTCGTAGAAATCAACCTTGAACAATTAGTAATGGAAAAACCGGAATACTTGTTCATCGCCCATTATCGTGATGAAAGTATCGCGCGCAAATGGGAAGCTGAGCCACTTTGGAAAAACCATTCCCTGCCGTAAAAGCAAACCATGTTTACAGCGTTGATGCCGACATGTGGGCTCGCGGTCGTGGCTTAGAAGCGAGCAAAAATTATGGCAAAAACAAATTGAAGGTTTCGTGAAACAAAAAAATAATGATGAAGTCCACTTTCCGTTGGGGGACTTCCCTTATCATTCTGGCTTTACTATTATGGGGAAGCCTGTTTTTGTATTATCCTATCGAAATTCGACCGCTTGCAGCTTTACAAGCGCTCCTCCCCGATGGCGATGAAATTGCCAAAAATTACGGTAACCGATTTACGCTTACCGCGCGCATTAGTTGGCATGATTTTTGAGGTGCCAATCTTGCGGTGGCAGGTGCGTTGTTACAAAACCATTACGCGCAATCCACTAGCCTCCCCTACATTACTCAGCGTGAACTCAGGGAGCCAGTCTTTCCATGGTGACCGCCAGTGCGTTTAGCCCCTTAATTCTTTCTGGTTATAGCATTGCTTTAGTGGCTAGTATCGGTGGCGGTCTGAGTTGGCTTTGTGGTGATGCTGATCAGCAACGGATGGAAAGACAACAGCGGGGATCGTAGCCGGGTGATTTTAGCGGGGATTGCCGTATCACTACTTTGTGCCGCGCTCACGAAATTGGTGCTGATTATCGCGGAAGATCATGCCTTCGGTATTATGAGCTGGCTAGCTGGTGGCATTGCACATGCCCGTTGGAATGAATTATTGACATTATTTCCGTTCTTTATTTTTGACCGCACTTTTCTGCCTGTTTTTTTGCCAGCCGTTTAAATTTACTCAATTTTAAGCGATGAATCCGCTCGTTCACTAGGGCATCAATCTCTTCCGTTTACGTTGGTATGCTAACATCATGGCGTTATTGATTGTAGGTTCAAGCGTAAGTGTTGCCGGCCCCGTGGCCTTTATTGGCTTACTAGTGCCCCCATCTTGCCCGCTATTGGATTGGTTATGACTTGCGAAAATCGCTCCCCATGGCGATGCTACTCGGCGCAATTTTAATGCTCGCTGCAGATACCATTGCCCGCGCGGTCAACTTCCCTAGTGAAGTGCCTGCCGGTGCGGTGCTTGCCTTAATCGGTGCCCCAGTTTTTGTATTGTTTGCCAGAGGAAGACACTAATGCGAACCTCTCATGTATCTTTTCGTGTTATCGGCTTTTATGTCGTTACGCTCAGTCTGATGGTACTACTCTTTGGATTGAGTATCTCGCCTTGGCACTTATACGCTTTCCTTTGAGGAAATTTGGGTGGCCTTTCAGCCTGATGATAAAAAACTATTTTACCTTGATGGAATATCGCCTCCCCGTGCTGTGTTAGCCATTTTATTAGGCGGAGCCTTAGCAATTTCTGGTGTATTAGTACAAAGTGTGGTGCGCAATCCACTTGCCTCTCCCGATATTTTTAGGGATTAACAATGCGGCAGGGTTGGTTGCCGTTTCGGTATTGATGTTCTTGCCAAACTTAGCATTTTACTGGATGCCAATTTTTGCCTTTTTAGGGCGGTGTACTCTCTTTTGTCATTTTATGGGTCGTGCGGTTTTAACTTCCGCCCTATCAAAAATGGCAATTATTGGGGTCGCACTATCCGCGTTATGGGCAGCCATTAGTCATTATCTGATGCTTACTAATCCAGTCGAGATCAATACGGCAATGTTATGGCTCACAGGAAGCCTGTGGGGGCGCAGCTGGTCTTATTTAAATGTGGTATTACCATGGTTAGTAGTGTTGCTACCCTTGCCATTTATTTTCTGTCGCGATCTCGATACCCTTTGGTTTAGGGTGAAAACAAAGCTTCCACCTTGGGGGTGACCGTAAATAAAGTGCAAATTAGCGTTTTAGTGCTAGCGGTAGCCCTTTCTACTACAGCCGTGGCAATTTGTGGTCCGATTGCCTTTTTAGGCTTAGTTGCTCCGCATCTTGCTCGCCGTTTAGTCGGTGGCAGGCATCGCACCCTATTACCGGCAGCCTTGATTATTGGCGCCCTCTTATTACAACTTTCGGATATTTTGGCGCGGGTAATTGACCCACCAACTGAACTCCCAGCGGGTATTCTGACTGCAATTATCGGTGCGCCATATTTCTTCTACTTATTGATGAGAACTAAATAATGAGCATTGAAATCAATAATTTATCTTTGGGTTATCAAGATAAACTCGTGGTTAAAAATCTGTCGCTAAAATTCCCGAAAAATAAAGTGATTGCATTAATCGGCCCAAATGGTTGCTGTAAAGTCCACCACATTAAAAAGCGGTGGCTCGCTTGCTCAAACCGAAGCAAGGTTCAATTACCCATAAAGGTCAGGATATTTGGCAAAAAGCCCTAAAGAATATGCCCAAGAATTGGCTTTTTCTCCCGCAGCAACACCTGGTACCAGAAGGGATTAAAGTGCGAGAATTGATCGCCTACGGGCGTTCGCCTTACTTAAATCTCTGGGGCAAACTCAGCCAAAAAGATGAAGAATTGGTCACTTGGGCGATGGATCAAACACAAACTGCCGAACTTGCCGAACAGTTGGTTTCTGATTTATCTGGTGGTCAGCAACAACGCGTCTTCTTAGCCATGACTCTTGCGCAAGATGCTGAATTAGTGCTACTCGATGAGCCTACCACTTATCTGGATTTAAACCGCCAAGCTGAACTCATGGGCATGATGCGACAAATGCAACAAAACGGAAAAACCGTGATTACGGTGTTACATGACCTCAACCAAGCCTGCCGCTATTGCGATCACTTAATCGTCATGAAAAAGGTGCAGTAATGGCACAAGGCACACCTGATGAAGTCATGACCGAAGAGTTGCTGAAGGATGTGTTTGATTTAGATGTCATCATTCATCGTGATCCAATCAGTGATACGCCGATGTTTATATTAAAATAACTAGAAATTTGACCGCACTTATGTATAGAAGATGAAAAACTAATCTGACAGGTACAAGTTTTTTTAAAACGAGAGACTGCTAGATTGGTTTTGATCTTCTTTTAAGAGAATATGGATAAAAATATCATCATATTCGATGGTTGAAATCTATCCACAAAATTCAATGTTAATCACTTCTACGCAATCTGTTGTTCCGACTTTGAGTCTCCATTTGACATTAAATTCGTACAAACTCATACCATAAATACGATCACTCGGTTTACCTTGTTGATAGGCAGGGCGAGGATCTTGCTCTAGCACTTGGCGAATGAAACGACTTAAGTGCGGTCGTTTTTTTCTTCTCGTTTTTTTACCGCACTTTGGGCTTGCTCGGTAAATTCAACAGTCAATTTTGCTGGTGGTTTTTCTTGGGCAAAGCTTGATTGCGCATTTGGCTCACTATCCGCATAGGGCAATATAGGGTTTGATATCGAAAAATCGGCGTGCCATCCACTAAATCCACCGCACCTAAATGGAGAAAAACGTTACCGTTGATGCATTCTACTTGACGTAATTTGACTTTTGGATAAACCAAGGGGATTCGGGCGGTGCGTTGCGCGTGAAGCAAACACGCCAACTCGTTGATTACCGCTCTAACCGAGGAGGGCGTACGGTGGGTTGCCATTTTCCTTGTTGGATTTGGTCGAATTGAAAAAAATTAACCAAAGGTGACTAAATTGTTCCAATCCTCGTACTGCTTCAGGTGAATTATAAGGCGGTAAGAATTCTACAATGCCTACAACCGTCTTCAACTAAATTAGGTTGGCGTGGTACGGAGAACTTTTTCTTTATAAGGCGTGTGGATAATAGCGATAGGCGATAAGGTTAAATCATTCATAAATTGGGTGTCTTAGTGTAGAATACGCGACCTATTGTAATCAAAAAGTGCGGTCAAAAATGACAAATGAAAAAAATTGAAAAATGTGGTGGGGAAACGGCTCGACCAAAAAACTTTGCCCTTAGCGTTGGCATCGATTTTCACTGGTTCGGCATTAGGTTATTGGGCGAATCCACAAGGTTTTAATGGGCTTGTAATGGCGCTTTGTTTACTCACGACAATTTTATTACAGGTGCTTTCTAATTTTGCCAATGATTATGGGGATCATCAAAAAGGTTCAGATACAGAAGAACGTATTGGGCCATTACGTGGTATTCAAAAAGGAGCCATTTCAGCAAAAAGAACTGAAATGGGGATTAATTCTAATGGTGGTGGCCAGTTTTTCTTTCAGGAAGTTTCTTGATTGGAATCGCTTATGAAAAACCTCTCAGATTTATTCGCTTTTCGCCGGGCTTGGCATTTTAGCTATTGTTGCTGCCATTACTTACACTGTTGGCGCAAAACCTTATGGCTATATGGGATTGGGCGATATTTCTGTATTAGTATTTTTTTGGTTTTGCTTGGTGTGGGCGGTACTTATTATTTGCAAACTCACAGTATTGATAGCCACATTATTTTTGCCTGCTATTGGTTCTGGCTTATTGGCTAGTGCGGTATTAAATATCAATAATTTACGCGATATTGAACAGGATGCGAAAAGCTGGCAAAAAAATACCTTAGCCGTTCGTTTAGGTGCATATAAGGGCGAGTTTACCACTGTATTTTATTAAGTGTGGCGGCCCTATGTTATTTTAGCATTTGTGTTGGCGGCGGGTATTTCTTGGACAAATTATTTATTTGTATTGGCAATGCCGTTGTTAGCTAAACATGCGATCTTTGTTTATCGCAGTCAGCAGCCAAGTGAATTGCGCCCAATGTTGGCTCAAATGTCTATGATTTCGTTATTAATCAATATCTTGTTTAGTTTAGGCTTGCTTATCGGCTAAATCGGCATATACTAAAGCAAACAAAATTTCAACAATCGATAGGGGAAAGTTATGTTTATTGATACTTCAGAACTTTGCGATCTTTATGCAGAACAAGTGGATGTAGTAGAGCCAATTTTTCAAGCTTTGGTGGCGTAAGTAATTTTTACGGTAAAGTCACTACGGTAAAAATGCTTTGAAAGTAATGGGTTAATTGCTGAAGTATTAGAAGAAAACGGCGAAGGTCGAGTGCTTGTCATTGATGGCGGCGGTGCGGTACGCCGTGGTTTGATCGATGCAGAATTGGCTCAACTTGCCGTTGATAATGGCTGGGAAGGCATTATTGTATATGGGGCAGTACGCCAAATTCAGCAATTAGAAAACCTCGATATTGGTATTCATGCCCTTGCGCCAATCCCAGTCAGTGCAGATGAAAGTAGTGATGGTGAGAGCGATGTTCCGGTGAACTTTGGTGGCGTCACCTTTTTCCCCTGAAGATTATATCTACGCAGATCTGACAGGAATTATACTTTCGCAAGAGCTCTTAGATTTAGATGATTCGGACGAATAATATGAAAGAGCAAAAGTGCGGTGAAAAAAATAACCGCACTTTTTATCGAAATTTATTGCACTGAGATCACATTTCTGAAAGTTGAGCATTGCAACTTATTAACATTCATTTAACATTGTAGTCCGTTCGAGTTAGAACACTAACGGAGGAACTTTATGACTGAGATGAAATCTTTCAAAAAATCATAAAAATGGCATTATTTTTTTATTTTTTAGATATAGTGCTGTTTTTTGTGTTATTAAAAGTGCTGCCTTATGAGCCAAAAGGCGAGTGCTGGTTTAGCTTTATTAGCTTTTGTCGCAGTGCTTTGGTTAACTGAGGCATTGCATGTTACGGTTACCGCATTATTGGTGCCATTATTGGCGATTGCGCTAGATTTAGTGAGCACCAAACAAGCTTTTAGTGGCTTTTGCTGATCCCACAATCTTTTTATTCTTTGGTGGCTTTTCTTTGGCTACAGCCTTGCACATTCAAAAACTCGATAAAATGATTGCTAATAAGATTATGGCGTTAGCGCGCGGTAATTTATTTATTGCCATTATTTATCTCTTTTTTGATTACAGCCTTCCTTTCTATGTGGATGAGTAACACGGCAACTGCAGCTATGATGTTACCCTCGCAATGGGGATTTTTAAGCCAACTTGATCGTGAGAAAGAACATAATACTTATGTGTTTGTATTATTAGGGATTGCTTATAGTGCATCAATTGGTGGTATGGGAACCCTTGTGGGGAGTCCACCGAATGCGATTGTAGCAAGTAACTTGCATTTAACTTTTGCAGATTGGTTATGGTACAGGGTTACCAATCATGATCATTTTGCTACCACTGATGATTGGTACGCTTTACATTATTTTTAAAGCCAAAAACTTCATATTAATTTTTGAGCAATCTTTTGAAAAGCATTGAAATGAATTCAGTGCGTGTATTAACACTTGTTATCTTTGTTGTGATTGCTTTTAACTTGGGTATTTAGTGGGCAAATTAATCCACTGATTTCAGGCTTACTTGGTTTGCAGAAAAATATTACTAGCTTCGATAGTGTTGTCGCTTTATTAGCAGCTATTGTGATTTGTTCTACGGGCATTGCAAGCTGAAACAAATTCAAGAAAAGTACCGATTGGGGCGTATTAATGCTTTTCGGTGGTGGATTAACATTAAGTGCGGTGTTGAAGGATTCCGGAGCAAGTAAAATTTTAGCTGATAGCATTGTCTTTATGATTGAAGGGCAACATTTTCTATCTTATTGGTTTTGTTAGTTGCTTCATTCATTATTTTCTTAACTGAATTTACCTCTAACACAGCAAGTGCGGCACTACTCGTACCGATCTTTATTTCTATTGCCCAATCATTGGGTATGCCAGAAATTGGTTTAGCATTAATTATTGGTCTTGGTGCATCTTGTGCCTTCATGCTACCAGTTGCAACGCCACCAAATGCTATTGTATTCGGTTCTGGTCAAGTGAAACAAAGTGAAATGGTAAAAAGCTGGCTTTGTTCTAAATCTAGTATGTATTCTTGTAATTTCAACAATGGGATATTTATTCTGGTTGAATTAATAGCTAAGCTTGGAATTTTAAAAAGAAGAAAAGCATGAATAGATGCTTTTCTTTTTATTCAAACCAAATAACACTTGCCATTCTTCCTGTTTGATGATCTCGGCGATAAGAAAAGAAATATTCTTTTTCGTTAAAGGTACAATGTTCCCCACCGTAAATTTGAGTAATACCTAGGTTGTTTAATCGTTGTGTAGCGATTTGGTAAAAAGATTACCAAGGAATTTTTCTTTTTCTCTCCTATCTGGTTGAAATGCCAGTTTCGCTTTTTGATCTATGGCGATAAATTGCTCTACAACATCGTTTCCTACTTGGAATGCTGTTGGACCGATAGCTGGTCCAAACCATGCCATGATCTCTTCAGGTTTGGCTTGAAAATATTTTATTGTTTCTTCTAATATGCCATCGCATAAGCCTCGCCATCCCTGCATGGGTTGCAGCTACTTCATTTCCGGATTTTGTTGTAAATAATACGGGCAAGCAATCTGCTGTCATGATAGTGCAGACTTGATTGGGTTCATTGGTATAAACGGCATCAGCTTCTAAATTATCGTCCAAATAAGGGAGTTGAATAACGCGTGTACTGTGAGTTTGAGTGAGAAATAAAGGCTCTTGAGGTAAGTTAAATTTTTTTCTACGAGTAAAGCACGGTTAATTTTGACCGCACTCTTATCATCGCCGACATGATCGCCAAGATTAAAATCATTAAAAGGTGCAGTACTAACACCGCCTTCACGTGTAGTAGTAAAGGCGTGAATATTGTTAGCAACAGGCCAGTTAGGTTGTATGATCCGCATTAATTAATAGTCCAATTCATTTTGGTGTTCTAGATAATCTGTTTTTAATGCGTTGAGCAGTTTCACAAAATCATCTGGTAAAGGCGCATACCATTCCATCATTTCCCCTGTAATTGGATGTGCGAGGCGTAACATTACGGCATGTAGAGCTTGACGTTTGAAATCACGTAAAACAGACATAAATGCTTCACTAGAATTTTTTTAGGTGGGCGAGGGCGTCCACCATAAGTTTGATCACCCTAATAATGGGTGAGCTATATGTGCCATGTGTACACGAATTTGGTGGGTTCGACCTGTTTCTAGCCGCAAGCGTAAGCGAGTGTAATTGCGGAAATTTTCCATAATACGATAATGGGTAATGGCAGGTTTTTCCCATTGGGTGAACAGCCATTAATGTACGTTTGGTTGCATGACGAGCCATTGGTTGATCTACAGTACCGCCTTTTAGTCAGTATGCCTGATGCGACCGCCTCATATTCGCGTGTGATTTTTCGTTTTTGTAGATCTCGCACAAGTTTGGTTTGTGCGGGGATCGTTTTAGCTACGACCATTAATCCGGTCGTGTCTTTATCTAGGCGATGGACAATCCCTGCACGAGGCACTTCTGCGATTGGTGGATAATGATAGAGTAGCGCATTGAGCACAGTTCCATTCGGATTCCCCGCACCTGGATGAACAACAAGATCTTTGGGTTTATTTATAACTATAATATCATCATCTTCATAAACAATATTCAAGGGAATATTTTTCAGGTTCAAAAACGTGTTTCATCTTCTATATCAACGGTAATTTCTACGTGTTCTCCCCAGCACTTTTTTTCTCGAGGAATATTGACAATTTGATTGTTAAGTTTAACGAGATCTGCTTCAATCCAAGTTTTTAATCTGGAGCGAGAGTACTCTGGGAACAATTCTGCAAGCGTTTGGTCTAAGCGTTGTCCTATTTGTTCTGACTGTATTTCAGCTGAAAAGGGTTATTAATGGCATAAAAGACTCTCAAAGTTTTTTAAAAAGTTGGCTTATTGATTAATGTTCTATACAATAGCTAGCAATTGTATCTTATTTATCGGTTTTTCGTAAAAATTTAAGGAAAAAAACAATGCGTAAAATGAAATCTTTAGCTTTATTGGCAATGGCAGCATTGGTAGTTGGGTGTTCAGGTTCAAAAGATGTTGAACAAGCATCGGTGAGTGAACTTTATACGAAAGGTTCAAATGCGTTGCAAGAAGGTGGATATTCAGAAGCTATTCGCTATTTAAAAGCTGCAAATGAGCGCTTCCCCGGCAGCATCTATCAAGAACAAGCAATGATTGATTTGATTTACGCAAATTATAAGTCACAAAAACTATACGGATATTGAGACGTTGGGAAATGATTTTTATTCGTATGTTCCCTCAAAGCCAAAAACCAACCTTATGTGATTTATATGACAGGTCTTGCATATTCGGCTATGAGCGATAATTTTATTCAAGATTTTTGGAATCGATCGCGCAACACGTGAAACGGTTTCTATGCGTAATGCATTTAATTATTTCCAAGGTTTAGTTACGCATTTCCCAAATAGTCCTTATACACAAGATGCGCTTGCTCGTATGGCTTTATATTAAAGCGGCCCTTGCTCGCCATGAGCTAGATATTGCAAAGTTTTATGCTAAACGAGATGCTTGGGTAGCTGTGTCAAATCGTGTTGTTGGTATGTTAAAGCAATATCCTGATGCGCAAGCAACCTATGAAGGTTTATTCTTAATGAAAGAAGCCTACAATAAGATGGGGCTAACTACATTAGAAAATCAAACTCAACAAATTATTGATGCGAATAAAAGGTAAAATCTTTTGAAGCGGTAGAAAAGCCGAAAGAACCTGAATTAACCCTGCCTAAAGTAAAAATAAACACGTAATAAAGCCCGAATCATTTCGGGCTTTATGCTTTCTCATCATTATCCACGATGTGCATTTTTCATAATGCGATCTTTTTGTAACTTTCCACTCACGCTCTTTAATGTCATCGCGTTTGTCGTGTTGTTTTTTCCCTTTTGCTAAGCCAATTTTGACTTTTGCCCAAGCACTTTTCCAATAAAGAGATAGCGCCACAATAGTGAATCCGTCACGATTAGCTTTACCAAATAGTGAGGCAAGTTCTCGCTTATTGAGTAATAATTTACGTGTTCGTGTAGGATCAGCAAACAATGTGGGTTGAGGCAACATTTAGAGGCTGGATGCTGGCACCAAATAAAAAGCTTCTCATTTTTGAAAATTACATAGCTATCACTAATATTTGCCTTGCCTGCACGCATTGATTTTACTTCCCAGCCTTGTAGTTCAAGGCCTGCTTCAATCTCATCTTCAATAAAATAATCGTGTCGTGCTCGTTTATTCAGCGCAATATTATTTGATCCGGGTTTTATTTTTCTTTGTCATTGTCTTTCACCTTATCTTGATTTGGGCATTCTATAGGATATCTTTTTGATAGCAAAAAGATCGTCTGGTATAGTTTATTAACATTTTGAATAGTCGTGATGGCTAATGTAAAGGCGATCATAAGATATTTAGCTATTCTCTCTTGAAAGAAAAATCTTAAATTAACAGCTATACAATGAGGGGGATAAAATTCTCTTAATTTGATTTTTCTTGAGTTCATATTGAATTCAAAACTAGACTTAACCATCATTTTATTTTATCCACATTGACTATGCGTGTTTCAGATTTTTAATTTCGATATGTTTATTCTTGCAACAAAACTGTGACTGCAGTGTATCAATTTGAAAACCAAGAGCCCAGTTGCGGCAATGGTTAGTTTTAGGTAACAAAATTATTGCAAAGATTTTGCTCGTGATAAATCACAAAACGATTTTTACAAGTTTCACTTCTGGTGACTATGTTTGGAATGTAGATAGTGGTTTAACTTTAGATAAATTTGATTCTGTTGTGCCAGTGAAATTTAATTCAAAAAGGCAAAAACTAGCGATAAGATCATCATCAAAAACTGTGATGTAAACGCAAAAAGCAACTAAAAAGCAAATTTATAATTCATCAAAATGGCTAGCGTAATTGCTAGCCATTTTTCTATCTTAAATAGTTCTTAACTTGTATCACCTCAATAGATAAATAAAAAGTTTAACTATGAATAGAAGATAAGATTTTTATTTTTCTTGAGATCATCCCCGATTCAAACTAGACTTACCGTCTATTTTATTTAACCCTAAACTTTATTATGCGTGTTTCAGATTTTAATTTCGATTTACCTGATGAACTTATTGCTCGCTATCCAAAAAGAGGATAGAACATCTTGCCGTTTATTACATTTGAATGGGGAAAATGGAGCGGTAATTGACCGCACTTTTTTTCAGATGTATTGGATTTAATTGATGAAGGCGATTTATTGATTTTCAATAATACTCGCGTCATTCCTGCAAGAATGTTTGGGACGTAAAAGCTAGCGGTGGGAAAAAAATTGAAGTTTTTAGTTGAACGCATGTTAGATGAGCATCGTTTCTTAGCGCATATTCGTTCATCAAAAATCACCCAAAAGAAGGGGCTGAATTATTTTTTAGGTGAAGATAAATTAGGGCGAAAATAATGGAATTAAAGCAGTAATGACAGCGCGTCATGGTGCATTGTTTTGAAGTGGAATTAAGTGATAAATCAACCGCTCTTTTAGATGTGTTGCAAGCCATTGGACATATGCCATTGCCGCCTTTATATCGACCGTCCCGATGAAGAAGCCGATCAAGAATGTTATCAAACCGTTTATAGTAAAGTCCCAGGTGCTGTAGCAGCACCAACAGCAGGCTTACATTTTTGATGATCACTTGCTTGAGAAAACTCAAAGCGAAAGGCGTGAATTTTTGAGTTTGTCACATTACACGTAGGGCGCGGGCACATTTCAGCCAGTTCGTGTCGAAAAATATTGAAGATCATGTGATGCATGCAGAATACGTAGAAGTTTCTCAAGAAGTTTGCAATGCGATTATTGCAACAAAAAAAGCGGGTAAACGTGTTATTGCAGTGGGAACAACTTCTGTTCGTTCTATTGAAAGTGCGGCGCTTTCTGCGGAAGAATTTGGCAATCCAGATTTAATTGAGCCTTATTTTTCTGATACCTCTATTTTTATTTATCCTGGTAAAAATTCCGAGTGGTGGATTGTTTAATTACTAATTTCCACTTACCTGAAAGCACATTGATAATGTTAGTTTCAGCTTTTGCTGGTTATAAAAATACCATGAATGCGTATAAACATGCAGTGCAAGAAAAATATCGTTTCTTTTAGTTATGGCGATGCGATGTTTATTAATAAAAACCCTAATGTTCAAAGATTAGAATGAGCCGTTTGACTTGTAAAGTACACAGAACCTACAATAAAAAGGTCGTACTTAGTTAGTTGTTTTTGTAGCGTTAGAGTACAGAAATATCTAAACTCTTTTTGAGGCAGATTATTTTTAAATCTGCGTCTGTTTAATGAGTTTTATCAAATTTTAGCCTGTCTGTTATAACAGGCTTTTTATTAAAAAATCTTCGAACTGTTTATTCGTTGGAGCAAAAATGAAGTATGAATTAGATAAAACAAGCGGCAATGCCCGTCGTGGTCGCTTGGTATTTGAACGTCCACAAGGCACGTTCAGCGTAGAAACTCCTGCATTTATGCCAGTGGGTACTTATGGCACCGTAAAGGCATGACACCAGAAGAAGTGCGTGCGACAGGTGCAGAAATTTTGCTAGGGTAACACCTTCCATTTGTAGGCTTCGTCCAGGGACAAGAAGTGATGCGTAAACACGGTGATTTGCATGACTTTATGCAATGGCATCGCCCGATTTTTGACTGACAGTGGCGGTTTCCAAGTATTTAGTTTAGGTAAATTACGTAAAATCACCGAAGAAGGCGTGAAAATTCCAAAAATCCAATTAACGGTGAGCGCATTTTCCTTTCGCCTGAAAAAAATCCATGGAAATTCAATATGATTTGGGTTCTGACATCGTGATGATTTTCGATGAATGTACGCCTTATCCAGCGACTTTCGATTATGCGAAAAAATCCATGGAAATGTCTCTTCGTTGGGCAAAACGCAGCCGCGATCGCTTTTGATGAATTAGGCAATAAAAATGCGCTATTTCGGTATTATTCAAGGCGGCGTATTTGAAGAATTACGCAAAGTATCATTAGAAGGCTTAGTGAATATTGGCTTTGACGGTTATGCGGTGGGCGGTTTAGCGGTAGGCGAACCAAAAGAAGACATGCACCGTATTTTAGAATACATCTGCCCACAAATTCCGGCTGATAAACCGCGTTATTTAATGGGCGTGGGTAAACCAGAAGATTTAGTGGAAGGCGTGCGTCGTGGTATTGATATGTTTGACTGCGTAATGCCAACCCGTAACGCACGTAATGGTCATTTATTCTGTGACTGACGGTATTGTTAAAATCCGTAATGCAAAAATATCGCGATGATACCAGCCCATTGGATCCTGAATGTGATTGCTACACCTGTAAAAACTACACCAAAGCGTATTTATATCATTTTAGATAAATGCGGTGAAATTTTAGGTGCACGCTTAAATACCATTCACAATTTACGCTATTATCAACGTTTAATGGCGGAAATTCGTCAAGCTATCGAAGACGATCGTTTTGATGATTTTTGTGGTGGAATTCTATGCTCGCATGGGCAAACCTGTTCCCACCATTACAATTAGCGGATAAATCATAATTGATGAAAAGTGCGGTAGAAAAAAATGAAATGTTTTTTTGACCGCACTTTTTTTAACAAAGAAACCTTATGCAAATTCTTGAACCTCAACAATTCGCCACTTGGAATGAACCTATTGAAATGCTTTATGCCTGTCATAGTAAGGTAAAAACGTTTTCTGTCGCCAGTTAAGCATTTTGCCTGATTATCTAGAAAAACACGGCTATACTCAGGCTGTATTAAATGATGTTGAGCAGATTTTTAACTTATTTCAATCGTGCCGCACCGTTACATCATGAGGATGAAGAATTAGATTTTTTTCCCTCAATTAGTCAAAGTGGCTCCGCAAGCACAAAGCTCCATTGATGAATTAGAAAAAAACAGCACGAATATTTGCATGAAAAATTGGAATGCATTATCTGCTCAGTTAGAAGAGCTTATTTCTGAACAACGTCAAAATATTGATGAACATTTAATTGAACGCTTTGTTCAAAGGTTATGATCGTCATATTGCGTTAGAAGAACCGTTATTTGAAATGGGGCGTGAATGCTTAAGTGCGGATATTTTTGGCTGAAATGGGCAAGAGCATGAGTGCTCGTCGTCAAAGTTAAAGAATGAAATATCAGCTCAATTTAACCGCACTTCGATGTCCAATTCCTCTTTTAAGTGCCAAAAAGCCTTAAAAAAATTTTGGATAAAAAAATGATGAGCTAATGTTGATCTTAAACCTTGAAAGTGCGGTGGAAAAAATTTTTCTATTTTTGCAGAGGAAAAATTCTGTTTCTTTGGTCGAGCAATATTACGCTTCGGAAAAAAAGAATTTATCGTTATCTTGAAAAATAAAATTAATCGCCATAACGTAGGATATTGGGTGTGGTTCACCTTTCCCAATGAGCCAATTTATGGTATTTTTAAGCGCAATTTTTAACTTAAATTAACAAGGAAAAACATACAATGGAAGCACAAAACCCGATGTCCACGTTATTTATTTTCGTGATCTTTTGGTTTAATTTTTTTACTTTATGATTTATCGCCCGCAAGCTAAACGCAATAAAGAACATAAAAAAATTGATGTCTGAGCTTGCAAAAAGGTACTGAAGTTTTTAACTGCTGGTGGTTTAATCGGCAAAATTACTAAAGTAACCGAAGGTAGTGATAGCATCGTGATTGCGTTAAACGACACGACAGAAATTACGATTAATCGTAACTACATTGTGAGCGTTCTTCCTAAAGGTTCATTAAAAATCACTTTAAGAGTAACGTTAAATTATTTTTCCAGAGCCACGAATTGTGGCTCTGTGCGTTAGAAAAAGAAAAGGAAAACTATGTTAAACCGTTATCCATTATGGAAGAATTTGATGGTTATTTTTATTGTGGCCATCAGGGATTTTTATATTCTCTTCCAAATATTTATGGTGAAGATCCTGCGGTTCAAAATTTCTGGTACGCGCGGTCAAGAAGCGAATACTAGCGTGCTTGGACAAGTTCAAGATGTGCTTAAAACCAACAATCTTCCAACCAAATCTATCGTGCTTGAGAACGGCTCAATTCTAGCTCGTTTCACTAATACCGATGATCAACTCCTCGCTAAAGATAAAAATTGCTGAACGTCTTGGCAATAATTACACCACTGCATTAAATCTTGCTCCTGCCACTCCAGCTTGGTTAAGCATGTTTGGTGCTAACCCAATGAAATGGGGATTAGACTTACGCGGTGGGGTTCGTTTTTTTGATGGAAGTTGATATGAATGCTGCACTTGTAAAACGCCAAGAGCAATTACAAGATAGTTTACGTAACGAACTTCGCAAAGAAAAAAATTCAATATACGGCAATTAAAAATACTGAGCATTTTGGTACGTCTGTCACATTGGCCGATGCAAGTCAACGCTCCAAAGCGGAACGTATTATTCATCAGTTGCATCCAACCTTAGATATAACAGAGTTGGATAACGATAGTATCAATTTAGGTCTTTCAACTTCAGCATTAAATGAAGCACGCGACTTAGCCATTGAGCAAAAACTTAACGATTTTGCGTAAACGTGTTGCTGAATTAGGGGTATCTGAGGCGGTTATTCAACGTCAAGGCGCTGAACGTATTGTGATTGAATTACCAGGTGTTCAAGATACTGCTCGCGCAAAAAGAAATTTTAGGGAGCAACTGCAACGCTTGAGTTTCGTATTGTAAATCAAAATGTTACGGCCGATGCAATTTCTCGTAATATGTTGCCAGCTGATTCGGAAGTTAAATATGATCGCTCAAGGTCATCCTGTTGCATTATTTAAACGCGCGGTATTAGGTGGTGAGCATATTATTAATTCAAGTTCTGGTTTGAGATCAGCATTCAAGCACTCCCGCAAGTGAGTGTAACCTTGGATAGTGAAGGTGGTGAGATTATGTCTCAAACCACCAAAAAAATATTACAAGAAACCAATGGCGACGCTTTATGTTGAATATAAAGATAACGGCAAAAAGATGAAAATGGTAAAAACTATTTTTAGAAAAAAACATGAGGAAGTGATTAATGTGGCGACGATCCAAGGTCGCTTCAGCTCTAAACTTCCAAATTACCGGTGTCGATAGTATTGCAGAAGCGCATAACCTTTCTACCTTATTGAAATCTGGGGCATTAATTGCACCAATTCAAAGTGTTGAAGAACGTACAATTGGTCCCATCTTTAGGCGCGCAAAAACGTAGAACAAAGGGATTAATGCGAGTTTCTGGGGACTCATCGCTGTGATTGTCTTTATGCTGTTTCTACTACAAAATGTTCGGTATTATCGCAAGTTTTGCTTTGGTCATTAATATTGTGTTGTTAGTGGGTTTAATGTCTATTTTACCTGGTGCGACACTTTCCATGCCAGGGATTGCCGGGTATCGTATTAACGTTAGGTATGTCGGTGGATGCAAACGTGTTGATTTTTTTGAACGTATTAAAGAAGAAATTCGTAATGGTCGTCCCAATTCAACAAGCAATCAACGAAGGTTACAACAGGGGCGTTTACCTCTATTTTTTTGATGCGAATTTAACGACAATTTTAACTGCAATTATCTTGTATGCTGTAGGGAACAGTCCCAATCCAAGGATTTGCGATTACTCTTTCACTTGGGGTGGCAATTTCAATGTTTACCGCAATTACAGGAACACGTGCATTAGTTAATGCGCTTTATGGCGGCAAACAACTTAAGAAATTATCAATTTAGGTAGGGAACGATGAAAAATTTTTGCAAAAGATAAAGACGGACATTTTATCCGTGAAATCAATGGGATTAAACTCCCGTTCCCATTGACCGAATTTATGAAAATGCGTAAATTGGGGCTATGTTTTTTTCCGCACTTTTAATGGCCGTTTCGCTATTTTTTTATCGTATCAAAAGGCTTTAACTGGGGATTGGATTTTTACTGGTGGGGTTGTTTTTGATACCCATTTTCTCAATCTGCAGACTTAGAAAAATTCGTGGTAAGCTCCATGAAAAATGGTATCGAAAGCCCAATTGTGCAGACAACGGGGTCTGTTCAAGATGTCATGATTCGTTTACCAGCTACGGATAATGATTCAGGTATTGGTGATCGCGTAAAAGGAATGCTTCAAGAAGTAGATTCTGGCATTAAGATTCGTAGTGTTGAATTCGTTGGACCAAACGTAGGGGAAGAGTTGGCTCAAGGCGCGGTGTATGCGACATTAGCGACATTAGCGATGATGCTAGTTTATGTAGGCTCTCGCTTTTGAATGGCGTTTAGGTTTCGGCGGTATCGCATCCCTTGCGCATGACGTAATTATTACTCTTGGTGTGTTTTTCAGCGTTACAAATCGAAATTGATTTAACCTTCGTTGCAGCGATTTTTATCTGTTGTGGGTTATTCTATTAACGATAGTATCGTGGTCTTTGACCGTGTGCGTGAAAACTTCAGAAAAATAAGACGTCTAGATACGATTGATATTATTGATGTTTCTTTAACTCAAACTTTATCAAGAACCATCATGACCTCTGCGACAACATTAATTGTTGTTATTGCATTGTTCTTTTTGGTGGTCCATCAATTCATAACTTCTCTTTAGCATTACTTGTGGGTATTGGATTTGGTACATATTCTTCAATCTTTATTGCAATCGCAATTGCATACGATGTTGGATTACGCCGTGAACATATGATCCCGCCTAAAGTAGATAAGGGAAATTGACGAATTACCTTAGTTAAATTCTATTCTTAGAATAAACTTCAATAAAAAAATAGTTAACCAAAAATTCATGGTTAACTATTTTTATTTATATCACTTTTTAATTTAGACTTTTTAATCTTGAGGTAAGGCATTTATCACGGCTTTCACTAAAGTCGCTAAAGGAATGGCAAAGAATACTCCCCAAAATCCCCATAAACCACCGAAAAATTAATACTGAAATGATAATAATCAATGGATGCAAATTCACTGCTTCAGAAAATAAATAAAGGGACAAGTAAGTTTCCATCTAAGAGCTGGCTAACTGCAAAAAGCGATGATGATATACCAAAATGTTGGGCTGATTCCAAACTGGAATAGAGCAACTAATGCAACAGGAATAGTGACAATTACTGCGCCAATATAAGGGACGAGAACTGAAAGACCAACAGCAAAAAGCCAATAAGAGCGGGTAATTTAGCCCGAATATTAAGAAAAATAATGTAGGTGATGAGCGTGACAATCAGTATTTCTAACAATTTTCCATGAATGTAGTTGGAGATTTGCTGTTGCATTTCTTTCCATACTTTGAAGGCTAAGTTTCTATTTTTGGTAAGAAACGGCTCACGCCTTGTAAAAGTTCTGATTTATCCTTCAACATAAAAAAACATCATTAATGGCACTAAAAAGGCATAAATCCCTAAAGAAACCAAGTTCATGATGGAGGCTAAAGAAAGTTTTACCGCAGATTCACCAAAAACCAAGGATTTTTTTCTCGAACAGAATTGAAAAATAGAATCTACCATTGAATAGTCGATGAGCTCAGGATAATGTTCTGGTAAGTTTAGTAACCATTCATTGAGCTTGTTAAACATTGCAGGGCAAATCACTTAATAAGGAAATAGTTTGATTCCATAGCATTGGCATGAGGATTAAAAAGAAGATTGTCGCTAGTCCAATAAAGCCACCAAAAATGATGATTGTGGCTAGCATTCTTGGGCATTTTAAATGTTGATGTAAAAAAATTGATCGGCATTTCTAGTAAAATAGGATAACACTAGAGCAATCAACAAAGGCGCGATTAAATCTCCAAAAAATAAATGGAGATAAAAGCCAAATAATAATATTGCTAATAGTCCCATTGCTTGCGGATCAGCTTAAGCGACGCGAGTACCAGCTTTTCAACATTTCTAGCATAATTTCTTTTCCTATAAGTATTTTTCGCCATTATAAGTTAAAATTTATAGTGTTTATAGCTACTAAGAGGAAATCCTATGTCTGTCGTGATTTATCACAACCCTCATTGTTCAAAAAAAGTCGTGAAACGCTAGCATTATTAGAAAAATCAAGGTGTTCAGCCAATAGTTGAATTGTATTTGCAAAAAGCAGTATTCCATTGATGAATTACAAAAGCATTGCCCAAAAATTAGGGATTGATGATGTGCGTCAAATGATGCGTACAAAAGATGATTTATATAGAAGCTTAAATTTAGATAATTTAGAGCTCTCCCAAGTTGAATTATTAAAAGCCATGAGTGAACATTCAGCGCTTATTGAACGTCCAATCATTATCAATGGTAATCAAGCTAAAAATCAGGGCGTCCGCCAGAAAAGTGTACTTGAGATTTTGTAATTTAAACGTTTGCGCGTATAATACTCCCGCCGTGGAAATCCTTCCGCGGCTTTTTAAGGAAAAAAATTATGGGAAAAGAAACAAAAAAAGTGCGGTTGAAAAATGAAAACCGTTTATTTGCACACTCGAGGAGTGATAAAAGATAATGCAGTGATGGCATTATTGCATGATAAATTATTTCGCCAGCGTGTTGAGAAAAAAACGTAAAGGGAAAGGGAGTTACCAACGTAAAGAGAAACACGCAGGGAAAAATGTTTGAAAAAGCCCGATTATAAATTTTTTTGATTACAGAAACTTTATAATCGGGTTTTTCTTAAGCTAAAAAAATAGTAAAAATGGAGTATAAAAAAATGTCAAATCAGCTTCAAGTCCTATTTAATAATACATGGAATGTACGCATTAGCGATCCTGGTGAAGAAGGGGCTAAAAAGCCATTTTTTTGAAACTATCTACCTCACTTTAACTGCATATTTTGAAGAAAATAGAGTACGTTATGAGTTCGTTCGTAAAGTAGAAGATCAAATAAAAAAATTCAACGCTCTTTTACCGAACTAAATGAGTTATTCAAATTTCTGGGTGATTATTTCGATCCCTGTTTTTTTATCGGATTATTAGGCGTAAAAATTGGGAACCTTGATGTGAAATCAGAATAATAACTTGACTCATCCACAAAACTATTTTAGTACACTACCTATATTTAGGTGTTAAATCCAACAGATGTGGCATTTACCTTTGCTGATCATGAATTCAATTGGATTGGTGTTATCCATATGATCTTTTCTTTAGTTTTTGCAATTGGTTATTGCTTAGTCGCAGAGCGTTTTCCAAAAATTAAGTTTTGGCAAGGTATTGGAGCAGGGATTATTGCTAATATTTGCGTGCACTATATTACTTTCCCACACTAGGTTTAGCCCTCACCAGTTGCAGAATGGCCGCTATATGAACATATTTCAGAATTAGTTGGGCATATTTTTCTGGTTTCTGGACTATTGAGGTTATTCGTCGAGATTTACGTAATCGCTTAACTGGCAGAGCCAGATGCGGAGATTCCTCTAGCTTAAGCTAAACAGTATAAATTTTTGATAAAAAACGGGTTAAGACTATAAGTTTTAACCCGTTTTTTTTTGATGAGATAGAGATGCTTTTAATTAACAACAAATTTCTTGTACGACAAATTGTAATGAATGTCTCGCAAATTGCTGTTGTTTACGGTGTTTCAAGCGTCTCAAACGTAGATTACGTGATAAAGAGGTTTGTTGTAAATTGGTTTTCTTTTTAAGAAAAGTTTTGCGTTTTAACATTTTATTTATCCTTTTTTTCCTTTTTATTTCTTCTGAATTTTCAACCGCACTTTCGTTGTTGGCATTATCATTTGTTGTTTGATTTTCTTGGACCCGATGATAATTCACAATGCTATTCATATAGCGGCGAATATTTTCTACATATTGATGGGCTTCATAGCCTCGCGCATAGCCGTATTTCAGTTGGGAATAATAGCGTTTTTCTGCTAATAAAGGCAGATTTTTCACATCGAGCCAATTATCTGGATTTCCTCCAAGGTTTTTAGTTAAACGACGTGCATCAATTAAGTGGCCCTAGTCCCATGTTATAGGCGGCTAAGGCAAACCAAATTCTTTCTTCTTTTTCAATGGTTTCTGGAATTTGACTAATCAGCCAGTGTAAATATTCTGAGCCAGCTTTAATGCTTTGTTCAGGATCTGTTCTATCGTTGATTTTTCATATGTTGCGCGGTATCTTTAGTTAACATCATTATGCCACGCACGCCCGTAGGTGATGTTGCATTAGGATTCCAATGAGACTCTTGATAAGCGATGTCGCGAGTAATCGCCAATCTAATTCACCTTTGTATTTTTCAAAGAGCGGTGAGAATTGTGGCAGTGTATTTTTCAATTGCGTTCATATAAGAGCGCGTATCCACGTAATCAAATTGTGAAATATGCCCTAAATATTTTTTTCTTTTAAATTATCTACTAGCCCTGTTTCTTGTGCATTATTCATAAAATTGAGTAAGGCAGCTTGCAGATCATTGTAGGCATTATTAGGTAAATACCAGTGAATGTTTGCTTCATCAGTAATATCAAAGGCAATGGCTAATTCTGGTTTGATTTGTTGGATCGCAGCGATATCAATGGAATTAGCAATGACATAAGGAATTTTTCCTTCAGACAGCTGTAGCAATAGTTCTTCTTGAGTAAACGCTTGATTTCTTTTCCAAGTTAATTGTGGATATTGTTTTTGTAATTCTTTTAGTGTTTCTTCCAATGATGAATTGTTAGCGATATAAATTTCTTTCTTGATATCGCCTAGATTTTTAGGGGCGTTGTTCATTTTTTTCGATAAGCTAATTGCCATGAAGCTGAATGATATGCTGGGCCAATTTGGAAACGTTCTGCATTATTAGGATGATATAAAAGGTGAGCCGCAGCTAAATCAATATTATGCTTATCTAACTCATTAAATAATTGTTCTTGATTATCGAAAGTTTTAATTTCGAGTTCTACACCCAGTGAATCAGCAAATGCTTTAGCCAACTCATATTCAAAGCCTCGTTCGCCGTCTTTATTGATAAAAATAAGAAATAGGGTTGTTCATTGTGCCTACAATGAGTGAGCCTCGTTCTTGAATTGCTGTATAGTGGTTTTCTTCAGCATGGCGTAGAAATTGCCATGGGAATACTATATCAATAGCCCAAAAGCAATAAAGCCAAGGCAGTAATAATACGTAAAAAGAGACCTTTCAATGATTTTTTTCCTATAAAAAAATTTTGCGGGATTGTAGCTAGAATTTAAGCAATAGACAATAAAAAAGCCCCTTGAGGTTCAAGGGGCTAAGTTTTGTTTACCGAGTAGTGCTAAATTTTTAAATGATGCAAAAAAACATTAGGAAATAGCACTATTCGTTATATCTTAAGGATATTATCCTCGGCGATCACGGCGTGGTTTATCACTAAAAAGAGCGGTTACTTTTTTTCATTAAATTTACGATTTCCACGATTGTCATTACCGCGTTCATTACGTCCGCGTTCTCCACGGAAATCGCCACCACGGCCTTTACGTTTACCGTTAAAAATCATCGCCACCACGGGAACTATCAGACTTCACAGCACCCAAGAAAGACATTTGCATTTGTTTATTCAATACGCGTGTTTTACCGAATTGTTGAAGCAGTTCTTTCGGCATACCTTGTGGCAATTCAACGGTAGTGTAGTCATCATAAAGTTTGATATGACCAATATAGCGGCTATTGATATCACCTTCGTTAGCAATTGCCCCCACGATATGGCGAACTTCTACACCATCCGCACGACCCACTTCTATACGATATAAATCCATTGGTTGTGGATTTCCGTAGCCTTTACGTTCGCCACGACGTTCAGCTGAACGTGGATTTTTCACGGTGATCACCCTCGTTCATTACGTTCACGACGACGTTTTTCCATTGGTGGATCAGGTGGAAGTATTAATTTTTGTTTGCCTTGTAGCAACATTAACATTGCTGCAGCAATATCTTCTTGATCCTGATCGGCTGTGAATAAGTCTTCTAATAAACTACGATATTGTTCTAAATCGTGATGCTCGAGTTGTTTCGTAATTTTTGCGACGAATTTTTGCGGCGGCATTCTTGTAACACAAGATGATTTGGCAATTCTACTTCATTGATACCTTTTTTTCATTAGGGTGTTCAATATTACGAAGTAAACGACGCTCGCGAGGTTCAACGAACAATAAAGCACGACCAGAACGACCTGCACGACCAGTACGGCCAATTCGGTGTACATAAGATTCTGCATCAAGCGGAATGTCGTAGTTCACCACAAGGCTGATACGTTCAATATCAATACCGCGTGCGGCCACATCGGTTGCCACAACAATATCTAAACTGCCATTACGTAAACGATCGAGGGTTTGTTCGCGCAATTGTTGTGTCATATCACCATTAAGTGCGGCAGAACGGAAACCATTTTTTTCAAGTAGTTCTGTAATGTCTAAAGTACCAGTTTTAGTACGAGCAAAGATAATCGCTGCATCAAAATCTTCCACTTCTAAGAAACGAAGAAGGGCTTCATTTTTTTACGTACGCCGTGCACATACCAGCAACTTTGGTCGATATCTGGGGCATTTTCGTTATTAACTTTGATCTTCACTTCTTTCGGATCATTCATAAAACGTTTCGTAATACGACGGATCGGTTCAGGCATTGTTGCAGAGAATAACGCTGTTTGGTGATTTTCTGGTAATTCTGCCATGACGGTTTCTACATCATCAATGAAACCCATACGTAGCATTTTCATCTGCTTCATCTAATACGATAAAAACGAAGTTCTGAAAGATTTAATGTTCCACGGCGAATATGGTCAAGAATACGACCTGGTGTACCCACTACCACTTGTGCGCCTTGTTTTAATGCACGAAGCTGGATGTCATAACGTTGGCCACCATATAAGGTAACAATGAGGGAGCCATGAGCATATTTAACAAATTGTTCGCACGCATCGGCAACTTGAATAGCAAGTTCGCGAGTAGGTGCCATCACTAACATTTGTGGATGTTTTTCAGTTGGATCGATTTGCGCTAATAAAGGCAGTGCAAAAGCAGCGGTTTTACCACTACCTGTTTGTGCCATACCTAGCACATCATTGCCACTGAGCAAATGCGGGATACATTCTTGTTGAATTGGAGAAGGGGTTTCAAAACCTAAGTCAGAAACAGCTTTTTAAGATGAACTCAGGTAAGCTCTAAGTCATTAAAAAGTAATTTTTGTCAGTCATTAAAATACTCGAATATAAATAAGGAAAGCTCAAAGAGGCCTTCGGTTTATTAAGTTGAGTAGAGCGAATGAATTTTTCTATTCGTGCTACTGCAAAGAGCGGTGAGTTTTGATTGATTTTTAGAAAACAATCGATTTTGTTACCGCACTTTTCTCTTCTTTTTCGTCTTCTGTTTGAACTGGTTTTAATTTCATTAGTTCAAACGCGGCAAAACGATACTCAACAAAGTTATAAACCTGATTTGCCATAGCTAATTTAAATAAAGCTGCCGCTTCATCTACTAGCCCTACATTGAGTTTTTTTGTTTTGCTAGATAAAAATAGGTTTCTGTGAGAATTTCAGCATATTGTTGCGAATTTTCAGCAAATTCACTCGCACGTTGTTGCAATTCTTCTACAGAGATGTGTCCTAAGTAATATTGAACGATGTGTGTACCCCAGAAGTCCTCTGATAGCCCTTTTGCTCGTTCAACAAGGTTTGTTTGGGCTTCTTGTGGTTTTAATTTTTGTTCGTTCAAATATAGCCATAAGACACGATAGGGATCTTTTGTATCGGCTTGGTAGAACTGTAAGAAATCTTGCTGAGCAAGATGGTAGCGCCCTACATAATAAAAATTTAAACCACGATTAAGGTGGGTATAGTCATAACTTGAATCTAATTCAAACACCGTATTGAATGCTTCCAATGCGCCGTCATAATCTTCTTCAAGCAATAAATAAAGCCCTAAGTAATTGTACACGGATGCCATTTTAGGCTGTAATGCAAGGGCTTGAGTAAAATCGTAACGAGCAAGTCCCCATAATCCAAGGGGAATCATAGAGTACGCCACGTTCAAAAATGTAGCGATGCGCGTTCTTCATTACTCATTTTTCCAACGAGTAGTACTTGGCTTAATCGCACGATCATCACTTCTTGTTCAAAGTGAGTATTCGGATTTTGTTCAGCCAACACGACATGATTTTTAGACACAAAACCGCCCTTAGACTGAACACAGCCAGCAAGGAGTAAGATCGCACATAAGCTAAATAAATAGACTATAAAATGGCGAGATAAGCGAAAACACCGCATTTGCTTTCTTTATGCCTAAAAAGTTGAAAAACAACAAAACTTGGCAGCGGTTACTACCAAGTTTTGATTCGATATTCCAAGATTATTCTTGTTCTTCTACAGAATCTTCTTGGTTAATTTCAGTTTCTTGTTTTGGAGCCAAGTCTTTCATTGTTAAACGAATACGACCTTGACGATCGATTTCAACAACTTTCACGTTTACTTCTTGGCCCACTTGGAGGTAATCACTCACTTTCTCTACGCGCTCTTCAGCAATTTGAGAAATATGAACTAAACCTTCTTTATTTCCAACGATAGCGACAAATGCACCGAAGTCAGCAAGACGAGTTACTTTACCTTTGTAAATTGCGCCCGCTTCAACTTCTGCAACGATTTCTTCAATACGTCCCATTACGTTTTTCGCTGCATTGCTATCTACTGCTGCAATTTTTCACTGTACCATCATCATCGATATCGATAGAAGTGCCAGTTTCTTCAGTTAGTGAACGGATTGTTGCACCACCTTTACCAATCACATCTTTTGATTTTCTTAGGATCAATTTTTCATTGTATAGATGCGAGGTGCATAATCGGAAATATCTGCTCGTGGAGCAGGGATTGCTTGTTCCATTACACCAAGAATGTGCATACGCGCACTTTTAGCTTGGTTTAATGCAATTTGCATAATTTCAGGGGTGATACCTTCAATTTTGATGTCCATTTGAAGTGCGGTGACACCTTCACGTGTACCAGCTACTTTAAAGTCCATATCACCTAAGTGGTCTTCATCACCTAAGATATCTGAAAGAACCACGAATTTATCTTCTTCTTTCACTAAGCCCATTGCGATACCTGCAACAGCTGCTTTAATTGGTACACCTGCATCCATTAATGCTAAAGACGCACCACATACAGATGCCATAGAAGAAGAACCGTTAGATTCAGTGATCTCAGATACTACACGCACGACATACGGGAATTCTGCAAGACTAGGCATAACTGCCGCTACACCGCGTTTTGCTAAACGACCGTGACCGATCTCACGACGTTTTGGTGAGCCGATCATACCCGTTTCACCTACAGAGTACGGAGGGAAGTTGTAGTGGAATAAGAAGTGATCTTGACGTTCACCTGTTAATTCATCAATGATTTGTGCATCACGTTCAGTACCTAACGTTGCAACGGCTAATGCTTGTGTTTCACCACGGGTGAAAATTGCAGAACCATGAGTACGTGGTAATACACCAGTACAAATGTCTAATGCACGAACGGTATCAACGGTACGACCATCAATACGTGGTTCACCTGCAATGATACGGCCACGAACGATTTGGCTTTCAAGTGCGGTGAAAATATCCACGATTTTACCTTCGCTGATTTCTTCATCTTCAGCTGTTTCAGCTGTGATTTGCGCAATCACATCCGCTTTAATCGCGTCGATCTGTTCGTAACGTGCTTGTTTTTTTCAGTAATACGGTATGCATCGCCCTAAACGTGCTTCTGCAATCGCTTTTACTTTGTTGATTAAATCTGTATTTGGTTGTGGTGCAACCCAATCCCAACGAGGTTTGCCAGCTTCTTTTTGCAAATTCTTTTGATTGCTTCAACTACAACTTGTTGTTGTTGATGACCGAATACGACTGCAGCTAACATTTGTTCTTCAGTTAAAGATATCAGCTTCAGATTCAACCATTAATACTGCTTTGTCAGTACCTGCAACTACTAGGTCCAAACGGCTTTGTTTTTTGTTCAGCCATAGTTGGGTTTAATACGAATTGGTTGTCGATGAAAACCAACACGTGCTGCACCGATAGGGCCATTGAAAGGCACGCCAGATAAGGTTAATGCTGCAGAAGCACCAATCATTGCCACTAAGTCAGGGCTGATTTGTGGGTTTACAGAAACCACAGTTGCCACAACTTGGATTTCGTTGAAGAAACCTTCTGGGAATAATGGGCGAGTGGACGGTCGATTAAACGTGCAATTAAAGTTTCGCCTTCAGATGGACGACCTTCACGTTTGAAGAAACCACCAGGGATTTTACCCGCCGCATAAGTACGCTCTTGGTAGTTTACGGTTAATGGGAAGAAGTCTTGACCTTCTTTCACATCTTTTTAGCAACAACAGTCACGAATACCGTGGTATCGTCCATGCTTGCCATAACCGCAGCAGTTGCTTGACGTGCAATCGCGCCGGTTTCTAGAGTAACGGTATGTTGACCGTATTTAAATTGTTTAACAATTGGATTCACAATGTTTTTCCTTGAAATTTATATTAAAAACAAATGCCTTTATTTTTCCAGATTGCGACTAGCAAAAGAAATCTTTTGTAAAAATAACCGCACTTTCGAGCGCTTAAAATTGCTTTTTGATAGCCGCACGCTAATGTAGAAAAATAAAGCTAAGCATTATACAGGGGGTTTTTGTGTGATTGGTAACTTTATTTCATTTAACCGACTTGTTATCATATTCTCATAGAAATACATACGTAAGGAGATACTATGATTATCAGTGCATTAAATAACCCAAATTTTAAAGTGGGGTTACCAAAAGTTATCGCAGACATTTGCGATCATCTCAATACTTTAGATCTTGAAGCATTAGAAAATGGTCGTCATGATTTAAGCGAGCAAGTCTATATGAATGTCATGGAATTTGATACGGTTGAAGCAGATAGCAAACAGGCTGAACTTCACCACAAATATCTAGATATTCAATTACTTATTCGTGGTGAAGAAAATGTTGAAGTAAGCGCGACTTATCCAAATCTTAGCTTATACGATGAATATCATGAAGCAGATGATTACCAATTAACCCCACAAATTGAAGATAAAATCACCGTGACACTTTTACCAAAAATGTTCGCCGTCTTTTTCCCTTATGAACCCCATAAACCGGGTTGCACCGTAAACGGTAAATCTACTATTGTGAAAAACTGGTGGTGAAAGTACGGTAGAATTGATTTAATTATTTCGATTCATTAAAGAAAAGTGCGGTTAGAAATTTATATATTTTCTGACCGCACTTTTTAAATTTATCGCTCTTAATGCCTGTTTCATTCGCGTAATTGGTTTTATTAAATATTGAAACACTGTTTTCTCACCAGTTTTAACATCTACTGTTGCAACCATCCCAGGAATAATTGGCATTTCGTTCCCGTTTTTATCAACAAGATGGCTCCCTGACGTTTTCACTAATATGCGATAATACACGTTATTCATATTTAGCTTTAATTCACTAGCATTATGTTTTTTTCATCACTTAATGTATCTGGGCTGATTAACGTCACTTCGCCTTGTAAACCACCATAAATGGCATAATCATAAGCGGTGAGTTTTACAACTGCAGGCAAACCTGGGCGGATAAATGCAACATCATTCGGGCGAATATAAGCCTCAACTAGAAGATTATCTTCAATCGGTACAATTTCAAGAATATCCTGCCCAGCATTAACAACTCCACCAATCGTATTAATGCGAATATTTTTTTACAATCCCCTTTCATTGGTGCACGAATTTGTGAACGTTCAACAGGGGTCAGCTCGCATTGCCATATTTTTCTTTTAGCCTGTGCGAGTTCCGATTCTGTTTTTACTAACTCATTACTTGCATCTGTTGTATAACGGTTTTTGACGTTCTGTAATTTGTGCTTCTAAATCATGTGAATCACGTTGCATACGTAGAAGATCAACTTGTGACATAACGCCACGTTTTACCATTGGTTCTGCTATAGCTATTTGCTGTTCAAGCACATCTTTACTTTGTCTTAAGCCCGAAACTTGTTCTTCCATCGCTCTACGACGAGAAACGTAAGCGGCTTCTTCACGCTTTTTTAATTCATCTGAAATATGGTCAGGGAAAACAAGATTTGTGTTATAGGCCTCTGCCTGTAAACGAGCTACCATAGCTTCTAAGTTTTTCTACTTTTGCTTGGCTTTCACGTAAAATAGCAGAACTACGGGTATCATCTAATCTTAAGAGAATTTGCCCTTTTTCAACGGTATCTCCTTCCTTGACTAACATTTCTTGAATCGTTCCTGGATCGAGGCTTTGTACGATTTGCTCACGGCTACTTGGAATAATTCGTCCTTGTCCTTGGGTAACTTCTTCGAGCGGACTAAAATATGCCCAAATGATAAAAGCAATGATAAAAAGACAAAAATAAACTAATTATTGAAAAATAACCCGTATGTTTTTTTCCGATTGTAAGGCTGCATTTAGATCGTTAATCAGCTTTTAAATCCTCTTGATTGATATTTTCTCTTTGCTGATTTGACATATTACTCACCTTTTTCTTCTTTTTTTCTCAGCGGCAACCTGTGCAACATTTTGCGCTTTTGCCTGTGCTGCTTGTGCTTGTCGCTCTTCATTTTCACGCAATTTTGCAATAACTGCATCTCGAGGGCCATCAATCACAACACGGCCATTATCAACAACAACGACACGATTAACCATTGGTAACACTTGTAAACGATGCGTCACCACTACAACAGTTTTTATCTCTAGCCCATTGAGCTAACACGCCTAGCGCTTGTTGTTCAGTTTGCTCATCTAAACCTGTTGTGGGTTCATCTAATAAAAACAACACGAGGATGGCGTAAAGTCAAACGTGCTAATGAAACAATTTGTTTTTGTCCACCAGAAAGCCCCAAACCATCTTCACCGAGTGGCATATCCAAACCTTTTAGGATGGTTACGAACTAACTGATCTAAATGAAAATTACGCAATGCACCAAGCAATTCCTGGTCTGTTGAATAACCATCCATTCTGGCTAAATCTAAGTTCTCACGTAATGTCCCAAGGAATAAACGTGGGGATTGATTAAGTAAAGTGACTTTTATCACGTAGGAAATTCGGATCAATTTGGCGAATATCTACATTATCTAACAAGATATTTCCGCCCGTTGGCTCATATAGCCCACTCGCTAATTTTTAATAATGTACTTTTACCACTACCGATTCGCCCTAAAATTGCAACTTTTTCACCTGGACGAATGGTTAAATTAAGGTTTTGCAATAGCAGGTTGCGAATCTTTATTATATTTAAATACGACATTGTTAAAAGGTTATCTGACCTTGTACTTGATCAAGTGTTACATAAGAACGTTCTGGATCTCGTTCAATTGGTCTTTCAACAATGGAGTTTACACCTTTGAGTGCATTCTTAGCTTGTTGATATCGAATGGCTAATCCTGCAATTTTCCCAGAGATGAAAGTGCGCGGCCAGAAAGGATTACCGAAGCAATTACCGCACCCATTGTAATACGAGCTTCAACAACATCATCGTGAATTAAATAAGTACCTAATACAACTAAAACCTACGGTATTTAATTGCTGTAGCCCTACTGTAAAGTTAGAAACAAATTCATTGATCTGCTTTAACTTTCATTGAACTGATAGCTGTTAAAGCATTGAGTCTATCCCAACGCTGCTGAGCCCAGTTAGTTGCATTATTAACCTTTAATGTTTCAATGCCTTCTACCGCTTCAACCGCTAGGCCCTGACGTTGGGAGCTCTCTTTCATACTTTCATTGATACGTTTTTGCTAATGTTGGCTGCACTGCAAAAGAAATTAGCAATACTAAAAGCACAAGTCACTGCAGGTACAATAACCAATTTTCCACCAATAACAAACATGACAAATAAGAAAAGCAATAAGAATGGTGCATCAACTAATACCAATAAGCTAGCACTTGTCATAAAATTCACGCACTGCTTCAAAAATCGCGTAAATTATTCGCATAAGAGCCCGAAGAAATTGGACGTTCAATTAAACGTAATGCCATTACTCGTCTAAAAAGCGCTGAACTGACAATTAAATCTGCTTTTTTACCAGCAATATCAGTTAAATGCGAACGTATCATTTTAGCAATAAATTCAAAGGTGATAGCTAAGAATACGCCTATACTTAATACCCATAATGTTGAATATGCTTGGTTTGGAATCACTCGATCGTACACATTCATCACATAAAGTGAACTAACCAATGCCAAAATATTGATTAAAAAAGAGGCTAAAAATGACTTGGTAGTAATATTTTTAAAAGCGACCAATAACCTTCCAGAACCAGGCTTTTGGTAAATGATATTCTGGTAATTCAGAACGGTGATCCGCAGTTAATTTTGGCTTAATAAACCAACAGAATCCCAAATATTGTGCTTCAAGATCTTTATGGCTAACCTCATGTGCTGGCGCATCACCTTGGCGAATAACATAAACACGCTCTTCGCCACGCCCTTTTACCTCATTCACAACAGCAGCTTCGTCATTATGTAAAAATAATAATAACTGGCATCGCAAGTGAAGGAATCTCAACTAACTTACGGCGAGAAATATGGTTTTCAAATCCATAACTACGCAATACTTCGCTAAGTGATTGAATATTCGCATTTAAATTTCGATCCCTTGCGACATTTGCGGCTAAAGCCTCTTCTGCAACAGGTTGATTGAGTAGCTTTGTTGCAATAGCTAAATGTTTAATAATTGAATTCATAAAATTTATCTACAAAATGCCTTCTACTTAGAACTGACTATTTGCATTAAAATCAGGGATTTTTAGCCCATTTTGCTAAACTTGCTTTAGCCAATAAATATGCCACAGCTGCATCGCGGTAATCATTTTGTGCTTCCACATAATTTGTCTCCGTTGCGGCTAATTCTGCATAAGAATCTAATACTTCTAGCAAAGTGCGGTGAGAAATATAGAATTGTTGCTCATAGTCTTGAGCAACTTGAGATTGTGTCGAAATCAGTGATTTTACAATTTTAGCGCGTTGCTCACTTTGCTTCATATCCACTTTTGCTGTTTCTGCTCGTTCCTGGATATCACGTAATAACTCATCTGAACGCGCTCTAGCAGATCGTATTACTGCGTGGCTCTTCTCCAGTGCATAATCAGCAGATTTATTATAAAGATCCCAAGTCATCGTTACCGCAACACTTCTATCATGGCGAGTTGCACTTCCTTCTAAATTAATAGAGGGATATTTTGAAGCTTTTGCAACTTCAGCATCCGATAATGCACTACTGTATTCTGATTCTTGCGCTTTCACACTTGGATGTGCAGTGATTGGCACTTTATCGAATAGTGCAATAAGCTGTGCTGAATTTCTGTTTATTAAACGGATCGACGATATCTTTTTCAGTTAAACGTTTTGAGCTATATTTGTTTAATTTACTCAAAGTAACGGATAACGTTTTTCTGTAAACTCGCTTCTGTTGATTGTGCTTGTAAATAACGGGATTGTGCCTGTGTCATCTCTGAACGACGACCAGAATCATATTCACTAATTACTCGCAAATCTGCTAAGAATTTCTCATGGCGTTTAATATTTTTCGCAACTGCAATGGATTCTTTTTGCACGAAGTGCGGTTAAATAAAGAGTGCTAATCGTGTTGGCTAATTCTTCGCGCGTTTCATAATATTTATGTTGATAATATTCCATTTTATGTTTATCACGCTCAACAGCAGCTTGAATTCCACCCCAAGCATATAAATTTAAACGGGATTTAATGCCAACATCATCACGCATTCTGGCATTATTAGAAGTATGTTGCTGGGCGACAACATTTTGTCCTGTTAACGAAAAATGTTGGATAGTGCCCAGCTTTAGATGCTTCCATTTCATTATAAGCGCCTTCTGTATTAGCGCTCGCCTCAAGTAATGCAGGATCATTTCGCAAAGCATTGCGAAGAATATCTGCAAGTTCTTCTGCAAAAGCAGATGGAGATTGCAATGCACCAAGGAGTAGCAATGCAATGATTTTTATGATGTACAAGTTTCATGGAAAGGCTCTCTTATAGAGTAATCAAAATAAAATTTTTTTAACTGTTTAATTATAGCTCAAATAAGTTAAGAGTAATAATTAAAGATGCAAACTGCTCGTAAAAATTTAACCGCTTGTAAAGGCAGTGTTCAAGATAAATATTGCATAAAAGCTGCGCTAAAAAACATCTCAGCTATACCTCTTTTTATTCAGCATCAAGCAGTCAAACGTTCTCGATTTTTACAGAAAACGCACCCGAAGGTGCGTTTTTCTAATAGACGTTACAAATTAAGCAACAGCAATATCTGAATCAACCCAGAGTTCGTTAGAACCGTGTGGTAAACATGATAAGTATTGCCTTTATAATTAACTTGTGAGCTAGCAGCTCTACTAATCTCACTTAAATCCACTTTATCACCTTCATCACCATCAACAATTAACACGTTGTTGTGAGATTTACCACTGTCATCAACTGTTGGTTTAGCACTGTGGTTTCTCTCAACATCATCTTTGTGGATAAAAACTGAGTTGTTTAACGTACCTTTAATATCAATTTTCTCAAAGTTAGAGATTGCTGAAATCTTGGTCATAATTGTTTTACTATCTCGGTTCACAAACTCAAGTGTGTCGAAATCATCACCACCATCAATAGATGGTTTTTTGTCAAAATAGTAAGGCGCATCAATAGCACCTGATGTTTTTACAATATCATCACCTGAGCTCATATCTATCCTAGCTTGTAAGGATCCATAGGCGGTACTATAGGTGAACGGAAAATCTGTAGAACGCGCTTCAAGAATATCATTACCTTCGCCCATATTAATGGTGCCCGCAATAGTCTCAAAGCTTGCATAGTCATTAGCGCTACTGCCCATACCGTTACTATCTATAGTATTAGATGATACCCCAGCCTCATCAGGATTTTTAGCATCTCCAGTATCTTTACCCGCTTGAGCCCTTACATCTGCGCTCGCGTTGCCAGCATTATCTCTCGACGTAGCTCTCACATAAGAACCATCTTTTACTTGGTCTTGTGGAATGGTTGTGCTGTTCTGACCTGCTTCAATCTCTGGTACTATTGAATAATAGCTTGAAGACCAGCTACCATCTGCATTTTTGATTAAAAGTTATGTCAGTAGAAATATTAGAATTCTCTGGGTTTAAAAAAATATACCAGGGCGGTTAGGGATTACCGATATTGAAACATAATCGCCCACGTTTGCATCATCTGGTACTTTCACGGTGACTGATCCATCCGTAGTCGATGGAATGACTTCCGTGCGCTTGGTGCTGTAGTATCAGTTTTTTTACCTATTATATCGAGAGCTGGATAACTGATTATACCCGAAGTATCAAAGGCAGTCGCAGCTAATTGTGACCCCCCTTTTATTTTATCTGATGAAATTATTGCTTTCCCCGTCGCGGGCTCTACAATAATATCTGGGTTGTCCAAGTCCAATTACCGTCCTCATCTTTCGTTAACATTGTAGTTTTTAGTGTACCTGATTTATCCAAATATCTTACAGCTATAGATTTAAGGTTTTTAACTGTAGGAGGGGTAATTTCCACAAAACCATCTGTTTTTACGGTGATTGTTGGAGAGTCAATTTTCGTTAGCAAGATTAGTATATCCTGGTGCAGAGAAATTCTCTGCATGATCCATTGCACGAGCATATACAGTACCGAATCCTTTAAGTTTATTCGCTGGAACAATAGTACTATTGTTGCCGGCATCAATATTTGGCACATTCTCTGGTTTATCTGAAATCCAACTACCATCCGGTTGTTTTTAGTTAACGTAGCTAAAATTTCATCATTATCATCATCAGGAATCAAAGCTCCCAAAGCCCAAATCGACTCATATTGATAAATACCTCGTTTAATTACAACAAAATCTCCAACGTCGGCATCCTTTGGCATTGTTACTCTTGCAGAACGACCTTCTAATCCAACTACTTCTGGCATGCTTGGCCCATAAATATCCGGAATGCTAACCGCATTTACCGTTGCTGCTTCACCTGTGTTACCTTGATTATCCGTTGCAGAGGCCCTCACTGAGATCCATCTTTCACTTTATCTGCTCTAAGTACCATTAGTCCACTCTCTGGAGTTACCCAGATATCATTATCTGGATCAGATGATACCCAACCTTTATCAGCATCTTTAGTAATCGTGACTGTTTGTGGATTTCCCTCTTCATCAATGTAGTGCACTTCAACTGATTTAGTATCTTCATCTGCTGGAGGAGTAATATAAACAAAAACCATTCATTTTCGCTTCAATAGTTGGTTTGGCTGGTGCCGTTTTATCTACATTTTCACCCGCTTGAGCCGTTACTAGTGCACTATTATTGCCCGCTGGGTCTTTCGCTACTGCCGTTACATCAGAGTATCTTTCACTTTATCTTGTGGAATAGTGGAGCTGTCTTTACCCGCATCAACATTCGGTAAGATTTCTGGTTTATCAGAAGTCCAGCTGCTGTCTGCATTCTTAGTTAAGGTGACTTTTTCGGGGGTATCAGAGGGTTTCGCTAATTACGGTTACTTCTACAGTATCACCTACTTGCGCATCGTCAGGCACTTTCACGGTTACTGAGCCATCAGAGGTTGATGGCGTTACTTGTGGTGCACTTGGTGCCGTGGTGTCAGGATTATTACCCGCATTTGCTGAACCTTCTTCAACAGTTGGTTTAGCTGGTGCAGTGGTGTCTTTAGCGTTATTATCAGATGGTTTGTCAGCAGCGTTATTTGATGAGCCGCTACCATGACTGCCACTTGCTGCTGCAATAATACCACCTACAGCAGCCACACCCGCGGCCACCCATAACCAGTTTGGATTAAATGCCCAGAATGGCGCAGTGACGCTGTTTTCCGCCTAATGCTTGTGGTGCAAAAACTTGATCTGCAAGCAATGTCACTGCATCGCTTTCTACACCACTTTGTGGAACGTAAGCATAGTATTGACCATCTTCGGCCATACCTAATACTAATTCAGTATTATCATGTTCATAATAGCCTTCTAAGACTAAATCGCTTTTCTTTATTGATATCGGTGCCTTCAAACGCAATATGAAGATCGTTGCCAACACGTTTTGGTGTCGATCATTTCAGGGAGCATATTGCGTTGCTTCATCAACCAATTCATAGTTCACATGAGGTTGTGCTTTGATGATAACTTTTGATTTGCTGAATTTAATTTGACGGTTTCAATAGTTGTATTGCCGTTATTAATCTTTACGCTAATATTTTTTTGACATAAATAATCTCCCTTAATTGATTAATGAGTTGCACAAGCAGTATTGTTTACACGAGAAATAGTATTAGCTTGATGCTTAAGCATTTTAAAAGCTTCTTGTGCTGTTGCTGCGTCTACCTCTTTCGATATTGTTGTTTGAAAAATTGTACGCTCAGGGCGATAAGGTGGCGCATTTTAACTGAAATTTAAAAATAAAGGAAGGGGAAGTTGAAAAATTTACACTTTATTTACAATGTAATTTTTAAGTCATTGATTTAAGTGTTATTTAACCACTGTAATTGACCATTTGGCATCATCAATTTGCTCAAAGCTTGTGACTTCATAACCTGCTTTTCTAGATTTTTATAAAAACGCACCCGAAGGTGCGTTTTTCTAATAAATATTACAAATTAAACAACAGCAATATCTGACTCAACCCAGAGTTCGTTAGAACCAGTGTGGTAAACATGATAAGTCTTGTTTTCATAAGTAACTTGTGAGCTTGCAACGTTACTAATATCATTTAAATTCACTTTATCGCCCGCATTACCATCAATAATTAACACGTTGTCGTGAGATTTACCACTGTCATCAACCGTTGCTTTAGTGTTGTGGTTTCTCTCAACATCCTCTTTTTGGATATTAACTGTGTTGTTTAACGTACCTGTAATATCAATTTTCTCAAAGTTTTTGAGCATTGAAATAGTGGTTGTAATCGCTTTTGCCATCTCGGTTCACAAACTCAAGTGTATCGAAATCATCACCACCATCAATAACAGGTATGTATCCGCTAAGCCCATAGGTATAAAGAGGACCAGATATTCTTATGATATCATTGCCTGAGCCCATATCTGCGGCTGCGTCGAAGTATTGAAAAGAGAACTTCTCAGTAGAGAGTACCTCAAGAATATCATTACCCGCGCCCATCTTAATGTAGCTCGCAATTTGTTTTAAAGCTTGCATAGTCATCACCACTACTGCCCACCATACCGTCACTAATTATAATATTAGATGATGCCCCAGCCTCATCAGGATCTTTAGCATCTCCAGTATCTTTACCCGCTTGGGCTGTTACCGATTCGCTATGGTGGTTATCTCTATCTACCGTGGCAGCGTCCACGGTAGGGAACCATCTGTTAATCGGTCTTGTGGAATGGTTGTGCTGTTTTGACCTGCTGGAATGTTTGGTAATATTGAAGGATTGCTTGAAATCCAGCTACCATCTGGAGTTTTGGTTAAAGTTATGGTATCGTCCATACCAAGATTAGCCAGATCAGTCTTAACCGCACTCTCATCAAAAACTCGAACTCATAAACAAGTCTGGGTGAAAAATTACACCATTAGTTTCAGCGGATATCTTTACGTTAACCGTATCGTTCGCTTTTTGCATCATCTGGTACTTCCACTGTGACTGATCCATCCGTAGTCGATGGAATGACTTTTGGTGCGCTTGGTCTAGTAGGGTTTTTATCGAAGTCCTCATAATGCCAACCACTTGCCATATCCGAATTAGTAATCGCTCTCGCCTCTATTTTTGTGTTTTATCCAGTGAAATCATCGCATTACCCGTCGCTGGCTCTACCGTCACATCCGGGTTATCCGAAGTCCAATTCCCGTTCTCACCTCTAGTTAAGGTTGTAAATTTTTACTGTACCTGCTTCATCGACATATTTTACTTCCATAGACTTAAGGTCTTGAACTGCAGGAGGGTGATTTCTATAAAACCATCTTTTACGGTTATTTCGGGGGACTCTTTTTATGTCAGCAGACAGACGACTCATAAATCCGATGGATTGATTACCTGAAGGATCTGTCGAATCAACGACTATATAGTCGAGTCCTTTAATGTTATTAGATTGAATAATAGTTCTATCGTTGCCTGCATCAACATTTGGCACGATCTCTGGTTTATCTGAAATCCAACTGCCATCCTGTTGTTTAGTCAATATAGCAACAGTTTTAACAAGCACATCCTCATTATTATAGCTTGCCCCTGTACTCATATTGTTTTTAGCATAAGTATATCCTTTAATTACAACAGTATCACCAGCCTGGGCTTCCCTTGGCAGGGTATAAGCCTCTACCTTCACGATCAAAATATGTCAAAGAGTCTGGCGAGCTTGGCCCATAAGTATCCGTAATCTTAACCGCCTTTGCCATTGCTTCTTCACCTGTGTTACCTTGATTATCCGTTGCTGAGGCGTTTACAGGAGAGTCACCTTTCACTTTATGTGCTAGAAGAGTTATTTTGCCAGTTTCTGAATTGAGCCAGATATCATCATTTTGGATTAGATGATACCCAACCTTTATCAGCATCTTTAGTAATCGTGATTGTTTGCGGATTTCCCTTTTTCATCAGTGTAGCGCACTTCAACTGATTTCGTATCTTCATCTGCTGGAGGAGTAATATAAACAAAACCATTCATTTTCGCTTCAACAGTTGGTTTAGCTGGTGCTGTGGGTGTCTTTTAGCGGTATTGTTATTAGCATCACTATTATCAGATGGCTTGTCAGCAGTGTTATCAGCAGTGTTATTTGATGAGCCGCCACCATGACTGCCACTTGCTGCCGCGATAATACCCCCTACAGCAGCCACACCAGCCGCTACCCATAACCAGTTTGGATTGAATGCCCAGAATGGTGCAGTGACGCTGTTTCCGCCCAATGCTTGTGGAGCAAAAACTTGATCGGCAAGCAATGTCACCGCATCGCTTTCTACACCACTTTGTGGTACATAAGCGTAATATTGACCATCTTCAGCCATACCTAATACTAATTCAGTATTATCATGTTCATAATAGCCTTCTAACACTAAATCACTTTCTTTATTGATATCAGTGCCTTCAAACGCAATATGAAGATCGTTGCCAACACGTTTGGTGTCGATCATTTCAGGGCATATTGTGTTGCTTCGTCAACTAATTCATAGTTCACATGAGGTTGTGCTTTGATGATAACTTTTTGATTTGCTGAATTTAATTTGACAGTTTCAATAGTTTTATTGCCGTTATTAATCTTTACGCTAATATTTTTGACATAAATAATCTCCCTTAATTGATTAATGGGTTGCACAAGCTGTGTTGTTTACACGAGAAATAGTATTAGCTTGATGCTTAAGCATTTTTAAAGCTTCTTGTGCTGTTGCTGTCTCTACCTCTTTTAATTGTGGCTTTGATGCATTAGAGGTATCGACGTAGAAATAATGAACAGCTTGCTTCGCGAGATTGACAGTTAAGTTTGTTGCAGGCTTCATTGCAACATAGTGAGTTTCAAGTGCGGTCGGTTTTGCACAAATTTCAGTTTCAGCGAATCCCCGACTTGAAGAGAAGACAGGTATTCGCCATTTACTTTGATATTGACTGCGATTGGGTTTGCTCCAGCATCAGTGCGATAGAAAACTAAGCCAGCATGATTTTCTTGTGGTGTCACACTCGTTGATTGATTATCAAAGTTTGACCAATGTTCATTAGCTTTAGTGTACAAGCTGTTAGTACAAAAAAATAGCAAATGCTGTTACTAATAATTTATGAAGTTTCATATTTAGTGTCCTTTTATAATTGTAAAATAGTTTAGAAAAACACGAGTGATTAAAAACTGAACGCTCGTAGACTTTTAAGCGGGGCATTCTAGCTGAAATTTAAAAAAAGGAAGGAAAAATTAAGAAATTTTACACTTTTATTTACAATGTAATTTTAACTTATTGATTTTATTATTTTTGCTTGCTTGCTTGCTTGCTTGCTTGCTTTAACTCATTGATTTGATTGTTATTTAATCACTGTAATTGACTATTTGGCATTGTCAATTTGCTCGAAGTTTGTTACTTCATAACCTGCTTTTTCTCGGTTTTTACAAAAACGCACCGAAGGTGCGTTTTTCTAATAGACATTACAAATTAACCAACAGCAATATCTGAATCAACCCAGAGTTCGTTAGAACCGGTGTTGTAAACATGATAAGTCTTGCCTTCATAATTAACTTGTGAGCTTGCAACTTTACTAATCTCACTTAAATTCACTTTATCACCTTCATTACCATCAACAATTAACACATTGTTGTGAGATTTACCACTATCATCAACCGTTGGTTTAGCATTGTGGTTTCTCTCAACATCACTTTTGTGGATAAAAACTGAGTTGTTTAACGTACCTTTAATATCAATTTTCTCAAAGTTAGAGATCGATGAAATCCAGCTTGTAATCGCTTCGCCGTCTCGATTCACAAACTCAAGTGTATCGAAATCATCACCACCATTAATAGATTCTCCTGATACACTACCAGATGTTCTTACGATATCATTGCCAGAGCCCATATCTACTTTTGCTCCGGAGAATGTGTATAAATAGTCGAACGGGGAGTGTGTAGAACGCGCTTCAAGAATATCATTACCCGCACCCATATTAATGGTACCCGCAATTTGCTCAAAGCTTGCATAGTCATCACCACTACTGCCCATACCGTTACTATCTATAGTATTAGATGATACCCCACCCTCATTAGGATCTTTAGCATCTCCAGTATCTTCACCCGCTTGAGCCGTTACTTTTGCGCTATAGTTGTAATCAGGATTTCTCGCCTGAGCGGTCACATTAGAACCATCTTTTTACTTGGTCTTGTGGAATGGTTGTGCTGTTCTGACCCGCTGCAATATTTGGTAACATTATAGGATAGCTTGAAGTCCAGCTACCATCTGCATTTTTGGTTAAAGTCACTCTGAGACCTATATTAGAATCCTCTGGGTTTAAAAAATATGTCAGACTTTTTCAGGAACTATGCTTTACGTCAACCATATCGCCTACTTTTGCATCATCTGGTACTTTCACGGTGACTGAACCATCTGTAGTCGATGGAATGATTTCCGGTGCGCTTGGTGCAGGAGTCTTAGGGGCTTCACCTACTGTCTGGTAATTCTCACGACTAATTATACCCGAATTATCAAACGCTTTTCGCAGTTACTTTCGAACCAGCTTGTATTTTATCGACTGAAATCATCGCTTTTTCCCATCGCGGGCTCTACCGTCACATCCAGGTTGTCCGAAGTCCAATTACCATCCTCACCTTTCGTTAAGATTGTGATTTTTTTGTGTCCCTGCTTTATCGGTATATCTTACCTTCATCGACTTAAGGTCTTGAGCTGCAGGAGGGGTGATTTCCACAAAACCATCTTTTTACGGTTACCTTGGGAGAATCAATTTCCTCAGGCAAGTCATAAGTTAAATTTACTGGGCTTGAATTACCTGCAGGATCCTTTGCATAAGCATATACCCTTTGGAATCCTTTAAGTTTATTCGCTGGAACAATCGTATTATCCTTGCCAGCATCAACATTCGGCACGTTCTCTGGTTTATCTGAAATCCAACTACCATCCTGTTGTTTAGTCAAGGTGGCTAAAGTTTCACCAGCATCAATCTCATCTTGTCCTCCATCTGAATCATCGTAATCTCTATAAGCCTTTCGTTTAATTACAACAAAATCACCAACCTCGGCCTCTTCTGGCATTGTTACGCTTGCAGAACGATCTTGTAAATAAGTTATTTTTTTGGATCGCTTGGCCCATAAGTATCTGGAATGTCAATCGTATTTGCTGTTGCTTCTTCACCTGTATTCGTTGCTTCTTCACCTGTGTTACCTTTTATTATCCGTTGCCGAGGGCTTTCACTAGAGAGCCACCTTTCACTTTATGTGCTAGAAGAGTTATTTCGCCAGTTTTTGAATTAAGCCAGATATTCTCTGGATTAGATGATACCCAACCTTTATCAGCATCTTTAGTAATTGTGACTGTTTGCGGCTTTCCTCTTCATCAATGTAGTGCACTTCAACTGATTTAGCATCTGCAGGAGGAGTAATATAAACAAAACCATTCTTTTTCGCTTCAATAGTTGGTTTAGCTGGTGCAGTCGTGTCAAGATTATTCCCCGCATTCGCTGTACCTTCTTCACGGTGTTACCTGCGTTGTCAGTTGCTTTCGCTGTCACTGGAGAGCCATCTTTCACTTTATCTGCTGGAATGGTTGCCTTACCGCTAACAGGATCTACTGCAACATCTGGGTTATTTGAAGTCCAGTTGCCATCGTTACCTTTAGTCAAGGTTGCAGTTTTCGGTGTGCCAGCTTCGTCAGTGTAGTTCACTTCTACAGATTGGGTATCTGCATCTGCAGGAGGCGTTACGTCCACTGAGCCATTGTCTTTCGCTTCAACAGTTGGTTGAGCTGGTGCAGTGGTGTCTTTAGCAGTATTGCCATTGTTATTAGCGTTATCTAGTACAGCCCCCATTATTTTTATCACTATTATCAGATGGTTTGTCAGCAGCGTTATTTGATGAGCCGCCACCATGACTGCCACTTGCTGCCGCGATAATACCCCTACAGCAGCCACACCAGCCGCTACCCATAACCAGTTTGGATTGAATGCCCAGAATGGCGCAGTGACGCTGTTTCCGCCTAATGCTTGTGGTGCAAAAACTTGATCTGCAAGTAATGTCACTGCATCGCTTTCCATGCCACTCTGTGGAACGTAAGCATAGTATTGACCATCTTCAGCCATACCTAATACTAATTCAGTATTATCATGTTCATAATAGCCTTCTAAGACTAAATCGCTTTCTTTATTGATATCGGTGCCTTCAAACGCAATATGAAGATCGTTGCCAACACGTTTGGTGTCGATCATTTCAGGGGCATACTGTGTTGCTTCATCAACCAATTCATAGTTCACATGAGGTTGTGCTTTGATGATAACTTTTTGATTTGCTGAATTTAATTTGACGGTTTCAAGAGTTTTATTACCGTTATTAATCTTTACGCTAATATTTTTTGACATAAATAATCTCCCTTAATTGATTAATGAGTTGCACAAGCAGTATTGTTTACACGAGAAATAGTATTAGCTTGATGCTTAAGCATTTTTAAAAGCTTCTTGTGCTGTTGCTGCATCCACCTCTTTTAATTGTGGTTTTGATGCATTAGAGGTATCGACATAGAAATAATGAACAGCTTGCTTCATGAGATTGACAGTTAAGTTTGTTGCAGGCTTCATTGCAACATAGTGAGTTTCAAGTGCGGTTGGTTTTGCACAAATTTCAGTTTTAGCGAATCCCCGACTTGAAGAGAAGACAGGTATTCGCCATTTACTTTGATATTGACTGCGATTGGGTTTTGCTCCAGCATCAGTGCGATAGAAAAACTAAGCCAGCATGATTTTCTTGTGGTGTCACACTCGTTGATTGATTATCAAAAGTTTGACCAATGTTCATTGCTTAGTGTACAAGCTGTTAGTACAAAAATAGCAAATGCTGTTACTAATAATTTATGAAGTTTCATATTTAGTGTCCTTTTATAATTGTAAAAATAGTTTAGAAAAAACACGAGTGATTAAAAACTGAACGCTCGTAGACTTTTAAGCGGGGCATTCTAGCTGAAATTTAAGGAAGGAAAAAATTAAGAAATTTACACTTTATTTACAATGTAATTTTAACTTATTGATTTTATTATTTTGCTTGCTTGCTTGCTTGCTTGCTTGCTTGCTTGCTTGCTTGCTTTTAACTCATTGATTTGATTGTTATTTAATCACTGTAATTGACCATTTGGCATTATCAATTTGCTCGAAGTTTGTGACTTCATAACCTGCTTTTCTCGATTTTTATAAAAAACGCACCCGAAGGTGCGTTTTTCTAATAAATGTTACAAATTAAGCAACAGCAATATCTGAATCAATCCAGAGTTCGTTAGAACCAGTGTGGTAAACATGATAAGTATTGCCTTTATAATTAACCTGTGAGCTTGCAACTTCACTAATATCATTTAAATTCACTTTATCACCTTTATCACCATCAATAATTAACACGTTGTTGTGAGATTTTCCACTGTCATCAACCGTTGGTTTAGCATTGTGGTTTCTCTCAACATCATCTTTTTGGATATTAAGTGTGTTGTTTAGCGTACCTGTAATATCAATTTTCTCAAAGTTAGAGAGCGCTGAAATCGAGGTAATAATCGCTTTGCCGTCTCGATTCACAAACTCAAGTGTATCGAAATCATCACCACCATCAATAGATAGTTCTTTGTTAGAATAGTAAAAATAGCGAATCAGTAGCACCTGATGTTCTTACAATATCATCACCTGAGCCCATATCTATCCTAGCTTGTAAGGATCCATAGGCGTGACTATAGGGTGAACGGAAAATCTGTAGAACGCGTTCAAGAATATCATTACCCGCGCCCATATTAATGGTGCCCCAATAGTCTCAAAGCTTGCATAGTCATTACCGCTACTACCCATACCGTTACTATCTATAGTATTAGATGATACCCCACCCTCATCAGGATCTTTGGCATCTCCAGTATCTTTACCTGCTTGAGCCGTTACCAGTTCGCTAGAGTCATACGCAGGGTTTCTCGCCTGAGCTGTCACATTAGAGCCATCTTTTACTTGGTCTTGTGGAATGGTTGTGCTGTTTTGACCTGCTTCAATATTTGGTAACCTTGTAGTATCGCTTGAAGTCCAGCTACCATCTGCATTTTTGGTTAAAATCATTCCGACATCTCTATTAGAATCCTCTGGGTTCAAAAATATACCAGAATTTTCAGGGACTATTCTTACTTCAACAGTATCGCCCACTTTTTGCATCATCTGGTACTTTCACGGTGACTGAACCATCTGTAGTCGATGGAATGAGTTCCGTGCGCTTGGTACAGGATTCTTAGGGGCTTCACCTACTCTCTGGAGACTACCAGCACTAATTATACCCGAATTATCATACACTTTAGCGCTTACTAGTGAGCCAGGTTGTATTTTATCCGCTGAAATCATCGCTTTCCCGGTCGCTGGCTCTACCGTCACATCTGGGTTGTCCGAAGTCCAATTTCCGTCCTCACCTTTCGTTAAGATTGTAATTTTTGTGTCCCTGCTTTATCGGTATATTTTTATTTTCATAGACTTAAGGTCTTGATCTGCATGAGGGGTAATTTCCACAAAACCATCTGTTTTTACGGTTACTTCTGGCGAAGCTATTTCGCTATGAAGACCAATTATCCACGATGGGCCTTGATTACCAGCAGGATCTCATCCCATAAACATGTACACTTTGGAATCCTTTAAGTGTATTAGCTGGAATAATAGTATTAGTGTCGCCAGCATTAACATTCGGCACGTTCTCTGGTTTATCTGAAATCCAACTACCATCCTGTTGTTTAGTCAAGGTAGCTAAAGTTTTACTAGTATCAATCTCATCCTGCCCCAAATCCAGATTATCGTAATCTTTATAAATATCTCCTTTAATTACAACAGAATCACCAACTTCGGCCTCTTTTGGCATTGTTACTTTTACAGAACGATCTTGTAAACTAGCTATTTCCGGCGAGCTTGGTGCATAAGTATCCGAATGCTAACCGCATTTTCCGTTGCTGCTTCACCTGTGTTACCTTGATTATCCGTTGCCGAGGCTTTCACTAGAGATCCATCTTTCACTTTATGTGCTAGAAGAGTTATTTTGCCAGTTTCTGAATTGAGCCAGATATCATTATCTGGATTAGATGATACCCAACCTTTATCAGCATCTTTAGTAATCGTGACTGTTTGTGGATTTCCTCTTCATCAATGTAGTGCACTTCAACTGATTTAGTATCTTCATCTGCTGGAGGAGTAATATAAACAAAACCATTCATTTTCGCTTCAATAGTTGGTTTAGCTCGGTGCCGTGGTGTCAGGATTATTCCCCGCATTAGCAGAACCTTCTTCACCTGTGTTACCTGAAGTATCAGTTGCTTTTCGCCGTCACTGGAGAGCCATCTTTCACTTTATCTGCAGGGATGGTTGTTTTACCGCTAACAGGATCTACTGCAACATCTGGATTTTTGAAGTCCAGTTGCCATCGTTACCTTTAGTCAAGGTGGCAGTTTTCGGTGTGCCCGCTTCGTCAGTGTAGTTCACTTCTACAGATTGGGTATCTGCATCTGCAGGAGGCGTTACGTCCACTGAGCCATTGTCTTTCGCTTCAACAGTTGGTTGAGCTGGTGCAGTGGTGTCAGGATTATTACCCGCATTCGCTGTACCTTCTTCACCGGTGTTACCTGAAGTATCAGTCGCTTTCGCAGTTACTGGAGAGCCATCTTTCACTTTTATCTGCTGGGATGGTTGCTTTGCCAGTTGCTGGGTCTACCGCAACATCCGGGTTGTTTGAAGTCCAGTTGCCATCTTCACCTTTAGTCAAGGTTGCAGTTTTTGGTGTACCCGCTTCATCTGTGTAGCTCACTTCTACAGACTTGGTATCCGCATCTGCTGGAGGTGTTACTTCCACAGATCCATTGTCTTTCGCTTCAACTGTTGGTTTAGCTGGTGCTGTTGTGTCTTTAGCAGTATTGCTATTGTTATTAGTGTTATTTGACGAGCCGCCACCATGACTGCCACTTGCTGCCGCGATAATACCACCTACAGCAGCCACACCAGCGGCCACCCATAACCAGTTTGGATTGAATGCCCAGAATGGTGCAGCTACGCTGTTCCCGCCTAATGCTTGTGGTGCAAAAACTTGATCTGCAAGCAATGTTACCGCATCGCTTTCTACACCACTTTGTGGAACGTAAGCGTAGTATTGGCCATCTTCAGCCATGCCTAATACTAATTCAGTATTATCATGTTCATAATAGCCTTCTAAGACTAAATCGCTTTCTTTATTGATATCAGTGCCTTCAAAGGCAATATGAAGATCGTTGCCAACACGTTTGGTGTCGATCATTTCAGGGGCATATTGTGTTGCTTCATCAACCAATTCATAGTTCACATGAGGTTGTGCTTTGATGATAACTTTTTGATTTGCTGAATTTAATTTTACGGTTTCAATAGTTTTATTGCCGTTATTAATCTTTACACTAATATTTTTTTGACATAAATAATCTCCCTTTAATTGATTAATGAGTTGCACAAGCGGTGTTATTTACACGAGAAATAGTATTAGCTTGATGCTTAAGCATTTTTAAAGCTTCTTGTGCTGTTGCCGCATCCACCTCTTTTAATTGGGGTTTTGATGCATTAGAGGTATCGACGTAGAAATAATGAACAGCTTGCTTCGCGAGATTGACAGTTAAGTTTGTTGCAGGCTTCATTGCAACATAGTGAGTTTCAAGTGCGGTTGGTTTTGCACAAATTTCAGTTTTGGTGAAACCACCGACTTGAAGAGAAGACAGGTATTCGCCATTTACTTTGATATTTACTGCGATTGGGTTTGCTCCAGCATCAGTGCGATAGAAAACTAAGCCAGCATGATTTTCTTGTGGTGCCACACTCGTTGATTGATTATCAAAATTTGACCATTTTTCGTTGTTTAATGAGCAAGCAGATAGCATGAAAGCGGCAATCGCTGCAGTAAAAAGTTTGGAAAGTTTCATAATAAACTCCTTTAAAATATATCTATAGGTTCGAATCAAACGCGATTGTGTTGTTTGAAAATTATACGCACAGGGCGATGAGGTCGCGCATTTTAACTGAAATTTAAAATAAAGGAAGGGGGGAGTTAAGAAATTTACACTTTTATTTACAATGTAATTTTAACTCATTGATTTTATTATTTTGCTTGCTTGCTTGCTTGCTTGCTTGCTTGCTTTGCTTGCTTGTTTTTGAGTGCTTGGCCAGCTATTCTGACCAAGCTAATGGAAAATATATTTAGTATTTGATTTGTGTGTTATTTAACCACTGTAATTGACCATTTGGCATCATCAATTTGCTCGAAGTTTGTGACTTCATAGCCTTCTTCAGCCGCCCAAGCGGGAATAGCTTCGGTGGCTTGTGTGCAGTCAAATTCAATTTCTAGGCCATCTCCTTTATTTAACTTAGTCATAGCTTCTTTGGCTTCAATGAGAGGAAAAGGGGCAAACTAGGCCGAGTGTTGGTAATTTAACGATCATATAAACTCCTTATGATGTTTTTGTTAATTTTTAAAACGTTGTGGACGGATAATGGTGAAGTAGGCGGCTACCCAGGTGCCGAGAATCATCAATGGCAATGAGACCCAACCTTGCCAAGAGAAAAAGGCAGTTTCGACTAAACCGTTACCGATGGAGCAACCACCTGCAAGGGTTGCCCCAATACCCATGAGAATACCGCCGAGTCCGCTGCGTAGAATCGTGCTGGCATCTGGTACGCGGACACGAAATTCATTGCTTGCTTTTGCGCCGATGAATGATCCAATAAAAATCCCTAAGACTAAGAATACACCCCAGTTTATAAATTTACCGTCGCCAGTAACAAGGAATTGCATGATATTGGCTGATGGGCCAGTGATCCCAAGTCCAAACTCACGACCCGTAGCGACACTGAGTGGCCAAGCGGCAAGTGCGATTAATCCGATTAATACGGCAGAGAAAAATGGGTGCCAGCGCTTTTCAAATAATAAGTGAGCAAGTCCTGTTTTCTTTGGTTTTAATGCCGCGATTTTTACGCTTGGTTTGCTGAGATGTTTGTACACATAGAAAGCCGTCACTAAAGTTAATAATGCGACTAACCACCAAGGTGAGATACCGAATGTATCGTAAATATTGCGTTGTTCAATATTGATGCTGCGTAAGGTTTTATTGAGTTCGCCTAATGGGCGAGTACGCATGATGGCACTTAATAACATATAAGTGAATAAAAGCAACCCAACTGCCGACTAAGCCTTCTGCAGCACGGTACCAAGTTCCTGTTGCACAACCGCCAGCAAGAACAATGCCGACACCAAACACAAAGGCACCGATAATCACCGCTAAAAAGGCAAAGTTTTCAGCTGGATCGACATTTAATACACCGATTTCTTTTAAGAGGAAGAAACCGATGGATTGCACGGTAATCGCCAATAAAAGGGCTACAAACATTTTGTTATTTTTGGTGACATACATATCGCGAAATGCGCCAGTAATACAAAAAGCGCCCACGCTGCATCACAAATCGAGTAAAAATTCCGCAAAAATAATCCGGTTAAAAGCATAAATATTCCTTCTATTTTAGAACTAAGTAGGTCGGTATTTTCTAAAAATAAGCAGGTAGCGCCAATAACTTTTAGCTAGAAAATATGTTTTTTTGATATAAAAAAAGTGCGGTTATAAATTTATGCTTTTTTACTGCACTGTTTTAGCAACGTAATAATAATTAACCCCACTCAAAAGAGCGGGGTTAATTGTTTTATATGCGTCAGAAATTTGGTTTATGCAGGAACTCGTTCTGTTACGAGCATTTGTAGTTTTCGTAAAAATAACATTTAATACCACGCCATAGGCTGGGACGAACAAGATAATTCCTATAAATAATTTAAACAGGTAATCTACAAAGCCGAGTTGTGCCCAGTGTTCAGCCATGAACGGATCTGCACTTTGGTAGAAGGCGACACTGAAGAAAACAAACGTATCCGCCATTGAGCCAAATGTCATTGAGCTAGTTGGCGCTACCCACCATGTTTTTTTAACTGGCGTAAGCGGTTAAATACGATCACATCAAGTAATTGTCCTACCACGTAAGCGGCAAAGCTCGCAATAGCAATACGGAATACAAACAGATCAAAATGCGTTAATGATTCGAAACCTTGGAATTTGCTTTCAGAGAATAAAACAGATATGACGTAACTTACAATCAGTGCAGGAAACATCACCACGAAGATGATTTTTCTCGCATCTTCAGCACCAAAAAAATACGCACAGTCAAATCAGTAGCCAAAAAGATAAATGGGAATGTGAGCGTTCCCCAAGTGCTGTGGAAAGAAAAAAATCGTTTGCTACACCAAGTGCGGTTAATTTTAGCGTAATTTCAAAAAGGGATTTGTACAAAAAGTAATTGCTCGCTGCAATGATGAATATGTGGAAAAAGCTGAGCCAGAAGATTGCACGACGTTTTTGTTGATCATTAAAGATCGGAGAGTTTAATTTCATGTTGTACCTTTTTAGTTTAAATAAATCGGGGTTAGGGGAAACCCGAGGTTGAATATAGGGGCTAGATAATACGCATATTTCAAATAATTGCAAGATTCGATGTCATTTGAGTTTTTATTTTATGAAAATTGACGAACGATTTTACAGACTTTATTCTATTTGCATTTTTCATCAAATTTGAAAGGGAAGAAAATGGAGTTACACAATATTCGCGATGAATATACTAAACGAGTGCTTTTCACAACATGATTGCCATGAAAATCCAATCTTGCAATTTGAACAGTGGCAGAAAGAGGCTATTCATGCTCAAGTTAATGAGCCAACAGCAATGAATATTGCGACTGTTGATGAACAAGGTCGCCCAAATAGCCGAATGGTTTTTGCTAAAAAGTCAATGAGCAAGGTTTTGTCTTTTTACCAATTATCTTAGCCGAAAAAGGCAGCTGTATTGAACGCAATCCTTATGTCGCGCTGACTTTCTTTTTGGCCAGAATTGGAGCGCCAAGTGCGAATTGAAGGTAAGACGGTGAAAATCCCAGCGGAACAATCCGATAAATATTTTGCTACCCGACCTTACACCAGTCGTATAGGGGTTTGGGCAAGTGAGCAAAGTGCGGTGATTTCTAATTATAAATCTTTGTTAGCAAAAGCCGCATTAGTTGCCGCTAAACATCCGTTAAACGTGCCTCGACCAGATTATTGGGGCGGCTATTTAGTCGTGCCAGAAACCGTGGAGTTTTTGGCAAGGGCGACCAAGCCGTTTACATGATCGCATTCGTTATCGCAAAGAAAGCGATAATTGGATTAGAGAAAGACTTTCTCCTTAGTAAATTGAGCATAGAAAAATAACCGCACTTTAGTTGTATCCCAAAGTGCGGTTAATTTTTACAAATTTTCGATGCTAGCGTTGTTTATTAATGCGTGCTAGTACTTGTCGTTGTACGGTTTGCACGTTTACGATCGTTTTCCGTTAAGAGTTTTTTTACGGATACGGATTGACTCTGGTGTCACTTCCACTAATTCGTCATCATCGATAAACTCGATGGCTTGCTCAAGGGAGAATTTCACGGTGTAGTTAATACGATGGCATCATCTTTACCTGATGCACGCATATTGGTGAGTTTTTTACCTTGTAAACAGTTTACGGTTAAGTCATTTGTACGGCTGTGAATACCGATGATTTGGCCTTCGTAAACTTCTACGTTGGCTTCGATCATTAATTTACCACGCTCTTGTAAACCGAATATGCGCATAAGCTAATGCTTTACCTGTCGCATTAGAAATTAACACACCGTTTTTACGTTGGCCGATTTCACCTGGTTTGATGTCATCGTAGTGATCGAAGCTGGAGTAAAGTAAACCAGTACCAGACGTCATCGTCATGAATTCACCACGGAAACCGATTAAGCCACGGCTTGGGATGATGTATTCTAAACGTACACGACCTTTACCATCCGGCATCATGTCACGAACTTCACCTTTTACGAATACCTAATGCTTCCATGACAGAACCTTGGTGTTGTTCTTCTACGTCAATAGTCACTTGCTCATAAGGCTCTTGTTTTCTGCCGTCAATTTGACGATAGATTACTTTAGGACGAGAAACCGCAAGCTCATAACCTTCACGACGCATATTTTTCAATTAATACAGAAAGGTGTAATTCGCCACGACCAGAAACACGGAATTCATCTGGGTTTGGTGTTTCTTCTACACGTAATGCCACGTTGTGAACTAATTCTTTGTTTAAACGTTCAAGAATTTGACGAGAAGTCACATATTTACCTTCTTGACCGGCAAACGGAGAAGTGTTTACACAGAAGAACATGGTTACGGTTGGTTCATCAACGGTTAATGAAGGTAATGCTTCAACTGCATTGATATCACAAAGGGTGTCAGAAATATTTAATTCACCTAAACCGGTAATCGCAATGAGTGTCACCTGCATAAGCGATATCTTCTTCATAACGTTGTAAACCAAGGTGACCTAATACTTGACCCACACGGCCTTGGCGAGTTTTACCTTCGCCATCAATAATCGTTACAGGTTGGTTTGGTTTGATTGCACCACGTTTGATACGACCGATACCGATAACACCCACATAGCTGTTATAGTCTAATTGTGAGATTTGCATTTGGAATGGGGCATCAAGTTCCACTTTTTGGTGGTTCAACGTGTTGAACGATCGCTTCAAATAACGGCGTCATATCTTCCGCTAATTCTTCGTGCCTCAAGGCCAGCAACACCATTTAATGCTGAAGCATAGATAATAGGGAAGTCTAATTGCTCATCAGTTGCACCAAGGTTAACGAATAAATCGAATACTTGATCCACAACCCAATCAGGACGTGCGCCTGGACGGTCAACTTTGTTGATAACTACAATTGGTTTTAAACCGTGAGCAAAGGCTTTTTGGGTTACGAAACGTGTTTGTGGCATTGGGCCGTCAAAGGCATCTACGACTAAAAGTACAGAATCCACCATAGAAAGTACACGTTCTACTTCACCACCGAAGTCGGCGTGTCCTGGGGTATCTACGATGTTAATACGATAATCATTCCAGTTAATCGCGGTATTTTTGCAAGAATGGTAATGCCACGTTCTTTTTCAAGATCATTTGAGTCCATTACACGCTCATCAACATCACCACGAGTTGATTCAAATGTACCGGATTGTTGAAGGAGTTTGTCAACGAGGGTGGTTTTACCATGGTCAACGTGAGCGATAATTGCGATATTGCGCAATTTATTAATATCAATGTCGTTTTTCATTTATTACGTTCTTAATGTTTAAGTTTTGTAGGGTGGAATTTTTATGCCACCAAATAGTCCAAGTAGTTTAAATTGGTGAGTCACGCTCACCCTACGAGAATCTCGAAAGGGCGAAGATTATACACGATATTTCTTTGCTCTGCTACGCTGGTGTTTAAAATAAATCCCATGAAAAAAGGAAGCGGTTGCATTATAATGCCCCTTTGATTTTTTTATAAAGATTATATAGATAGCAAAAATAGAGGACTCCTTATGCCAAATGCAAAATGCATTGCCAACGTATTCAAACTGATCGAAGAGAACGATATTAAGTTCGCGCTACTTCGTTTCACAGACATTAAAGGTAAAGAACATGGCGTTTCTATCCCTGTTAGCCTTGTCGATGAAGATATGTTTGAAGATGGCAAAATGTTCGATGGCTCTTCTGTTGAAGGTTGGAAAACCATTAACAAAGCCGATATGCTTTTAATGCCAATCGCTGAAACTGCGGTAGTCGATCCATTTGCGCAGATCCCAACTCTCTCTATTCGTTGTAGTATTTATGAACCAACGACCATGCAAAGCTATGATCGTGATCCGCGTTCAATCGCTATTCGAGCAGAAAACTATATGCGTTCAACTGGTATTGCTGATCAAGCATTCTTTGGTCCTGAACCAGAGTTCTTCTTATTTGATGATGTACGTTTTGATGTATCAATGAACCGCGCTTCTTTTGCCGTTGATGACATTGAAGCAGCTTGGAACACCAACAAAAAATACGAAGGTGGTAACAACGCTTATCGTCCGTTGAAAAAAGGTGGTTACTGCGCAGTTGCACCAATTGATACAGCACACGATATTCGCTCTGAAATATGTTTAATTTTAGAAGAAATGGGCTTAGTCATCGAAGCTCATCACCATGAAGTGGCAACTGCGGGTCAAAATGAAATTGCAACGAAATTCAACAGCTTAACCTTGAAAGCGGATGAAACACAAATCTATAAATACGTAGTACAAAACGTTGCATTAGAACATGGCAAAACCGCTTGCTTTATGCCTAAACCAATCACGGGTGACAATGGTTCAGGCATGCACTGCAATATGTCATTAAGCAAAGACGGTAAAAATATTTTCCAAGGTGATAAATATGCAGGCCTTTCTGAAACCGCACTTTATTACATCGGCGGTATCATTAAGCATGCTAAAGCATTAAATGCTTTCACTAACCCAAGTACTAACTCATATAAACGTTTAGTACCAGGTTTTGAAGCACCAGTATTATTAGCTTACTCTGCAAGCAACCGTTCTGCTTCAATCCGTATCCCAGCAGTAACCAACCCGAAAGCAATTCGTATTGAAGCGCGTTTTCCAGATCCATTGGCAAACCCATATCTTGCATTCGCAGCATTATTAATGGCAGGTCTTGATGGTGTAGCAAACAAAATCCACCCAGGTGATGCAATGGATAAAAATCTCTACGATCTTCCACCGGAAGAATTAAAAAGATATTCCAGCGGTAGCAAGCTCATTAGAAGATGCGTTGAATTCATTAGAAAAAGACTATGAATTCTTAACGCAAGGTGGAGTGTTTGCTAAAGATTTTATTGATGCATTTATTAATATTAAACGTAAAAGAAGTAGAACGTTTAAATATGACACCACATCCGGTTGAGTTTGAGATGTATTATGCATAAGAAACGATAGATTTCTAGTTGCTAAATAAAAAGTGCGGTCATTTTTGGCCGCACTTTTTGTATGTGATATCACGTTGAATTTGTGTATAATCGAAATCTGATTATAGATAGGGACTAGATTATGCTAAATAAATTTGTAGGCAAATTTCGCCGATTTTATGCATTCGATGAACTTTTAAAACAACTTATCATAAGAGATGTAAAACTCAAGTACCTACGCAGTTATTTAGGGGTATCTATGGAGTATTTTGAACCCATTAATGTTAATGGTTGTACAAGTAATCGTGTTTTCCAGTATTTTTAGATTTGATACCCCTAACTATCCATTGTATTTAATATCAGGTCAGATAATTTTTAATTTCATGGTAGAAGCAACTAATTCTGCTGTATGGTCAGTAACTGGGAATGCATCTCTGCTCAAGAAAAACATATGTTCCGAAGTATATATTTACAATATCGAAAGTGGGGAGTTCATTAGTCAATCTTGTATTTTCTTTAGGTGCCTTAGTATTTGTTATGATTATTACCGGGGCTGAGTTTACTTGGAATTTACTTTTCTTTCCGGTGATTATTTTTACAAGTCTGTATATTCAGTTTGGGATTAGGGTTGTTTTTATCAGCCGCAACAGTTTTTTCCGGGATATTCAATATCTTTTGGGGGTTTTTGTTTCAATGTGGATGTATTTAACTCCACTTTTCTATCCAGCCTCGATCATTCCTAATGAATATCAGGAGCTTTATAAAACTGTCAATCCAATGTATTGGTATGTAGAAGAGTTCAGAGATATTGTGCTTTATGCTCATTTCCCGAATACTAATTCGATTTATATGGGTACAGCCTTAGCTTTTGTTATTTTTATTGCTAGGAGCTTGGTATTTTAATAAGAAACAAGATGAATTTATTTTTATATATCTAATGAATAAAGAAATTGTAATTAAGGTAACTAACGCCACTGTTCGTTTTAATAAAGCGACTGAAAGTTATAATGGTTTAAAAGAATATGTCATTAAGATGCTAAAAGGTGAACTTATGTTCCAAGAGTTTTTAGCATTAAAAAGATGTGAGTCTTGAGGTTAGAAAAAGGAGAGTCATGGGGGTTGATTGGTACAAATGGTTCCGGTAAATCAACTCTATTGAAGCTCATCTGTGGTATTTTTGCGGCCTTATAAAGGAAGTGTTGAAGTTCATGGTAATATTGCACCGTTGATTGAGCTAGGTGCAGGTTTTGATGGTGAGCTTACAGCAGAGAAAATATCTATCTGAACGGAGCTTTACTAGGGCATAATAAAGCGTTCATGGATCGTCATTTTGATGAAATTATTGAATTTTCAGAGCTTCGAGATTTTTGTTGATGTCCCCTTGAAAAATTTTTTTCATCAGGTATGTCTGCTCGTTTAGGCTTTGCAGTTGCTACGATCGTTAAGCCTGAGATTTTGATTGTTGATGAAGTATTAGCTGTAGGGGATGCAGCATTCCAAGAAAAATGTAAAAAGCGTATGGAAGAAATGCTTTCTGGTGGGACAACCTTATTATTTGTTTCACACTCAATGAGATCAAGTGAAAGAGATTTGTCAGAATGTAATTTGGATTGACAAAGGGAACGTAAGGAGCTAGCGGTAAGGCTAAAGATATCATTCCGCTATATGAATGAATGTAAAGTGAGCACAGATATCGAGAAAGGGTTAATTAGTAAGAGGCTTAGTGCTTTTATTAAAGGAGTTGCAATCATATTGATGTTACTTCACGATTTTTGCGTATGCAGAGCGATATCCAGAAAGCATTAATATTACATCAATAAAAATAGTAAAATTTTTTATATCCTATTGGGTAGTTTTTATATATTGTTCCAATATCTTACTTTTTATTCACAGTGGGATTTTTGTTCGATTAGATTCCTATAATTTACTGTTAAATTTTTGCTTTTAAGTAGCTCATATAATCATTAATAGTGGTTTGCTCTTCCATACTTATTATTAATAGGTTTAACTCCTTTTTCATAAAAATGAAGGGTAATTACATTGCTCTATTGGTTCTTTCATTTATTTTTGGGGAATGTCTTCTGTTCCATCTACAATTCAGGATTTTTGTGTTGGTAACCAGCTTATATTTTTAGGTTTTATTTTCTCTGATTTGCAAATTAGGAAAAAACTTTCTAAAAATTAATTATAATAATTACTTAAAAGATATTTATCTTGATAAGTAGTATGGTGTTAGTAATCTTTATATTTTTAACTTATAGATGGGAAGGAATGCCATTTATGGTTATTTTCTTATTTGATGTCTGTGGTCTTAATGAAAATAAATAATTATATATTGTTGAATTTAAAAATAGAGGGTTTTAAAATGACTAAGCCTTTAATTAGTATTGTTATAGCTGCATATAATGTTGTGGAATATTTATCTGAAGCGATAGATTCTGTAATTAGACAATGGGATGATAATTGGGAGTTAATTGTTGTTAATGATGGTTCAACAGATGGAACATTTTTCCTTATTAGAAAAAATATAAAGCTAAAATTAACTCTCAAAGGTTTGTAGTCTTAAACAAAAGAAAAATGGAGGTCTAAGTTCAGCAAGAAACGCAGGATTGGCAATTGCTCAGGAGAGTATGTGGCTTTTTGGATGGTGACGATTTATTTAGTAAAAGGACATTGCCATACATTAAATATTGTTTATCAGAAAAAATAAACCTGATTGTTTAGTGATTGATTTTTCAGTATTATTGGGATGATGGTGGCAGTTGGGGTACTCACAAATATAAGAAATTGCCTGAACGAAAATTATTAAATGTGAAAGAGAACAATGTTGTCTCAGCTGTTTATCATAATGCGCAAGTGTATGCTTGGCGCCATATTTTTAAGAAATCTATTTTGAGTAAAAACATTGAGTCCAGTTGGGTTTAACTATGAAGATGTTAGAACTACAACGTTACATATTGATGAATGTGAAACAATTTTCTATTTACCAATAAAATGTATACTTTACCGTCAAAGAGATGGCAGTATTATGAAGGTGAAAAATAGAAAAAAATATTCTAGAATCTATCTTCTGCTCTTAGAACGGTAACAGATGAATTCAAAAATAGGTATGCTGTTATTCCAAAGGATATCGCTTTGGAGCATTCGATTTTTAACTTATCTATTTTTACATGGGCATGTGGAGATACGTTATCTAATGCTGAATTAGATCCTAAAGAGCTTTATCCTTTATTTGTTGATAATTTTAAATATTCCAGTTTAGTAGATATGGATATTCTGAAGAAAGAAATGCGCAGAGATCCTAAGACATGGAGAAAAATTCTATATGTTTTATAATTATCCTCAGTCTTTCTATTTTGCTTTTTACCTTCGCCATAAGTTTAATAGAACATATAAGTTATTAAATAAATTACGGAATTTTGTTTATAAAACATGAATTTTCTCTTAATTGGCGCGAGGCTTCTCCAACGCCGTTATCGCTCGTGAATTAGCGGAGAAAGGTTATAAAACCGTTGTTATCGATTCTCGTAGCCATGTGGCGGGTAACTGTCACTCTGAACGTGATGCTGAAACAAATGTTATGGTGCATATTTATGGTCCACATATTTTCCATACAGATAATGAAAGAGTATGGACTTATGTGAACAATTTTCGGTGAGTTTATGCCGTTTGTTAATCGTGTAAAAAAACCATTAGCCAAGGTGCGGTGTATTCTCTCCCAATTAACTTGCATACGATTAACCAATTCTTTGGAAAAAAACGTGCTCACCGAAAAGAGGCAAAAGCGTTAATTGAAGCACAAGCAGACTTATCTATTACTGATCCGCAAACCTTTGAAGAGCAAGCAATGCGTTTTTGTTGGTAAAGATTTGTATAAAGCTTTCTTCTATGGTTACACTAAAAAACAATGGGGTGTTGAGCCAAAAAGAGTTACCGGCAAGCATTTTAAAACGTTTACCTGTGCGTTTTAATTATGACGATAACTACTTTGCGCATAAATTCAAGGTATGCCGAAAGAAGGTTATACGCAAATTGTCGAAGCGATTTTGAGATCATGAAAATATTGAAGTACGTTTAAATACGCCATTTGCTGAATCAATGAAAGCAGAATTTGATCACATTTTCTGGTCAGGTCCGTTAGATGCGTACTTCGGATTTGAATTAGGTCGCTTAGGTTATCGCACCTTAGATTTTGAAGCATTCCGTGATGAAGGTGATTTCAAGGTAATGCGGTAATTAACTATGGTGATGAAGAAGTACCCTATACTCGTATTTCAGAACATAAACACTTTGCACCATGGGAACAACATGAGAAAAACAATTTGTTATCGTGAATTTAGCCGTCTATGTGGTGAAAATGATATTCCGTATTACCCGATTCGTTTAGTGAAAGATAAAAGCACTCTTGCAACAATATGTTGAAAAAGGCAAACAAAAGAAACGCAAGTTACTTTCGTAGGGCGTTTAGGTACTTATCGTTATTTAGATATGGATGTGACGATTAAAGAAGCCTTAGAAACAGCTGATGTTGTAAAAGAATCATTAGAAAAACAGACCGCACTTAAACCTTTTTATGTAAATATGGACTAAAGTATAGCGAGTTCTAGAAATAAAAGCCATATACGATTTCGTGTATGGCTTTTGTTTAAATAAAAATTGAGTTGATTATGCATGCTGAAAAATCAATTTGTGCGGTGGTTGTAACGTTTAACCGCAAAAGATTATTACTAAATTGTTTAGGTGCTCTGAAAGCCCAAACACGCCAATTGTCTCATATTGTCGTGATTGATAATGCTAGTACAGACGGTACTGCAGATTTTTTAGTACAGCATAATTGGACAAATAGTGATTTTTTTACTTTGATTACTTTGCCTGAAAATATGGGAGGGGCAGGTGGATTCCATGAAGGAATCAAGTATGCTTTTGAGCATGGCTTTGATTATATTTGGTTGATGGATGATGATGGTGTTCCAGCTGCAGATTGTCTAGATAAGTTACTCCCATTTGCGACAGAAAATAATTATTTAGGCCCACTAGTGCTTGATATTAAACAATCAAATAACTTTTGTTTTCCTATGCGATTACCTTCAACGTTGAAAAGATTAGATACTTTAGCTGATCTGAATACGTTAGAAATCAAAGAAAAATAGACGATATTGTTATTCCATTTAACGGTATTCTGCTTTCATCGAAAGTGGTTGAAAAGGTCGGTTTCCTTTAAAAGAGTATTTTATTTGGGGTGATGATATGGAATACACGGCAAGAATGAAAAAATATGGTGTAGACATTGCTTCTATCGTGGATGCTTATTTTTTTATCACCCTAAAGATGAATCATTAGGTACCCTGATGTTTTTTTAACAAACTACATTTTAATGATACACCATCGAAGTTGAAGCTTTATTGCATGTGTAGAAATGCCATATCCAATCATAAAAAAATATAGTAGCTATTTGCATGTTTCTGCATTTATACTTAAAAACACTGTGGTTTTATTTATTTACCAAACCGAGTTTTTCTAAATTAAGCATTGCTGCCAGAGGAGTTTTTTTCATGGCATAATGGGCGACTTCTCTCATCATAAGGATTACTTAAAATAAAATGCAAAAGCTTACTGTATTAGTGATTGCGCATAAAGACTATGAGTTTCCAGATTCTGCATGCTATCGCCCGCTTTTTGTGGGAGGGAAGACTACAAGTGATCTAAAAAATGAGGGCTTTTACCAAGATAATTCAGGTGTAAATATTGCTGAAAAATAGTAGTTTTTGTGAATTAACAGGGCTTTATTGGGCTTGGCAAAATGGTATCTTTAAAAAAATAACCAATATGTTGGGTTAGTGCACTATCGCCGTTATTTTGCAGGTGAAAAGTTATGTTTGAAGAAACAGCATATTGCATCAGAAAGAGAGTTGCTATCTCTTCTAGAAAAATATGATGCGATTTTACCGAAAAAACGAAATTATTTTATTGAATCAATTTATTCTCACTACCAACATGCCCATCATGTTAAGGATCTGAATTGTACAAGGGAAATTATTTCTGAATTGCATCCTGAGTACATAACGAGCTTTGATGCAATTATGCAAGGCCGAAAGATTCATATTTATAATATGTTTGTCATGTCATCAGAGAAAGCATCAGAATACTGTAAGTGGCTTTTCCCTATTTTGTTTGAATTAGAAAAGCGAATAGATATAACCCAGTATGATAGCTACCAAAAAGAGTATTTGGTTTTTATTGCCGAGCGCTTATTCAATGTTTGGTTGGTTCATCATCAGTTAAAGTTTTGTGAAATTCCGGTAGTTAATTTGGAAGGCGAGAATTTGTTAAAAAAAGCGATTAATTTATTAAAACGGAAATTTTTAAGATAAGGATTTCACTATGCATAAAAATTACGTGGTGTAAATTTATTTTTGTTAGCTACTGATTTTTTTAACACTTTTTAGTTCATTATTTATTGCTTATGAAGTGTTAGATATCACTCGTGGCGGCCGTTTTTATTTTCCTTTGGAAGAATTTAATGCTTATGTATTGATTCATGCCTGTGTATCTTTTGTCGGTGTGTTATGGTTTTGGATACGATTACGGCACTATACTTACCGCAAACCGTTTTGGTTTGAATTAAAAAGAAATTATCCGTACCTTACTGATCCTTTTTCATTATTGAATTGGCGATAGTTGCCTTTTTCTCGTCTATATGTTTCCCGTTATTTCTGGTCTGTAACTTGGATTTGTATCTTTGTTGGACTTCCTTTTTCCGGATTCTTGTAAAAAGCTTTTTGATAAAAAAGCGGAATGTATCTAAAAAGAAACTATCATTATTGGCAATGGAAAAAAATGCTAAAGAGGTATTTAACGCTTTAAATAATGAATCATATTTAGGATTTGACATAAAAATTATTTGTGACAACGGAAGATTATCATTCAGAATTTCTTGAAGGTATTCCTGTCATGCGTCATAACCCTGAGCTGCTAATGAAATTGGTTTCACCCGAATTTACTCAGTTTATTCTGGCGATTGATGAAGAAAAATAAAGTTAAGCAAGATTTTTGGTTACGTTATTTAATTCGTAAAAGGATGCCGTTCTATTTCAGTAATTCCTGATTTTCGAGGTATTCCACTTTATGGCACGGATATGTCTTTTTTATTTAGCCAGGAAATGGTGCTTTTTAGAGTAAATAATAATTTAGCAAAACGTTCATCTAAGATTGTTAAAAGAACCTTTGATATCTTAGGCTCATCTTTTTCTCCTGCTTTTTATTGTTACCATTTTGTATTCCTTTATATTTTATAATTACAAGGGATGGCGGTAATTTCATATACGAGCATCCAAGAATTGGTCAGCACAAAAAGAAATTCAAATGTTTGAAGTTTCGAACAATGGTGAATAATTCAGATGAAGTGTTAGCAAAGATTTTTGGCAACGGATGAAAAGTGCTAGATTAGAATGGGAAAAAGACTTCAAACTTAAAAAAATGATCCACGCATTACACCAATAGGCAGATGGTTAAGAGCGAGAAGCTTAGATGAACTACCTCAACTTTGGAATGTACTTAAAGGTGAAATGAGTTTAGTCGGACCTCGTCCAATAGTGAAAAAAAGGGAATTGTCTTATTATCAAGAGGATGTTGATTATTACCTTATGGCAAAAACCTGGAATGACAGGCTTATGGCAAGTCAGTGGGCGAAATAATGTGAGCTATGATACGCGAGTTTATTTCGATACTTGGTATGCTAAAAAAACTGGTCTTTATGGAATGATATTGTGATCTTACTTAAAAACAGCTAAAGTGGTTTGTAAGAAAACAGGGGCCTATTAATGAAACGAATTCTCATCACCGGCGGTTCCGGCTTCATCGGTTCCGCCCTTATTCGATATATCATTAACCATACTCAAGATTCTGTTATCAATATTGATAAACTGACCTATGCAGCAAATCAGTCAGCTTTGAAAGAGGTAGAAAAATAATCCTCGCTATGCTTTTGAGCAAATTGATATTTGTGATCTTAAGGCGATAGAGAGTATTTTTTTGAAAAAAATATCAGCCTGATGCGGTGATGCATTTGGCGGCAGAAAGTCATGTTGATCGTTCTATTACGGGAGCAGGTGATTTTATTCAAACCAATATTGTTGGTACTTATACGTTGTTAGAAGTTGCTAAGAATTATTGGCATACCTTAGATGAGGCTAAAAAAATCAGCCTTTCGATTCCATCATATTTCTACTGATGAAGTGTATGGGGATTTATCCCTTTCTGATCCCGCCTTTACTGAAAAATTTCCCTTATCATCCGAGTAGCCCTTATTCAGCCTCAAAAGCGGCGAGTGACCATTTAGCGCACGCTTGGCATCGCACTTATGGTTTGCCGGTAATTATCACAAACAGTTCCAATAACTATGGGGCTTATCAGCATGCTGAAAAAGCTTATCCCTTTAATGATTTCAAATGCTGTAATGGGAAAGCCTTTTGCCAATTTATGGTGATGGGCAACAGATTCGTGATTGGTTATTTGTGGAAGATCATGTCCAAGCCTTATATTTAGTTTTTAACAAAAGGTCGAGTCGGGGAAAAACTATAATATCGGTGGAAATTGTGAAAAAAACAAACCTTGAAGTGGTTAAAAACAATTTGCCAATTACTCGAAGAACTTGCGCCAAATAAGCCTAATCACATTAAGTATTACGAAGATTTAATTACTTTTTGTAAAAGATCGACCTGGTCACGATGTGCGATATTCATTGGATTGTTCTAAAATTCATGCAGAATTAGGGTTGGCAACCGCAAATAACCTTTGAACAAGGACTTCGTCAGACGGTAACATTGCATTTGTGTAATAGAAACCTTAATCAAAAATAAACTAAAAAGAGGATAATACCTGATATCTTATTATTTAATTTTGTTTTCGTTTAATTAGGCAATAAAATATAAGGAAAGTAAAAATAAAATATATTACCTGAATTATGGGCTAAAAATGATTGGCTCGTGAAAAAAGAATAGGTGAGAAATAATATGTGTAATTCCTAGGATAGTAATGCATTTTATTTCTAAATTTTCAGTATTTAAATTTTTAATAAAGAAAAAAATAGTGGTATTAGAATAACAAAAATTAATCCTATAAATCCAATTACCCCTCGTTTCACCCACGATTCTAAATATTGGTTATGTAAACTTTTAAAAGCCTAAAGTTGTTTTTAGCCATTTGTCCTGATCTAACTTGTCGATCTCTAAATTGGTTGTATCCTTCACTACCATGGCCAAATATAGGTGCTTCCTTAATAGCAATTAATGCATTTTTCCCACATATCAAAGCGAGCCCCTAAGGATGTATCTTTATTACTTTCTTCAAAGTAATTAATGATATCTGATTTTGCTTCATTATAACGTTGCTCAATTCCAAATTTAGAGCTTGAAAGTAATGTGGAAAAATCCCAGGGTGGTTATTATAAATAAAAGATAGAATTAATTTTTTTATTAATATATTTTCTATATAGAAATAAAAACAATACAAAAACACAATAGGGAAGCCAATCCATCCACCTCTAGCCCCAGATAGCGCATTAGTACTTACAGCTAGTATCAGACCAATCATTCCGAATAGTGCTGATTTATATTCTTTTTATAGAAAAAATAGATACTAATAATAAGACTTGATATTGCTAAAGATATGGAGATATCACCCATTTGTATATGCATTGTTTTGGGAAATGGTTTTTCATATCCTAATGCAAATTTCTGAAATAATGCAACGCATCCAGTAATTAATGCACTAGAGGGAATTGCGTATAAAAATTGTTTTACTTTTTATTGGAAAAATTTTTGAATAAAAAGTAGTAGGGGAATGAATAAAAGAAGTCGGCTTGGATTGTCTATTTCTCTCATCCCATCTTTATTGATAATGATAGATAATAAGAATGTGCAGAAATAAAATAAAAAAAGAAAAAAATCAGTTTTTATCTTCAGAGCTAAAAAGATAGTTTTTTTCTTTAATGGTATGAAATAAATCAATCCAATCGCGCTTAATATTACTGGTGCATAATTATAACCCTTTGGAATGATCAAAACGGTTAAGAAAAATAGGGAAACTAAGAGGTTAATTGTAAACGTTAGATGTTTTTCTTGAATCATACGAATAAAAAGCATATATAAACTTAGATTGAGTAGATTCTACCTTAAATATTTGTAAAATGCTTGTTATTAATGATGGAATGATGTGAAATTAGGTATAAAATTTGGTATAGTTTTGAATCCTTTTTGTTTTATGTATGGGGAATATATGCAAATCACTATTTCAAATGCGTTAGCCTCTGACGCTTGGGGAAAAATGCTATTTTGAGCTTTGACTCTAATAAAGCTACGATTCATTTAAAAATAATGAAAAACTGACCGCACTTCAGTTCAACAAGCCGCTCGTAAATTGCGTGGGCAGGGAATTAAAGATGTGGAATTGGCCGGTGAAGAATGGGATTTAGAATTTTTGTTGGGCGTTTTATCAAGGTTTTTTTATACCGCAAAACAAGATTACGGGATTGAGTTTCCTCATCTCGATCATGATCTCACAAGATGAATTATTGGCGCGTATCGAATGTAGTGATTTTTGTGCGTGGGATTATTAATGAGCCAGCACAAATCCTAACACCATTAAAATTAGCAGAACGTGCAGCTGAATTTATCTTAAAACCAAGCGGACATTTATAATGAAAAAAAGTGCGGTAAGTTTTAAGATTATTTCTGGTGAGGAACTTGAACAACAAGATTATCACGGAATTTGGACTGTGGGTAAAGGCTCTGCTAACTTGCCAGCCATGTTGCAACTTGATTTCAATCCAACGCAAGATCCGAATGCGCCAGTGTTAGCTTGTTTAGTCGGTAAGGGGATTACTTTTTGACAGTGGCGGCTACAGCATTAAACCAAGTGATGGAATGAGCACAATGCGAACCGATATGGGCGGGGCAGCATTATTAACTGGCGCTTTGGGTTTTGCTATCGCTCGCGGATTAAATCAACGCGTTAAACTGTATTTATGTTGTGCAGAAAATTTGGTAAGCAATAATGCATTTAAACTGGGTGATATTATTACTTATAAAAATGGCGTGAGCGCAGAAGTGCTGAATACGGATGCTGAAGGTCGTTTGGTATTAGCCGATGGATTGATTGAGGCTGATAACCAAAATCCAAGTTTTATTATTGATTGTGCGACGTTAACTGGGGCTGCAAAAGTGGCGGTAGGAAATGACTATCATTCGGTATTATCTATGGATGATGAGCTAGTGAAGAACCTTTTCCAATCAGCACAAGAAGAAAATGAACCTTTTTGGCGTTTACCATTTGAAGATTTTCACCGATCACAAAATTAATTCATCGTTTGCAGATATTGCTAATATTGGTTCGGTTCCAGTTGGGGCGGGGGCAAGCACAGCAACGGCATTTTTATCGTATTTTGTAAAAAATTATCAACAAAATTGGTTGCATATTGATTGTTCCGCAACTTATCGTAAATCTGGTAGTGATTTATGGGCTGTTGGGGCAACAGGAATAGGTGTGCAAACTTTAGCAAATTTAATGTTATCAAAAATCATTGAAGTAAGGAGATATGATGACAGAAAGAACTTTTTCGATTATTAAACCTGATGCGGTAAAGCGTAATCTAATTGAGGGCGATCCTAACTCGTTTTGAGCAAAATGGTTTTAAAATCATAGCCTCTAAAATGGTTCGCTTAACTCGTGAGCAGGCTGAAGGCTTTTATGCCGAGCATCAGGGCAAAGAATTTTTTGCTCCTTTAGTTGATTATATGATGTCTTCACCGATAGTGGTTTCTGTTCTTGAAAAAGAAAATGCAGTGAAAGATTACCGCACTTTGATTGGTACAACGAATCCAGAAACTGCAGCAGAAGGTACAATTCGTAAAGATTTTTGCATTAAGTCAGCGTGAGAACTCGGTTCATGGTTCAGATAGTGTGGAAAGTGCAAATCGTGAAATCGCCTATTTCTTTACTGATTCTGAAATTTTTGAGCGTTGATTCTTAACTTGCAAGATACATTAAAGGCTAATTGCCATTTTTATTCTTGATAGTGACTAAATTGATTTAGTCTCATTACGCGCCATTTATATAAAAGTTTATCGGATTCAGTATCTTGAACTCATAAATGTATAAATGGCGTTTTAGTATTATTAGAACGTTAGTTTTGATTATAGTTATAAGCACTTCTCTTATTAAACTAAGAAGTAGATTCCGATATACTGAATATAAACTGTAATTGTTATTAAGCTTTCTCATATGAAATACCTTTCTTTCTCATTTCTTTTTACTTGCTACTTCACCTATGGTTTTTAGCAGACAATTTGGCTCAATCATTTCAACAAACTAAACAGCAATTCAATGAATTTCAATCTTTGAATCAAAATCGTTGGATTCAACAACATTCTTTTCAATCTGCTACTCAACAATCAAAAATGATTCTCTTTCAAAAAGCGTGTTTAAATTATCAAGGCATTCAATTTAAGGGCGTGACACTTGTTAAGGCAGACCACTTATTACCAAAGAAAGAAGAGTGCATAAATGAGAAAAGACTGAATCAGCTTAGTCAGCAGCTTACACAGGAATATATTGATAAGGGATATATTCATAATCCATTCCAATTTGAAGATGATCACTCAGGTTTATTAACTTTGCATGTTTTTGAAGGAAAAACTACAGCATTAGAAAGTGATGATAAGCAACTTAATTTAAATCAGTTGTTACCAAATGTTTTGGGTAATCCCCTTAAAGTGCAAGATCTTGATCAAGCACTTGATCAAGCGAATCGTATACCTGGAAACAATGTGACCGTTGATGTTTTGCCTGCTAAAAATGGTGAAATAAGATTGTCTTTTTAGTAATGAGTCAACTTCTCGTATTTCAGGAACTATTGGTATAGATGATCGAGCGTCAAAAAAATTATGGACGTTGGCAAGCACGTGCTGCTGTGAACATTGGAAATCCGTTTGGTTTATCCGATACGTTATATTTAAGTGGAGCACATACTTTAAAAATCCCGTTATCAATTTAACCGCTCTTTGTTACTGCATTATTCTTTACCATATGGATATTGGACATTTAGTAGTTTTGCATCTTTCTCACAATTTAAATCACCTTTAATACTGGAAAAACTTTTCTTTACAGCAAAAATGGTCGTACTGTTCAAGCTGGAATTTCAGCTGAATATGTTTTTCCACCGGGGAATCATATATCTACATTTTTCTACCCAATTTGAAAAAAACTCAATAGTAAGCATCGTCTTGAAGATGTAGTGTTGGCATTACAAAGTCCGACACTTTCTAGTATTTCTGTTGGTATCAATCATCTCCAATTATTTGAAAATGGAAACTTAGTTGTCGATATTCGTTACGAACAGGGAAACAACAGAGGGGAAGAACAACTTGAATCTCAATTTAAACGTTGGAATTTGGATCTGAAATTTAATCGTTATCAAGCGTTAGCTAGTGAGCTTTTTCGTCACTCTCATCAGCTCACCGGGCAATATAGTTCGCATTATTTACCATCGGTAAAAACAAGAGGATTTAACAGGGTATAATCGTGTTCGTGGGCTAAATGATTTGAATCTATCGGCTGAAAAAAACTCTTGTATCACATAACGATATTGCTTGGATCAAGCAAACGAAAAATAGGAACATTTTCGCCTTTATTTGGGGTTTTGATTTAGGGTGTACAGAAATCTGTTAATGAAGATCAACGTGAAAAAGCACTTGCTTATGCGATAGGATTAAATTGGTCTTATAAAGCATTTCAAGCAAATCTTGAATGGGCAACAGGACGATTATTTGATAAATCAGATGGAGTAAAGCAAGAGCGTTTTTATTTCAACGAATTTTTGTCTATTTGTTCTAGTGTAATTAATAAAAAAATCTTAATCTTGTGATATAGATCACATTTTCTAGATTTTTAAATACTGGTCGAACTTCTCTGATTTTGTTTTAATACAAAAACTTTTCATAACTATTAAGAGGCGCTATAGCTACATAGTGAGTGTCTCTGAATTCTTTTTTTATCTTAGAGGTAATAATATGTCTAAATCTTACTCATTAAGTAAAAATTTCTCTCGCCATTACACTAAGTATTGCAGGGCAGTCAGCTTTTGCTGAGATCAATGCCGCAGACAGTAATACTCAAGTTAGTAAAAACAAAAATATTGAAATCATCAATATTGCTAATCCAAGTAATTCTGGGCTTTCCCATAACCGATATAATAAATTTAACGTAGAGCAAGCGGGCGCTGTTTTAAACAATGCGCGTCAAAAATGGAAAAGTCCCAACTTGCTGGCGATCTTAATGCTAACCCAAATCTCAAAAACTCAATCTGCAAAAGTTATCCTTAATGAAGTGATTAGTCGTAATCCTTCTAAAATTGCGGGTAAACAAGAAGTTTTTGGGGATAAGGCTGATTATGTATTGGCTAACCCAAATGGTATTAGCGTTGAAGGTGGTGGTTTTATAAATACCCCTAGAGCTTCTTTTAGTCGTTGGTAAACCTCAAGTATCGGCTGGAAATTTAAATGGTTATGATGTTATTGGCGATAAGGGATTGAGTACCAATGGCAAAATTACAACAAGTGGTGATATTGATTTAATTGCACCACAAGTAAATATTGCTGGTCAAATCACAACAAGTGAAGGGGTAAATGTTATCGCAGGTAAAAAAATAAAAATTACTCGAGAAGATAACGGAACATTAAAAATAACCACGACAGAAAAACAGGGCAAGTATTAGATGGGAGAGTGGTTGGTAGTATTCAAAGCTGGCCGAATTCGTATTCATTCTGCAGATGACCGAGCCACAATTACAGCTCAAGCAACAGAGTTAAGTGCAAAAAGAAATTAGTATTACAGCTGGTCAAGCTAATATAAATGGGAAAGTAAGTCGTGGAGATGGTTATAGTTCAGGTAAATCTGGCAAAGTAGGAACTGTTAATGTTCGTGAAGAACGTAGTGGTACCTCTGAAAATTATCAAGCGACACACATTAAAAGCAGATAAACTTAATATTAATGTTATTAATCAATTGAATATTAATGGTGCCGATATTCAAGCTAAAAAGTAGTCAAATCAATGGTGGTGGCGTTCATTTAGGGTTCAGAAAAACGATTGTTGCCAATAAATCCAGCAAGTTTCAAAAACAAAGGTAGTTGGTATCGTAATGAATTGGATAGCAACAAAACAGAAATTACTCACCGTACGACTATCGAAAGCGACAATATCAATATAGTTGCTACAAAAGGTAAAGTGACCGCTGAAGGTGCAAAAAATTTCAGCAAAAAAACAACTGCACTTTATGGTGAACAAGGCATAACTTTTACGTGGCACAAGTGCGACGCAGTCTCAATCAGCTTATGCTGATTTCAAAAATGAAACAGCTCGTTTAAAAAAACAGGCACGAGCAATCAAGATAGTCATATTCAACGTTATACTGCAACTGAAATTTCAACGGAAAATGATCTTGTTTTTAGGTGGCAAAGGTGATGTTAATCTTATCGGCGTGGTTGCTAAGGTTGATGGAGACTTATTAGCTAAAAAAATGAAGGAGATTTAACTTTTAACGCAGAAAAAAACAACGGAGCATTATAGTTTTAAATGATCATATGCGTTTTTTTGGGGAGGCTTGGCTGGTTCTAAAACTGTGGGAACAGGGAGAAACGCTGAGATTATTCATGGCTCAGATCTCACCGTAAGAGGTGATGCTGTATTAGATGCGAAAAAGAGGCGTCCATATTACTGGTAGTCGAGTAGTGACTGGTGGTAATGGTGTTGTAAAAAGAAATGAGGGGTTCTTAACTATTGATAGTGCTCATGCCGATAAAACTTCGAACGATTATGCTCGTCAGGGGACGATTTTTGATATAACTAAAGCGCGTAAAAGCAGCTATGAACATACTTCGACTACGCATGGTTCAATGCTTAAATCAGAGTCAAATCTACAGCTTTCTACTAATAAAAAATGTCAGTATTATAGGCTCAAATGTTCAATCTGCTGGTTTACTGGATATTGCGGCGAAAAAGCGGTATTGAGATTAAAGGTGCGACCAAGCATATTGAAAAATCTTCAAATGAAGCGGGCTTTTAGTCTTTTGGGGAGATTTGATGGCTTAAAAAAATACATTCCAGCATGAGCATTTAACAGCGAACTTAAATATAGATAACAGTAAAGGTAAAACCAAGTATTAATTCTGATGCTGAAATCAGTATTGATAAAAAGCCTGATGCGAGAAAAAGCAGAAGGTAAATTCCATGTAGGTTTGCATGCCTATAACAATAGTCAAAATAGCCAGCTACGACGCATACTGCTTCAACATTAAAAAGGTGGAGAAGTCTCTTTAACTGGAAAAAGTGATGATTTCTGGTAGTGAAGTCGCCGCATCAAAAGGTAATTTAGCTATTCAAGCTGATCACATCTCTACGAAAGCAGATTCTAACGAATCTATCCAAAAATAGTGTGAAAAAAACGAGGTGAATATCGGTTTAACTGGTACTGTAACAGAAAGTAAAGTCAGTGCTACTTTAGGTGCAAGCGTGAATCATTCACTTAATTCATCTGTAGATAATAAAGCACAAGTGAGTAAGCTTTCCGCTGCAAATAATGTTCAACTTAATGCAAATCGTATTGAGCATCAAGGTACACAAGTACAGGCTAATGGAAATATTCAAGAAAAATGCCAAACAGATTGTTCATTCTACCGCACAGGATAGCCATAATGGTTTTGGCAATAATGTAAATGTAGGAGTAACAGTTTCAGCCGGCATTGATACTAAAAAAGTATTTAGCATTCAAGCAGATCTTTCTGCAAAAGGTGGGCGTGAAACATCCTCAGTGTTACTCATCATGTTTCAGAATTGCAGGCGGGTAAGAATGTGGATGTAACGGCAAATCATATTCAAGATAATGCAACGAAATATAATGTGGGTGAAACAGCTCAATTTAACTCACAAAATCATCAACTTGTTGCGGTCGTTAATCAGACTTCAACAGACAAAGTGAATGCGGGAGCAAGTGTGGGTGTTTCGGCGAATACGAGTGATTTCCAACGTTTTAATGTATCCGCTAATCTAGGCGCAAATTATAGTCAATCAAGCAATTATGAAAGCAATTCAGTGCAAGGTTCTATTAATGCTAAACATATAAACATCAACACGGGTAAATTAAATAGCCAAGCAAATATTCATGGAAAAGAAAAACGTGAATATTAATGCTCAAACTGCACAATTTAATCAAGCAACAAACAGTAAGAACCAATCTGGTGGTGGTTTTGATGCTAAGTTAGGTGTCGGAGCAATGGTTGTGCCATCGGCGGGAGCTGCAGTACCATCTATTGATGTAAGTGTGTCTGCAAATGGTAACCAAGGTAATCAAAGCCAAGCTGTAACAGGCTCTATTTCTGGTAAAAAATGTGAATGTCCAAACTCAAGGCGTGTTAAATTTGCAAGGAACTAATGTACAGGCTACAGAAAATGCAAATTTATCGGGTAAGCGAGTAAATATCACGGCAGGCAATAATCATAATCAAAAATACGGCAGCTACTGTAGGATTGGGTGTAAATATTGGTGCTGATGTATCTAATGTTAACTTTAATACGAATGTTGGCGTAAATGTTAGTAATAGCAAAACTCATACTGGTGTTTCAGTAAACGGGGAGAATGTCAATATTACCGCACAGAATGGGGTGAATTTACAAGGCGTAAATTCTCAATCTCAAAAACCTTAACTTAAATGCAGGTAAAGGTAATTTATCACTTACAGCAGCAAAAAGATGAAGTGAACAAAAACCGATGTATCCGCAGGATTAAAAATTAGGTGGTGGGGTTAATGAGCAAAAATGGACGCCGTCATCTGGTAGTGGAAATTTATCGGTAAATGTTATTCGTAATGAAACTCATACTGAAACCTCTATGAATACAAATACTGCGACAATTAATGCTGGTGGTAACTCTACATTTGTGGGTGGTTCTGTCAATGCAAATCATGTAAGCGGTACAATTTCTGGAGATTCTCACACTGAACAACTAGCAAATAAAGTGAATGAAGTAAGCGTCAATCTTTCTGCTAATGGCAGTGGAAAACTTGCTGTTCCAACAGTAGATAAATGGGCCGAAACTGCTAAAAAGATTGGGATAATGGGACTATTGCTGGTGTGAAAGCAGACGCAAAAGTTGAAGTTAATGCGAAAAACAACAAACTGCAACTAATGCTGGGGTGAATGCTAAGCATAATCAGGTTATAGTAAAAAGGTGTCAAAAAGCCGTACTGAAATGAAAAATGCTCATAGTCGTCAACTTCATTTTAAAGTAGATGCTACAACACAAATTAAACAACGTGTAGAAAGCAAACTTCCAGAGCGTGTTAAACCAATAGTTAAACCTATACGTGGCCTTCACTTAAAATTGGTAAAAATAATAAACCAAGTGTTAAAGTGCGGGTAAAAACACTAGAAGTATTCATCTAAGGTATCTTTTATATGATAAAAGCATCTAAACAATAGTTTAGGTGCTTTTTAAATTTTTAATGTTTATAAAGTTAGACCTTCTTAAGGTTTATAAATGAACTCAATTCCTTCATCATCTTCTTTGCTCCAATCATCATCCCAATCATCATCCCAATTTTTCCTCCTCATCAAATTGATGCTCAGCTAGTTGTTCTTGATGATAATCTTCCCATTTGAATTTCACTTCTTCAGGTGCAACTTGTTGTGTTTCAGCTTCGCGTGGATTCGCTATGATAAAGTCCATAATATCACGACAAAGTGGTGGAACATTTTTTTCCTGTTGCAGCTGAAATCAGGTAATAGTCCTCTTCCCAACCTAATTGTTCAGCAATTTCTTGAGCTCGCTCTTCAGCTTCTTCATCGCTCATCGTATCAATTTTATTAAATACTAACCAACGTGGTTTTTCTGATAATTTTTCACTGTATTGGAAAAGTTCAGATTCAATAATAGCGACATTATCTGCTGGATTAGAGCCGTCAATTGGAGCAATATCGACTAAATGAATAAGCACTCTACAACGTTCTAAATGTTTTAAAAAGCGAATTCCTAGCCCAGCACCATCTGCTGCACCCTCAATTAATCCTGGAATATCAGCGACCACGAAACTATGTGAGTCGTCGACTTTCACAACACCGAGACTTGGTACTAAGGTAGTAAATGGATAATCTGCAACTTTTTGGTTTGGCTGCTGAAACGGCACGAATAAAAGTGGATTTACCAGCATTAGGTAAAACCGAGCATTCCAACATCGGCAAGTAGCATTAACTCGAGTAATAAATCGCGTTTTTTTCGCCCGGCGTTCCCATTGTTTTTTTGGCGCGGTGCACGGTTTACTGATGATTTGAAACGGGTATTCCCTAAACCGTGATAACCACCTTTTGGCTACCAACATTTTTGACCGTGTTGGGTTAAATCTCCCAATGTTTCTTTGGTGTCATTATCAATAGCGCGGGTTCCCTACGGGAACAGGTAAAAATAATATCTTTACCACGACGTCCTGTACAATCTGAACTCCGTCCATTCTCTCCGCGCTCTGCTGCAAAGCGTTTATTAAAACGGTAATCGATTAAGGTATTGAGGTTTTCATCAGCTTGTAAATATACATCGCCACCATCGCCACCATCGCCACCATCAGGGCCGCCTTTCGGAATAAATTTCTCTCGACGGAAACTTACGCAACCGTTGCCACCATCCCCAGCCTCAATTCGAATAAAGGGATTCATCAATAAATTTCATTAAAACTTCTCCAAAAATAAACCGCACTTTAATGAGTTTTTATGCGGTAATAATTTATGTCCAATTGCGGATAAAATTGCCCCGCATACTACAACAAATGCACCAATATAGCTAATATTATTCAATTCTGGTGCCGCAAAAATCTGTTGGGCTAAAAATAATGCGCAATATGAGAAAATAGGATCGTGAAAAGCGGTACAAGCGTGATAACAACACTGACTTTTGATACATCCCAACGATTAAGTGCTTCCGCATAAGAGCCGTACCCAATTAAGGTATTTAAACAACAGTAAATAAAACAAATCAGAGCTAAAGGAGTGAGTTCTTGTATTTGCGAGAATTTAGCCATCGGCATAAAAAGCTATGGCACAACCTAAATACATCATTAGCAAGATTTGTTGTGAATTAAATTTACGCAACATTAATTTTGCGCCATTCCATAAGCGACCCAAATAAGAGAGCCTGCTACGCTTAGGATGACGCCTGTTGAATACTGATTTAGTCCGGCAAAAACATCAAAAACGATCATTAAAGAATAAGCCTAAACCAATTAACAATAAGAAAAAGCCCAATCTTTTGGTGCAGCCCCAATTTTTCTTTTGAAGATCAGTACACCACAGATGAGCATTCCAAAAGAGGATAAATGAATAAAAATTTGTGCAACTGAAGGTTCAATATAATTCAGCGAACTACTAAATAATAGAAAATTGCCGGTAAGACCAATTACCCCAATAAGAGCAAGCCAAGCATATTGGCCGACTTTCATTAGTTCAGGTAATTTCTTTTTATAAGCAAGTAGGACTAATAATGAGATTGCGGCTACAATAAAACGATACCATACGATAGTTTGCGCATTCATTACAGATAAAAGCTTGTTTGAGAGCGATAGGTAAGGATCCCCAAGCCATAGCGGTAATAAGCGCAAAGGTAAATCCTAATAAAGGTTGTTGTTTTCATTGCTTGCTCGCTTATGTGAAATTAAAAAGACAAAACGCCCCACAAAAATTGTAGGGCGTTTCAATCGAATAGATTTTAAATTATTCAGTAACAATACTTACGTATTTACGGCTTTTTCTCGCCTTTTACTTCAAATTTAACTTTTGCCATCTGCAGTTGCGAATAAGGTGTGGTCTTTACCCATACCTACGTTGCTACCAGCGTGGAACTTAGTACCACGTTGACGAACAATGATGCTACCTGCTAATACAGATTCGCCACCGAAACGTTTAACACCAAGGCGTTTAGCTTCAGAATCGCGACCGTTACGAGTTGAACCACCAGCTTTTTTTAGTTGCCATCTACTTGATCTCCTCTGAAATTATGCTTGAATCCCAGTGATTTTTCACTTCTGTGAACCACTGACGATGACCTTGTTGTTTACGGCTGTGTTTGCGACGACGGAATTTAACGATTTTTAACTTTCTCGCCACGACCTTGTGCAACTACCTCAGCCACTACTTTTGCGCCAGCAACTACTGAGTGCACCGATTTTTAACATCTTCACCATTAACGACCATCAACACAGAATCGAACTCAACTGTTGCGCCAGTTGCAAGTTCAAGTTTTTTCTAAACGAACAACTTGACCTTCGCTCACACGGTGTTGTTTACCGCCACTTTGGAAAAACTGCGTACATAAATACTCCGCTTAATTGTGTTTCCCTGCTCTTTAGCAGTCCACACTTAAAAATTCATATAAATAGGGTCGCAAATTCTACGGAAAAATCCTACCTATGGCAAGAATTTATTTACAATAAAATAAAAAAATTCCCTTCATTTGCGGATTGATTTCAGAAAGTCTGAAAAATTCGGGTAAAATGCACCGCACTTTTGACTAATAATTGATGAAAAATGAAGAAACAAGATCTTATGAGCATAGACGAGATCCAGAAACTTGCAGATCCCGACATGCAAAAAGTTAATCAAAATATTCTTGCTCAGCTTAATTCAGATGTTCCATTAATAGGGCAGTTAGGTTTTTATATTGTTCAAGGCGGTGGTAAGCGGATCCGACCATTGATCGCAGTTCTTGCTGCTCGATCTTTAGGGTTTGAAGGTTCTAATTCAATTACTTGTAGCTACTTTTTGTTGAATTTATTCATACTGCCTCTTTACTACATGATGATGTGGTGGATGAGTCCGATATGCGTCGTGGGCGCGCTACGGCGAATTCAGAATTTGGGAATGCTGCAAGTGTACTGGTAGGAGACTTTATTTATACGCGTGCATTTCAATTAGTTGCACAATTAGAGTCATTGAAGATTTTGGGAATCATGGCCGATGCGACTAACGTTTTAGCGGAAGGCGAAGTTCAGCAGTTAATGAATGTTAATGATCCCGAAACGAGCGAAGCTAATTATATGCGTGTAATTTTATAGCAAAAACTGCTCGTTTGTTTGAAGTGGCTGGTCAGGCCGCTGCAATTGTTGCGGGCGGAACAGAAGCTCAAGAAAAGGCTTTACAAGATTATGGGTGTTATCTTGGAACTGCATTTCAGCTTGTGGATGATGTATTGGATTATAGTGCAAATGCGCAAGCTCTAGGTAAAAAAATGTAGGCGATGATTTAGCTGAAGGAAAACCAACCCTCCCTCTGCTACACGCTATGCGTCATGGTAATGCTCAACAGGCAGCTTTAATTCGTGAAGCGATTGAGCAAGGAGGTAAACGTGAAGCTATTGATGAAGTATTAGCTATTATGGCTGAGCATAAGTCTTTAGATTATGCGATGAATCGTGCAAAAAGAAGAAGCTCAAAAAGCTGTAGATGCAATTGCAATGTTGCCAGACAGTGATTATAAGAAGGCGTTGATTTCTTTGGCTTATTTGTCTGTGGATAGAAATTATTAGCCTTTGATTTAGCTTATATACTTGAACTAATTAATTTTAATTAAACTTTATGAATACAGAACTTCAATTTAAACCTGAGCAAAAGTGCGGTTAATTTTTCAAGGTAAAACTCGTAAACAAAAAAAGTACGCAAAAGATCCTAACGCACCTTTTATTCGTGAAAAACTTGAGTTGCCAGATGGATATAATAAACTTCTTTTACATTCATGCTGTGCGCCTTGCTCGGGTGAAGTGATGGAAGCAATCCTTGCATCTGGCATTGAATTTACAATTTATTTTTACAATCCAAACATTCATCCACTCAAAGAATATTTAATTCGTAAAGAAGAAAAATATTCGTTTTGCTCAAAAATTTGGCATTCCATTTATTGATGCAGATTACGATCGTCAAAATTGGTTTGATCGTGCCAAAGGAATGGAATGGGAGCCAGAGAGGGGAAATTCGTTGCACTATGTGTTTTGATATGCGTTTTTGAAAAAAAGCTGCTGAATATGCTCATGAACATGGTTTCCCTGTATTTACTAGCTGCCTGGGCATTTCTCGCTGGAAGGATATGGATCAAATCAATGGCTGTGGGCATCGCGCTGCGGAAAAAAATATGATGATGTTATTTATTGGGATTATAACTGGCGTAAAGAAGGTGGCTCGCAACGAATGATTGAGATTAGTAAGCGTGAGCGGTTTTATCAACAGGAATATTGCGGTTGTGTGTATTCTTTACGTGATAGTAATAAATGGCGCGAAGAGACTGGTCGTCAAAAAAATTGAAATCGGAAAAATTGTATTATAGTGCTGATTAATATCATGAATGCAAAAAAGGCTTGGAATTCCCAAGCCTTTTTCTTTGCTGAAATTATTCGCCCAAACGTTCTTTAATACGAGCAGATTTACCTGAACGTTCACGTAAGTAGTAAAGTTTAGCTTTACGTACCGCACCTTTACGTTTAACTGCGATAGAATCTACAGCTGGAGAGTGAGTTTGGAATACACGCTCAACGCCTACGCCATTAGATACTTTACGCAAAGTAAATGCTGAGTGCAAGCCACGGTTACGAATTGCAATAACCACGCCTTCGAATGCTTGCAAACGACGTTTGCTACCTTCAACTACCCATACTTTAACTTCTAAAAGTATCACCTGGGCGGAAGCTAGGTACGTTTTGTTTTAATTGTTCTTGTTCAAGTTGTTTGATAATGTTAGACATTGTTTGATCCTTTTATTGATCCTAGATGTAACTGAAACTAACTGTTAGTGCTCGGCTTGCGCCTCTTTTTAACAATTTACGTTGTTCGTCAGTCAGAGCTAGGCCTTCTAAGAGCTCAGGGCGTCGGAGCCAGGTTCTTTGTAGCGATTGTTTTAATCGCCATTTCCGAATTTCTTCGTGATGTCCCGACATCAGCACAGGTGGTACAGTTAATCCTTCTAACACTTCCGGTCTGGTGTAATGCGGGCAATCTAATAAACCGTCTGCAAAAAGAATCTTCTTTTTGCAGAGGCTTGTTTGCCTAATACGCCAGGAATAAAACGCGCAACAGCATCAATTAATGTCATTGCTGGTAATTCCCCATCGGTCAAAACGTAATCGCCGATTGACCATTCTTCATCAATTTCAGTTTGAATCAATCGCTCATCAATACCTTCGTAACGTCCACATACCAAAAATCAATTTCTGATTTTGAGCAAGCTCAGTTACGCCGCCTTGATCGAGTTTACGTCCTTGTGGCGAAAGGTAAATCACCTTTGCGCCTTCTCCTGCCGCTGCTTTCGCAGCATGGATCGCATCCCGTAAAGGTTGTACCATCATCAGCATTCCCGGACCACCACCATAAGGACGGTCATCCACGGTTTTATGCTTGTCGAATGTAAAAATCTCTTGGATTCCAACATTCTACCTGCAGAAGATTATGTTTTACGGCTCTACCTGTAACCCCAAATTCCGTAATCGCTTTTAAACATTTCGGGAATAATGAAATTACCCCTATCCACATAAAAAAAGCCTACTACATTACGTTTGTGCATACTTGAGATTAGAAACCAGCGTCCCAATCCACTTCAATTATTTTCGTGGTGAGATCGACTCTTTTAACTACTTGTTCATACAAAAACGGAATTAACCGCTCTTGTTTTCCAAAAAAGCATCTTTCGTATTGGCTTTAACCACTAATACATCATTAGATCCAGTTTCCATCATTTCTGTTACGGTTCCCATTGTATAACCGTCTAGGTTTACGACTGAGCAACCAATTAAATCGTGCCAGTAATAATCACCCTCTTCTAGTTCTGGGAAAACAGATAAATCTCACCAATTTCAACATTTGCTAAAAATTTGTGCGGCTTCACGATCATCAATGCCTTTTAATTTAACGATGATTTCGTGATTATGATGGCGCCAGTTTTCTAATTCTGTTGGCTGCCACTCACCTTTGATTTTTAAAAACCAAGGTTGATACTCAAAAATGCTTTCAGCTTGTTCTGTTGATGAATAAATACGTAACCACCCACGAATACCGTAGGTCGAGCCTAATTTGCCCACAACTTCAATACGTTGTTGTTCCATATTTCTCACCTATCTTAGCTTAAGAACTAAATCAAAAAAGCAAAATTATGCTGCTTTTTGTGCTTCTTTTACCAAGCTCGCAACACGATCAGAAAGTGATGCGCCTTGACCAACCCAGTGGTTAACACGATCTAGGTCAATACGAACACGTTCTGCGTTACCTTGTGCGATTGGGTTGAAGAAACCTACACGCTCAATGAAACGACCATCACGTGGTGAACGGCTGTCAGCTACTACGATTTGATAAAATGGGCGTTTTTAGCTCCGCCACGAGATAAACGAATGGTTACCATAACCTTCCTCTAAATGTTTAATTACTAAAAGAATATTCCTAAACTCGAAAGCGATTTAAGAATATAGCTTACTTTTTTCTCTGTATATATAGACAAAAAGCCTGCGAATTTTATACTTTTTGAGCAAAATTGCAAGTTTTGGATGAGCATTCTAATAAGTACGTTATATTCTCTTGAAAAAGTAAACATTATCATTCACATGCAATTTTTGTTTTTACGTATAATCTAAGAAACTCTTAAACAGTTTTAGGTCAAGTTTACGCGTTAAGCGGTATTTTTACATTGATAAAATATCAGTTAAATGAGGTTTATTATGAAAATCGGTTTTCATTCTGTGTTACTTGGATTAGCGTCATGTATTGGCATTCAACAATCTGTGATAGCAAGTCCTCTTCCATCTTCTCACCAATCAATATCTACTGAGTCCGCTGAGGCTTTAAAGCAACAATTTTCAATCGCTTTAGCCAAACAAGAAAAAAACAACAAGTTTCGATTTTACAGAAAAACTTACTGCACTTTTTCTTTACCTCCTCAATTCCTAGATAATCAGATCCAAATAGTGAAAAATCCTCACTCGCATTTTTAAAACAGATAAAAATCTCACTCCTAAATTTCTTGATTACTTATACTTTGAGCCGATAAATACTGGCGATGCTAATTTAATTCAGGAAATGAAGAAAATTTTATTAGTGTCTTTTTTAGTGAATGAGCAGGCAAAAATTTATATTCGTCAAACAGATAATTCAGAGCAATTTGTTCAGGCTTTAATAGAACGGGGGAGCAAAGGCAGATCAAATCATATTATTGTCTTTGGATGCTAAAGGCATATTTCAAAAATTATTGAACAAATACGTCAAGATTTTCCTAATCAAACAACTTTTTCTATTACCGAGAATCGAGTGAGTTTGATAACCCCTTCTTCAGAAATTAAGCCACGTCTCGCTCTAGCTAATATGATGTTTGCTCGCCAATTTAAAGGGGTGGAGGTTGATGATTTTTCGTATTTAGATCAAGCACGTGAAAAATCTTCAACACAATAACTATGCTATTCGTTATAAGACTTTCCAAGCAATGCTTGAAGGCTTAAATTAATCCGTTTACTCATAAGGAGCCATTATGTTTTTATCTAAAAATCAGTTACCTTTTGCAGTTAGTGCGTTAGCAATGCTTTGCTCTGGTTCAACCTTTGCTAAAGAAGCGCCACAAGCACATAAAAGCTGTGGAGTTAAGTATCTTACATATTAATGACCACCATTCTTACTTGGAACCGCACGAAGCGAGAATTAATTTAAATGGTCAACAAACAAAGGTTGATATTGGTGGTTTTTCTGCTGTGAATGGAAAAACTTTATGAGTTACGTAAAAAGTATAAAAATCCATTAGTGCTGCATGCAGGTGATGCGATTACTGGTACGCTGTATTTCACCCTTTTTGGCGGTTCCGCTGATGCGGCTGTCATGAATGCTGGTAATTTCCATTATTTTTACTTTTGGGTAACCATGAATTTGACGCGGGTAATGAAGGTTTATTAAAAACTACTCGAGCCATTAAAAATTCCAGTACTTTCAGCCAATGTTATTCCTGATAAAAATTCAATTTTATATAACAAATGGAAACCTTACGATATTTTTTTACTGTGGATGGAGAAAAATTGCTATTATCGGTTTAGATACCGTGAATAAAAACGGTTAATTCTTCTTCACCAGGTAAAGATGTGAAGTTCTATGATGAAATTGCTACCGCACAAATTATGGCAAATGCGCTAAAAACAACAAGGCATTAATAAAATCATTTTACTTTCACATGCAGGAAGTGATATCGAAATCGCTCAAAAAGTAAATGATATTGACGTTATTGTTACTGGCGATTCACATTATTTATACGGAAATGATGAATTACGTGGTTTAAAATTGCCAGTAATCTATGAATATCCGCTTGAATTTAAAAATCCGAATGGCGAACCGGTATTTGTAATGGAAGGTTGGGCTTATTCTGCAGTGGTGGGGGACTTAGGCGTGAAATTCAGTCCTGAAGGTATTGCGTCTATTACCCGTAAAATTCCTCATGTGTTAATGAGTTCTCATAAACTTCAAGTGAAAAATGCGGAAGGTAAATGGACTGAATTAATAGGCGATGAACGTAAAAAGCACTTGATACTTTAAAATCAATGAAGAGTATTTCACTTGATGATCATGATGCAAAAAACAGACATGCTTATTTCAAAAATATAAAAGTGAAAAAGATCGTTTAGCACAAGAAATTGTTGGTGTTATCACAGGTTCTGCAATGCCAGGTGGTTCAGCAAACCGTATCCCAAATAAAGCAGGCTCTAATCCAGAAGGTTCTATCGCGACACGCTTTATTGCAGAAACAATGTATAACGAACTCAAAACAGTGGATTTAACTATTCAAAAATGCAGGCGGTGTGCGTGCGGATATTTTTACCAGGCAATGTAACCTTTAATGATGCTTATACTTTCTTACCTTTTCGGAAATACGTTATATACCTATAAAAATGGAGGGTTCGTTAGTGAAACAAGTACTTGAAGATGCGATGCAATTTGCTTTTAGTTGATGGTTCTACAGGGCATTCCCTTATGGCGCAGGCATTCGTTACGAAGCGAATGAAACACCAAACGCGGAAGGTAAACGCTTAGTCAGCGTGGAAGTTTTGAATAAAACAAACCCAACAGTGGGAACCAATTGATGATAATAAACGTTATCTCGTTGGTACCAATGCCTATGTAGCTAGCGGTAAAGATGGTTATAAAACTTTTGGTAAAATTATTTAACGATCAAAATATGAGGGGCGTTGATACCTACTTACCTGATGCGGAAAGCTTCATTAAATTTATGAAAAACATCCGCACTTTGAGGCTTACACTTCATCAAATGTGAAAATTTAATGCTTCAACTGATGCGTTACCTAAAAATAAAAATTGAAAAATAGACTAAAAAAATAGCGCGTATTAACGCGCTATTTTTTATTATTAACCTGAAGTTTGAAAAACTTTATCAATGGGTAAAAATCTTAACTATTTCATATCTGGATGGTTTCTCTTGGAAAATAAATTCCCTAGAGAGGTTGAAAAAAATAGGGTAGTTTATTGCGATAATCTAGACCATTTTTGGGGAGATCTTTCAAGTAGTCAAATTTGTTTTAGACTGTTTATTTTTGGTTAGAAAGATCAAATTTTTATTTCACCTTTAATTTAATTAGAAAAGAACAATGGCGGAAAAACGTAATATTTTTAGTAGGGCCCAATGGGTGCAGGTAAAAAGCACTATCGGTCGTCAATTAGCACAACAGCTTAATATGGATTTTATTGATTCCGATGCCGTGATTGAAGAGCGTACTGGCGCGGACATTAGCTGGATTTTTTTGATTTGGAAGGTGAAGAAGGCTTCCGTAAGCGTGAAGAACGTATTATTAACGAGCTCACACAAATGCAAGGCATTGTACTTTCAACTGGTGGTGGCGCAGTACTTTCTAAAGAAAAGCCGTAATTATTTATCTGCGCGTGGCATTGTGATTTATTTAGAAACAACGGTGGAAAAACAATTCCAACGTACTCAACGTGATAAAAAAACGTCCATTGCTCCAAGATGCAGAGAATCCTCGTCAAGTATTGGAAGATTTAGCAAAAATTCGCAACCCGCTTTTATGAAGAAATTGCGGACATCACTTTTGCCAACCGATGAGCAAAATGCCAAAGTAATGGTAAATCAAATTGTTGATTTAATTGATAATATGAATGGATTGAATGGTGCACTTTAAACACACCCTAAGGATAAATTATGCTGTGCGTCAACGTGGAATTGCAAGAGCGTCGCTATCCTATTTTAATTGGTAGCGGATTGTTACAAGATGAACGTAGTTACCCGATTAAACGTGGAGATCGGCGTGATGATTGTAACGAATCCCACGATCGCACAGTTTTATCTTGATACCGTCATCTATGCGTTGGAAAAACGTGGTTGCGTGGTCGATCATGTTTTTATTGCCAGATGGCGAAAAATACAAAACGCTTGAATCTTTTAAACTTAATTTTCACTGCACTTTTGCAAGGTAATCATGGGCGAGATACCACGATTATTGCATTGGGCGGTGGTGTAATTGGCGATGTTGCTGGCTTTGCTGCGGCAAGTTATCAGCGCGGCGTCCGTTTAATTCAAATTCCAACCACATTGCTTTCACAAGTGGATTCTTCAGTGGGCGGTAAAACAGCGGTTAATCATGAATTAGGCAAAAAAATATGATTGGCGCGTTCTATCAGCCATCAATGGTTATTATTGATACGCTCACGCTTAATACGCTCCCTAAACGTGAAGTAAACGCGGGTCTTGCCGAAGTTATCAAATACGGTGCCATTTTTAGATTATGAATTTTTGAATGGCTAGAACAACATATTGATGAACTCGTCGCTTTGCATCCTGAAGCGCTTCAACATTGTATTTCTCGTTGTTGCCAAATTAAAGCGGATGTAGTCGTGAGAGATGAAACAGAAAAAAGGCGATCGTGCATTGCTCAATCTTGGACATACTTTTGGACATGCCATTGAAACTCACTTAGGTTATGGAAACTGGCTTCATGGTGAAGCTGTTTCGACAGGAATGATGATGGCAGCGGCGCTTTCGGAAGAACTTGGGAGATCTTTTCTATTGCAGATGTGTCTCGCCTTTGAAAAATTACTTGCTCGTGCTAATTTGCCCACCGTATCACCGGATACGATGCAGCGGAGGACTATTTACCGCATATGATGCGTGATAAAAAAGTTCTGGCGGGGAAATTGCGTCTGGTGCTACTCAAATCTCTAGGCCAAGCTTATGTGGCGGGAATGATACTGATCATACCCTCGTGTTAAACGCAATTCGTCGTTGTACTCAAACGGATTAAGATGTTACGTCCGAAAAACAATCTTTAAAAACCTAAGTTAAAACACCGTCCATTTTTAAAATGGGCGGACTTTCGTTTAACGGACGATATAAATAAAAGCCTTTCAAACACTGTAATTGAGCCATTTGTGGGCGCTGGAGCAGTATTTCTTAATTCTAATTTTTGAACGCTATATTTTGGCAGATATCAACCCAGATTTAATCAATCTATTCAATATTGTTAAAGAAAATGTAGAGGGCTATATCGAAGCTTGTAAGCCGATTTTTCTTCGCTGATGATGCCAATACACGCCGATTATTACTATACCAAACGTCGTCAATTCAATGCTTCTACGGATCCTTTCGAACGTTCGATTATTTTTATATTTGAACCGTTTTGGTTTTAACGGATTATGCCGTTATAACAGCAAAAATGAATTTAATGTGCCTTTTTGGGGCTTACAAAACTCATTATTTTTCCAGAAGATGAATTACGTTATTTTGCGCATAAAGCGCAAAAGTGCGGTGTTTTTATGCTGTGATTTTTCAAAAAGACTTTTTGAATTTGCCGATAAAGATTCGGTGATTTATTGTGATCCGCCTTATGCTCCGCTACAACAGGATACTAATTTTACTGGTTATGCGGGCAATGAGGTTTTGGTCTATCTCAACAACGTGCTTTGGCAGATTTAGCGAAATCTATACAAAAAGAAAAACAAATTCCGATATTGATCTCTAATCACGATACTAAATTTACGCGTGAAATTTATAACGGTGCAAAAATTTAAACGGGTAAAAGTCCAACGTTCTATTAGTCAGAATTCAGAAAAAAACGCGTAAAAAGTGAAAGAATTGATTGCGATATTTGGAGCCCGTAAATAATAAAAATAAACCGCACTTTTGTTAGTGTTCAATTAGATTACTGTTTTTCTTTAAATCATCCATCGTATTAAAATTCTCAAAATTGCCTTCTTCTTTCGTAAAATTTTACTGAAATCCCGCCATTTTTCTTTCATAAATTGTAAAAGACGTCGTTCACCCGATGCTAGAATAGTGTCGCAATTTTTCCTTTAGCTGAACGGACATCAAACAAAAAAACGGGATGTTCACGTTCCTCATCGCAAGCATAAGCAATTAAAAGTGCGGTCATTTTTAACCGCACTTTTTAAGTTTATCTAAAAGATTCGTAGGGAAAAAGGCGTATCACAAGGTGTAAAAAGGATAAAGTCACTTTTTGTCTTTTTCTAGGGGCTGTTAGCATGCCGCTCAATGGCCCTTGAAAAATCAGGGTAGTTCATCGGAAAAAAACAGGAAAGCCAAATTTTTGCATACTCTGTTTGACTTCGGTTAGCGTTAATCGAAATATCATGAACTTGTGGTTGCAAGCGATTAATAACATGTTGAATTAAAGATTGTTTACCTAAAATCTGTAATCCTTTATCTTGCCCCCATTCTGCGTGCTTTGCCACCAGCCAAAATTACCGCGCTTATTGTGATTGTCATATTTTAATCTATCGTTATTTCAAGTATCATTTGCCTATTTTTACGATTAAAAAGGAAATAGCAATGAAATGTAAGCGTTTAAATGAAGTTTTGGAACTTTTTACAGCCTTATTGGTCTAAAGACCCAGATTTGAGCTTAATGGAAATTTTGCAAAAATTTTCCATGAATCAGGTTTCCAAAAAGCCATTAAATGAATTAACTGATGAAGTGATTATTTATCAGTTAAAAATGGATGGTACAGATAAACATGAGCCAATTCCTGGTCTCAAAAAGATTACGAAGAAGATTTTAAAACCGCATTGCTCCGTGCTCGCGGTATCATTAAATAAAAAGGAAAGCAAATGAAAAAGTATTACTTGTGTTAGGTTTTAGGTATCAGCACGCTTATGTCTGTAAATAGTTTTTGCCGCAGATTTACAAGAAGGCAAACAATATGTTCAAGTAAGTCAACAGGCTTCACAGCAAAAAGAAGTGATTGAGTTTTTCTCATTCTACTGCCCGCATTGTTATGCCTTTGAAATGGAATACAAAATTCCACAACAAGTCGCAGATGCTTTTACCAAAAGACGTGAAATTTAAAACAATATCATGTAAATTTCTTGGGTCGCCAATCTGAAAAACTTAACACGTGGCAGGGCGTTAGCAATGGCATTAGGTGCAGAAAGCAAGTAAAATCACCATTATTTGAAGCGGCTCAAAAGGATGCCTTGAAATCAATGGATGATATTCGAGCTATTTTCTTATCAAATGGTGTAACTGCCGAGCAATTTTGATGGTGGCATTAATAGTTTTGCAGTAAATGGTTTTGGTCAATAAACAAGTAAATGCCGCAGAACAATTTAAAAGTGCGTGGTGTACCTGATTTTTATGTAAATGGTAAATTCCGTGTAAACCCTGAAGGTTTAAATTACGATGATTTCGTGAAAGATTATGTACAAACCGTAAAAAGGTTTATTGCAAAAATAACGAAAAATTGGTTTAATGCCTGCCCTATTTTGTAAATATTAATGAAAGAAGAGAGAATATTATGGCTGCAAGTTTTTAGCGTAACGCGTCGTTTCTTTTGACGACAAAAACTACCCACGTGGTTTTTCCCGTCACGGTGATTACACAATTAAAGAATCACAGGTGCTTGAGCAATATGGCCAAGCGTTCAAAGCATGTAGACTTAGGGGAACGTGAGCCAGCGACTAAAGAAGAAAAAGATTTCGTCGCTTTTTGCCGTGGTGAGCGCGCAGCAGAGACTTTCTTTGAAAAAACTTGGAATAAATATCGTACTCGTATTAATACTAAAAACGTGTTTACACCTTATCTGGTGATGTGGTGAAGCTGCCTCTGGCGGTGAAGATTATTCCGGCGAATAAGATATGTTGAACAAGGCAGGCGGAAGTCTGCCTTTTGTTTTTGAATAGCTTTGGCGAAATCACGTAATTCACGGCTGATAACTTTATTCTCCTATCTTTTGTATGAACGATTTGTCTTCATGCGCCCTATGAATACTAATTTCTAGCACAGTACCGATTTCTCAATACAACGAACTGCTACAAAAACTTGAAAAATTAACCGCACTTTTGCGCCCTTTTCAATGCGCCGGATATTCAAGTTTTTGACTCTCCAACAAGTCATTATCGTATGCGTGCGGAGTTTCGTATTTGGCACGAACAAGATGATTTTTACCATATTATGTTTGATCAAGCGACGCTACAGCGTTATCGCGTGGATGAATTTCAATCGCCAGCATGCTGATTAATCGTATGATGCAAACCTTATTACCTTTGTTAAAAACAACAAAGAGGTGCTACACAAAAATTGTTCCAAATTGATTACCTTAGCACCTTGAGTAATAAGATTATTGTGAGCTTGCTTTATCATAAAACACTCACTGAAGAATGGGAAAGTGCGGCTAAAAACCTGAAAAGATTTACTTGAAAAGCAAGATTTTTGATGTGCAAATAATCGGGCGTGCAAGTAAACAAAAATCTGTTTTGAGCAAGATTAGTGGATGAAGTTTTACCTGTGAATGGCAGAAATTATGTCTATCGACAAGTCGAGAATAGTTTTACTCAGCCAAACGCAACGGTAAACTGCAAAATGCTTGAATGGGCAATTGATTGTACCCAAAATAGTGAAGGTGATTTATTAGAACTTTACTGCGGAAACGGTAATTTTCTATTGCACTTGCGCAGAATTTCCGTAAAGGTATTAGCAACAGAAATCGCTTAAACCTTCTGTAGCCGCCGCACAATTTAATATTTCTGAAAATAAAGTCGATAATTTACAAATTATCCGTATGTCGGCAGAAGAATTTACGCAGGCTATGAATGGGGTTCGGGCCTTTAATCGCTTGAAAGGGATTGATTTAAAATCTTATGAATGTAATACCATTTTTGTCGATCCACCTCGAGCTGGGCTTGATCCTGATACAGTGAAACTTGTACAAAATTACGATCGCATTTTGTATATTTCCTGCAATCCACATACGCTGTGCGATAATCTTGTGAACTTTCAAAAACGCACCGAATTGAAAAAAGCAGCGTTATTTGACCAATTCCCTTACACTGACCACATGGAAAGCGGCGTATGGCTCATTCGCAAGTAGGTATTCAACTAATTTCTGAATCTTCAGAAAAACATTAGCAGAATTGACCGCACTTTGTGCTGAACATCATATTATTCATGATGAACAAAAGCCCACTTGCGCTTGTTCAAACCGATGAACGTTTAGAGCTTCGTAAATTAGATGAACCTAAACTCGGGGGCGGTTTGTGTTGATTTTGTAGGCGGCACAATGGCTCATCGTCGTAAATTTGGTGGTGGTCGCGGTGAAGCTGTAGCGAAAGTGGTGGGGATTAAAGGTTCGGAATTGCCAACGGTTATTGATGCAACAGCTGGTTTAGCGCGTGATGCTTTTGTGCTAGCCTCTCATTGGCTGCCAAGTTCGCTTAATAGAACGCCATCCTGTCGTTTTTACTTCTACAAGATGGTTTTTAAAATCGTGCTTATCAAGACGAGGAAATCGGCGAGATGTTGACAACAAAATTTGCGCTTGCTGAATGTTCAGCATATTAATGAACTTGATCCTAATGTCGATTATGCCGATGTGGTTTATCTCGATCCGATGTATCCGCATAAACAAAAATCTGCGCTAGTAAAAAGAAATGCGCGTATTCCAGCATTTAGTTGGAGCAGATTTAGATGCCGATGAATTGCTTTTACCCTGCGCTACAATTAGCTAAAAACGGGTGGTTGTAAAGCGTCCTGACTATGCAGAATTTCTTAGTGGAAAACAACCGCACTTTAGCCGTGAAACGAAAAATCATCGCTTTGATATTTATATGGGAGCATCCCAATGCTAAGAAAAGTGCGGTTGTTATTAGCTATGAAAATGGCATTGCCAAAGTGAAATGCCAATCTCAAAGTGCCTGTGGACAATGCGCAGCCAAAAACAGTTGTGGAACATCAAGTCTTTCCGAATTAAACGGTAAACGTGGCGAGCATATTTTTAATGTAGAAACATTAATGCCATTACGCGAAAGGTCAAATTGTTGAAATTGGATTAGAAGAAAAAGTCAATGTTGCTGTCGGCATTATTGATGTATGTTATACCGCTTTTGACTTTTATTGATTGCGACCATGTTGTCTGATTACATCAGCGATAATGAAATCTTGCGTGCAATTTTAATCTTTGGATTAACCGCACTTTCTTTCATTTTTGTAAGAGCTTATAGTAGAAAATTAGGTCAACAAACAGAATTTCAGCCTGTTTTATTGCGCATATTATCTTAATTTTTATTTGCTTTTTATTATTGCTGCGATTTAGATCGCAAACTATAAAAGCTAGTTGAGTAATTTTCTTTCTATTCCAGCAAAATTTCTCTTTTATTCATCGGAGAAACTATGCTGAATTTATTTAAATTACCCATTGAGAAAAAGCTCTTTAGAAGCTTGGTCAAAAACTTAGTGATGATGTGGCAAAAGTTGCTATTCTAGCAATGCCTGTTATACTTTACGGAGAAACAGTTTTTTATTGAAAGTATTGAATATTGCTTCCTTACTTGTTGTCACTTACTTTTTGCCTAGCTGTTGGGCGTATTTTTCGTCAACTATCGGAGAAGAAATAATATGTGGTTTACAATTGGTCTTGGCATTCTTGCTCTCATATCCATTGCTGCTTTTATTTTTGCAACTTACGCAGCAAAACATTCTTAATTTATTAACCCCGATCTTTCGGGGTTTTCCGTATCTAAAGTGCGGTTATTTTTAAGGTTATTTTTATGAACAATCAGATTCCTTTACTTGGAATTACCGGTTTACAGCGGTAGTGGTAAAACAACATTATTAGAAAAACTTATCCCAGAGCTTATCGCTCGTCACATTCGAGTTTCAGTGATTAAACATAGCCATCACAATATGCAAGTTGATAAGGAAGGAAAAGATAGTTGGCGTATGAAAGAGGCGGGTTCCTCTCAAGTCATTTTAGCGAATGATGAACGCTGAGCGATTATGACGGAAATGTCAAAACCTGTTTCATTGGATTATTTAGCACAACAATTTGACCGCACTTTAACGGATTTAGTGTTGGTGGAAGGCTTTTAAACAAGAGCCAATTCCAAAGATTTTGCTCCATCGTCAGAAATAACAAAACCTTTCCCCGAAATTGATGAATATGTTGTGGCGGTTGCTACTAATTATCCCCTTGAAATTGACCGCACTTTGTTGGATATTAACTGCATTCCGCAAATTGCCGATTTTATTGAAAATTGGTTGCACCATTTTTACGGAGCACGATGACTGAATCCAATGCCTATCGCGGTTTAGCTTGGGTGGCGGCAATGGCGCTTTTTATGCAAAGCCTAGATGCGACCATTCTAAATACAGCTTTACCCGCGATATCTTCCGATTTACATAAACCCGCCTTTGAAATGCAAATGGCGATTATTGCTTATTCTTTAGCCGTTGCATTATTTATTCCTCTTACCGCTTGGGCGGCTGCAAAATTTGGGACATTGAGCGTTTTTCGTGGTGCAGTTTTTACGTTTTATTTTTAGGTTCTATTGCGTGCTGCTGCCCCTAATTTAGAAGTTTAATCTTAGCCCGAGTGATTCAGGAATAGGCGGTGCCTTTATGATGCCGGTGGCGCGTTTAGCTATTATTCAAGCTGTCCCCAAACAACAATTAGTTAATGCTTGGAATTTAATGGCAACAACAGGTTTGATTGAGGCCAATTCTAGGGCCTATTTTTGAGGTGGATGGTTAGTCATTCACGCCAGTTGGCACTGGATTTTTAATTAATATTCCAATTGGTGCGCTAGGGATTTTTGGCATCGGGCAGCGTGATGAGTAATATCAAAGGTGAGGCAGAGAAACTAGATTGGACAGGTTTTTACTGTTTTGCATTAGGATTAGTCGGCATCACGCTTGGCTTAGATTTACTCGGTGAAAGCCAGCATGGTGCAATTACAACCCTATAGCGTGTTAGTTGTTGGTGTTCTGTTACTCGTGGCGTATTGTAGCTATGCCAAAAACAATGAATATGCCATTTTACCTTTATCCCTTTTCCGCACTCGTACATTCAGATTAGGCATTATTGCCAATATTTTTTTATCCGATTATCTGCATCAGGTGTTCCTTTTTATTGCCTTTAATGTTTCAATTATCTTTTCCGGTTACAGTGCTGAAATGTCAGGCTGAGCTATTAGCACCGATTGCGTTAATTTCTGTAATTTTGAAAATATTAATTGGACGAATTTTTAAATCGTTGGGGCTATAAAATAACGTTAATTTCATCCGCACTTTTGATGGCGGGATCTGTGATTTCCATGGCTTGGTTGGATAAACAAGTTCTCTGACCTGGATTGTTGTAATCTTATGTGGTATGGTGCTTGCATGTCGATAATTTTCACTTCAATCAATACGCTGATTGTTGGTGATCTTTCAAAACAACAGGCAGGCACAGGTTCCACAGTATTAAAGTATTGTGCAGCAAGTTGGGATTGGATTTGGTATTGCTATTTCATCGATAATTCTAAATCTTTATAGACATTTCTTTAGTACAAATGGTGGTTTACAACAGGCATTTAGCTATACTTTCTTAACCTCATCACTTTTTGCAATCGCCTTGGTTTGGTCGCTTATGAAATTACACAAAAAAATGATGGCGATCATTTACGAAAAATGCCTTAGATTAATTTAGTTTATAATCCATAGAATATTTAAAAAGCGACATTTGCTTATATCTTATTAAACATTTATTTTTAGATAGGATTTATCTAGCATCTTTGGTATATCACTATGCTCGAATAAATCTTTTGCCAACAAAGTGAGGAACTATCATGAAGCTAAAAAGCAACACTAACTCTTGCGGCTGCAACGCTTGTATTAGCAGCTTGCGATCAATCAGGTTCAGCAAATAAACCGACCGCACAATCTGAAACCAAATCTGCATCTAACAACACTTTCGTTTACTGTACAGCAAAAAGCACCTTTAGGATTTTAGCCCTGCACTTGTAATGGAGGGAACATCTTATAATGCAAGCTCACAACAGAGTGTATAACCGCTTAGTTGAATTTAAAAAGGCTCAACGGATATTGAACCGGCTTTAGCAGAAAGCTGGGAAATTAGCGATGATGGTTTAACTTACACATTTCATCTAAGAAAAGGTGTTAAATTCCATACAACAAAGAATTTTACCCCAACACGTGATTTTAATACAGATGATGTTGTATTTTCATTCCAACGTCAGTTAGATCCAAATCATCCATATCACAATGTATCTAAGGGGACTTATCCATATTTCAAAGCAATGAAATTCCCTGAATTGTTAAAATCAGTGGAAAAACTAGATGTCAATACAATTCGTATTACCTTGAACAAGAAAGATGCTACTTTCTTGGCTAGTCTTAGTATGGATTTTATTTCTATTTATTCCGCAGAATATGCTGATGCAATGCTGAAAGCAGGTAAGCCAGAAACAATTGATAATCGCCCAGTAGGGACTGGCCCATTTGTTTTGTTGATTACAAAACGGATCAAGCTGCTCAATATATAGCAAACGAAAACTATTGGAAGGGTAGAACACCATTGGATCGTTTAGTTATTAATATTGTGCCAGATGCGACTGACCGTTATGCAAAATTACAGGCTGGCTCTTGTGATTTAATTTTATTCCCGAATGTAGCGGATTTAGCCAAAAATGAAAACGAGATCCAAAAGTACAACTTTTGGAACAAAAAGCTTGAACGTGGCGTATATCGCATTCAATACCGAAAAAAAGCACCATTTGATAATGTCAAAGTTCGTCAAAGCACTGAACTACGCAGTGGATAAAAAGCGATTATTGAAGCGGTTTACCAAGGCGCAGGTACACCAACTAAAAACCCACTACCTCCAACAATTTGGAGTTACAACGATGAAGTTCAAAGATTATTCGTACGATCCAGAAAAAGCAAAACAACTTTTAGCCGAAGCCGGGTACCCAAATGGTTTTGAAGCTGATTTTTGGATTCAGCCTGTTGTACGAGCTTCTAACCCAAATCCAAAACGTATGGCTGAACTTATCATGGCGGACTGGGCTAAAGTTGGTGTAAAAACTAACCCTGTTACCTATGAATGGGCGGATTACCAAAAACGTGCGAAAGCGGGTGAGTTAACTGCTGGTATCTTTGGTTGGTCAGGTGATAATGGTGATCCTGATAACTTCTTATCTCCATTATTGGCAAGTTCAAATGCGGGTAATTCCAATATGGCTCGTTTTTAAAAATCTAGAATTTGATGCATTACTAGATAAAGCTATTGGATTAACAAATAAGGAAGAACGCACCACCCTTTATAAACAAGCATAAAGTTATCATTCATAATCAGGCACCTTGGATTCCAGTGCTTTATTCTGTTGGTTTTTGCACCACTTAGTCCACGCGTAAAGGCTATGTACAAAGCCCATTTGGCTATGATGCGTTCTATGGCGTGAGTGTAGACGGTAAATAATTAATACCATTTCAGTTTTTAGGCCCTTATTTCGTAAGGGCCTTTTTATTGAAATGTTATTATTTTGTGGAAAATATGTTAAAAATATTTTACTTGAGTATAATGCTCTGCATTATTCCTCACGACAGAAAATCCGTAGAATAATGAGATTAATCGTAAATATAAGGAACAAAATGGATTTCAATAGAATTATCACTCCACATGAATGATCATCACCAAAGATGATATGGCTGCTCTTTGTAAAAATTTGGTGGCGTAAATGAAATCACTGATGTGGCATTAGTTAATGTGAGATTTTTGGTGGTTTAGATTTTAAATATAATGGCGGCAAAACATTACGCGTGGAATTTCCAACAAGCTGACGAAGGTTCAATTAAACAAGCAATCATTAATCTTTGTGTAGAAAAATAAACCAGTTGCAAATTACGATCGTATCAAAGCTAAAAATTGATGAATTTCGTCAAGAGTTTAAAGAGCTGTGTGCTTAGCCACTTTAGATAAAGATGGCCTCACCGATGGCGTCTTATGCACCAATTATTTCGCTTGATGGAAAATATTATATTTATATCAGTGCCATTGCAGAGCATTATGACAATTTAAAACTCAATCCGAATCAAGCGGAGGTGATGTTTTTAGAAGATGAAAAGCAAAGCTAAATCAATTGTGTACGTACTCGTTTACGTTACAAGGCAAGTGCACGTTTTTATTTCTCGTGAAGATCCTATTGTTGAAAAAGTTTTAGATAAATTAGCGGAAAATATGAATGATGTGGGCGGAATTAAAAACGATTCGTGAATTTACTGATTTTGATTTAGTTGAACTTACATTTTGAGGACAGGTCGTTTTTGTAGAGGTTTTTGGCCAAAGCTTATTTGATTGATGCTAATGGGAAATTTCTCATATTGGTGTTAAAGGCAATCCACGAAAAAGAAAGCGATAAATAATATCGTCTCTTAATGAAGATAAAGGGGTGAGTATAAATTTATACTCCCCCTGTTTAAAGAATAAATTCAGTGAAATTTCTTTATACCGCGCTTTATTTTTCATTAAGGACAAGGTTTACTCACCATAATCTCTATGACCTGTCTGTCGATATGTTGCATACTTTTGATGCAATAGCGCAGAGATTATCAATGGTTTCGATCAAGATCGTGTTCGACAATACCTTCATTGCCAGTAACATGGGTCTCATCCATTGCCATAGTACCGATTTATAGCCTCGAAGCAACGCTGGTGGAGACTTTCATGGCACAGCTATTGGCGGCGCCATCACAGATGATGCCACTAATATCGCCAATCATGCTACAGATGCCCATGCTAGCTGTTTCAAATTTACCTGTGGTAAATAAAGCAATACCTGCGCAACTTCCATTGATGCTGTAGTCACAGCACAAAGTGCGGAGAGTTTTGGCAATTTACTATGAATATAAATAGCCATTAAGTGTGATAAAGAAAGTGCATGATTCCGTTTTTCCTCACTCACCTTTAGATAATCTGCAACAACGACAACAGGCATCGTTGCTGCGATCCCATGATTGCCTGAACCCGAATTACTCATCGCTGGCAAGGTTGCTCCGCCCATTCTTGCATCTGATGCGGCTGTGGTTTCAATCATAATTTTGCTTAACAAATCATCAGAAAATTAAACCGCTACCCACTTGTTTTTCTCAACGTGCGACCAATATGCAAGCCATAATTTTCTCCGCAAACCTTCATCAGAAAGCGCTCGATTAAGCTCTTCCGCTTGATGAATAAAACGAATTTTTCTAATTCAACCACATTGGAAAATTCAAAAATCTCGCTAGCACTAATTTGTTTAAAAACTTCATAGGGATCATAATTGGTACATTCATCTTCCACTTTCTGAAAAAGTTTCACCATTTTTTCGATCAAAAATAACATTGGTATGTTGATCTTGAATTGCGACTTTCACTCGGTCATTATCCGCAAACAACACAGCTTCTGAATATAAAAATATGCTCGGTTTGATGAATATCCACATTAACGAGCTTTTTATCAAAGCATCGCTTTAGCTTGGGAAACTTGCTCTGGCGTGATGTGCTTTAACACTTCTAACTCACCTTCAGGGTCACCGCCCAAAGCACCAATCGCTGCGGCAATTGGTAAGCCCACCATGCCCGTTCCTGGTACTGCAACGCCTAATCCATTTTTCATTAAGTTAGGAGACACTTTGGCTTCAATGCGTTCAGGTGTTTTTCCTAAATATTTAGCCGCTGTTGCAGATGCAAGTGCCAGGAGAAATAGGCTCTGTACATCCAAGTGCAGGAACAACATCGCGTTCTACAATTTTGAATTAATGGTTTTTCGATTTCGTTGAGTCTTTCTTGATTCATAAAAATTCTTTTTTTAAATACTGTCTTCTTTCTCTACTGACTAATATGCGCGCTTCACCTTGTGGATGAGCAACGACATGTTCGGTACCGATACCCGCATAAAAATATCACCCGTATGGAGCAATACGGCTTTCTCTTGACCACCTTCTTTGTAGCGCATTTCCACCAGTACCATCCATGACAGCAGACTTCTTCACCGTCATTGATATGCCATTTGTAAGGTTTATTTGTCCAGTGAAGACGCACCGAAATACCATTCATATTGGTAATATCAAGGGCTCCCCAAAGCGCGTTCTGCCGTAAAGTGGTGACTTTGAATAACTTTATTCATAGCTAAATTCCTTAGTGCGCTTCATCCCAAAGTTTGTCCAACACCTACCTCCACAATCAATGGAGACAACTAATTTAGCTGCAGCTTCCATGTGTTGTTTAATTTGTTCACGGAAAAATTCTACTTTTTCTGACCGCACTTCAAACACTAATTCATCATGTACTTGCATAATCATTTCAATATCTGGATCGTGACGGATTACCTCATCAAGTTTAATCATCGCTCGTTTAATAATATCTGCAGCCGTACCTTGCATCGGTGCATTTATCGCTACGCGTTCTGCTCCTTACGACGCATGGCATTACTAGAATTAATATCAGGTAAATATAAACGGCGACCAAATAGCGTTTCCACATCAGCCTTGTGCTTTCGCTTTTTCACGGATATCGGTCATAAATTGCTGTACGCCAGGGGTAGCGTTGGAAATATAAATCCATATATTTTTGTGCATCTGGACGGGAAATACCCAGTTGGCGTGAAAGTCAAACGCAGACATTCCATAAATTAAGCTGAAATTAATTGCTTTAGCATTGCGACGTTGCTCGCTGGTGACTTCATCTAATGACACGCCAAAGATTTCAGCTGCCGTGGATCGGTGAATATCCTTGCCTTGAGAGAAGGCTTGAATTAAACCTTGATCGCCAGAAAGATGCGCCATAATGCGTAACTCAATTTGAGAATAGTCAGCGGCGACAATAGAATAACCTTCACGCGATAAATGCTTGTCGAATACGACGACCTTCTTCATTCCGAATTGGAATATTTTTGTAGGTTTGGATCGCTGAGATGATAAACGTCCTGTCGCCGTCACCGCTTGATGATAAGAGGTATGCACTCAGCCTGTTTGTGAATTGACCATTTGAGGTAGTTTATCCGTGTAAGTGGATTTCTGAAAGTTTACTTAAGCCACGATGTTCAACAAAATTTTTGGTAATTCGTGGCTATAGGCTAATTCTTCCAATACTTCTTCATTCGTTGATAGCGCACCTTTTTGGCGTTTTTGTAAAACAGGTGCCCAGGTTTATCGAACAAAAATTTCTTGTAATTGTTTGGGTGGATGCCAAATTAAATGGCTGTCCCGCTAATGCGTAAGCTTGTTCCTCAAGTGCGGTTAATCTTGTGGCAATTCGTTGAGATTGTATAAAGAGGGCATCACTATCAATCAAAAACGCCTGTACGTTCCATGCGAGAAAGCACATGGAGTAATGGCTAATTCCATTGTTTTTATACAATTCAACAAGCGTTGGTTCTTCTGCGGTTTCAACCACAGCGCTTGTTGTAACCGATGTCACATCAGCATCTTCTGCCGCATATTCTGTGGCTTGTTCTAATGGAATTTGATTAAACGTAAGCTGGCCTTTCCTTTTCCTGCAATACTTTCAAATGTGATAGTCTCATGCCCTAAATAACGTTTAGCTAAATCGTCCATATTATGACGACCAGTACTATTTAGCGTATAAGAAAGCAACATCGTATCAAATTCAACACCTTCAGTAATTCAATGCCATGACGGGCAAAAATGCTTTCATCAAATTTAATATTTTGTCCAATTTTGTGAATATCAGGATTTTCTAAAATGGGTTTGATAGCTGCAGAGTGCGGTCGATTTATCGAGTGTTTTTGGTGCATCAAATAATCCAATTGCAATGGCAAATAAGCGGCTTCTCCATTTTCAAGAGCAAAAGAGATACCCACTAAATTCGCAGACATATAATCAAGACTGTCTGTTTCAGTATCCACTGCAATAGGTTTTTGCTGCATTGAGTTTTTCAATCCAGCGTGTTAAATCCGTTTGAGTGAGCAAGGTTTCATATTTTTGTGCGATCGATTTGAATTTTAGGCGTATTTTTCCATCCTTTTTCTTCCCACAGAATTTTGAGCTGGTGATGTCGCTTGATACTGGTTCATTTCTGAGGCTGTTCAGTGGTTTGGGTAATAGAATCAGCCCCATTCATCACTTCATTAAGCCAGCGTTTAAATTCATAGCTGACCAAAAATATTCAATGAGTTGATCGTTTTGGCTTTCTCCAAAGCAACAATTCATCTGTTGTCACGTTAAGTTCAACATCCGTTTTTGATGGTTGCTAATGTATAAGAAAGAGATCGGCATTGGTTTTTCTGCCAATAATCACCTAGTTTTTCGCACCCTCGAATTGTCAGATTCTGCTACTTTCTCAAGATTGGCATAAATCTCGGCCATGCTTCCGATGCCTTGTAGTAAACCAAGTGCAGTTTTCGCCAACGCCAGCAACGCCAGGGAATGTTATCTGCACTATCGCCCATGGGTGCTAGATAATCAATGATGAGCTCAGGTGGAATACCGTATTTTTCAATCACACCCTCGCGATCCAATAAGCTGTTATTCAGTGGTGTTGATGAGCATAATATTGTCATCAACTAACTCTGTGCCATATCTTTATCACCAGTACTAATGAGCACTTTTTACCCAAACTAGATGCTTGTAGTGCGAGGCGTGCCGATCACATCATCAGCTTCAACCTTCCACCACTAAAAGTGGAATCCCAGTGCACGAATCATATCGTGCAAAGGCTGAGTTGTTTGCGTAAATCATCAGGCATTGGTGGACGGTGAGATTTATATTGTTCAAACATTTCATCACGGAAAGTTTTTCCTTTTTGCATCAAAAAAACAACAGCTATATGAGTGGGTTGTACTTGTGAGATGAGGCTTTTAGCATATTTAACACGCCGATACATCGCACCCGTTGGCTCACCTGCGGCATTAGTTAAAGGAGGGAAAGGCATGAAATGCACGATATAAATAAGAAGAACCATCTACTAATACAAGTGGATTTGTTGCAATTTTGGCCATAAAATCTCGTTTTAAACTGAAAAATGCGGGCATTATAGCGTAATTTATGGTGATGAGCGAACGGCGGATTCAATGTAAAATTTGTGACGAACGTTTTTGCTATGGCATAATATCAGCCACTCAAATATTTAATTTAAGAAATCAAATGTCGTTAAAATTGGTCCGAAATTTTAGTTTTTGGGTCAGGTCTTGCGTTTAAACGTGCCCATTGAACAAGAAGAATTACTGCGTCAAGCTGCCCGTAATTTAGATATATTGGTTTCTGAAATGAAAGAAAAGACAGGGCCTTATTCAGCTTGATCGTGTGCTTTCGATAGTGGCACTCAATTTGAGTTTTGAATTAAGCCAAGATAAATCGGCTAAAATTGAAGAGGTATTGAGACAGGGTATCCAACAATTAGACCATTCGTTAGAAAAATATCCGTGTAAATAAAGAACAATATTAAAAATATTAAATTGGAAAGTGCTGTGAAATTGGGCTGAGATTTTTCAAGTTAAAAAGATGTAGCTAATTCAGAGCAATCAGTTAAAAATCACTTAAGTCACCGCCATATTCTTTTAGATTCTTCTCTCCAAGATCAATAAATACCTAAAAACTAATTTGTGTTATCACACCTGTTTTGTCGTTTATAATCAACTCGTTAAAATTGACAAATAAATGCTAGTCAATACTGAGAATTTGGGCTAGTATAAACCCATAAGAATTACCTGGAGTGTTCGTCAGTAGGCTCTGTCCCTGAGCCGATACTTTAAATCTTATAAATTGGTTTCCTATCGTTGGTGTGTAAAGCAACCTTTGACTCGTTCATTGGGCTAAGAAACCTGAAAACGGTATCAACTGATTTCCTTGAACCGTCGGGTTCAAGGACTACTACCACCAGCGGCACTCTGGGTCTATCTTCTCCTTTCATTTCTATGAATATTCAAAAACGCCCTAGCAAATCCGCTCTGAAATTCGAAAAATACGAGCAAATTTAACCGCACTTCAACAGCAACAAGCTGAACAATCAGTGACTCAACAGGCGTTAAATCTTATCGATCAACGACAAGCCAAAAATATTGACATTATATTTTTCTTTTGATGGCGAAATTTCGACAAAAGCCTTAATCAATCCTGTGGATGCAAAACAAAAATGTGTTTTGCCTGTTTTACATCCTTTTACTAAACACTATTTATTGTTTTTACGCTATTTACCTGATATGTCAATGAAACAAAAATCAGTTTGGTATTTGGGAGCCAAAGCTGAATCGTTCAAAATGTTTTGCTATTAAATGAATTGGATATTTTATTTACTCCGTTAGTGGCTTTTTGATAAACAGGAAATCCTTTGGCATGGGCGGTGGATTTATGATCGCACGTTGCAGAATTGTGCAAAATAAGTCTTTTTATTCCAGTTGGTTTAGCGCATCAATGTCAGAAAGTAGAAAATCTTCCCACCGAGCATGGGATGTCCCTCTATTTGATATTTTGGTAGGTTAAAACCTATCATCAAATTTTGATTGATAGATAAAATCAAAAATATTTCATTTTTCTCTTGAAATCCTTTCAAAACGATCTTACTTAATTTGGGCAAAGCGAAAGCCAAAACCAAATTGAGAAACTGTATGTTGAAAAAAATTTTACGACAAAATTCCAGAAAGCTTTAGCTGAAGCACAATCACTTGCTATCGGAAAAGATAATCAATTTTATTGAGCCCGTGCGTTTATTGACCGCACTTTTTAAATCAACAAAGGCGGCTCCATTGCACAATTTACAACTGCAAGTAGTCAAATGTAACTTTATTGCGTAATGAATTAAAAACTGAACTAAATAAATTGCCACAGGGTTATTGGCAATGGCGGTGATGTACAACTTTCACGCCAGCTCATTAATTTACTTAATCTATGCGATAAATTCGCACAACAAAAACCAAGATAAATTTATTTCAGAGCGAATTGTTTTTGCTTGCAGCTTTTAGAAGAGCGAGGAACGATCAGCGATATTTTGAAAAAGTGCGGTGCGAAAAAGAACAAATTTCTCCAAGCTATTCAGCAAATTAGAGGGGACAAAACGTGAACGATCAAAATGCAGAAGAAAGCAGACAAGCATTAGAAAAATATACGATTGATTTAACTGCTCGTGCGAAAGTGGCAAACTTGATCCTGTAATTGGGCGTGATGAAGAAATTCGTCGAGCCATTCAAGTATTACAACGTCGTACCAAAAATAACCCTGTGTTAATTGGTGAACCGGTGTGGGGAAAACAGCGATTGTCGAAGACGCTTGGCTAACGCATTGTAAATGGAGAGTACCAGAAGGTTTGAAAAATAAACGCGTACTTTCATTAGATATGGGCGCATTAATTGCTGGTGCGAAATATCGTGGTGAATTTGAAGAACGTTTAAAAGCGGTGCTCAATGAATTGTCGAAAGAAGAAGGTCGCGTTATCCTCTTTATTGATGAAATTCATACTATGAATCGGCGCAGGTAAAAACCGATGGTGCAATGGATGCGGGTAACTTATTAAAACCAAGTTTAGCTCGCGGTGAATTGCACTGTGTGGGCGCAACAACACTGGACGAATATCGTCAATATATCGAGAAAGATGCCGCGCCGAACGTCGTTTCCAAAAAGTATTTGTGGATGAACCAAGTGTAGAAGATACCATTGCTATCTTACGTGGTTTGAAAGAACGTTATGAAATTCACCACCATGTAGATATTACTGACCCTGCGATTGTCGCTGCAGCAACGCTTTCACATCGTTATATTTCCGATCGTCGGTTACCAGATAAAGCGATTGATTTGATTGATGAAGCGGCATCTAGCATTCGTATGAAATAGATTCAAACCTGAACCGCTTGATCGTCTTGAACGTCGAATTATCCAACTAAAATTGGAACAACAAGCGTTACAAAAAGAAGACGAAGCAAGTCGCAAACGTTTAGAAATGTTAGAGAAAGAATTGGCCGAAAAGAACGTGAATATGCCGAACTTGAAGAAGTGTGGAAATCTGAAAAAGCAACGCTTTCTGGCTCTCAACATATTAAACAAGAATTAGATACTGCAAAAACCCGAACTAGAACAAGCTCGTCGCGCGGGTGAGTTTAGCTAAAATGTCTGAGTTGCAATATGGCCGCATCCCTGCTCTTGAAAAAGCAACTTGAGCAAGCTGGAAAACCAGCGAAGGAAAAAATGACGCTTTACGCTATCGCGTCACAGATGAAGAAATTGCAGAAGTGCTTTCTAAAGCAACAGGTATTCCTGTTTCTAAAATGATGGAAGGTGAGAAAGAAAAAAACTCTTGCGCATGGAAGATGAACTACATAAACGAGTGATTGGCCAAGAAGAAGCGGTTGATGCCGTCGCGAACGCGATTCGTCGTAGATCGTGCTGGTCTTTTCCGATCCTAATCGCCCAATTGGTTCTTTCTTGTTCCTAGGGCCAACAGGTGTAGGGTAAAACAGAGCTTTGCAAAACTTTGGCTAAATTCTTGTTTGATAGTGAAGATGCGATGGTTCGAATTGATATGTCAGAGTTTGATGGAAAAAAACACAGTGTCTCTCGCTTAGTTGGGGCACCTCGAGGTTATGTTGGTTATGAAGAAGGCGGTTATTTAACTGAAGCTGTTCGTCGTCGTCCGTATTCAGTGATCTTGTTAGATGAAGTTGAAAAAGCCCATGCTGATGTATTTAACATTTTATTACAAGTGTTGGATGATGGTCGTTTAACTGACGGGCAAGGTCGTACCGTGGACTTCCGTAATACGGTGGTGATAATGACCTCTAACTTGGGTTCTGATTTAATCCAAAGGTAGCAAAGACGAAAAGCTATGGTGAAATAGAAAGCCTTAGTGATGTCAGTGGTGAGCCAACATTTCCGTCCGAATTCATCAACCGTATTGATGAAACTGTGGTATTCCATCCGCTTGGTAAAGAAAATATCCGTGCGATTGCAAGTATCCAATTAGAGCGCTTAGCAAAACGTATGGAAACTCGTGGTTGCGAATTAGTGTTTACCGAAGCGTTATTAGATTTCATTGGTGAAGTGGGTTATGACCCAATTTATGGGGCTCGTCCATTAAAACGTGCGATCCAACAAGAGATCGAAAACAGCTTGGCACAACAAATTCTATCTGGTGCATTATTACCTGGTAAGATTGTCACCATTGATTACGCCAACGCAGAAGTTCAAGCTAGACAATAGGTGTTAAAAAGTGCAGTAAATTTGATCTGAGTTCAAAAACTGGGCTATTAACTTAAGGACTGATGACGATATTGTATCGGACTCAGTCCTTTTTAATTCAGTTTACAATCTTTACATTCAATATAGATTATTTATGCTATGCCTTCCGAGAGTTAGTAAGATATTGATATGGGCAAAAGTGCGGTAGAAATTTAACCGCACTTTGATTGAATAGGGAGAAAAATATGCTATCAAAAGAACGATTATCTCAACTTGTCGAAATGGAAAGTATTTTAGATGAGGGCAAATGGTTTTTCTTGCAGAGGCGGAGCAGTTTTTGGAAAAATGGCAGGCGTTTTTGCCCAAGATGAAACGATTAGAACATTATTACTTCGAAGGGGATTGGCGAGAGGATTTCGAGGACTTACGAAAATGGCGAGGTACCGAAAGAGCAACCTTGTGGCGTACTTTCTGAAGACTTCGTTTTAATGCCAGTGTTGCGCAACATAGCTTGGCGATTGAGTATTTGAAAGTGGTGACTAAAATTCTCGAACCAACGAAATAATTGCAACCAATAAATTAGAAATCGCATTATCTAATTTTTGCTTGAATTTATAAAACAAAAGATCTGTAAATTGATCTGCTAAAAAGGAATGTTTATTTAAGGAGTAGTAATGATAGTAATATCTTACTGTATCAATTATCTCCTCGCTACAGTTAAATTCTCAACTATAAAAACATTCCATTTTTAATGGACAAAATAAACTTTCCATTTCCGCATTGTCTGAGGCAGTTTTCTTTTCTTGACATATTTTGCATGTCATCGGTAGCTTATTTAGTCCAACTTTTTAGGGGCTACGAGATCAATTTACCGCACTTTGTGTATGATTAACTTAGTTTTGTCGTTTGTTTTAAGAATAAATACCCAAGCGTTGCTGAAATGGTTGAACCAAGTAAAATGCCTAAACGAGAAAGCGTATTGACACTTTCTCCAGCATCAGCATCAAAAGCAAGACTTGCAAGAACATTGACATCAGTAAAGCCGATACCACATAAAAACTGCGACCGCAAAAATTTGTTTTAAAATTGATTCCATCCGGTAATTTAGCTAATCCCAACTTAACGGAAATATAACTAAATCCGAAAACGCCGACTGGTTTACCAATAATTAAACCGCACGCAATAGCCAATAATAATGGCGATGAAATCATACTCACATCAATACCGTCAAAACTAACGCCTGCATTAGCAAATGCAAAGAGTGGTAAAAATAACGAAGGATGACCAAAGGCGCTAGAATGTGCTCAAAATCGTGCAATGGTCGTTCACCTTTTTACCTTTTTAATGGAATGCAAAAACCAATAATCCACACCAGCCAACGTCGCATGAACACCAGATTTTAAAACAGATGCCCATAAAATTGTCCCAACCACCATATAGGGCACAGCGCGCTAACTCTAAAGCGGTTTTAATAAAACCAAAGTCAAAATAGAAATACCTGAGAAAAATTAGAGCCTGCACTTAATTCATGAGAGAGAACAGCGCAATTACAACAATCGCGCCTAAGTCATCAATAATAGCGAGTGCGAGTAAAAAATCTTGAGAGCAATAGCTTGCCTTACTCAATAATGCCATGATGCCAAGCGCAAAAGCGATATCTGTTACCATAGGAATAGCCCAGCCGTTTGCAAGGGTAGGATCCTGTTTTGCAATAAACCAATAAACCAACGCAGGTACGATCATTTCCACCCACCGCAGCAATAGCAGGAAAATAGCTTGCTGGTAGGAAGAAAGTGCGCCTTCGAATAATTCTTTTTAACTTCCATTCCCACTAACACAAAAACACCGCCATAAAACCATCGTTAATCCAGTGAATTAAGGTTTTATTAATAGAGAAACTGCCAATTTGCAAACTGACTGGCAAATTCAAAAATCATTATATTGACTGCTTAATGGCGAATTAGCCAGCAACATCGCTACGGCAGCAGAGCAACAAAAATACCACCAGCAGTTCTAATTTTTAAAAAGCGTTGAATCAGTTGTACCATGCAAACTCCTTCCAAAAATAAATAACAAAAATTAACAAAAGGCTGAATCCTAGCATATTTTTGTCCTAAAAAGGGAAAAGTGCGGTGGATTTTGCAGGGATTTTATCGAGATTGTCGATAAGATTCTTCATATTGTGACAGAAATTCACATTTTTAGTTTTACAGAATAGGGAGTTTTCTACACTTTGTAGTAGAATGCAGGCCTTTTTATTTTTAGAGTCAAAAATTATGTTTTTCACGTAAAGATATTATCGTTTTTAGGAATGATGATCTTCGCTCTTATTTTTTTAGGTGCAGGTAACATCATTTTTCCTCCAATGGAGAAGCTTCACTGCAGGGACAGCATTGGGCTAGCGCATCCTTCGGTTTTTGTATTAACCGGCGTTTTAATGCCTTTTTATTACACTTGTTATTGTATCTATTTTTAGGTCGTGGTGAAGAGACTCACGAAAGATTTACCTAAATGGGCGGGCACTGGTTTTCTCGTTATACTTTATCTAACCATTGGCTCCACCTTTGCAATGCCACGTATCACAGAATGTTGCTTACGAAATGGCGTGGTTACCTTTAGAGCTAGTCGAAGATAATACAGTGTTCGTTTCCTCTTTTTCAGTAATTTTTCAACTTAATCGCGATGGGCTTTATGATTCGCTTAAATACCATTATTTCAAGTGTTGGTAAATTCATGACACGGCATTGCTTGTGTTATTAGTTGCCGTAGCCGTCACTGTCTTCATTTTCACCTTTATCTGAAATTCAAGCGCCAAGTAAAGCCTATGAAAACGGCCATTCTTTATTAATCAGCTAAACCAGTGGTTATCAAACCATGGATGTACTCGCAGCTATTGCTTTCCGGTGGAATCGTCGCTCGCTGCACTTGCAGCAAAAAATGTAACTCAACCAAAAGGATATCGTGAAATACACTATCTCTGCAGGATTTGTTTCAGTCATTTTACTTGCGGGTTTATATTTTTCGCTTTTCTATCTAGGCGCGACTAGTGCTGCAGTTGCAGAAGGTGCAACTAATGGCGGACAAATTTTCTCTCGTTATGTAAATGTCTTATTCGGTTCTGCTGGGACTTGGATTATGGCTGGTATTATTGTATTAGCGAGCTTAACAACCCTTGTTGGTGTAACGAGTGCTGCTGCTGACTATTTTTCAAAAATTCTCTGTGCGTTTTTCTTACCCATTCTGGGCCGCACTTTTTACCGCGATGACAATCACCGTTTCACAATATGGTTTAACGGATCTACTTCGTATTACAATCCCTGCGTTGTTACTAATTTATCCGGTAGCGATTGTACTTGTATTGTTGCAATTCTTACGCAAAAACCTTCCATCAATAAAATTTTACATATAACAGCACATTAATCGTAACTGTTTGTTTTAGTTTATGTGACAGCTTAAATAACGTTAAAATGTTACCAGAAAGTATTAATTCATTATTGGAATACTTCCTCTTTCATCTGAAGGAATGGCCTGGTTGGTTCCGACTTTTAGTGATGTTAGTTGCAAGCATTTTAATTGGAAAAAGCATTGCGTAAAACGCATTCCTAAGGTCAAAAGGGGTTTTATTTATCTTTCAACACTCTTAATGGTTTGTATATCACTGTGCCTACAATCACACGACTAGAATCAGAGCTAGGCAAGTTCCACCATAATGCCCCCACGGTAAAAGTGCAGACTTGCAAATATTGATCTTCCACTTGTGGTAAGCACCAAAGTTGTTGATAAATACTATCTTGCTGACCAAATTGTCCATCAGTTTGTGTCTAGCATGGAATTATTTTTCACCAATCAATTTAACATTATCACCTCGGCGACCTGCAATTGGTTTTTGTGCATAGCCGTTTTGAATTAAGTTTGGTGCGAGATGGAAACTTGTCTCTAACAAATAACGATGGTTAGGAAATAAAGACCAAAGCACAGAGCAAAATCGCTTATTGCTTGGAATTGCCGTCAAAAGCGGTTCATAAACCAACACTTCTGGACGAAGTAGTACGTCAATTAACCGCACTTTATCTTCAGGATAACCTGTGCGAATAGGTGGAGCGACTTCCATTCGGTTGCATCTTCACGAAGTTGTTCAGTATGGTTTCCCACTCGGGTTTTCCAAACGGTTTGAACTTGGTTATTTTCATCATCAATCAGGCGACACGATTATCCCAATGTAAACCTTCCGTGCCATGAATAATTTTGGCTTGGAACCCTGCTTGTACCAATGCTTGTTGCATAAACATGGCATGATAATCTTCTTCATCATCGTGATCTTGCAAAATATGAACTAATTTTTGAGGCTTGACTATGTTGCCAACAATCAGCTAACGCATTACGTAAACCATCGGATGGATTTTCACCTAATACGCCACCAGATTGTTTTGCCCAGCGATTCATAATATCTCCTGCTTCAGCATGGCAAGAGGCTGAGTCTGCATTATATTCATAGACTTTCAAACCTTGTTCACTCATACAAAAATCTAAACGACCTGTAATCGTCTGATAACGGCGATTTTTGCCAGAAAGTCTTAAACGTGGCCAAAGGAGCTTAGGAATATTGAAATACTGCAACAGGTTATCATCTTTGAGTACTTTGTCTGTCGCATGTAAATACATTAAATGCAGTTCGTTAGTTGCGTGAATCAATTCTTGTTGAGCACTTTCGGACATAGCAAAATAGCGATATTGATCAGAATGGCTGACTTTATGTCCACTCATCATTAATATATGCTGCATCAAATGGCTCATTTTCATTTAACCATTTCCCATTAAATTGACCGTGATTTTCAACATGATGAGCTTGTAACCGAAGTGCGGTTGATTTTTAGGAAAAGGTTGAGGGTTCTGAAAATTCAGTATCGTTTGTTTGAATCATCCAGCCAAGAATTGTTGTATCATCAAAAGTATCTTGTAGAAAAATAACCTTGTTCTGAAACAATCATCGGCAATTCACGCGTCCATTGCTGACCACTTGGCAAGCAGGGAATGAATCACATTTTGCTCGGCGATTCGAACGCTATCAGACAACACCTCGGTGATAATTGCCCACATGCCCCGTGTGTTTAAATTCGCCCCCTTCTTGCCAAATTAATAAGGAGCCAGCCTGAGGGTTTACGTTTACAACCATTAGCAAATGCTTGCAAAAGGCAACAAGGCATCGTTTACCACTTGGCGTAAAAACGTAACGAAAAAAATTTCATACGCCATACCAACATCAGCAAACACAACTCCATGATTGAGATATAAATAACGACGTGCAAATTCCACACACTGCCATTTTATAGCCCATATATTCTCGCCCTAGATAACTCCGAAATGCGGCATCATTCAGGGAACTCTTTATCATCTGCAGTATTGTAATCTGAGAATAAATTGCCACGCCACCAGGCGCATATCCAAGCAAGCTACCAAAAGGATCGTGGGTAATGATATTGGGTGAACGTTCTGTCATAGTATCTTCCGAGTAAAAAATGAACGGAGCTAGTATAGCTCTTTTATTTTCATTACGACAATCAATAAAAATTTTACCGCACTTTCGTCCTACCAAATTTTTGATTTATCTCATCTTTTCATCAAATCATTCTTTACCATTTAACTTCTTAGATTAAAAATTAACGTGCTTTTCAGTATTCGAGAGTACACAATTTAGTTTAACTTTAGATATCACAAGGGTTTCATTATGAAAGGATCAAAATGGCCTGTGGTTGCAGGTGCTGCACTTGGTATCATCGCTCCACTACTTACTTATAGCGGAAATCCCGGCAATATGGGATTCTGCGCGGCCTGTTCTTACGCGATACAGCTGGCTCCATTGGCTTACGTCAAAGCCGCTCCACTTCAATATATTCGCCCTGAGCTCATCGGATTAATATTCGGTGCATTAGTGAGTGCATTATTTGCAAAAGAATTCCGTGCTCGTGGTGGCTCATCGCCATTCATTCGCCAATTTTAGGCGCATTTGCCATGATTGGCGCCCCTAACATTCTTAGGTTGTCCATGGCGCGCATATCTGCGTCTAGGAGGCGGCGATTTATCTGCGATTGCAGGTATAGTCGGTTTATTTGTCGGTGTACTGGGTGGAATTTTTCTTTTAGCAATCGAGGATTTTCTCTCGGTAAAAGCAAAGAACAAGCTCCCGTTACAGGCTGGATTTCTGTGATTATCGCGGGTTTATTACTTATTGGCGTTATCACACAATTTAGTTTTGGCGAAGGCTTACCCCTTTATTTCTCACAAAAAGGCCCCGGCGCACAACATGCATTTTGGGCATTATCTTTAGTAGGCGGGCTAATCATAGGCGTATTATTTCAAAAATCACGTTTCTGCTCAATTGGCGCATTCCGTAATTTTATTCTATTCCGTGATTCTTCGTTATTGAACGGTGTCATCGCTTTAGTGGTATTTGCTGCTATTACCAATGCTTTACTTGGTCAATTCCATTTGGGTTTTGAACAACAACCTGGTGCACATAATCAATATCTTTGGAACTTCCTCGGCATGGCACTTTGCGGCTTATGCTTCGCCCTTGGCGGTGGTTGCCCAGGCAAACATTTAGTTCATCTTGGTGAAGGCGATAATGACTCCGCTATTTTTTGTGCTTGGTATGCTTGTAGGTGCAGCTACTGCCCACCGTTTAAGCCTTGCAGCTTCAGGCTCTGGCATTGGTGAATTCACCCCTACGCTTTAGTTCTTGGATTTATATTCTGCGCCTATATTGGCTTTACCAAAAATCGGCAATTCACTTTTCATCTGCACTCATCACGAGTGCAGATTTTTCTTTCCTTGCATTATCCCCCTTACAGTGTCAAACTCTCGCACTTTTTAAAACTGTAAAAATAATGACAAAAAACGTAAAAACTTAGTCAGCCAAGATCCGCAGTACAAACGAGAATTGGAAAAATACAGCAATCAATCGAGCCGTGAATTTATTTTAAGCGTTATTCGAGACAATAATGCCGATGAATCAGGATGAAATTTTGACCGCACTTTCCATTCGAAATGAAAGATCAAGTAGAGGCGATGCGTCGCCGATTACGTGCGATGGAAAAATGACGGCCAATTAGTGTTCACCAAACGTAAACGCTATGCCTTACAGAAAAAAATTAGATTTATTTAAAGGCACGGTAATTGGTCATCGCGAAGGTTTCGGTTTTTACAAGTCGATGGCAAAAAAGGGATGATTTATTTATTCCGAACCATCAAATGCAAAGAGTCATGCATGGAGATTTTGTCTTAGCGCAACCTGCTGGATTGAATCGTCGTGGTCGCCGTGAAGTGCGATTGTACGCGTATTAGAAAGTCGTAAAAACAAATTGTGGGCCGTTTTTCTTAGAAAACGGTTTTTAGCTATATTGTGCCTGATGACAGCAGAATTGGCAGAGATATTCTCGTGCCAAATGAACATCGTAATGGTGCTCGCATGGGACAAGTTGTGGTTGTCGAATTACAAGAACGTTCTGCCAGTTTTAACCAGCCAATTGGCGTAATCACTGAAATCCTAGGCGATAATATGGCGAAAGGAATGGAGTGAAAATCGCCTTACGTAACCACGATATTCCCCATAAGTTTCAAGTGCGGTGGAAAAATACGTAAAAATTTACTGAAGAAGTCCCAGAAGAAGCAAGGGCGTGTAGATTTACGTAATTTACCGCTTGTGACCATTGATGGTGAAGATGCTCACGATTTTGACGATGCTGTTTATTGCTGAAAAAAATATGGCAAAGGCTGGAAACTTTGGGTTGCGATTGCGGATGTCAGTTATTACGTACGTTTTACGTTCTGCTTTGGATGTAGAAGCACATAATCGTGGTAACTCGGTCTATTTTTCCGAACCGAGGTTGTACCAATGCTACTGGAAATTTTATCAAACGGCTTATGCTCTCTTAACCCTCAAGTGAGATCGTTTTGTGTATGGTGTGTGAGATGCAAATTTCTGCCAAGGTAAGCTCACAGATTATCGCTTTTATGAAGCGGTGATGAATTCTCACGCCCGCCTGACTTATACCAAAGTAGCAAAAATGCTTGAAGGCGATGAGGAATTACGCTCTCGTTATTCTACGCTTGTACCTCATTTAGAAGATCTTTATAAACTCTATCAAGCTTTGCTTGGTGCGCGTCATCAACGTGGTGCAATCGATTTTGAAACCATTGAAACTAAGTTTATTTTCAATGCTATGGGGAGAATCGAGCGCATTGAACCCGTTGTTCGAAATGATGCCCACAAAATCATTGAGGAATGTATGATTCTTGCGAATATCGCAGCAGCCAATTTTATGGAAAAACATAAAGAGCCTGCGTTATATCGCATTCATACCACCCGAGCGAAGAAAAATTAACATCTTTCCGCACTTTCTTAAGTGAGTTTGGTTTAACTTTAGAAAGCGGATTAAAACCGACCACAAAGACTATGCTGCTCTCTTAGAAAAAGTTAAAGAACGACCTGATCATGAACTTATTCAAACAATGTTGCTACGCTCATTAAGTCAAGCTATCTATCATGCTGATAATATTGGGCACTTTGGTTTTGGCTTTGGAGAGTATGCACACTTTACTTTACCAATTCGCCGTTATCCAGACTTAACGCTTCATCAGGGGCATCAAATATTTACTCGCTAAAGAACAAGGCGCAAAACGTAAAAACAACTGATACTGGCGGTTATCATTACTCTTTTGATGAAATGGATTTACTTGGCAATCACTGTTCAATGACGGAACGCCGTGCTGACGACGCCACTCGTGAAGTGGCAGATTGGTTGAAATGCGAATATATGCAAGATCATGTCGGCGGTGAATTTAGCGGTGTTATTTCATCTGTGACTGGATTTGGTTTATTTGTACGCTTAGATGATTTATTCATCGATGGTTTTGAATCCATATTTCCACCTTAGAAAACGATTATTACCAATTCGATGCAGCAAAACAGCGTTTAATCGGCGAAAATAGCGGAATGCAATATCGCTTGGGCGATAAAGTTCGCATCAAAGTTGAAGCGGTACATTAGAAAATAAAATGGTCGATTTCTCGCTGATGGGGAGTGAACGTAAACCTCGTCGAGCTGGAAAAACCGCGAAAGGAAAAGCTAAGAAAGTCTTTAAAGAACTACCGTCTAAAACATCCCAGAAACGAAAAAAAGTGCGGTAAAAAGAAAGAAGTTTCGAAGAAAACATCTAGAAAACGAAAAATAATTCACTTCCTATTTTTTTAGAATGAATTAAAAATTCAAATAAGAAAAAAAGAGAAATTTATGTCAGAACAAATCTACGGCATTCATGCTGTTAATAGTATTTTAACCCATTCACCAGAACGTTTGAGTTGAAGTCTTCGTCCTTAAAGGACGTGAAGATAAAGCGTCTACAGCCACTCTTAAACGAGCTTTATTCCCTAGGAATTGGTGTGCAATTCGTTAATCGACAAACACTGATAAAAAGCCGATGGTGAGGTTCATCAGGGTATCATTGCTCGGTACAAAGCGACAAAAGAACTTAATGAAAATGATCTTGATGAAATTCTTGCGAGATAAACAAAATCCGCTTTTATTAGTTTTTAGATGGCGTGACGGATCCACACAACTTGGGGAGCATGTTTGCGAACAGCTGATGCAGCAGGCGCAGTAGCTGTGATCGTACCGAAAAGATAAATCGCTGCAATTAACATCTATCGCACAATAAAGTTGCTTGTGGTGCAGCAGAAACCGTGCCATTAATTCGTGTAACCAATCTTTCTCGCACACTACGCGATTTACAACAAAACCATAATATTTGGGTGGTTGGCACTGCTGGAGAAAGCCACTGAAACCATTTATCAAAAGCAAACTGACAGGGGCCATAGCGCTTGGTATGGGGAGCTGAAGGCGAAGGGTATGCGTCGTTTAACACGTGAACATTGCGATCAACTGATTAGCATTCAATGGCTGGCTCAGTTTCATCATTAAATGTATCTGTCGCAACAGGGGTATGTTTATTTGAAATTGTACGCCAGCGTTTGGGTTCATAAGAAAAAGTGCGGTAAATTTGGCTGACCTCAAAAACTAGATTAGTTTACTTAAGGACTGATGACGATATTGTATCGAACCCAGTCCTTTTAATTTCAGTTGAATTTATCTGTAATTATTGAGTCCCACTTTATGGGGAAAACAAAAATTTATTGCGCTGTTCTATAAGATAATTCCACTATCTGCTTTGGTAAAATTCATTACAAATAAACTTTTGTAAGTTCTTACATGAAATTCACCCGTCAATACTCGGCGTGTGAATGCGTGATAGCTTTCCATATCTTTTGCATGGGTAGCAACATAAAAATCATAGTCCCCTGAGATTTCGTAACAGCTCACCACTTCGTCTTCTTGACGCATTTTTCGTTCAAATTGCTCTTGATAATAAGAGTGTTGATTATCCATTTCGACCATGACAAACACACTAATAGTACGCCCTAGCGGCTTTTGGAGAAACGACTGCAACTCGTTTTGTAATAACTCCCGAATCAGTTAATGCTTGTACACGTCGTTGACAGGTTGCAACGGAACTATTTCACTTTCTGACAGTTCTTTTAACGGAATCATGGCATCTTGTTGTAATACATTCAAAATATTACGATCTAATTTATCCAGTGTCTGCATAAGATAATTTCTCAAAAGTGTAACTATTGAGAAAAATATTATCACAATAAAAATAAAGTTGAGATTTTTATTGTCTTGGGGTTTTATAATAATCATATTGATGAGATGAGGTTCAAGATGAAAGTAGTCACTCAAAGGCGTATTATTGTGCATTTTTTTCACAATGTTTATTTGGCACATTATATTTATTTAGCATATGGCTCCAACCACTTACGGAACAGATGTGTTTGCGTGGCGTATGTTAACCATGATCTTTGGGCTACTTTTAATTTTATTCCCGACTATTGGTTTGCCGCTCTCTTTTTGTCTCTAATCACGACAACTTTAGGAAAAAGTTGGACGCGTTGGGTTTATTTTTACTGGGGACACTAGATGCGGGAAGTCAATTCTGGCTCTTTATGTGGGCACCGCTAAATGGCGAAGGGATAAATATTGCGATGGGATATTTCCTTTTTCCCTCTGATTATGGCTGTTTTAGGATGGGCTTGGTTAAAGAGCAACTTATCATTTATTCAGAAAATTGCGCTTTTACTGGCTGCCTGCGGTGTTGCACATGAATTATGGCACACTCAAAGTTTTTCATGGACAAGCTTGTGGGTTTGTACGGTTTATCCATTTTATTATCTAAAGCCGTAAATTGATGAAAATCCCTGCTCTACAAGGGATTACATTGGATATTATTTTAATTTCGATTCCTTGTTTTATTTATATTCTTTCTCAAAGCGATACACTTTTCTTTGGTTACGCAAGAATATCGTTATTGGTTATTATTGCCTACACTTGGTATTGTGAGTGCGATTTCGCTTTCAGCCAACTTAAAATCCAGCCAACAAATTCCAGTCAGTATTTTTGCAGTGTTGAGTTATATCAGAACCCGATATTGCTTTTTAATAGCTGTCTTTGTGCTGGATAATCAAATAACCACAAGCGATTATTTTACTTATGTGCCTATTTGGTTAAGTCTTATTGTGATTGGCATAGAAGGATTTTTAAACAAAAAAATAAAGTGCGGTGAAAATTAACTGCACATTATGAATCTTCATCTTATTTAGTCATATCACGACATTGGAATCAGGATAATATAAATAAGGCCTTGATATGCAAGACCTTATTAAAGTTACTGAAATAATTAGAAAGTATCTGAAATAGAGATTTTCTATTCCCACTCGATAGTTGCTGGGGGTTTTCCGCTGATGTCGTACACCACGCGGGAAATGCCATTCACTTCATTGATAATACGGTTAGACACTTTGCCTAATAAATCATAAGGTAAAGTGAGCCCAATGTGCGGTCATAAAATCGATGGTTTCTACCGCACGTAGTGAGATAACCCAATCGTATTTACGGCCATCGCCCATCACACCTACAGATTTCACAGGTAAGAACACGCTGAAAGCCTGACTGGTTTTTTCATACCAACCGCTGTTGTGTAATTCTTCGATAAAGATCGCATCTGCACGGCGTAATAAATCGCAGTATTCTTTTTTCACTTCGCCTAATACACGCACGCCTAAACCTGGGCCAGGGAATGGGTGGCGGTTGATCATTTCAGCCGGTAAGCCTAATGCTAAACCGATTTTACGTACTTCATCTTTAAATAATTCACGTAAAGGTTCAACTAAAGCCAAGTTTCATATAGTCTGGTAAGCCACCTACGTTGTGGTGTGATTTAATCACATGTGCTTTACCGGTTTTGCTTGCTGCAGATTCGATGACGTCAGGGTAGATCGTACCTTGTGCCAACCATTTCACATTAGTGAGTTTTTCGATTCATCATCGAATACATCCACGAATACTTTACCGATAATTTTACGTTTCGCTTCAGGATCAGATACGCCTGCAAGTTCGCCCTAAGAAACGGCTTTCAGCATCAACACGGGTAATATTTAAACCGAATTTGTCACCGAACATTTCCATGACTTGATCGCCTTCGTGTAAGCGGAGTAAACCGTTATCCACGAATACGCAGTGTAAGTTTTTGCCGATAGCACGGTGTAAAAGTAATGCAACCACTGAAGAGTCCACACCACCAGATAAACCTAAAATCACTTCATCATCGCCCACTTGCTCTTTAATGCGAGCAACGGCATCTTCGATAATGTTTTCTGCTGTCCATTTGGTTTCGCAACCACAAATGTTCACCACGAAATTCATCAATAATTCCAAACCTTTTTTGGTATGGGTTACTTCAGGGTGGAATTGTACACCGTAGAAACGACGATTTTCGTCAGACATTGCCGCAATTGGGCAGGTTGGAGTCATACCGGTAACTTGGAAGTTTTTCAGGTAAACGCGTTACTTTATCGCCATGGCTCATCCATACATCTAATTTGCTATCGCCATCATTTAAATGAGCGAAAAGTGCGGTCGGATTATCCATTAAAACAGAAGCATAGCCGAATTCACGATGATCAGAGGTCTCAGTTAAACCACCAAGTTGCATTGCCATGGTTTGCATGCCGTAGCAAATACCCAATACAGGCACGCCGGCATTAAATACATATTCAGGTGCACGCGGGCTGTTTTCTTCAGTGGTACTTTCAGGACCACCAGAAAGAATGATACCGTCTGGGATTAAATTCACGGATTTGTTCTTCAGTCACATCCCACGCCCAAAGTTCGCAGTACACACCGATTTCACGCACACGACGTGCAATCAGTTGAGTATATTGTGAACCAAAGTCGAGGATCAGGATTTTGTGGTTGTGGATGTTTGTCATCTTGCGTACCAATAGTATTTATGCTTTATTATTCAAATAATTTTTATAAATTCAGCTATTTCGATTTCTTTAAATTTAGGGAATATCCACCCTTTAGAGAGTTATTCCACTTTCCTCCAAGTTTTTAATATCCTCTTTAATTGGACTAGTATCTCCCTTGACTAAAAAAGGTTTAATTTCGCCATCTTTCTTATAGTCCTCGATATAGATTTTTGCCTTGCTTTAAAAATTTTTCGATGGATTTTACTTGTTCAGTTCTTTTCTTTTACCGTAGGCGGAGTTATAGTAGTATTTGTTAAAAGGTTAGTAACATTTATACTAATTTGGTTTCTGAGTTGCTCTTTAAAATCATTAATATCTACATAGAGCCTATTAAACCTATTTTTGCATTTTTGCTTGGAATTCACGTAAATTTTTGTAATTGGGATGAATCTAAAGTTGCTAATTCTACTTTTTCTTCCTGAAAAATACAGCATTACCCGGTTTGCCAGCTTGAATGAAGTGCTCAATTTCTTCTACTGTACCACTATCGCTCACACCTGTTGGTGAGCCAAGTCTCGTCAAAATACTCCGATAAGCATATCACAACCAGTTACTATTTGGTCATTGATAATTCCTTGAGGGCGTTTACCTAATAGTGGAGCAGAGTGGGTTTCCCAACCAACAGGTATTAATACTACTTTTTGTTGTTCTGAATTGATGTTATTCCAATTGGAAATAACTTCTGATATTGCAGTTCTTTCATCTGGAACGTCACCAGGACTAGCAATTAGAACTTTATATACTTTTTGCATCAAATGACATAGAATTTCCTTGTATTGAAAAATAAGTAGAAATATTTTTAAAAATTAGAGCACTTTAAAACAACAAAAAGGCAGGGCCAAAAGCCCACCTTACGGATTAACCCATACGATAATTCGGTGCTTCTTTCGTAATCGTCACATCATGAACGTGCGATTCTTTAATACCCGCACCACTGATACGAACGAATTCTGCTTTCGTACGTAATTCTTCGATCGTTGCGCAGCCAGTTAAGCCCATGCAAGAACGTAAACCACCCATTTGTTGGTGGATGATTTCTTTTAAGTAACCTTTGTATGGAATACGGCCTTCGATACCTTCTGGTACGAGTTTGTCTGCAGCGTTATCAGATTGGAAGTAACGGTCTGAAGAGCCTTTCGCCATGGCACCTAATGAGCCCATACCGCGGTAAGATTTAAATGCACGACCTTGGTAAAGTTCGATTTCACCCGGTGCTTCTTCAGTACCCGCGAACATAGAACCAACCATTACACAGCTCGCACCAGCTGCGATAGCTTTTGCTATATCACCAGAGAAACGGATACCACCGTCGGCTATAACTGGAATACCACGATCTTTTTAATGCAGCCGCTGCATCTGCGATAGCGGTGATTTGTGGAACACCTACACGGTTACGATACGAGTAGTACAAATAGAACCAGGACCAATACCTACTTTCACTGCGCTTGCACCTGCATCTGCTAATGCAATTGCGCCTTCAGCCGTTGCTACGTTACCCACAACGATAGGTAAGTTTGGATATTTTTGCACGAGTTTCACGAACGCGTTGTAATACGCCTTCTGGTGACCATGAGAAGAATCAATTAACAGTACATCTACGCCTGCTTTCACTAATGCATCAATACGTTCTTCGTTACCAGGACCTGCACCTACAGCGGCACCCAGCGTAAACGACCAAATTCATCTTTACATGCATTTGGTTTTTGTTCTGCTTTTTGGAAGTCTTTAACGGTAATCATACCTTTAAGTTTGAAACTATCATTCACCACTAATACTTTCTCAACACGGTGTTGATGCATTAATTCCAAAATTTCTTCGCGACTAGCCCCTTCTTTTACTGTCACCAAGTTTTCTTTTTTCGTCATTACTTGTGAAACAGTTTTGCTCAAATCTTTTACGAAACGGGTGTCTCGTCCAGTAATGATACCGATTAGGTTATTTTCACTATCTACAACAGGGTAGCCTGCAAAGCCATTTTTCTTCACCATTTCAGCAAGTTCGGCAAGGGTTAAATTTGGTGAAACAGTTACTGGTTCAGAAACGATACCACTTTCGAATTTTTTCACTTTACGAACACGGTCCGCTTGGCGTTCAATGGTCATATTTTTATGAATAAAGCCGATGCCACCTTCTTGTGCTAAAGAGATCGCAAGTTTGGTTTCGGTTACGGTATCCATTGCTGCTGAAAGCATAGGGAATATTCAAATTAATTTCTTTAGTGAGTTTGGTTGAAAGATTGGCTGTATTTGGAAGCACAGTTGAATGTGCGGGACGAGTAGAACATCGTCAAAAGTAAGGGCTTCTTGTTTAATGCGTAATGACATTGCAATATTCTCGCTAAGTTGAAGTTAAAAATATTGCGGTGGGATTATACAGATTTTACTTGATTTTGAAAAACGAAATTTTTGGGATTTGTGCTATGATTTTTTGCTCTGTTTGTTATAAAGGAATAAATGATGAATTTCGCTTTATTGACATATTTAGCTGACTGTCAGCCGAAAGTGCAGTTTGAATTGGAAAAGTTTTCTCTGGATATTGAAGAGGGACATTAAACAATTACGTGAGCTAGGCTTGGAAATTGCCGCTAATGGCCAAAAGTATTGCTTAGTGCCTAGCCTTCCTTTATTAAATCCTCAGCAAATTTCAACCGCACTTTTTCCTTATAGTATCCATTATCAGCCGATTATTTCCTCTACAAATGAATGGATATTACAAAATATTCTTTCCTTAAAAAAAGGTGATCTTTGTGTGGCTGAATATCAAACTGCAGGACGCGGTCGACGAGGGTCGCCAATGGTTATCGCCTTTTGCCGGGCAAATCATGTTTAGTTTTTATTGGGCATTTAATCCTAAAAAAATCAATTGAGGGGTTAAGTTTAGTCATCGGTTTGGCGATTGCAGAGGTGCTAAACGTGCAAGTGAAATGGCCAAATGACATTTTGTTTGATGGAAGAAAACTAGGTGGAATTTTAGTTGAAATTGCTAACCATAAGAATGGTATGCTCAATTTAGTGATTGGCGTAGGTATCAATGTGTCGTTGCCAAAAACAAACAGAAATTAATCAGCCTTATGCGGAAGTATGTGAAATGAATCCTGATGTGAGCGACAAACCTTATTACCAAAACTCATTCAACATTTGTATGCACGTTTAAATATCTTTGAGAAAAACTGGTATTAATGCTGAATTTCAGCAAGCATGGCAATCATATAATGCGTTTTTCAAATAGTGAAGTAAATGTGCTTACTGAACAAGGTGCTATTTCAGGTATTGAACAAGGCATAGATGAACATGGTTATTTAAAAAGTATTATGTGGCAATAAAAATTCAGATGTTTTAATGGTGGTGAAGTTTCATTGCGTAAGAAATTATAGCGATAAAAATTTGAGCATTCTAACCGCACATTTTTGATAAAATGTTTATATTTCCATCAAAAGATCATTTTTAAATATTTTTACAAAAAAAGTACTTGCAAAGGGTTTGAAAATCCCTATAATGCACCACACACAACGACGCACTGTTGTGAAATATTTAAGTTTACAAGTGCGTCGTTGTTTTTACTCTTTAACAATATATCAGACAATCTGTGTGGGCACTTGTTGATTGACTTGTTTTTAAAAATATTTTTTTAATTTTTGAAGTCTTAATAGGTGCTAACTAGAAATTCATTATACTTTTTAAGTAGTGACATTTTATGTCAGCAGTATTGAGCGATTGAACTTGAATTGAAGAGTTTGATCATGGCTCAGATTGAACGCTGGCGGCAGGCTTAACACATGCAAGTCGAACGGTAGCAGGAGAAAGCTTTGCTTTCTTGCTGACGAGTGGCGGACGGGTGAGTAATGCTTGGGAATCTGGCTTATGGAGGGGATAACTACGGGAAACTGTAGCTAATACCGCGTAATATCGAAAGATTAAAGTGCGGGACCGCAAGGCCGCATGCCATAAGATGAGCCCAAGTGGGATTAGGTAGTTGGTGGGGTAAAGGCCTACCAAGCCGACGATCTCTAGCTGGTCTGAGAGGATGACCAGCCACACTGGAACTGAGACACGGTCCAGACTCCTACAGGGAGGCAGCAGTGGGGGAATATTGCGCAATGGGGGAACCCTGACGCAGCCATGCCGCGTGAATGAAGAAGGCCTTCGGGTTGTAAAGTTCTTTCGGTATTGAGGAAGGGATGTGTGCTAACAGTACACGTCATTGACGTTAAATACAGAAGAAGCACGGCTAACTCCGTGCCAGCAGCCGCGGTAATACGGAGGGTGCGAGCGTTAATCGGAATAACTGGGCGTAAAGGGCACGCAGGCGGTTATTTAAGTGAGGTGTGAAAGCCCGGGCTTAACCTGGGAATTGCATTTCAGACTGGGTAACTAGAGTACTTTAGGGAGGGTAGAATTCCACGTGTAGCGGTGAAATGCGTAGAGATGTGGAGGAATACCGAAGGCGAAGGCAGCCCCTTGGGAATGTACTGACGCTCATGTGCGAAAGCGTGGGGAGCAAACAGGATTAGATACCCTGGTAGTCCACGCTGTAAACGCTGTCGATTTGGGGATTGGGCTTTAAAGCTTGGTGCCCGTAGCTAACGTGATAAATCGACCGCCTGGGGAGTACGGCCGCAAGGTTAAAAACTCAAATGAATTGACGGGGGCCCGCACAAGCGGTGGAGCATGTGGTTTAATTCGATGCAACGCGAAGAACCTTACCTACTCTTGACATCCATGGAATCCTGTAGAGATACGGGAGTGCCTTCGGGAACCATGAGACAGGTGCTGCATGGCTGTCGTCAGCTCGTGTTGTGAAATGTTGGGTTAAGTCCCGCAACGAGGCGCAACCCTTATCCTTTGTTGCCAGCGATTTGGTCGGGAACTCAAAGGAGACTGCCAGTGATAAACTGGAGGAAGGTGGGGATGACGTCAAGTCATCATGGCCCTTACGAGTAGGGCTACACACGTGCTACAATGGCGTATACAGAGGGTGGCGAAACTGCGAGGTGGAGCGAATCTCAGAAAAGTACGTCTAAGTCCGGATTGGAGTCTGCAACTCGACTCCATGAAGTCGGAATCGCTAGTAATCGCGAATCAGAATGTCGCGGTGAATACGTTCCCGGGACGCTTGTACACACCGCCCGTCACACCATGGGAGTGGGTTGTACCAGAAGTAGATAGCTTAACCTTCGGGAGGGCGTTTACCACGGTATGATTCATGACTGGGGTGAAGTCGTAACAAGGTAACCGTAGGGGAACCTGCGGTTGGATCACCTCCTTACCAAAGACAAGAGACAGCGAGTGCTCACACAGATTGACTGATAGTTGTAGACAAATGAGCAGAAGAAAATATTACCCTTGGGTCTGTAGCTCAGGTGGTTAGAGCGCACCCTGATAAGGGTGAGGTCGGTGGTTCAAGTCCACTCAGACCCACCACTCTGAGAGTGAGTGATGTAAAGGTGTAATGATTTATGATGAAATGGGGATATAGCTCAGCTGGGAGAGCGCCTGCCTTGCACGCAGGAGGTCAGCGGTTCGATCCCGCTTATCTCCACCACTTATCATCGTTAAGTAAATTAAGAGAGAATAGAGAATAAAGTCATAAGCACTAATCTAAACGAATATAGTGTTTAAGATTTTTATTTATATTCATTTAGTTTATTTAGCGATGATAACTGAAAAAGTTTTATCAACTGTTCTTTAAAAATTGGAAACAAGCTGAAAACAAGAGATTTTTCGAGAGAAAAGTCTGAGTAGGCAAGGCAGTAAACAGTAAACTGAAAAGAAAACTGAAATAAAAACTGTTTTGCATAAAAATCTTGATTGAACAAAAAGCAATCAAGTGTTTAGTTGAATGAAGATACGCATCAAATTGACCGCACTTTCAAGTGAAAAACTTAAAAGTAGTTGAAAAGCATTGAGGTTGTATAGTTAAGTGACTAAGCGTACAAGGTGGATGCCTTGGCAATCAGAGGCGAAGAAGGACGTGCTAATCTGCGAAAAGCTTGGATGAGTCGATAAGAGGCGTTTAATCCAAGATATCCGAATGGAAACCCAGTAGATGAAGAATCTACTATTACTTACTGAATCCATAGGTAAGTGAGGCAAACCGGGAGAACTGAAACATCTAAGTACCCCGAGGAAAAGAAATCAACCGAGATTTCGTTAGTAGCGGCGAGCGAACGCGAAGGAACCTGTTAATGATAACAGCAGAGATAGAGGAATAAGCTGGGAAGCTTAGCGACACAGGGTGATAGCCCCGTACTCAAAATCAAGCTGTGGTACTAAGTTAACGAGAAGTAGGGCGGGACACGTGATATCCTGTTTGAAGATGGGGGACCATCCTCCAAGGCTAAATACTCCTGATTGACCGATAGTGAACCAGTACTGTGAAGGAAAGGCGAAAAAGAACCCGGTGAGGGGAGTGAAATAGAACCTGAAACCTTGTACGTACAAAGCAGTGGGAGCCTGAAAGGGTGACTGCGTACCTTTTGTATAATGGGTCAGCGACTTATATTTTGTAGCGAGGTTAACCGAATAGGGGAGCCGAAGGAAACCGAGTCTTAACTGGGCGTCTAGTTGCAAGGTATAGACCCGAAACCCGGTGATCTAGCCATGGGCAGGTTGAAGGTTGGGTAACACTAACTGGAGGACCGAACCGACTAATGTTGAAAAATTAGCGGATGACTTGTGGCTGGGGGTGAAAGGCCAATCAAACCGGGAGATAGCTGGTTCTCCCAGAAATCTATTTAGGTAGAGCCTTGAGCGGACACCTTTGGGGGTAGAGACACTGTTTCGGCTAGGGGTCCATCCCGGATTACCAACCCGATGCAAACTACGAATACCAAAGTGATACTCAGGAGACACGGCGGGTGCTAACGTCCGTCGTGGAGAGAAACAACCCAGACCGCCAGCTAAGGTCCCAAAGTCTATATTAAGTGGGAAACGAAGTGGGAAGGCTGAGACAGCTAGGGATGTTGGCTTAGAAGCAGCCATCATTTAAAAGAAAGCGTAATAGCTCACTAGTCGAGTCGGCCTGCGCGGAAGATGTAACAGGGGCTCAAATATAGCACCGAAGCTGCGGCATCAGACGTAAGTCTGTTGGGTAGAGGAGCGTTCTGTAAGCGGATGAAGGTGAATCGAGAGGTTTGCTGGACGTATCAGAAGTGCGAATGCTGACATAAGTAACGATAAAACGGGTGAAAAAAACCCGTTCGCCGGAAGACCAAGGGTTCCTGTCCAACGTTAATCGGGGCAGGGTGAGTCGGCCCCTAAGGCGAGGGCTGAAAAGCGTAGTCGATGGGAAACAGGTTAATATTCCTGTACTTGGATAAACTGCGATGTGGGGACGGAGTAGGTTAGGTTATCGCACTGTTGGATATGTGCGTTTAAGTTGGTAGGTGGGAAGTTTAGGCAAATCCGGACTTCTATTAAACACTGAGAGATGATGACGAGGCTCTACGGGCTGAAGTAACCGATACCACACTTCCAGGAAAAAGCCACTAAGCTTCAGGTTTATCTAAACCGTACTGAAAACCGACACAGGGTGGTCAGGTAGAGAATACTCAGGCGCTTGAGAGAACTCGGGTGAAGGAACTGAGGCAAAAATAGCACCGTAACTTCGGGAGAAGGTGCGCCGGCGTAGATTATGAGGGCTTGCCCTGAAGGTTGAACCGGTCGAAGATACCAGCTGGCTGCAACTGTTTATTAAAAACACAGCACTCTGCAAACACGAAAGTGGACGTATAGGGGTGTGATGCCTGCCCGGTGCTGGAAGGTTAATTGATGGTGTAATCGAAAGAAGCTCCTGATCGAAGCCCCAGTAAACGGCGGCCGTAACTATAACGGTCCTAAGGTAGCGAAATTCCTTGTCGGGTAAGTTCCGACCTGCACGAATAGCATAATGATGGCCAGGCTGTCTCCACCCGAGACTCAGTGAAATTGAAATCGCCGTGAAGATGCGGTGTACCCGCGGCTGAGACGGAAAGACCCGTGAACCTTTACTATAGCTTGACACTGAACATTGAATTTTGATGTGTAGGGATAGGGTGGGAGACTTTGAAGTAGGAACGCCAGTTTCTATGGAGTCGTCCTTGAAATACCACCCTTTAACGTTTGATGTTCTAACGAAGATTGCGGAACGCGGTCTCGGACAGTGTCTGGTGGGTAGTTTGACTGGGGCGGTCTCCTCCCAAAAGAGTAACGGAGGAGCACGAAGGTTTGCTAATCACGGTCGGACATCGTGAGGTTAGTGCAATGGTATAAGCAAAGCTTAACTGCGAGACAGACAAGTCGAGCAGGTACGAAAAATGAGTCATAGTGATCCGGTGGTTCTGAATGGAAGGGCCATCGCTCAACGGATAAAAAGGTACTCCGGGGGATAACAGGCTGATACCGCCCAAGAGTTCATATCGACGGCGGTGTTTGGCACCCTCGATGTCGGCTCATCACATCCTGGGGCTGAAGTAGGTCCCAAGGGTATGGCTGTTCGCCATTTAAAGTGGTACGCGAGCTGGGTTTAGAACGTCGTGAGACAGTTCGGTCCCCTATCTGCCGTGGGCGTTGGAGAATTGGTTGGGGCTGCTCCTAGTACGAGAGGACCGGAGTGGACGCACCACTGGTGTTCGGTTGTGTCGCCAGACGCATTTGCCGGGTAGCTAAGTGCGGAAGAGATAAGTGCTGAAAGCATCTAAGCACGAAACTTGCCAAGAGATGAGTTCTCCCAATCTTAGAGATTGTAGAGGGTTGTTTAAGACTAAGACGTAGATAGGTGCGGTGTGTAAGTGTAGTGATACATTGAGCTAACGCATACTAATTGCCCGAGAAGCTAACTATACAACGCTCAAGTGTTTTTGGAAAAAGCGCGAAAGAGAAGAGTAAAAAAGAAAAGCAACTATAGAAGACTCAATAGAAAGAAAAATCGGATTCAGCTGTGGCCAATGAAGAACATAGATAGAATTTAAAATAAACGTTATCAAAAGAATTATCCTGGCGGCGATAGTGCGGTGGAACCACCTGACACCATACCGAACTCAGAGTGAAACGCTGTAATGCCGATGGTAGTGTGGGGTATCCCCATGTGAGAGTAGGGCACCGCCAGGTTACCAAATACATAAATAGAATAAAGCAGAGTAGAATAAAATAAAAGATAAGAACCCCAGTTGAAAAGCTGGGGTTTTTGTTTTTATAATTTACTCATTATTTAAAGAAATAAGAGTCTAATTTTAGTTTTAATAAAACAACTATCTTCATATACGATTTTTTTATAAGTTTGTTAAACTAATAAAAAAATTTATGTTTTCTAATTTAATGAATTATCAAGATCGTATTTCTAATATTTTTCTCTGTTAATGGCGAATTAAGTCAAAGTATCAAAGGTTTTTAGACCTCGAACTGAACAGATTGAAATAGCACATGCTGTTGGAGAGTCAATCCAAAATAAATCTTCCCTTGTTATTGAAGCTGGAACAGGTACAGGAAAGACCTTCGCATATCTAGCTCCAGCTTTAGTATTTGGTAAAAAAACAATTATTTCAACGGGTTCTAAAAATCTTCAAGATCAGCTTTTTTTAATAGGGATCTTCCTGCTATTAAAAAGCCCTTAATTTCACAGGGAAAAAAATTGCGTTGCTAAAGGTCGAGCAAACTATCTTTGTTTAGAGCGTTTTAGATCAAGTGATTGCTCAAGGTGTGCTTGGAGATAAGTCTGTTTTAGTTGAACTAAGCAAAGTACGTAAATGGAATAATAGTACTAAGACAGGGTGATTTTACAGAATGTATTGAGCTTGCAGAAGATAGCCCAATTATTCCACAACTGACGAGTACAGCAGAAAGCTGTTTAGGTACTGATTGCCCTAATTATTCAGAATGTTATGTAGCAAGTGCGCGTAAAAAGCATTAAATGCTGATTTGGTTGTAGTTAATCATCACTTATTTTTTTGCAGATATGGCTGTGAAAGAAAGTGGTTTTGGCGAACTCATTCCGAATGCAGAGGTGATTATTTTTGATGAAGCTCATCAGTTACCAGATATTGCGAGTCAATATTTTGGTCAATCTTTAACATCACGCCAGCTTTTTGATTTGTGTAAGGATATTAATATTGTCTATCGCACAGAACTTAAAAGATATGCAGCAGCTTGGCACAACATCTGATACCTTACTGAAGGTTGTACAAGATTTTCGTTTATTACTGGGTAATGGGAGTAATGTTAGAGGAAATTGGCGTGAGCTTTACACGCAAAGTGCGGTGAAAAAAATCCTTTGAATTATTACAGGAGAAAATAGATTTTTAGCTGAGGTAATTAAATTAGCGCTTGGTCGTTCTAAAACTTTAGATAGTATTTTTGATCGTGTTGAATCCATTAAAAATTCAGCTTAAGCGTTTATCAGAAACAAATATTGTGGGCTATTGTTATTGGTATGAAGGAAATGGTCGCCAGTTTGGTTTGCATATTACGCCATTGACAGTAGCCGATAAATTTGGTGCTCAGCTAGAAGCTAAAGAAGCAGCTTGGATATTCACATCCGCAACATTAGAAGTAGGTGGAACCTTTAATCATTTCTGCCTACATTTAGGCATTGAAAATGCTACGCAAAAATTTTACCGAGTCCTTTTTAATTATTCTGAGCAGTCTTTGCTTTGTGTGCCTCGATATTTGCCGAATACGAATCAGGCTAATACATTAAGCTCACTAGGAGAAATGTTATTGCCCGTTATCGAAGCAAATAAGGGGCGTTGCTTTGATTCTTTGTACCTCTTATTCAATGATGCGCGGTTTAGCAGAATACTTCCGTGAAAAAAAGTAACCTTTCGATTCTATTACAAGGCGAAACCTCAAAAGGCAAATTACTCGAGCAATTTATAAAAGAAACGCATAGCGTTTTGGTGGCTACCTCTAGCTTTTTGGGAAGGTGTAGATGTGCGCGGCGATGCACTTTCTTTAGTCATTATCGATAAGCTTCCCTTTACTGCACCAGATGAGCCTTTGTTGAAAGCCCGTATTGAGGATTGTCGTTTGCAAGGTGGCGATCCATTCAATGACATTCAAATTCCTGAAGCGGTGATTACGTTGAAACAAGGCGTTGGGCGTTTAATTCGCGATGTTACCGATCGTGGTGTTGTGATTGTTGTGATAATCGATTAGTAATGCGCAATTATGGTGAAACATTTTTGAAAAGTTTACCTAACTCAAGTCGTACCCGTGATCTCAACAAAGTGATACAATTCTTACAAAATAAATAAACGAGAATAATAATGCAAAATTTAACTTTACTGGCGCTAGATACTTCAACTGAAGCTTGTTCTGTCGCCTTATTTCATCGTGGTGAGAAAAACACATCTTAATGAACTTGCACAACGCACTCATACCAAACGAATTTTACCCATGATTGATGAAATTTTGGCAAATTCAGGTTTACGTTTAAACGAAGTTGATGCCCTTGCTTTTGGGCGTGGGCCTGGTAGTTTTACTGGCGTTCGTGTTGGTGCGGGGATTGCACAAGGTTTAGCGTTTGGTGCGGATTTGCCTGTCATTCCTATTTCAAATCTAACCGCAATGGCACAGGCGGCATTTGAATTACATCAAGCAGAAAATGTCGTTGCAGCGATTGATGCGAGAATGAACGAAGTTTATTTTTCTCAATTAGTGAGAGAAAAAGTGCGGTCTGATGTCGGAGAATTTTTTCAATGGCGAGAAATCATAACTGAACAAGTTTGTTCCCCAGAACAAGCAATTAAAACAGCTTCGAGATGATAATGCATTTAGAGTCGGGACAGGTTGGGCTGCGTATTCTCAATTTACTGAAAAATCTAACAAGCTCAGATATAGCGTTGCCTAATTCATTATATATGCTGGAGCTCGCACGAATAGAATACTTGCAAAAAATGCACAATTTCAGCTTTAGAGATTGAACCGATTTATTTGCGAAACGATGTTACTTGGAAAAAAATTGCCAGGACGTGAATAAGTTTAAATAACTGGAGGATAGAAAATGAAAAGGCAAAAATCACCTTATTTTTTTACCGCACTTTGCTTGGGATTGACAGGCTGTATGGCACCGCCGAAAGGGTTAGAAGAAGAGCGATTCTCTATTAATTCCTATCGCGATATTTCACCTCAAGATTTAACCTGTCATTGTAAAAACTGTTCGACTTGGAGGGAAAATTGTTCAGGCGACTGTTTTACCAAATCGAACAAAAATTGAAGTGTTAAGTTTACCGGGTATCATCAATTTCAGGTAAACCATTTGTTGAATTTCAATCAGATGGCCGTTTTATTGTGTATTTCAACGGCTTTGTGGACCCTGAAAATTTAAAAGGAACGTTATATTACTGTGGGCGGGCTATTAGCTGGAACTGAGAAAGGCAAGATCGAACAAGCTGATTATACTTATCCTGTTATTCAACCTGATAAATACCGTATTTGGACACTTAGTACCACTTATGATTATCCAACAGATGATTGGGATGAAGATGATGATTGGGGATTTTTAGATGGAGACATCGCCCTTGGTATGTTCAGCCTGAAATTCGCTATTATTTGAATTAAATGATAAAATCTTAAAGATTTTTCCAACAAATTAGGATAAAAAAATGGAAAAAATTTGGTTTCAAAAATTATCCAGAAGGTTCTGAAAAATTTCTGGATACCTCAAAAATATGAATCTATTTTAGATATGTTCGACAAAGCTGTGCGCGAACATCCAGATCGCCCTTGCTTATATTAATATGGGGCAAGTACTTACTTTTCGTAAATTAGAAGAGCGCAGTCGTGCATTTGCCGCGTATTTGCAAAATGAATTTAAACTTCAGCGTGGAGATCGCGTGGCATTAATGATGCCAAATTTATTGCAATATCCTATCGCACTTTTTGGTATTTTACGGGCTGGCTTAATTGCAGTAAATGTCAATCCTCTTTACACACCGAGAGAATTAGAGCACCAGTTGCAAGATAGTGGTGCGGTAGCGATTGTCGTGGTATCAAATTTTGCTTCTACCTTGGAAAAAGTCGTTTTCAATACCAATGTCAAACACGTTATTCTTACCCGAATGGGCGATCAACTTTCATTTGGTAAACGTACTTTAGTCAATTTTGTTGTGAAATATGTGAAAAAACTCGTGCCGAAATATAAATTACCGCACGCAGTGACGTTCCGTGAAGTATTGAGTATTGGTAAATATCGCCAATATGTTCGCCCTGAAATGGAGCGTGAAAGATTTAGCCTTTTTACAATATACCGGCGGCACAACAGGGTGTAGCGAAAAGGTGCAATGCTAACGCACGGAAATATTATAATCAATGTCTTCCAAGCAAAATGGATTGCAGAACCATTTATTGGCGATCATTCTCGAACTCGTTCTGCCATTTTAGCCTTGCCTCTTTATCACGTATTTGCCTTAACCGTAAACTGCTTATTATTTTTAGAGTTAGGCGTAACGGCGATCTTAATCACCAATCCGAGAGATATTGAGGGATTTGTGAAAGAATTGAAAAAAATATCGTTTTGAAGCGATCACTGGTGTAAACACTTTATTTAATGCTCTATTAAATAATGAAAATTTTAAAAAGTTGATTTTTCAGCTTTAAAACTTTCTGTTGGTGGTGGTATGGCTATTCAACAGTCTGTAGCAACACGTTGGCATGAATTGACGGGCTGTAACATTATTGAAGGTTATGGAATGACGGAATGTTCACCATTAATCGCCGCTTGTCCGATTAATGTTGTGAAACATAATGGCACTATTGGTGTACCAGTGCCAAATACTGATATAAAAATCATTAAAGATGATGGTTCAGATGCAAAAATTGGAGAACCTGGTGAATTATGGGTGAAAGGTGACCAAGTAATGCGAGGTTATTGGCAACGACCAGAAGCAACTAGCGACGTTTTAAAAGATGGTTGGATGGCAACTGGCGATATTGTCATTATGGATGAATCATATAGCTTACGCATTGTAGATCGTAAAAAGATATGATTTTGGTTTCTGGCTTTAATGTCTATCAAATGAAATTGAAGATGTTGTTATGCTGAATTACAAAGTGGCAGAGGCTGTGGCAATTGGTGTTCCTCATGAAGTTTCTGGTGAAACGATTAAAAGTATTTGTGGTGAAAAAGGATGATAGTTTAACTCGCGATGAACTTCGAAACCATTGTCGTCAATATCTCACAGGATACAAAGTGCCAAAAAGAAATTGAGTTTCGAGACGAACTGCCAAAAACCAATGTAGGTAAGATTTTACGTCGGGTTTTACGTGATGAAGAGATTGCGAAACGTTCAAAACATTAATGTCAAAATGGGATAGCAATATCCCATTTTTGTTCTTTAAATAAAAAAATCACTATGATAAAGAATGTCAAAATACACCGCACTTTACGGTTATTACGGATAATACTTCGCTATTGGAAATTTGCAATTTGGCTCAGCAGCAAAGTGAGGTAGCCCTAGATACAGAATTTATGCGTGTTTCCACTTATTTTCCTAAGTTGGGATTAATCCAACTTTATGATGGCGAGCGAGTCTCTTTAATTGATCCTTTAGCGATTACAGATTTTTTTCGCCTTTTGTTGCATTGTTATCCAATCCTAAAGGTATTAAAAATCTTACATTCTTGTAGTGAGGATTTGTTGGTTTTCTTACAAGAATTTGATCAGCTTCCACACCCAATGATTGATACGCAAATTATGGCGCGCTTTCTTGGGCTTGGACATCAGCGGGATTGGCAAAATTAGCACAACAATGCTTAAATGTGAAATCGATAAAGGCGCAACTCGAACCAATTGGATTAAAGCGCCCTCTTTCTGATATTCAACTTCAATATGCCGCAGGTGATGTTTGGTATTTGTTGCCGCTTTATCATATTCTTGAAAAAGAGTTAGCGAAAACACCCTGGGAACAAGCCGTAATCGATGATTGTGAATTGGCTCTTGCTAAAACGCATAAATTACAAGAACGAGATTCAGAAAAAGCTTATTTAGATATTCCAAATGCTTGGAAATTAAATCCATTAGAATTATCTCGTTTAAGAATTTTTGGCGCAGTGGCGACAAAACGTTGGAATAGAACGTGATTTAGCCCTGTCTTATATTGTGAAATCAGATAATCTTTGGAAAGTGGCAAAAGAATAATCCACGCAATACATCTGAAATGTTAGAAATGGGATTAACTGAAAATGAAGTGCGTGTGCGTGGTAAGAAAAATTCTACAATTACTTTCTCAGGCAAGACGTATTTCGTCTAATGACTATCCAAAAACCTATTGAACGTATTTCTGAAGATCATCGTTATAAAAACAATTAGATTGTTACAAGAAAAAAAGTGAATAGCTTAACACTCAGAAGGTTTAAACCCTGAAATCGTTGCAAGTAAACGCACTTTGGAAGAATTGATTAAATGGGTTTGGAAATATGATTGTTTTCAAGATAAATTACCAGAATTGCTGATTGGCTGGCGAAAACCTATTGGTGAGAAGTTAGTTGATGTCATCAAGTAAACATAACAAATAACCGCACTTAAAAAGTGCGGTTATTTTTATATATTTTTATACGTTGAATCGGAAGTGCATTACATCGCCATCTTGTACGATGTAATCTTTGCCTTCTAAACGCCATTTGCCCGCTTCTTTTGCACCATTTTTCACCGTTGAATTGGATAAAGTCTTCATAAGCGATAACTTCTGCTCGGATAAAGCCTTTTTCAAAGTCGGTGTGGATTACTGCAGCTGCTTTTGGTGCGGTTGCGCCGACTGAAACAGTCCAAGCGCGCACTTCTTTTACACCCGCGGTAAAAGTAAGTTTGGAGGTTTAAAAGTGCGTAACCTGCACGAATTACGCGGTTCAATCCAGGTTCTTCAATGCCTAAATCTTGTAAAAAATTCGACTTTTTCTTCATCATCAAGTTCCGCAATTTCAGATTCAATCGCCGCACATACTGGAACAACAACTGCCCCTTCTTTTTGCAGCAATTTCACGAACGCGATCTAAATATGGATTATTTTTCAAAGCCATCTTCATTTACGTTTGCGATATACATTGTTGGTTTTTAAAGTTAAGAAGTTGTAACTCTTGATTGCTTGCAATTCTTCTTTATCTAACCCAACAGAACGAATCATTCCCGCATTTTTCAAGTACAGGAAGAATTTTTCCATAACGGAAAGTTCAAATTTAGCCTCTTTGTCGCCACCTTTAGCACGTTTTTGTAAACGTTGGATTGCGCGTTCGCAGCTGTCTAAGTCTGCTAAGGCTAATTCGGTATTGATGGTATCAATGTCATCTTGTGGGTCAATTTTTCCCAGCAACGTGCACGATATCGTCATTTTTCAAAGCAACGAACTACGTGGCCGATCGCATCGGTTTCACGAATATTAGCGAGGAATTTGTTACCTAAGCCTTCGCCTTTACTTGCTCCTGCAACTAAGCCTGCGATGTCCACGAATTCCATCGTGGTGGGTAATACGCGTTCAGGTTTAACGATTTCTGCCAATGCATCTAAACGCGGATCTGGCATTGGCACGACCCAGTATTTAGGTTCGATAGTGCAGAATGGATAGTTTGCGGCTTCAATACCAGCTTTAGTGAGCGCGTTAAAAAGAGTAGATTTGCCGACATTTGGCAATCCCACAATACCACATTTGAATCCCATAATTTTTTTCCCTTATTTTTGAGTAAAACGGTTTGTAAAACTAACCGCACTTTTAAATTTTAAAAACTGTTTAAACGGTTGGTCGCTTTGACCATTCCATCTTTGAAAAATCATTTCTACACAATCAGTTGCTTCATCTAGCACCTTTTTCAAGTGCATCGCGATCTGCTGGTGAGGGTTTTATTTAAGACATAACTTGCCACAAAATCACGATGGCCAGGATGCCCCAATGCCAATGCGTAAACGGTAGAAATTATTGTTATTGCCTAGTTGAGCCACAATATCTTTTTAAGCCGTTATGTCCACCGTGCCCGCCGCCTTGTTTTGAGTTTTCGCAGTGCCTGGTGGTAAATCTAATTCATCATGAATCACTAAAATTTCTTCAGGTTTAATACGATAAAAACTTGCCAATGCCCCAACCGCTTTGCCGCTTAAATTCATAAAAAGTTGTCGGTACTAAAAGGCGAACTTCTTTTCCGTTCACTAAAGTGCGGGCTGTTTTTCCCGAAGAATTTACTTTCTGGATTTAGCGAAACGTTAAAACGACGCGCCAAGCGTTCAACAAACCATTCGCCCGCATTGTGGCGTGTATCGGTATATTTATCGCCAGGGTTGCCTAAACCAACAATGAGTTTTATTTCTGACATTTTTATTTGATGATGTAAAAAATGGTGGCGTATTGTAGTGAAAAAGCCTTAAAGTCTCAATCTACATCAGTTATTTCAATTTCACTGCTTCTAATAAAGCATTTAGAAGTGTAATTTCCTTTTCTTTTGCTCTAGAATAGTTTTGAGCTTTATTTAAAATCACGATCTATTGATGACTCTATTAATTATAATGAACTAGCTAATTTAACGGAAAATTTTTGTTTCAGGTGATATAAAAATTTCTCTGTGATGAAAGCTTCAAGAAAGGCTCTAAAAAAATAATAGTAAAATATCTCAGTCTATTTTTAATTGAAACGACTTCTAATACATCACCTTCATTAGCCTTAGATGAACTAAAAGAATATGAGAAAGTAAAAGAGAAGTTTTTAAATAAAAATTCTAAGAACAAACCTATAAAGAATACTATAGGTTTCTTTTAATACATTAGTGTGTAAAGAATAATGCTTACACGCCTACTTAAACTAATCTATTAATAATAAATTTTTAAGTAATATCCCAACTCTAATTCTGTAGTAATCATCCTTAATTGCTTTTTAGCTGTTTCACCGAAAAGAATTGTCCAAACCAGGTTCATTCTACATCCTCAAGTGAATACACTTTTCCTTTCCGGCTCGAACACGTTCAATAACCGCATTTGCCATATCTTCCAAATTCTCCATATAAGTTTCAAGTGCTGCTTTTTACATAATAGGATTTTGCTCAGCCGATTTGTAATGCAAGATGATCAAGACGATGATGAAGTTCGTTAGATTATCTATTGTAAGCGTCATAATATATCCTTAAAATATTGAAAATGTACTTAATGTAATACAAGTATTATAACGCTAAAACTAATACACCCGATAAAATCAAAATACTGCCTGCGACTAATTTCAAGCTCAACGGCTCGCCTAAGATAACCACGCCTAAAATAATCGCGATGACCACGCTTAATTTATCAATTGGGGCGACCCAAGATGCTGGGGGCAACTTGAAGGGCTCGATAGTAACAAAGCCAAGAAAGCCCGTGGCGATGCCTGATAAAACTAAAAAGTGAAAGGTTTGGCGGCGATATGTTGTGGTAGTTGCCATTCGTTGCGGGCGGAAATAATACCGGCGGTGATCAGTAAAATTACGATGGTGCGAATAAAAGTAGCGAGATTGCTATTCATCCCGTCCACACCAAGTTTGCCTAAAATCGCCGTTAACCCTGCAAAAATGCCGAGCCAATGGCAAAAATACCCAATTCATTTTGTTTCCTTATTTATCGTTAAAACTGACCGCACTTTTTCGCTATATCCGTTATAATAGCCCAAAATTTTTTGATGAAGAAATAAAGATGAGCCAGATTAACATTGAAATCGCTTATGCTTTGCTCGAACGTTATTATTTGAAATCTTTTCAAGTTGATGAGGGAATCACCGTGCAAATTGCGATTACGCAATCAGGGATTTTAAGCCAATTTCCAGAGATTGATTTGAGCACCAATAAAATTGGGATTTTCAGTCGTCCAATCAAATTGACTGATGTATTAAAGAGGGCGATCGTATTGAAATTTATCGTCCATTACTTGCTGATCGAAAAGAAATTCGCCGTAAACGTGCAGCAGAACAAGCTGCAGCCAAAGACAAAAGAAAAAAGGAGCTTAAAAAATGACCGCACTTTCATCTGTTGATTTTTGTTTACCTGAACATATCACACCAGAAATTTTTCTACGCGATTATTGTAGAAAAAAAGCCACTTGTGATTCGTAACGGTTTGCCTGGGAAATTGTTGGGCAGTTTGAGCCACAAGATATTATTGAGCTTGCACAAAATGAAGATGTTACTGCTCGTTTGAGTGAAGACATTTTCTGATGATGATTGGAAAGTTTTTAGCCCTTTAAGCGAGAAGGATTTTCAAAAAAATTACCAGAAAAATGGTCGGTATTAGTTCAAAATTTGGAGCAATGGTCGCCTGAATTAGGACAACTTTGGAACAAATTTGGCTTTTATTCCTCAGTGGCAACGTGACGACATTATGGTGTCTTACGCGCCGAAAAGGTGGCTCTGTTGGTAAACATTATGATGAGTATGATGTATTCCTGGTCCAAGGATATGGTCATCGTCGTTGGCAATTAGGTAAATGGTGTGATCCAAGTACTGAATTTAAACCAAATCAGCCAATTCGAATTTTTGATGATATGGGCGAGTGGTGATTGATGAAGTGATGAATCCTGGCGATATTCTCTATATTCCGGCCCGTATGGCGCATTATGGTGTGGCTGAAGATGATTGTTTAACCTTTTCTTTTGGCTTGCGTTATCCAAATTTAAGCAATTTAATTGATGGCGTAAGTAAAGGTTTCTGTCATCAAGATCCTGATTTGAATTTAAGCGAGTTTGATTTGCCACTACGTTTAAGCCAATCTGAACAACGTACAGGTAAACTTGCGGATGAAAATATTCAAGCAATGAAACAGCTTTTATTAGATAAATTGGCTCATTCAGAGGCTTTTGATGCGTTGTTTAAGCAAGCCGTAGCAAGTGCGGTGAGTTCTCGTCGTTATGAGTTATTAGTCTCTGATGAAATGTACGATCCTGATGAAGTGCGATCAATTCTAGAAGAGGAGGGGCATTCCTTTCTCAAGACAACAATTGTAAATTGCTTTACACCGAAAATCCGCTGCGCATTTATGCTAACGGCGAATGGTTGAGATGAGCTTAATGTGATTGAGACTGAAGTGTTGAAACGCTTATCTGATGGTGAAAGTTTGGATTGGGTATTTCTATCAAATTTAGTGAGATGAAACAGAAGATCCCGAAACTTCAATGGATTTACTGTTGGATTCCATTTGTAACTGGGTTGATGATGGTTGGGCGTTAATTGAATAACATGTCAGACAATATTTATTCCGTCTCTCAACTGAATTCTGCTGCGCGTCAGATGCTTGAGGCAATTTTTCCCAAATTTGGCTAACGGGTGAAATTTCCAATTTTACGCAACCTGTGTCTGGGCATTGGTATTTAACCCTGAAAGATGAAAAATGCACAGGTGCGTTGTGCGATGTTTCGCATGAAAAAAATTTGCGTGTTGCTTTTCGTCCGCAAAATGGGATGCAAGTGCTTGTGCGTGCCAATGTGAGTTTATATGAGCCTCGCGGTGACTATCAGCTTATTATTGATTCTATGCACCCAGCTGGTGAAGGTTTATTACAACAGCAGTTTGAAGCATTAAAAATGAAGTTGGCTGCGGAAGGATTGTTTGCTCAAAATCTTAGAAAAATCTACCGCACTTTAGTAAAGCAGTTGGGATTATTACGTCTTCTACAGGTGCGGCGTTGCAAGATATTTTGCATATTTTGGCACGTCGTGATCCAAGTTTAAAAGTTGTTATTTATCCCACTGCGGTTCAGGGCAAGAGGCTACTGCAGAAATTGTGCAAATGATTGAACTTGCCAATCTGCGACAAGAAGTGGATGTATTAATTGTTGGCCGTGGTGGTGGTTCATTAGAAGATCTTTGGTGTTTTAATGAAGAAGAAGTGGCGAGAGCGATTTTTCGTTCAACCTTACCCATTATCAGTGCGGTAGGTCATGAAACAGATGTGACGATTGCCGATTTTTGTTGCAGATCTTCGTGCGCCGACCCCTTCTGCTGCGGCTGAGTTAGTTAGTCGTAATCAAGATGAATTATTGCAACAACTTCGCCATCAACAGCAACGTTTAGATATGGCATTTGATCGTTTATTTACGCGAAAAAGCCAGCGTTTGAAACAAATAATCTTACGATTACACAATCAACATCCACAGAATCAGTTACGAGCTCAACAAGTGAAAAAATGAACAGCTTACGCATCGCTTACAACTTGCTATGTTGCGTCAGTTTGAAAATACACAACAAAAATTCACCGCACTTTCTTCTCGTTTGAAACAAAATCCATTGCCATATCGAGTGCAACGTCACCAACAACGCTTAGAGCAGTTACAAGTGCGGTTAAATTTTTGCGTAAATCTCCAAGTGACGGAACGTCAAAATAAACTGGCAACGTTATGTGGAAAATTGGATGGTTTAAGCCCTTTGAAGGTATTGGCAAGAGGTTATTCCATTGCGGAAAACACACAAGGTAAAAGCCATTGTTAGTGTGAAAGATGTCAATCAAGGGGACTTAATTACAACCCAAGTGGCTGATGGAAAAATTATGAGTAAGGTTTTGTAGAATGTCTATTTCGTAAAAATGGAGTAAAAACATTATCTTACATACTTCTGAAAAAGAATGCCGTGATTATTGATAAATTATCACGGTATTTTTATTTAGTGACTCACTTCAAACTTTCAACAAAAAGTAGAAAGCTTCTATTTTTGTAGTCTTTTAAGCGTATGATTTTGCGCGCAGTTTTGGAGAAAAACAAATGTCAGAAATTCAACATTTTAGCCAACAAGATATAGAAATATTGGGTGAACATACTTTGTATGAAGGTTTTTCACACTCAAACGAATTCAATTTAAACATAAGATTTTTGCTGGTGGTGAAAGCGGTGTAGTAACGCGTGAATTACTTATTAAAGGCGCTGCCTCTGCCGTCATCGCTTATGATCCCAAAGAAGATTCGGTGATTTTTAGTTGAACAAGTTCGTATTGGCGCGGCTTATCATCCCGAATCTCATCGTTCGCCTTGGTTACTCGAATTAATTGCAGGCATGGTGGAAAAAGGTGAAAAGCCGGAAGAGGTTGCTTTGCGTGAGAGTGAAGAAGAAGCGGGAATTCAAGTAAAAAAATTTAACGCATTGCTTAAGTGTGTGGGATAGCCCAGGTGGAACTGTGGAGCAGATTCATTTATTTGCTGGTGAGGTTGATAGTTCACAAGCAAAAGGTATTCATGGTTTGGCTGAAGAAAATGAAGACATTCGAGTACACGTAGTAAAACGTGAACAAGCGTATCAATGGATGTGCGAGGGGAAAATTGATAATGGCATTGCAGTGATTGGATTGCAGTGGCTTCAATTAAATTATGCTCAGTTACAACAACGTTGGAAATGTAGTTAGGGGGCATTAATGAAAAATACGTTTGTTTATCAGGCAGAAAAAGCCTGTTATTAAGTTATTACAAATTACGGATCCCCATTTATTTAAAGATGAAAGTGCGGAATTATTGGGGATAAATACACAAGCAAGTTTTGCTCAAGTATTAAGGAAATTCAGCAAGAAAATAACGAATTTGATGTGATTCTTGCTACAGGCGATCTTGTGCAGGATAGTAGTGATGAAGGTTACTCTCGTTTTGTAGAAATGATGAAACCTTTCAATAAACCTGTGTTTTTGGATTCCGAGAAATCACGATTTTCAGCCTAAAATGGCGGAATTCTTAAATCAGTCGCCAATGGATGGGGCAAAACATCTTCTATTAGGCGAACATTGGCAAGTTTTATTGTTAGATAGCCAAGTGTATGAGTGTACCGCATGGACAACTAAGCCAGCATCAACTCGATTTATTAAAAAGAAACCTTAGAAAAATCCTGAACGCTATACGTTGGTTGTATTACACCATCATTTATTACCAACTAATTCTGCATGGCTTGATCAACATAACCTTCGTAATTCTCATGAATTGGCAGAAGTGCTTGCGCCTTTCACCAATGTGAAAGCTATTTTATATGGGCATATTCATCAAGAAGTAAACAGTGAATGGAATGGTTATCAAGTGATGGCAACGCCAGCGACTTGTATTCAATTTAAACCTGATTGCCAGTATTTTTCTCTTGATACGTTACAGCCTGGTTGGCGTGAGATTGAGCTACATTCAGATGGTTCAATTCGTACCGAAGTAAAGCGCATTCAGCAAGCGGAATTTTTGCCGAATATGCAAGAAGAAGGGTATTAACCAAACTAAAGTGCGGTGAAAATTCACCGCACTTTTTTCCAGTTAGAAATGGTACGCATCAGTAAATGTGTACCATTTTTTTATGATTTTATTACGCAATCACAACTTGTTCTGCATCATCTTCAGCGTGTTCAATATGCCCGATTAACCATGCATTCTCACCTGCTTGTTTTAAGATCGCTAATGCGGTCTCGACTTGCTCCTGAGGAAGTGCAATTACCATGCCCACACCACAATTGAAGGTTCGGTACATTTCATAGGTGTCAATATTGCCTTTTTCTTGTAACCAATTAAACACGGAAGGCCATTTCCAGCTTTTTCATCAATTACTGCCTTGGTGTTTTTTTAGGCAATACGCGCGGAATGTTTTCCCAGAAACCGCCGCCTGTTAAATGCGCAATCGCATGCACATCGGCTTGTTTAATAAGAGCTAACACGGATTTAACATAGATTTTTGTTGGTGCAAGTACATGTTCGCTTAATGGTTTATTATCAAGTAGTTCTGTTGCAGGATTAACGCCCGCGACATCAATCACTTTACGAACTAAAGAATAACCGTTTGAATGTGGGCCACTGGAACCCTAACGCAATTAACGCATCGCCATTTTTACACGGCTACCATCAATAATTTCAGATTTCTCTACAACGCCTACACAAAACCCGGCTAAATCATAATCGCCTGCATGATACATGCCTGGCATTTCTGCTGTTTCGCCACCCACTAATGCACAACCCGATTGCACACAACCATCAGCAATTCCTTTTACAACGTCCGCAGCCACATCAACATCTAGTTTTCCTGTTGCATAATAATCTAAGAAAAAAACAGTGGTTCAGCACCTTGAACGACTAAATCATTTACACACATAGCGACTAAATCAATGCCAATGGTGTCGTGTTTTTTAAATCAATGGCTAAGCGTAATTTCGTGCCAACTCCATCGGTACCTGATACTAAAATTGGTTCTTTATATTTGCTTGGTATCGCACATAAGGCGCCAAATCCACCTAATCCCCGATAACTTCCGCGCAGAGTTGTACGTTTTACTTCTGGTTTAATCCGTTCAACCAAGGCATTACCAGCATTAATGTCAACTCCGGCATCTTTATAAGCTTAATGATTGTTTTGCTCACAGTGTTTTCCTATATCGATAAGTATTGAAAAATAAATTGCGATTCATTTTAACAGTTTAAGCAAACGTTTGCGATTTAAATTTTGAGATAAAAAAGACCGCACTTTAGAAAAAAAGTGCGGTCGAGTTAGATATTGTTTTTAACGATTCGCCAGTTCAAAAAATCATTGCTTCTGCTTGGCAACTAAAAGTGAAAGATGCATTTAATTGAACGCCGTTTTTCAACTGCCACGATTTCGCTTTTAATTTCGCAAGGATCACTTTCTGTGTCGCGCGCTTTCTTTGTTAATCGTTCAAGCGCTGTATTGGCATCAGCTTCTGTACTATAAACTTGATGTACTTCTACGGTACAGTCAGAGCCATCAATAATCGTGCCTACATCAACACAGCTACAAGTTAAGGATTCTTCTGCTTTGCATTTTACTGTCATTTTCTTTTCCTTATATGAATATTTTTGTGCATTTTATCATTTTTCTTTTTCTCCATAAATGACAAAAATTGAACAAAAATAGTCGATTAAATGCAAAAAGTTCCCGCTAACTGGTCGGAACTCTAATAAAAACAAGTAAATGAATTTGCACTCAATAGATTCGGGTTTTTAGAATCGCTCAGATTTTTATTTATAACAAAGGTTTCCAAAATGAAAAATTTAATCAATCTGTATTAGCAACTGCGATGTTATTAGCAGCTAATTGGGGCAAATGCGGCAGCGTTCCAATTGGCAGAAGTATCGACTTCAGGTCTTGGTATGGCTTATGCGGGTAATGCAGCTGTTGCAGATAATGCATCAGTGGTGGCTACCAACCCCTGCATTGATGAGTTTATTTAAAACGAATCAATTTTTCTGTTAGGGGAGTTTATGTGGATTCTAAAAATTCACATGAGTGGTCCAGTTACAGTTAATGCACTAGGTCGTACACGGTTGCTGTAGGTTCTGCATCTCATAATAGTGTCGTTCCTGGTTCATTGATTCCGAATATGTATTTTGTGGCACCAATTAATGACAAATTTGCTATTGGTGGTGGTATGAATGTGAATTTTGGATTAAAAAGTGAATATGAATCAGATTACAACGCGGGAGTATTCGGTGGTAAAAACTGATTTAAGTGCGATTAACCTAAATCTAAGTGGTTCATATCGTGTTTCTCAAGGTTTAACTGCTGGTGTGGGTTTAAATGCAGTTTATGCAAAAGCAGAAATTGAGCGTCGTGCTGGTATTTTTAAGTGATGCGGTGAAAAATGTTGCACCATTAGTTCCTGCATTAGTGAGCGCTGGACGAATTTCACCAAACGCAGCTGCGTCTTTAGCTAAAAATTACAAGGCGTGAATAAAGAAACCGTATTAACCCATTTACAAGATAAAAAATGCATGGGGTTTTGGTTGGAATGCAGGTTTAGTTTACGAGTTTAATGAACGTAATCGAGTTGGTTTGGCCTACCACTCAAAAAGTCGATATTGATTTTGAAGATGATAATGCAGTGAGTGCGGGCCGTACACTTCGTGGTCAAAGCCCTGCAAAAGGTGGATTAACACTACATTTACCAGATTATTTGGAATTATCTGGTTTCCGCAAGTTACAGATAAATTAGCATTACACTATAGCTACAAATTTACACACTGGAGCCGTTTCAAAGAGTTACACGCAACATTTAATGACGGTGAAGTGGCTTTCCATAAAGATGAAAAATACCGCAGCAACTCTCGTTATGCATTAGGGTGCAACCTATAATGTTAATGATAAATTAGCTGTTCGCGCAGGTATTGCTTATGATGAAGCAGCTGCGCCAACAGAACATGCAAGTGCATCTATTCCAGATACTGATCGTATGTGGTATAGCGTAGGGGCAACTTATAAATTTACCCTAATCTTTCTATTGATGCAGGCTTTGCTCACTTACGTGGTAAAAACTTAATTTTACCGAGAAACAATCAATTGGCAACTTAGCGACTGTTACAGCAAACTATACGTCTAAAGCAAGTGCTAATCTTTTTACGGTTTAAACTTAAACTACAGTTTCTAATTTGTAAAAAAATTTAGCATAATACGCAGCACACCAGAATGTATGTTCGGTGTGCTTTTCTTATATGACTTCATAAAAACGAGAGAAAAATGACCGCATTTTTATGCTTATATGGACTCACCAATTGGTCGGTTATTAATGCTTTCTGATGGTGAAAATCTTACAAATTTAGATTGTGAGTTAGAACAAACCACGCCAAATCCAAATTGGATTTTACGAGAAGATTTACCGCTTTTTGAGAAAAAAGTGCGGTGCGTTTTAATGCGTTATTTTAATGGCGAGCCAGAAAGTTTCTCCGATATTCCTTTAGCTCCCAAGGGGACCGCATTTCAACAAGCGATTTGGACAGCATTGCGTCAAATTCCTTATGGCAAAACGGCAAGTTATGGTGGGTTAGCGAAAGCATTAATAACCCTAAGGCGGTGCGAGCTGTTGGGCGGTGCGGTAGGGAGTAATCCCATTAGTATTATCATTCCATGTCATCGTGTATTAGGGAAAAATGTGAAATCACTGGTTTTGGTGGTGGATTGCCAGCAAAACGTTTTTATAAAATTAGAGAATATTCCTTACATCGACAAAGGCGTAGAATACGTTAAACCGAAATTATTGAAGAAATACCACGCATGATCCCAAAAACCGAACAAGCCTTATTAGAAAAAAAGCGCAATCTATTGCGGGGTTAACCTTTGCGAACTTGCAGATGAATTAAATATTCCCGTTCCGCCTGATTTAAAAACGCGATAAAGGTTGGGTTGGTATGTTGCTTGAAACTGCATTTAGGAGCGACTGCCGGCAGTAAAAGCAGAGCAGGACTTTTTCTCATTTAGGCATTGAATTAAAAACCTTACCCGATTAATACCGAAGGTTTTCCGTTTGAAAACCACGTTTGTGAGTCTTGCGCCCTGGTTCAAAAACTCAGGGGTAAATTGGGAAAATTCGCACGTTCGTCATAAATTATCGAAAGTCTTGTGGATTCCTATTGAAGGTGGTCGTCATATTCCATTACGTGAACGCCATATCGGCGCGCCAATTTTATGGAAACCAACCACTGAGCAAGAACGTCAATTAAAACAAGATTGGGAAGAATTGATGGGATTTAATTGTACTTGGTAAATTGGATCAAATTACGGCACGTATTGGCGAAGTTATGCAACTTCGCCCTAAGAGTGCAAATAGTCGAGCTGTGACAAAAGGCATAGGAAAAAAATGGCGAAATTATAGATACCTTGCCTTTAGGGTTTTTTATCTAAGAAAAGAATTCACCGCTAAAAATTTTTGAAAGCGTTTTTAGATGTAAAGCCGCTTTAACTTGATTTTTAAGACTCGTCAAAAACACGACCTACCGCACTTTTAGCTTGTTTCCATAAAAAAATTAAAGGGATCCGATTTCGTTTCCAGGTGGTACGCTTAATTCTTGCCAGATTTTTATATCTTCTCTTGGGCGTTTCGGATGATGTTTAACTTTACCTGAATAACCAAAGCGAATGGAAATAGGCAAGTCCGTTTTTTCCAGCGTAACAGAGTAATCCTGCCAGTGAAAAAATCAGATTATGTTCATTTTTCTTGAACAGTAAGATTGCCTAAATCATCAGGTAAACTTAGCGTGTTTTGTTCTAATTTTTAGGAGTGCATTTGGTTAGATCAGAAAACGGCTTAGTTAAATATAAACTATCTTGATAACGTCGAATGACTTTATTTACAAGATGAAATTGAGGATTTGCGTCTTCTTTTGCAAAAACAAGATCATTAATAAGTTGTGTAAGCTGACGTTTACTTGGCATTTCAAGTTGGTTTTCGGCAAGCCACATACGCAAAAAGTGCGGTTTGTTTTGCTGAGAGAATATTTGGCGAAATTGGAACAGTTTAAATTGGTTTTTAATTTGACAATGTTTTGCAAAAATTTCGCTCAATAAATCATTAATTAATTGTTGCTGTTCAAAACAATGTTGTGCTGAACGTTGCACGGCTAAATCAAAAATGAGCCCAGCGTTCACGTAATTTCTGGCAAAATTTCATTGCGTAAGAAATTGCGATCGTATCGATTATCTTCATTACTTTCATCTGTAATCCAGTTGAGATTTTCTTTTTGCGCGTAATCTTCTAACTGTGAGCGAGTAAAAGCTTAACAAAGGGGCGTAAAATTGGCATGCCAAATAATACACTTTGTTGTTGCATTCCGCTCAAACCTTGTAGTCCACTGCCACGTTTTTAGGGCTAAGAAAAAGGTTTCAGTTTGGTCATTTAGATGATGTGCCGTGACGAGCACTTCTTGAGTTTGAAGATGTTTTTATGGCTTGATAGCGTGCTTCACGAGCGCCAGCCTCAATACCATTGGTTTTATCTACTTGTACTCGTTCGATAATCAACGGAATTTGAAATTGATCGCATAAGTCTTGGCAGTGTTTGGCCCAATTATCTGCGTTTTGGCTTAATCCGTGATGAATGTGGATGGCACGTACTGATAAAGCCCTGTAAGTGCGGTTGTTTTTGACGAAGCTTTTGCAAATAAAGAAAAGAAGTACAGTGGAGTCAAACCACCACTCAAGGCAATAAGAAATGCTTGAGCGGTGGTTTTGTTTGAGTTGATTTTTCAATGTCTGAAAGTAAATCCATTAGAGCAACTTTTTCAGCTTTATAATTGCTGCTTGGGTTGAGGATTTCAAAACGTGCGGCAATCGTTTGTAATTCAGTAAGAACCTAGTTCAAAGGTGGTTTTCATTACGCCCGCAACTTCATTATTCATTGCTTCAAAAGGCTTCACATCAGATTTTCCATTGAGTAAATTTTGCTAAGAATGTACCCGCAATTAAATCGCCCACACCCACTGGTTCAAAGTTGAATTGATAAAGTGGACGGCTTAAATGCCAAACACCCTCAGGGGTTGCCATAATAATTTCAAATGTATCAGGATCATTGATTTTACCCGCACTACCTAAATGTTTAACGAGAACTTTCTTCACGCCTTTTGCAATCAACGCATTCACCGCTTTTAACACATCATCAAAGGTATTAATTGGGAACTCAGTGAGCTGACGCAATTCATGCAAGTTTGGCGTCATAATATCCGCCACTGGAATCGCTTTGTCAATAAGTGCTTCGCGAACACCATTGGCAACAACGCAGATTTTTTTCGGATGTGGCATCACTGGGTCACATAAATAAAGCGCATTTGGATTACGCAGTTTAATTTTTTCTAAGGCAAAAAGAATTTGATCGACTTGTTCCGCAGATCCTAAATAACCCGATAACAAGGCATCACATTCTTGTAGTTTTTCAATGTTATCGAGTCCAGTCACAATTTCTCGGATTTGTTCTTGCGGAATGACCATGCCAGTCCATTTTCCGTATTGTGTGTGATTGGAAAAATTGAACGGTATTTAATGCCCACACATCTACACCTAACAACTGCATTGGAAAAGTCGCGGATTTGTTACCCGCAAAACCATAGACCACGTGGGATTGGATTGAAAGTACGTTTTTCATTGTGTTTGCTCCTTTGTTATTATATTTAGATCAAAAAGAGCGGCAAAAAAATCACCGCTCTTTTAGAATGTCGAGTTAGCAATAACCGTAAGACATTAAACGTTCATAGCGTCGATTTAATAATTCATCTTTGCTTAGCCCGTCGAGCTCTGCTAAATCTTCTTTTTAAACGAAGTTTTTAAGTTTTCAGCCATTTTCGCATAATTGCGATGTGCGCCGCCTAAAGGTTCTTGCACAATGCTATCGATGAGATTTAATTCTTTCAAACGGCTTGCAGTTAACCCCATTACTTCAGCTGCTGTTGATGCTTTTTCTGCACTTTTCCAAAGAATAGAAGCGCAGCCTTCTGGAGAAATAACAGAATAGGTCGAATACTGTAACATATTAACTTTATCGCCCACGCCAATAGCTAATGCACCGCCCGAACCACCTTCACCGATAACAGTACAAATAACGGGAACGGTAAGTTGTGCCATTTCACGTAAGTTACGGGCGATAGCTTCCGCTTGACCACGTTCTTCTGCCCCAATGCCTGGATAAGCTCCTGGCGTGTCAATAAATGTGATAATTGGCAATTTAAAACGCTCAGCCATTTCCATTAAACGTAACGCTTTACGATAGCCTTCAGGTGCTGGCATACCAAAATTACGTTGTACTTTTTCTTTTACGGAACGACCTTTTTGATGACCAATCACCATCACTGGGCGACCATCTAAACGTGCAAGACCGCCGACGATCGCTTTATCATTAGCAAATGCGCGATCGCCTGCAAGTTCTTCAAATTCAGTAAAAAATATGTTCGATATAATCTAGTGTATAAGGGCGGTTTGGATGACGCGCCATACGTGAAACTTGCCAAGCATCGAGGTTAGCAAAGGTTTTTTTAGTGAGTTCGTTACTTTTCTTTTGTAAGCGTTTGATTTCATCAGTTAAATCAACTTTATCATCCGATGCTGCGCGTAATGCTTCAATTTTTTTGCTTCTAATTCTGCAATCGGCAATTCAAAAATCTAAATATTCTTGGCTCATTTTTCTTATCCTAAAAAGACCGTAAAAATCGACCGCACTTTATCAAGAATTAAACTGTGGCGCAAATGGTTTTTCACTGGTTGGGCAAAGCTTATAATCGCTCTTTTTTTGAAGGTGATAAGACAAATAAAAACGCTGAACAAATGACAACGGAAGGCCCAGCAGCGGTATCATAAAAAGGCTGATAATATTAGCCCTGCTATAATCGATAACATACTGACTACAATCGCCCAGCCTACCATAGATTCTGGCGTTCTCGCAAAGCGACGAGCGGTTGCCGCAGGGATTATTAATAACGATGTGATTATTAATGCACCGACAAATTTCATGCTCAAAGGCAATAGTCAATGCGGTTAATATCATCAAAAATAAAACGCATTTTTGATATTAATGCCTTCAACTTGCGCGAGTTCTGGCGATACGGTGGTGGAAAGTAAGGATTGCCAAAAGTAAATTAATGTTGAAAGCACAATTATCACGCCAATCCCGATATAAATTAAATCCGTATAATTAATTGCGAGCAAATCCCCAAATAAGTAACTCATCAAATCTACTCGTACGTTCTGTAGTAATCCTACTGTTACAACACCGAGAGATAAACAGCTATGGGCGATAATGCCGAGCAAGGTATCAATAGAAAATTGCGTGTTACTTTCTAACCACACCATTGCGATAGCAAGAATTAAGGTGAGCACAACAATCGCAATGTAAGGATTGACTTTATGAAAAATACCTAATGCCACGCCGAGCAACGCAGAGTGAGAAAGAGTGTCGCCAAAATAAGCCATTTTCCGCCACACCACAAATACGCCAAGTGGCGCGGTAATAAGTGAAAGCAAAATGCCTGTTAAAAGGGCAGGAAATAAAATTTCAAACATTATTTATCCTTATTTTGGCAATGTGCTGCTGGTGAATTACAACCACATACATCACCGTGCAAAGTGTGGTGGTGATTATGATGATGGGTATAAAATCCAACATTTTGTGCGAGTTGATTTCCCCATAAACGCATAAATGTTGGATCATTTGACAGAACATTGGGTGTACCTGCACAGCAAATATGTTGGTTAATACACAATACTTCTTTACTATCCGCCATCACAATATGTAAATCGTGTGATACCATCAACACAGCACAATTTAATTTTTGTTGGGTTTGATGAATGAGCTGATAAAGCTCTGCTTGCCCAGTAATGTCTACGCCTTGGGTAGGGTTCATCTAGCACAAAGTAAATTTGGTTTATTTAAAAATTGCACGCGCCAATAATACGCGTTGCATTTCACCGCCAGAAAGTTTTTGCATATTACTTTTGCGTAAATGTGAAATCGAAAGTTGCTCAAGTGCGGTGGATGTTTCTTGTGTTTTAAAGGCCTTTTTAGCGAAAAGAAATCGCTCCACCGTAATAGGCAAACTATGATCCAAATGGATTTTTGTGGTACATAACCAATGCGAACATTTTTACTGTAAATCACTTCACCAGAAGTGGGCGTTTGTAGTTTTAATAAGGTTTTTAATAACGTTGATTTACCGCCACCATTTGGCCCAACAATAGTGATAATAGAATTCGGATAAATATTTAAATTAATATTTTGTAGTGCAGTTTTTGTGCGAAAACCACATTGATATTTTTTTAATTGAATGAGCGGTTGTAGGTTTTGCTCGTTGCGAATGGCTGTGATATTCATAAAAATCGCCGTGTTTTCAACAATGGTTGGGGAAAATAACGCATTTTTATAGAATTCTCAAGATTTTCTACCCAATGTCGAATATTTAAGCGTTTGAATAATGCTTTTCCTGTAGAAATGAATTTTCTTTATAATATGTAGTCTCAATGCTGAAAACTTTTTATTTTAGGAATCTTTGTGCAACACGTAAAATTAGCTAGAGATAGAAAGACGCTCTCGTATTAAAGAGGGAGTGTTTTTATTGCTATTTTACTGATTTTTCTCAGGGATTTTTACTTACCCTAAAAGATAATTCGGAACATAATGATTCACGGAACAACTTATTCCAGCAGTGGTGGATAATGTTGAATATCAATCATTAAATACCTCAAATAAACAAGAAGAAAAAAACAGCACACACTTCGGTCGAACATCAGTCAACAGAACATCTTAATGATGAAGATGCAACATCTTACGATGATGAATTACAGGCTAAAGATGATGAAGTTGATGAAGCGAAACCTTCAACAGATGAACTGGATAATTTGCCGCAAAATGCACAAGATGCATTAAGTGGCTTATTAGATGCTGCCGATCAAGCAATTCGTATTACCGATCAATTTAGCCATACTGTGGCGCATGGCGATAGCCTAAAAGACGTATTGGAACTTTCTGGTTTAGAAGATGATACCGCACAGCGTTTAATTGCTGTGGACGGGGAATTGGCAAATTTGAAAGCAGGGTCAACAGTTCTATTGGATTTTAGATAAAAATGATGAACTAGAATATTTAAATTGGCTTGTATCTGAAAAAGAAGAACGCATTTATGAACGTGTTGAAGGTGGTAAGTTTAAACGTCAAGTTGTTGAAAAAACAAGTGTTTGGCGAAAAGAAGTATTAAAAGGTGAAATTAACGGGACGTTTGCGGCTAGCTTAAAAAGCTCAGGGATTGGATAATCGTCAAATCAACCAATTAACCAGCGCACTTCAATGGCAAGTGAGTATTCAGAAGTTGAAAAAGGGGACTAAATTTGCAATTTTAGTTTCTCGTGAATATTTAGGGCGATAAACTCACTGGTCAAGGTAATGTTGAAGCATTACATATTTCATCTGAAGGTAAGAGTTATTATGCGGTTCAGGCTGCTAATGGTCGTTACTACAGCCAACAAGGGGAAACCTTAGGGTAAAGGTTTTGCTCGTTATCCATTGCAACGACAAGCACGCGTTTCTTCACCATTTAATCCAAATCGTCGTCATCCAGTAACTGGGCGCGTACGACCGCATAAAGGTGTGGATTTCTCTGTTTCTCAAAGGTACACCGATTATCGCTCCAGCAGATGGCGTAGTTGAAAAAGTCGCATATCAGGCTGGTGGCGCTGGACGTTATATTGTTATGCGTCATGGTCGTGAGTACGAGACTGTTTATATGCATTTAAGTAAACCTCTTGTACGCGCAGGGACAAGCAATTAAAAAGGTGAGCGAGTGCGCTTTCTGGTAATACCCGAATTTCAACAGGGCCACATTTACACTATGAATTCCATATTAATGGACGGGCAGTCAATCCGTTGACGGTTAAATTACCTGGCACAAGTAGTGGAATGGGAACTGCCGAACGTAAACAATTCCTTGTTCGTGCACGTGACGCGGAGCGAATGTTAAAATTATAGTCATATAAAGTGCGGTCAAATACGACCGCATTTTTATTCTAATGTGTAAAATAATATTTACACTTTTATGTGAAAAACTATCATAATCCAATCTTATTTTCCCTACATTTCTGATATATGACCAGTTTCAAATTTAATCCACAAAAATCCTTTTTGATTGTTTTATTGTGCAAAAGTGAATCTATGAAAAGTGCGGTAGAAAACGCGAAACGTTTTGCTATGTTTGATGCGCCTTTATTGATTCAGGGTGAAACTGGGAGTGGAAAAAGATTTGCTAGCGAAAGCCTGCCATTATCAGAGTTTACGTCGAGATAAAAAAATTTATCGCAGTAAATTGTGCGGGGTTGCCTGATGAAGATGCGGAAAGTGAAATGTTTGGTCGAAAAAGTCGGAACAGTGAAACCATCGGTTTTTTTGAATACGCGAATGAGGGAACCGTATTACTAGATGGCATCGCAGAACTTTCATTGGGTTTACAGGCTAAATTATTACGTTTTTAACAGATGGATCTTTCCGCCGAGTAGGTGAAGAGAAGGAACATCATGCAAACGTACGAGTGATTTGCACATCACAGGTTCCACTCCATTTTCTTGTTGAACAAGGTAAAGTTCGTGCTGATTTGTTTCATCGCTTAAATGTTCTCACTATTAATGTGCCACCATTACGCGAACGCATGGCTGATATTGAGCCACTGGCACAAGGTTTTTTTACAGGAAATCAGTGAAGAATTAAAAATTGCAAAACCAACTTTCGATAAAGATTTTCTTCTTTATTTGCAGAAATATGATTGGAAAGGGAATGTTCGTGAGCTTTATAACACCCTTTATCGCGCTAGTTCATTGATAAAAGATAATCACTTAACTACGGATAGTCTAGAGCTTGCTTCACCACAAAGTGCGGTGATTTCTTTGGATGAATTTGAAAAATAAAACCTTAGATGAAATTATCGGTTCTTATGAGGCACAAGTTCTAAAAATTATTTTATGCAGAATATCCAAGCACGAGAAAAATTAGCTCAACGTTTAGGCGTTTCCCATACTGCGATTGCGAATAAATTGAAACAATATGGAATTGGAAAAATAATTTTCTATAAATTAGCCATTGTCAGATTGTATTTTAATATCTGCTAATCTAGAAAAATTGCTTACATAACTTTAACCACATAATTTTATCAATCTGTACGTCTAACAAAGAATTCTCCTTGTTCAGAAATTTGTTCATTGCGTACACAATCAAGTTGATAAAAAAAGCATGGCGCAGTTTTTCCTTCGTGTGGTTGCAAAATTAAAGAAAGAGAAAGTATCTCGTTTTTAACCGCACTTTAATGGCCTCAAACAATAAATGAATACCCAGATCATCTTGCGCAGAGAGATAGACCGCAACAGGCTGGTTTTCATCATTGTATTCGATATGCGGCGTAACATTTTCCAACAAATCAATTTTGTTATATACCAATAGAACAGGCACTTGTCCTGCACCAATTTCTTTTAGCACATCATTGACTGCATCGATATTTTCTTGTTTTCGCGAGTCAGCCGCATCAATCACATGGAGTAATAAGCTGGCCTCTACCGTTTCTTGTAAAGTCGATTTAAAGGCTGAAACAAGATCATGAGGAAGCTGTCGAACAAATCCTACTGTATCCGCTAAGATTGCCGTGCCTACATCTTGAATCTGTAATTTTTCGTAAAGTGGGATCTAATGTTGCAAACAGTTGATCAGCCGCATAAACCTCTGCATTGGTTAAACGATTAAATAAGGTTGATTTCCCTGCATTGGTATAGCCAACAAGTGAAATGGTCGGGATATCTGCTTTTTGGCGTGTTTGGCGATTTTGATTGCGCTGTTTCTCCACTTTTGCCAATCGATTTTGTAATTGAGAAATGCGCACTTTAATCAAGCGACGATCCGTTTCTAACTGAGTTTCACCCGGTCCACGTAATCCTACCGCTCCTTTTTGTTGATCTAATCCTGTTTTTCGACGAACTAATCAGGTAGATAAGTGTTTTTAGTTGCGCAAGTTCAACCTGTAATTTTCCCTCATGAGAGCGTGCTCGTTGGGCGAAAATATCTAAAATGACGCCAGTGCGATCGACCACTCGACAATGATATAAACTTTCTAAGTTACGTGTTTGTGCAGGGGTTAATTGATGGTTAAAAAGCACAACATCAGCATTATGTGATTGCACCGCATCTGCAATTTCTTGAGCTTTTCCCTCACCTACAAAATATTTAGCTTGAGGAGTGCTACGACTGGTGGTGATAGTATCCAATACATCCACATTGGCAGAATCAGCGAGCAGTAAGAACTCTTGTGAATCGTCAGTGTTTTTATCTTGTGCAAAGAAAACGTGAACCACGATGGCGGTGTCACGAGTATTTTCAGATTGTTGAGATGAAGAAAGTGCGGTTGAAATTTCCTGAGAATTTTCAACCGCACTAATAAATATTGATTATCCATTGATGGAGCTGTGATTATTCTGCTTGAGTTTCCACACTTTCAACGGCTTCAGTTGTTGCTACATGATGGCTGCTATTGTGATGAGAAACAGAGCGAGCAGGCACAACGGTTGAAATTGCGTGTTTATATACCATTTGGTTTACAGTGTTTTTTAATAAAATCACGAATTGATCGAATGATTCAATTTGACCTTGAAGTTTGATTCCGTTTACAAGGTAGATTGATACAGGAATGCGTTCGCGACGAAGCGCATTTAAATAAGGATCTTGTAAAGATTGTCCTTTTTTGCCATTTTGCTATCCTTTGTTGTCGTTATTATGAAATTTTGGTGATAGAAACGAGTTGTCTCCGTGCGCAAGTGTAGCAATAAACACAAATGTTGTCTATTTGCTTTCCCGTAACTTTTTGCAAAATTGCTTTCATTTTATGATCTAGTGGTGCATTGAAAACGTAGTGTTTCGCCATTTTTAGGGTGCTCAAACCGAATTGAAAAAGGCATGTAAGAACAAACGGCTCAATCCCAATTCGCTCATTTGTTTATCAAAAATCTTTATCACCGTATTTATCATCTAATGCAATGGGATGTCCGGTATATTGTGTATGTACGCGAATTTGATGTGTACGCCCTGTGACTGGTGAAGCCTTCACGAGCGTAGCATTTGTATAGCGTTCTTCAATGCTAAATCGGGTTTCAGATGGTTTGCCTTGTTCGCTGACACGCACAATGCGTTCTCCGCTGGATAATTCATTTTTCAAAAAGCGGTGCTTGAACAACTTTTACATGGGATTGCCATTGCCCACGTACTAACGCTAAATAATCTTTTTGAACGGTTTTTGACGCGAAGTTGTTCATGCAAATTACGTAATGCTGAACGTTTTTAGCAATTAATAAAATGCCTGATGTGTCCCGATCCAAACGATGAACCAGTTCTAAAAACGGGCCTCTGGACGCAGTGCTCGTAAAGGCTTCAATTACACCAAAATTTAAACCACTCCCGCCATGCACAGCGATTCCTGAGGGTTTATTTAAAACAATCAAACAATCATCTTCAAACAAAATTTGGTTTTCAAGTGCGGCGACTTTTACTGAGATTTTTGAAATCGACGCGTCGTTTTTCTGCCACACGCACCGGCGGAACGCGAACGATATCACCTGTTTGCAGTTTATACTCTGGCTTAATCCGGCCTTTAGTTTACCCGCACTTCACCTTTACGCACAATGCGATAAATTAGACTTTTGGCACACCTTTGAGTTTTGCTAATAAATAATTATCGATACGTTGACCGCTTTCATCTTCACTAATTGTCAGCATTTTTACTGATGAATTAATGATTTTTTCGTTTTGTTCTGTCATATTTTTTCCTTTTGAAAATTGGCGCAAATCATATCACAAAGGCACTATTAACGTAACTCTATGAACGTAATATTCACCTTGCTAATTAATCGTTTTCTATGGATAATAGAGCGTCTTTTTGCGCCTAAGAATTTGCGTAAAAAGGATAAGTTTTGTTGGTGAAAACTCAATGCGGCAATCGGCATAAGACATTGATAATCAACATTTTTCTTAAAATAAATTAGCCGCTTGCAACGCGTGTGGAATATCGCGTTGTTTTATAAAAGCAAAACGTTTATGCTTAATAACGTTATCAATGCACCCAGCAACATACAGTCGTGAGATTGACTGGCGCGAGAAACACGAGGTCGATAACGAAGCAAAGTGCAGTTTATTTTGAGGTCTTTTAAAATATTTAATAAGAGAATTGACAATGAAAAGAATGTTAATTAATGCGACTCAAAAAGAAGAGTTGCGTGTAGCGCTGGTTGACGGACAGCGCTTATTTGACCTGGATATTGAAAGCCGGGACATGAGCAAAAGCGAATATCTACAAAGGAAAAATAACTCGCGTTGAGCCAAGCTTAGAAGCGGCTTTTGTAGATTATGGTGCAGAACGTCATGGTTTTTTGCCATTAAAAGAAATTGCTCGTGAATATTTTTCCCGATGATTATGTTTTCCAAGGTCGTCCGAATATTCGCGATATCTTGAGCGAAGGCCAAGAAGTTATCGTTCAAGTCAATAAAGAAGAACGCGGAAACAAAGGCGCAGCCTTAACCACTTTCGTTTCTCTTGCGGGTAGTTATTTGGTTATTATGCCAAACAATCCGCGTGCGGGGGATCTCTCGTCGTATCGAAGGGGATGAGCGCACTGAATTAAAAGAGGCATTAAGTTCATTAGATGTGCCTGAAGGCGTGGGGTTGATTGTTCGTACTGCTGGTGTGGGTAAATCTCCAGAAGAGTTGCAGTGGGACTTAAAAGTTTTACTTCACCATTGGGAAGCGATTAAACAAGCATCTCAAAAATCGTCCAGCACCTTTCTTGATTCACCAAGAAAGTGATGTAATTGTACGTGCTATTCGTGATTATTTGCGCCGTGATATTGGTGAGGATCCTATTGATAGCCCGAAAGTGTTTGAGAAAGCAAAAGAGCATATCAAACTTGTTCGCCCAGATTTCATCAATCGCGTTAAACTTTATCAAGGCGAAGTGCCTCTTTTCAGCCACTATCAGATCGAGATCTCAAATCGAGTCAGCATTCCAACAGTGAAGTGCGTTTACCTTCTGGCGGTTCAATCGTTATTGATGTAACTGAAGCTTTAACTGCTATTGATATTAACTCCGCGCGTTCTACTCGTGGTGGTGATATTGAAGAAACGGCATTGAATACTAACCTTGAAGCGGCAGATGAAATTACGCGTCAATTACGTTGCGTGACTTAGGGTGGTTTAGTTGTTATCGATTTCATTGATATGACGCCAGTTCGTCACCAACGTGAAGTAGAAAATCGTATTCGTGATGCCGTTCGCCAAGATCGTGCTCGTATTCAAATTAGCCGTATTTCTCGTTTTGGTTTTGTTGGAAATGTCGCGTCAGCGTTTAAGTCCTTCATTAGGTGAGTCTTCACATCACATTTGTCCTCGTTGTCAAGGAACAGGTAAAAGTGCGTGATAACGAATCTCTTTCCTTGTCTATCTTGCGTTTAATCGAGGAAGAAGCGTTAAAAGAAAACACCAAGCAAGTGCATCACGATTGTGCCTGTACAAATTGCTTCTTATCTTCTTAACGAAAAACGTAAAGCAATTAGCAATATTGAAAAACGTCACAATGTAGATGTTATTGTTGCGCCAAATGAAGCAATGGAAACACCGCACTTTAGCGTTTTCCGCTTACGCGATGGCGAAGAAGTGAATGAATTGAGCTATAACTAGCGAAAAATTCACTGTGAGAAAAGATGAAAGTACCGAGGAATCTCTTGTTTCTCGTAATGTGGAAACAACTGTTGTTGCTGAACAACCTGCAGTTGAAAGTGCGGCAGTTGCCCTTTCTATTTCTGAAGCAGCTCCGACTCCAGTTGAGCGTAAATCGCATGAACCGTCTTTGTTAGCGAAAAATTATTGCGAAGATTAAAAGGCTTGTTTGCTTCTGAATCCGAAGAAAAATAAACCGAAAAATAACCGCACTTCGCGTAATTCTAATCGTAATCAACGTCGTCCACAGGATCGTCGTACTTCTCGTCGTCCACGTTCTGAAAATAACGAAACGGAAAGAACCGAAGAACAAGTTCGTAATATTCGTGAGCGTAATCAACGCCGTCCTCGCCGTAACTTAGTGGAAGAAAGTATCGCTGAAAGTGCGGTAAATTCTACACGTTTTGAGGCTCAGGATGAAAAAACTGAGCAAGTGACTCAACGCCGTCAACGTCGTGATTTACGTAAACGCGTGCGCGTTGAAGATAATGAAGATGGCTGTTGAAAATAACGAAAGCATTGTTGAACAAATGCCAGAAGTGAAGGTTGTCGAGTTCAGACCGTTCAAGATGATGAAAAACCAGTTCGTCAAAACCAAGAACGTTCTGAACGTCAAGATCGTCAACGTCGCACTCCACGTCATTTACGTGCAGCGAATAATCAACGTCGTCGCCGTAATCAAGAGCCAAAAATCGCCAATGCCATTATTTGCTGCAGTGGCTTCACCTGAATTGGCAAGTGGGAAAAGCTTGGGTTGACTATTCAACAGTGAACGCTCAGAAAGAAAAATAATTTCTTATCTGTGGATGAATTGCTTGAGCAAGAAAAAAACTAAAAAGGTTTTATCACGCCAGCAATGGGGATTGTAGTTGAAGAAAAATCTCTTGAAGTAAAACCAGCATTAGATTTTTATTACTCAGCCAGCTAATGAATCTGTACAGAAAAAAGTACAAGAATCTTTAGAGCGTTTAAATTCTCATAAACCTCAAGAAACTGTTGAGTCTATTGAGTTAACGATTACCGTAAATGAGCCTGAAATTGTAAATGAATCAGCCTTTGTTCGTACTTATGAGTTTAATGGGCGTTTAGGTACCATTTCTTCAGTTACGCATACAAAAGCGGAGATGACTTTGGCGAAAGCGAGCGATGAAATGCCTCAGCCATTCCCAATTATTGAATAGCAAGATTCTCGCTATTATTTTTATGGTAAAGGGGCGGCAGGACATCATAGTGCTATTAGCCATGTATATTCTGAACCTACCCGAGCAAAAATCAGAGTAACCTAAAATAAAAATTAGAATTGGCGTGCTTTTTATTACGTCAATTCTTTTTATTTTTGGGTTGCAGTAAAAATAATCACTTGGTAAAAAAATGAGATGATTTCTGCTTGACGATCTTTCTCAAAAACGTATTATGCGTGCGCATTAAATCACGGAGGAATGGTCGAGTGGTTGAAGGCACCGGTCTTGAAAACCGGCGAGGGTTTACGCCCTCCTAGGGTTCGAATCCCTATTCCTCCGCCATCAACTTTTTCAAAGTTAACTAATTCGAGAGAATTAGTTTTTATTCTCATCATCTATTTTTCCGTATTTTTCACGGTTTTCTAATTCTTCTTTAAACACCAAATATTCTTCTAAAAGATCGATTGCATCTTGGCATTTCTGTTGACGTTTTTTTATAACCTTCTGCAAGTTGAGCATAACGTATTTTTCATCATTATTTTTCTGCCTGCGCCAAATCTTTATGTTGTTGATAAAGCTTATTCAAGCGTTCTAATGCTTCATAGTATTTTTCTAACCGTTCTCTTGGCGGTAATTTATGAATGTTATGTTGAGATTTTTAATGGTTTGTTTTGTTGTTTGGGGGCTATTAGGTGAGTATTCTTGCGAGTTAAGGCTTCTGAAAGTACGGAACATTGGGCGAGTAAACGCTCTGCTAGAAAAATTATAGTGATTAAGATCGTTAGATTCTAATGCCTTTATTCTATCTAGCGTTTGATTGATTTCCTTTAGATAAAAAGGAAACATTCTGTCCATTTTCACTGAACAAAGTGCGGTCAAATTTAGCGAAGATTTTTCTTCTCGTTTGGATAAATGAGCTTGATAAAGTTGTTGAACTTTTTGATCTAAAATCTGGATAAGTTGTTGAACTGTCATAAAAAAATCCCCCAAGTTGGGGGATTATAATCGTTAAAGGTACATTGCTGCAATCCAGCCAAACGCTAATAATGGAATATTGTAGTGTAGGAAGGTGGGTACAACAGAGTCCCAAATGTGATCGTGTTTGCCATCCATATTTAAACCTGATGTTGGACCCTAAGGTGGAATCAGATGCAGGGGAACCAGCGTCTCCTAAGGCAGCCGCAACACCAACGATTGAAACGGTGGCTAATGGTGAAAAACCAAAAAGATAAACAAAGTGGCACGTAGATAGAGGCAATGATTGGCACAGTTGAGAATGACGACCCAATTCCCATTGTAATCAACAATCCGACCAGTAACATTAAGAATGCGGCAAAAACCTTTACTTTGAATCGCACCATTACTTAAGCTTTGAACTAAATCTGTTACACCCGTTGTGGCATTAATAACATTAGCAAAAACCGGATGCCACAATCATAACAAATCCAATCATTGCCATTAAACGTAAACCTTGTTGGAAAAATATCGTTACTTTCTTTCAATTTGAAAAATGCCAAATATTGCGAAAATGACTATCCCAACTAAACCACCAATAATGGTTGAACTTGTCACTAATTGTGTTGCAAAGGTCGCTACAATGGCGATTAAACTTGCAGTGATTTGTTTTTGGTTTTATGTTTGCGATGTGCGCTTCAATTTCTTTTGTGGTTGGCTCTTGAATAGTTACATCATATTCTCTTGGTTTGCGATAAGTGATAAATATTGCGGTGAGTAACCTAAAAATCATACCAATTACGGGCAATAACATCGCGAGGGATACTTGAGCTACATTTGTTTGTAAACCAAGAGCAGCACCTGCTTGATTGATATTTTTTTACTAAAAATACTTTCGATAAAGATTTTTACCAAAGCCTACAGGAAGTAACATATAAGTTGCCGTTAAGCCGAATGTGAGGACACAGGTTACAGCTCGACGGTCTATTTTTAGACGATTAAAAATAGAAAGCAACGGCGGCACGACAATCGGAATAAAAAGCAATGTGTACAGGAAGTAGGTTCTGTGAAGAAATGGCGAATAATACCAATACACCAAAAATTAAATATTTAAACCAAGTTAAAATTGCTGGAGCTTGGTGTTTTATTCATTTTAGTGATGATCTTATAGGCAATTAAATCGGTAATACCTGATTTAGAAATCGCAATCGCGAATGCTCCAAGCATCGCATAGTTCATTGCGACTTCTGCGCCACCACCTAAACCTCCGGTGAAGGTTTCAATTGTTTTGCTTAAACCTAGACCGCCGCAGAGTCCAGCAGTGAGTGCGGCAATAACTAATGCAATAATTACGTTAATACGTAGCAAACTTAGTGCTAGTAAAACGATAATCGAAATAACAACTGGATTTGTTAACATTGTATTGTTCCTTGTGAATTATTAAATGGTGAATACTTTACTTTAAAAATTTTTGATTGTCGAATAAATAATGATGATGTCGTTGCATTGATGACTCCTGTGTTGTAATAAAACAAAACCCCTCGAAAGTTGCCTTCGAGGGGTAAGATTTTATTATCCTGTCAGCTCGGAAGAAATCTTTCCAAAGCACACCAAAAACCTGAAAGATTATTCAGTTGAATGGTGATGATGGTGACGACGGATAATGTTCATTTTTATCTCCAAATAAGAATTGCTTTTTAAAACTACTGGAAAAAAATAAAAACGATTGCAACCACTTTTTTTATTTTTCTTAAAAGTGCGAGTCTCTTTTTCAGTTGTTTTTTTCCTGTTCTAGTTCAGAAGCAATGTGTGGGAAGCCACCTAAATCTTTTTAAATGATTGACCATATAACAGAATAATTCCGCTGTACGTTCGGTGTCGTATAGTGCTGAATGGGCTTGTTTACCATCAAAAGGAATTTTAGCGGCAAGACAGGCCTTAACGAGAACAGTCTGACCAAACATTAAGCCTGCTAAACTTGCGGTATCAAACATTCCAAAAAGGGTGGAAGGGATTACGTTTTACGCCGGTACGTTCAGCGGCAGCCATTACAAAACTTTGGTCAAAAAGCAGCATTGTGCGCCACAATGATAGAACGTTGGCAATCCGCATCTTTTTGTCCTCTACGCACCATTTGAAAATAGTCCCGTGATTGCATCGAGTTCAGACACTGCGCCACGTAATGGATTGTGAATATCAATGCCATTAAATTTCAAGGACTCTGGATTAATATTTGCTCCTTCAAAAGGCTCGATATGAAAATGGCATTTCTGATCAGGATGCAAATAACCGTTTTCATCCATTTTTAATGTGATGGCGGCTAGTTCGAGTAACGCATCTTTTTTTGCATCAAAACCTGCAGTTTCAACATCAATAATAACGGGGAAATAGCCACGAAAGCGATTTTTTTAATTGGTTGTGATAAGGGATTTCTTGAGAATCGGACATAATCTATCTCTTAAAAATAAAATAACGTAGGAATCCCTACGTTATTAAAAATACAATAAAAATTGACCGCACTTTAGTTGCCTAAACCAGATTTAGTACTTTTGTTTTCGATAAATTCAATTTTATAACCATCTGGATCTTCAACAAAAGCAATGACGGTTGAGCCACCTTTAACTGGTCCTGCTTCGCGAGTAAGGTTACCACCGCTTGCACGAACGGCTTCACAAGTCGCATAAATATCATCTACACCGATAGCGATATGTCCATATGCTGTGCCGTGTTCATATTTATCTATGCCCCAGTTGTATGTTAATTCAATTTCTGCCGCGCTTTCGCCATCTTCGTAACCTAAAAAAAGCCAGCGTATATTTGTATTCAGGGTTTTCACTGGTGCGTAATAAGCGCATACCTAAAACATCTTGATAAAATTTGATTGAACGATCTAAATCGCCCACGCGTAGCATAGTGTGTAAAATTCGCATTGGTTTAATCCTTTTTATGATAAAAAGTGCGGGCATTATGCCACAAAAAGTTGAATTAAATAAATTTGTTATGAATTATTTAACTGCAATCATCGAGCCAAAATTAAAGCATTGGAACCAAAGTTCTACTTGTGAAAATCCTACGTTTTTTAACCGCACTTTGTGTGTCTCAATAGAATCTGTACGCATCACATTTTCAAGTGCGGTGCGTTTCTGACTCACTTCAAGTTCGCTATAACCATTAGCACGTTTGAATTGGTGGTGGAGATCAATCAGTAGGTCATTTACCTTTTTCATCTTCAAAACGGAATTTTTTTCTGATAACACGAGCACGCCGTTTGGATTTTAAGCCTTCATAGATTTTTGGTAAGCAATGCGATGCGATCTTCAGGTGGTAAAAATTGCAAGGTAAAGTTGAGAATGACCATTGAGGCATTTTTAATCTCAACGTGACGAATATCGTCACAGAGAATTTCCACAGGTACTTCACTATGATATGCCGCAATATGTTGGCGACAACGTTCAACCATAGGTTGAGAATTATCAATACCAATAATTTTTACGTTGGGTTGATGAATATTTCGACGTGCTGAAAGTGTGGCAGCCCCTCGTGAGCAACCAAGATCATAAACGGTACTATCAGCGGTGACGAAACGTTCTGCCAGCATACCGATTGCAGTGATAATGTTGGAATAGCCAGGTACGGAGCGTTGAATCATATCTGGAAAGACTTCAGCAACGTTTTCATCGAAGGTAAAATCGCCGAGTTTTTCAATAGGAGCGGAAAAAATAGTATCTTTCATGGTTTACATTGTGTCGGGTATGTGTTTTTTTCAACTTTTTCACACCCTACGGATTAGAAAATATTTAAAAAGTGCGGTCATTTTAAGGAAAGTTTTCAAGGGGTCAAATAAATTTCCGTTTAAGATTTAAAAGACGCGCCTTTTTCCGTATAATTCTGCAGTATTTTTCCATTTTTATAGAGAGTTAAGGAATTGAATATGATGCGTACACATTATTGCGGAGCATTAAACCGTAACAATATCGGACAAGACGTAACATTAAGCGGTTGGGTTCATCGCCGTCGTGATTTAGGTGGCTTGATTTTTATTGATATGCGCGATCGTGATGGCATTGTGCAAGTTTGTTTTGATCCGAAATATCAAGATGCATTGACAGCGGCTGCGGGTTTACGTAACGAATTCTGTATCCAAATTAAAGGTGAAGTGATTGCGCGTCCCGAAAACCAAATCAATAAAAAAACATGTCAACTGGCGAAGTGGAAGTGTTAGCGAAAGAATTGCGTGTTTACAATGCTTCTGACATTTTACCATTAGACTTCAACCAAAAATAACACCGAAGAACAACGTTTAAAAATACCGTTATTTAGATTTACGTCGCCCTGAAATGGCACAACGTTTGAAAAACCCGCGCGAAAAATTACCAGCTTTGTGCGTCGTTTTATGGATGACAATGGTTTCCCTTTGATATTGAAAACCCCAATGCTTACCAAAGCAACGCCAGAAGGTGCCCGTGACTATTTAGTGCCAAAGCCGTGTACATAAAGGCAAATTCTATGCATTGCCGCAATCACCACAGCTTTTTCAAACAACTTTTAATGATGTCTGGTTTTGATCGTTACTATCAAATTGTGAAATGTTTCCGTGATGAAGACTTACGTGCAGATCGTCAGCCTGAATTTACTCAAATCGATGTGGAAACTTCTTTCTTAACTGCGCCAGAAGTACGTGAGATCATGGAGCGCATGGTACACGGCTTTATGGCTTGATACCATTGGTGTAGATTTAGGTAAGTTCCCAGTGATGACTTGGCAAGAAGCAATGCGTCGTTTCGGTTCTGATAAGCCAGATTTGCGTAACCCATTAGAAATGGTTGATGTGGCAGATATCGTCAAAGACGTTGATTTTAAAGTATTTAATGAGCCAGCAAACAATCCAAATGGCCGTGTTGCAGTGATTCGTGTACCAAATGGTGCAGAAATTACTCGTAAACAAATTGATGAATATACACAATTTGTTGGTATTTATGGTGCGAAAGGTTTAGCTTGGGCGAAAGTAAATGACATTAATGCTGGCCTTGAAGGCGTACAAAGCCCGATTGCGAAATTCTTAAATGAAGAGGTATGGAAAGCGTTAGCTGAACGTGTGAATGCACAAACCGGCGATATCTTATTCTTCGGTGCAGATAAATGGCAAACTACTACGGATGCAATGGGCGCATTGCGTTTGAAATTAGGCCGCGATCTTGGCTTAACTCGTTTAGACGAATGGCAACCGCTTTGGGTGATTGATTTCCCAATGTTTGAACGTGATGACGAGGGTAATCTCGCAGCAATGCACCACCCATTCACTTCACCAAAAGATTTCAGCCCAGAGCAATTAGAAGCGAATCCAACCGATGCGGTAGCAAATGCTTACGATATGGTGATCAACGGCTATGAAGTAGGTGGTGGTTCTGTTCGTATTTTCGATCCTAAAATGCAACAAACGGTATTCCGCATTCTTGGTATCAATGAACAAGAACAACGCGAGAAATTCGGCTTCTTATTGGATGCATTAAAATTCGGTACACCGCCACATGCAGGTTTAGCATTTGGTTTAGACCGTTTAACCATGCTTTTAACTGGCACTGAAAATATCCGCGATGTCATCGCCTTCCCGAAAACGACGGCAGCGGCGTGCTTGATGACAGAAGCACCAAGTTTTGCGAATCCGCAGGCGTTAGGTGAGTTGAGTATTCAGGTTGTGAAAGCTGAATAAGTTTAAAATTTATAGTATAGAGTGCGGTCAAGTTTGACCGCACTTTCTTTTTGTTAAAAAAATTTATTCACTAAATACATCACTTTTTGGTATGAATATGATGTGGTTTTTGTTTGTTTTGAAGTTATATCCTGAAATTTCAAAATAATTAGATTTTTACTCTTTTATTCTTCTTTAAATGGAACTTTATTTACTTTTACTCAAGGATAAAAATTCTACTATAAATAAGGCCTTTTTCAGTTTATGGTCAATTTATAAGAGAACATTTTATGAGTGAAGTTTCAACTCCAGTAGAAAAAAATCCACATGGGCGAGTAAATTCTCTGCCTTAGGGTCCTGGAATCGTGATGGCATCAGCAGCTGTTGGCGGTTCACTATTATTGCATCCACCCAAGCGGGTGCGATCTATGGTTGGGAATTAGTGAGCATTGTTATTCTTGCTAACTTATTTAAATATCCTTTCTTCCGTTTCGGTGTTCAATATACCCTAGATACGGGTAATACGTTGTTAGAGGGTTACCGTCAAAAAGGAAAAATTCTATCTTTGGTTATTCCTTGCTTTAAACATTTTTGCGACAGTGATTAATACTGCTGCAGTAGGATTATTAACGGCAGCAATTTTAACCTTCATTACACCAATTCCACTCCCAATGCCCGTGTTAAGCTCATTAGTGATTCTTGTGACAACCGGCATTTTTGTTGTTAGGAAATACCGTCTATTAGATAGTTTATCGAAAATCATCATGATTGCTTTAACGGTGACAACCGTGAGCGCAGTGGTGATTGCCTTTATGCGTAATGGTATCAATGGCGTAGCCACACCTGATTTTGTAGCACCTTCTCCATGGGAATTAAGCAAATTAGCCTTTTTAGTGGCCTTAATGGGCTGGATGCCAGCGCCAATTGAAATTTCTGCTGTTAACTCTATGTGGGTGGTAGCAAAAACGTCGTTTAACGAAAGTATCTTATGAAGACGGTTTGTTTGACTTCAATGTGGGTTACATCGGTACAGCAATTTTAGCTGTCGTATTTTTTTAGCGCTTGGTGCATTGGTACAATATGGTTCTCCTGAAACCGTAGAGATGGTGGGCGGAAAAATACATCGCACAACTTATCAATATGTATGCAAGTACTATCGGTGAATGGTCTCGCTTATTAATTGCTGTGATTGCGTTCATGTGTATGTTTGGTACAACAATTACAGTAATTGATGGTTACTCTCGTACCAATGTTGAATCTTTGCGTATCTTATTCGGTAAACAAGAAAGCTCTGTAAGAATTCTTAATATCGGTATGATTTTTTTGCGGCGTTATCTGGTTTTAGCGATTATTTTTCTACTTTAATAATGCAGTAGGCCCAATGCTGAAATTCGCGATGATTGCTTCATTTGTTTCTGCACCAATTTTTTGCTTGGCTGAATTTATCTCTGACTAAGCACGCGAAACACAGTGTAAAAAGGTGGATTATTGTGGTTATCCCTTATCGGTTTATTCTACTTAACCGCTTTTGCAGGCTTATTTATCGCCCAACAAAGCTGGCTGGTTAAACTAAAATAATTGAGATAATTACTGCACTTTAGTTTTTAAAGTGCGGTAATTTTTGAAAGTTTTTAGTAGAAAAGGTATGATGCAGCCCATTCTCAATTATGCAGATGACGAGCTTGAAATATAAAAAAATAATCAATCGGTTCTCGTGGTAATTTATGCGGAAAGCACGCATCGTGTTCTTATGCTTCAGCGCCAAGATGATCCTGATTTTTGGCAGTCTGTTACTGGCACTATTGAAAGTGGTGAAACACCAAAAATACAGCAATTCGTGAGCTTTGGGAAGAAGTGCGGTTAGATATTTCGGAAAAATTCTACCGCACTTTTTTTGATTGCAAAGAGAGCATAGAATTTGAAATTTTTTTCCACATTTCCGATATAAATACGCACCGAATGTGACGCATTGCCGTGAACATTGGTTTTTATTGGCAATGGAGCAAGAATTCAAACCAATATTAAGTGAGCATTTGGCGTATCAATGGGTTTTCCCTGAACAAGCAATCCAAATGACAAAAATCTTCCAATAATGCGGAAGCAATTAGAAAATATATTCTTAAAGATAAATAGAAGGAAAACAACATGGCAGGCCATAGTAAGTGGGCTAATATTAAACACCGCAAAGCAGCACAAGATGCACAACGCGGTAAAATTTTTACTAAATTAATTCGTGAACTTGTTACCGCAGCTAAAATTGGTGGTGGCGATGTGAGTGCTAACCCGCGTTTACGTGCAGCAGTAGATAAAGCGCTTAGCAATAACATGACACGCGATACTATTAACCGCGCTATTGATCGTGGTGTAGGCGGTGGCGATGACACCAATATGGAAACCAAAATCTATGAAGGTTATGGCCCAGGCGGTACAGCGGTTATGGTGGAATGTTTGAGTGACAACGCAAACCGTACGATCTCACAAGTGCGCCCAAGTTTTACTAAATGTGGTGGTAACTTGGGAACAGAAGGTTCTGTTGGTTATTTATTTAGCAAAAAGGTTTAATTTTTAATTGAACAAGCAGATGAAGATGCATTAACTGAAGCGGCTATCGAAGCGGGTGCTGATGATATTCAACCACAAGATGATGGTTCATTTTGAAATCTATACTGCTTGGGAAGATTTAGGTTCAGTGCGTGATGGCATTGAAGCAGCGGGCTTTAAAGTACAAGAAGCTGAAGTAACGATGATTCCATCAACAACGGTTGATCTTGATATTGAAACTGCACCAAAATTACTTCGTTTAATTGATATGTTGGAAGATTGTGATGACGTACAAAAACGTATATCACAACGGTGAAATCAGTGACGAAGTGGCATCTCAACTTTAATAATGCAATAAATGGGTAATTTAATTACCCATTTTTTTATAGAAATTATGAGCATTATTTTGAGGGTATTGATCCAGGCTCTCGCGTAACTGGTTACGGTGTGATTCGTCAAACAGGAAGACATTTAGAATATCTTGGCAGTGGCGCAATTCGTACTCAAGTTGAAGATTTACCAACCCGTTTGAAACGCATTTATGCTGGAGTAACTGAAATTATCACGCAATTTCAACCGGATATGTTTGCAATTGAGCAAGTGTTTATGGCGAAGAATGCGGATTCTGCTTTGAAACTCGGGCAGGCTCGCGGAACGGCAATTGTTGCTGCGGTAAATCATGATTTACCTGTTTTTGAATATGCCGCACGTTTAGTAAAAACAAACAGTGGTGGGCATTGGTTCCGCAGATAAAGTTCAAGTACAAGAAATGGTGACTCGTATTTTGAAATTGTCAGATAAACCTCAAGCCGATGCCGCGGATGCCTTGGCTATCGCAATTACACATGCGCATTCTATTCAACATTCTTTACATATTGCCAATTCTGTGAAAATGACAGAAACGCAAGAAAAATGACCGCACTTTTAAAGACCAGATATAGCCGAGGACGCTTTTAGATTAAAAATTTAACTGGATGTTCGTCCAGTTTTATTTTATTCTATGTGTTAAGTTTTTTTATCATTCGGAAGAGTTATGATTGGTCGCTTACAAGGCATTCTTTTTAGAAAAACAACCTCCAGAAATTTTACTTAATGTGCAAGGCGTAGGCTATGAATTGCTTTTTGCCTATGACGAGTTTCTATGATTTACCAGAAATTGGACAAGAAACTACTTTATTCACCCATCTTGTTGTTCGTGAAGATGCTCACTTACTCTTTGGATTTGCCCAGAAAACAGACCGCACTTTATTTCGTGAATTAATTAAAAACAAATGGGAGTGGGACCCAAATTAGCCTTAGCGATTTTATCCGCCATGTCGGTCGAACAATTTGCTTATGCAATTGAGAGAGAAGAGCTTTCTAAACTCACCAAAATTCCTGGTGTGGGTAAAAAAACAGCTGAACGTTTATTAGTTGAACTCAAAGGTAAATTTAAAGGTATAAAACAAAGTGATTTCTTTGTCGAAAGTACTCATATTCCGTCAGTTCCATCTATTGAATCGCGTGTAGAAAAATTCATCTGATGAAGCTATTTCAGCCTTGATTGCTTTTAGGTTATAAACCTTCAGAAGCAGAAAAATGGTAAAAACGTGTTGCTAAAGCCAGAATTAACCAGTGAACAAGTTATTCGCGAAGCTCTAAAAAGCCGCACTGTAGGGTGAGATATGATTGAAGCAGATAGAATTATTAGCGGGCAAGCTAAGATTGATGAAGATGTTATCGACCGCGCTATTCGTCCTAAATTATTAGCGGATTATGTTGGGCAGCCGCAAGTGCGCGAGCAAATGGATATTTTTCATCAAGGCAGCCAAATTACGTCAGGATGCCTTGGACCATTTATTAATTTTTGGCCCTCCAGGTTTGGGAAAAACAACCCTTGCTAATATTGTGGCAAATGAAATGGGCGTGAATATTCGTACTACGTCAGGGGCCTGTATTAGAAAAAGGCGGGAGATTTAGCCGCAATGCTAACTAATCTTGAACCTCATGATGTGTTATTTATTGATGAAATTCATCGACTTTCCCCTGCAATTGAAGAGTCCTTTATCCAGCAATGGAAGATTATCAATTGGATATTATGATTGGTGAGGGGCCTGCTGCTCGTTCTATTAAATTAGATTTGCCACCTTTTACTTTGGTTGGCGCGACGACTAGAGCGGGTTCTTTGACTTCACCATTGCGTGATCGTTTTGGTATTGTGCAACGTTTGGAATTCTATTCTGTAGAAGATTTAACATATATCGTTGCAAGAAGTGCGGGGTGTTTGAATCTCGAATTAGAAAAGCAAGCCGCTTTCGAGGTGGCTCGTCGTTCACGAGGCACGCCTCGAATTGCAAACCGTTTATTACGACGCGTGCGTGATTATGCAGATGTGCGTAATGGTGGCATCATTTCTGTAGATGTGGCAAAAACAAGCTCTCTCAATGCTGGATGTAGATGATGCGGTTTGATTATTTAGATAGAAAATTATTGTCTGTAGTTATTGAACGTTTTGATGGCGGGACCAGTAGGGCTGGATAATCTTGCTGCTGCAATTGGTGAAGAACGCGATACCATTGAGGATGTTTTAGAGCCTTATTTGATTCAACAGGGGTTTCTACAAAAGAACGCCGCGTGGTCGTATTGCAACATCGCAAACTTATCGCCATTTCGGTCTGCAGAAATTATCAGACTAGATAAATTTAACCACTAAAAAAGCCTTATTGTACTCAATAAGGCTTTTTTTAATACTCACTATAACTTTTCAAATTACTTAATTTTGCTAAACCCACTTCACAACTTTTTTTAACTGAGTCGCTAATTCCATTTGAAGAATCTGTTGTTTGCTTTGGTTTAACTTATTTTTAATTTTTCCTACCTGTGTATGAGTGCCAGGTTGTTTTTCTGCTTGCGCGATCAAATTCTCTGTTTCTTTTAAATAGTTGTTCACATTGTTGTGGCAGAATATTTGATGCAAAAAGTAGAGGTTGATACTGCAGAGAAAAGTGTGGTTAAAAATAAGGAATGTCATTTTAAGTCCTTGTTTCTCTTTATTATGAAATCTAAAAAAATTAAACTAGGCGGGAAAATAGCAAAATATACTTGGTATGTCTAGTTTTTGAAGCTATTTATTGTTGTAAAATTGTGATAAGGATCACGTGAAATACATGTTTTTGTACAAAAATAGCAAAATTGATTTATATCAATTGAATTATTTTTAATAAATAATAGGTATTTTATGTCTTATGTCAAAAATGTGATCTAGATATCGTTTTTACTGTTTTTTTATACTTATGTTTAGTAGTAGAATACCCGCCAATTTGGCTTATCTCTATAATAATTGGTGTTTTTAACCATTTGAGAATGATTATGTAGATAAACCAATTTAAACTTAGCTAATTGGAGTTGAGTTATTAGGGGATTATTTAAGGCTTTGCCTTTTTAATCATTGTTGGAACTAATGTTGTTTTATACAGAGGAGTTGAGAATGTTGGACGTTGTTGACCTTTCTCGCTTGCAGTTTGCTTTAACTGCGTTGTATCACTTCATTTTCGTGCCGCTGACATTAGGTTTGTCATTTGTCCTTGTGATTATGGAAACCATTTATGTGGCGACAGGCAAAAGTTTATAAAGATATGACAAGATTCTGGGGTAAGTTATTTGGTATTAACTTCGCCCTTGGGGTGACTCACAGGTATCATTATGGAATTCCAATTCGGTACTAACTGGTCTTATTATTCTCATTATGTAGGTGATATTTTTGGTGCGCCATTAGCGATTGAAGCGTTACTAGCCTTTTTCTTAGAATCAACTTTTGTGGGGTTATTCTTCTTTGGCTGGGATCGTTTAACTAAAGGTAAACACTTACTTGCTACATATTGTGTAGCTTTCGGTTCGAACTTATCTGCAATGTGGATTTTAGTTGCTAATGGTTGGATGCAGTCTCCAGCTGGCTCAGAATTTAATTTTGAGACAGTACGTATGGAAATGACGAGCTTTTTAGATCTTTGGTTAAATCCTGTTGCTCAAAGTAAATTCTTGCACACGTTAACAGCAGGTTATTCGACTGGTGCAATGTTTGTATTAGGTATTAGTGCATTCTATTTATTAAAAGGTCGTGATATTGGTTTTGCCAAACGTTCATTCTCTGTTGCTGCAACCTTTGGTTTTATCGCGGCATCGGCTGTGTTAATTATGGGGGATGAATCAGGTTACGACATTGGTAAAGCACAACCTGTGAAATTGGCTGCAATGGAAGCTGAGTTTGAAACTCATCCTGCACCAGCTCCATTTCATCCAGTTGCAATTCCAAATACTGCAGAAATGAAAAAAATGATTTTGCGATTGAGATCCCATATTTGGGTGGTTTAATTGCAACGCGTTCTTTAGATACTGAAATTGTTGGTTTGAAAGATATTCAAGCGAAAAATGAAGGTCGTGTTCGTAACGGTATGGTAGCTTACGATTTATTCACGCAATTAAAAGCAGAGAAAAAATCAGCAGGCCACGTAAATCCAGAAACTAAAGCAAAATTTGATGAAGTAAAAGGTGATTTAGGTTTTGGTTTATTATTAAAACGTTACACAGATAAAGTTGTAGATGCAACAGATGAACAAATTAAACAAGCTGCTCGCGATACTATTCCAAACGTAGGTCCTAACTTGGGCATTCCGTGGGATGTTAGCAGCCGGTGGTTTAATTATTTTACTGACCTTCGGCGCATTTGTTCAAAATTTACGTAACAAAGTCACTTCTTCTCGCTTATTGCTTAAAGCATTGCTTTGGTGTATCCCATTGCCAATCTTAGCAATTGAATTTGGTTGGTTCTTAGCTGAGTCTGGTCGTCAACCTTGGGCAATCTATGAAGTTTTACCTGTTGGGGTATCAGCGTCTCAGTTAAGTACTGGCGATTTATGGTTCTCTATTGGTTTAATTTGTGCGCTTTATCTTGCGTTCATTATTGTTGAGATGTATTTGATGTTTTAAATATGCGCGTTTGGGTCCAAGTGCGTTAAAAACCGGCAAATACTACTTTGAACAATCATCTAAATAAGCAGGGAGATGAATTATGATTGATTATGAATTTCTACGTTTTTATTTGGTGGGTGTTAGTTATTGTATTGTTGATCGGTTTTTCTGTTACCGACGGATTCGATATGGGCGTGACCGCACTTTTTACCTGTAACAGGTAAAAAGAAGTCGAACGCCGTATTATGATCAACTCTATTGCCCCACATTGGGATGGTAACCAAGTTTGGTTGTTAACTGCGGGCGGCGCAGTATTTGCAGCATAATGATGTATATGCAGTTTCATTCTCAGGTTTCTACATCGCTTTAGTATTGGTTTTAGCAGCATTATTCTTACGTCCATTGGGTTTTGAATATCGTGCAAAAATTGATAACCCGACTTGGCGTTCAGTTTGGGATTGGGGACTATTCGCAGGGTGGTTTTGTACCATCATTAGTATTTGGGGTGGCTTTTTGGTAATTTATTACAAGGTGTTCCATTCCATTTCAACGAATTGACTCAAGTAACTTATACCGGTTCATTCTTCGAATTATTAAATCCATTTGCATTATTGTGTGGTGTTATTAGCTTATCAATGCTTGTAACTCACGGTGCGAACTGGTTACAAATGAAAACAACCGAAGAATTGCGTGATCGCGCTTGTTCAGTAAGCCAAATCGAGTGCTATTGTGACTTTAATTGCATTCGTATTAGCTGGAGCATGGTTATACTTTTAAAAGAGGGTTATGTAGTAACGAGTGTTGTGGATCACTACGCTCCATCTTCTCCAATGAATAAAGAAGTTGCTATTGAAACTGGGGCGTGGTTTAGAAATTTCAATGAAATGCCAATTCTTTGGATTTTCCCTGCATTAGCAGTCGTTGCTGCGCTATTAAATACGGCATTTTCTAAAGCTAATCGTTGTGGTTTTCGCATTCTTTTTCTCTGCATTAACAATGGCTGGTGTGATTATTACTGCTGCAGTATCTATGTTCCCATTTGTGATGCCTTCAAGCTCACACCCTGAACAGAGTTTGTTAATGTGGGATGCGACATCAAGTGAATTAACATTAACGTTAATGTTGATTTTTGCACTTATCTTTGTGGCTATTTCTTTGGTTTATACTATTTGGTCTTATTCGAAGATGTTTGGTCGCTTAGATGCGAATTTCATTGATGAAAATAAACACTCATTATACTAAGGAGATTAATATGTTATATGTAATTTGGGTAGTGGGTGTATTATTAGCTATATTTGCCAGTGCAAAATTAACCATTGGCAAAGAAAAAGCAGGAAAAATTTGACGAGTAATATGATTCATTCACTCTATCAATTAATTAATAAGGGGTTCGTTTCGAACCCTTTCATTTATTTTAGCGCTAGGACTAACAGCCGTATTTTTCTTTAATATTGATAATTTTTCAATATTGTTACGAAATGATTCTCCTTGGTGGATTTTGATGATCTTTTGGGGATTGATTACGGTTTGGATTCATGGAATAGGATTTGAAATTAAAAGCGTAATTTGGAAACTAATTTTCTTACCTTATATCGCTTATATCATTATATTGATTAGTGCTGTAGAGCATTTTTATTTACGAGGATGATTTTTTTCTTCGGCATATTGCTTATCTAAAAAACAGGTTCTAAAATATCCGACCTATTGCGGTGGGCAAAGCTTAATAATGTCAGAAAAAACCTTCTATCTTCCCGTTCGAGTATATTATGAAGATACTGATGCTGGTGGCGTTGTGTATTATGCTCGTTATTTGCATTTTTTTGAGCGGGCTAGAACAGAATATTTGCGAGCGTTAAATTTTACGCAGCAAACTTTATTACAAGAACAACAACTCGCGTTTGTTGTCAAATCGCTCGCTATTGATTATTGCGTTGCGGCAAAATTGGATGATTTACTCACGGTAGAAACAGATGTCATAGAGATAAAAGGCGCAACAATCCTTTTTGAGCAACGACTTATGCGTGATACGGTGATGTTATCAAAGGCTACAGTCAAGGTAGCCAGTGTTCATCTTGGCAATATGAAACCTGTGGCGCTTCCTAAAGAAGTAAAAGCTGCGTTTTACAACCTAAAATAAATTTTTCGGAGTATGCAATGACTGCAGAATTGAATTTTTTAGATCTTTTTCTAAAAAGCAAGTATTGTTGTTCAACTTGTAATTGTGATTTTGATTTCATTCTCAATTATTTCTTGGGCGATTATTATCCAACGTAGCCGAGTTTTAACGGCTGCTTTTAAAAAGAAGCCAATACTTTTGAAGACCGTTTCTGGTCTGGTGAAGATTTGAATAAGCTATATGAAGGATTATCAAATCGTCGTGATATTTTAACGGGTAGTGAGCAAATTTTCTTTTGTTGGTTTCAAAGAGTTTTCTCGCTTGAAACAAGTGAATCCTGATGCGCCTGAAGCTATTATTAAAGGAACTACGCGAGCAATGAATCTTACAATGAATCGTGAAGTTGAAAGCCTTGAAAGTCGCGTACCATTTTTGGCTACAGTAGCTTCTGTTAGCCCTTATATTGGTTTATTCGAACTGTTTGGGGTATCATGCACGCTTTTATGGCATTAAGTGGTGCTAAACAAGCAACTTTACAAATGGTTGCTCCTGGTATCGCTGAGGCTTTGATTGCTACTGCAATCGGTTTGTTTGCTGCTATTCCGGCTGTAATGGCTTATAACCGTTTAAGTTTACGCGTGAATGCTATCGAACAGAATTACGGTAACTTTATTGATGAATTTACGACGATTTTTACATCGCCAAGCTTTCGGCAAAGCACCACATTAAAAATATAGAAAAATATACCGCACTCTTTTAGTTAAGTGCGGTGAAAAATAAGAGATTTGAATTATGGCTCGTCGTCAGCGTAAAGATATTAAATCTGAAATTAATATTGTCCCGTTTTTGGATGTATTGTTAGTGCTTGTGTTGATCTTTATGGCAACAGCACCAATTATTAGCCAAAGCGTACAAGTGGAATTGCCGGATTCAGTGCAAAGTCAAAATGTATCTAATGAAGATAAAGTGCCGGTAATTCTTGAAGTTTCAGGGATTGGACAATATGCGATTTCTATTGGCGGAGAACGTCAAGAAGGGTTAACGGAAGAAATGGTGACACAGTTATCTCGACAAGAATTTGATAAAGATAATAACACACTATTTTTAGTGGGTGGAGCTAAGGAAGTTCCCTATGAAGAAGTGATTAAAGCACTTAATCTGCTCCACCTTGCTGGAATTAAATCTGTTGGTTTAATGACAAACCCAATTTAACTAAGTAGGTAACCGTGCAAAATAATCGACAAAAAAAAGGCGCAAATGCATTTGTTATTTCTATAGTGATGCACCTTGTTTTGTTTGGATTGTTGATTGTCAGCTCTTTCTACCATACAGTTGAAATTATGGGTGGTGGTGAAGGTGATGGTGATGCTATGGGGGGCAGTAATGGTCGATACTGGCTCTGCAGCGCAAGAATGGGGTAGAATTCAACAACAGAAAAAAGGGCAAGCGGATAAACAGAAACGTCCAGAACCCGTTGTTGAAGAAAAAAACCTCCACAACCTAATCAAGAAGAGATTAAGCGTCAACAGGAAGTTCAACGACAAGAAGAGTTAAAACGTCAGCAAGAACAGCAACGTCAGCAAGAAATAAAAACAACAAGAGCAAGCTCGTCAAGAAGCGTTGGAAAAACAGAAACAAGCTGAAGAGGCTAAAAGCTAAACAAGCTGCTGAAGCTGCAAAAATTAAAAGCAGATGCAGAGGCTAAACGTTTAGCTGCAGCAGCAAAAACAAGCTGAAGAAGAGGCGAAAGCTAAAGCGGCAGAACTTGCGGCACAAAAAGCAAAACAAGAAGCAGAAGCCAAAGCAAAAAGCTGAGGCTAAAGCGAAAGCAGAAGCTGATGCAAAAGCTAAAGCCGCTGCTGATGCTAAGGCAAAAGCTGATGCAGAAGCTAAAGCTGCTGCAGAGGCGAAAGCTAAGTCTGCTGCAGATGCTAAAGCTAAAAGCGGATGCAGCAAAACGAAAAGCGGATCAAGCCAGTTTAGATGATTTCTTAAATGGCGGAGATATTGGCGGCAGTAGTGCATCTAAAGGCGGAAATGCGAATAAAGGTGGAACTCAAGGTAGCGGTGCTGCGCTTGGTTCTGGCGATGGTGGTAAAGTGGAGATCAATACGCTGGAGTGATTAAGAAAGAGATTCAACGTCGTTTCTTAAAAAGATCCAAGTTTTGCAGGAAAAAAGTTTGTCGTATTAAAAATTCAATTGAATCGAGATGGAACAATCTTGGGATATCAAAAAAATTTCAGGTCCTGATGATATTTGTACAGCAGCATTAAGTGCAGTGGCTAGAACGAAAAAGTTCCAGCAGCTCCATCGGATGCTATCTATGAGAAATATAAATCGCCAATTATTGACTTTTGATATTCGATAATTCTTTATAAAAAATTTATTGTTAAATTTTAAAGGTAACAAAATGAAATTATTAAAACGTTTAGTGAGCGTATTAGCGATTGTACTTGCTGTTGCAAGCAATGCATTCGCAGATGATGAAGTTCGCATTGTAATTGATGAAGGGGTTGATGGTGCACGTCCTATAGCTGTTGTGCCGTTTGCCGGATCTGCTCCAGAAGATATTAGCAAAAATTGTTGCTGATGATTTGCGTAACAGCGGTAAAGTTTAATCCTATTGCAGTGTCTCAGATGCCTCAACGTCCAACTTCAGCAGCTGAAGTAAATCCTGAAGCTTGGTCTAATATTGGAATTGACGCAATTGTGGTCGGACAAGTTGTTCCATCTGGTAATGGTTATAGTATTACCTATCAATTAATTGATACCGTTGGTGCATCAGGTACGCCTGGAGCGGTATTAATGCAAAAATAGCTATACAGTGACAAATAAATGGTTACGCTATGGTGCTCATACTGTTAGTGATGAAGTTTTTTTGAAAAAAATTAACTGCGATCCGTGGTGCCTTTAGAACTCGTATCGCTTATGTTGTGCAAAAAAATGGTGGTTCACAACCCTATGAAGTTCGTGTTGCAGACTACGATGGCTATAATCAATTTATTGTAAATCGTAGCTCTCAACCAATTATGTCACCAGCTTGGTCTCCAGATGGTCAACGTTTAGCGTATGTGTCCTTTTGAAAATAAAAAATCACAACTTGTTGTACAAGATTTAAATTCTGGTGCTCGTAAAGTAGTGGCTTCTTTCCCTGGACATAATGGTGCTCCTGCATTCTCTCCGGATGGTTCACGTTTAGCCTTCGCCTCTTCACAGGATGGCTCATTAAATATTTATGTGATGAGTTCTCACGGCGGCGCTCCGACTCAATTAACTCGTGGTGCAGGTAATAATACAGAACCATCTTGGTCTCCAGACGGTAGCTCAATTTTATTTACATCCGATAGAAGTGGTTCACCACAAGTTTATCGTATGAGTGCAAACGGTGGTGGTGCAACACCGGTTGGTGGTCGCGGTAGTGCACAAATTAGCGCTGATGGCAAAACCCTTGTGATGATTAATGGAAACAATAATGTAGTTAAACAAGATCTCACATCTGGTGCATCAGAAGTACTTAGTACGTCTTTCTTAGGCGAAAGTCCAAGTCTTTCACCAAATGGAATTATGATTATTTATAGCTCTACACAAGGCTTAGGAAAGGTGCTACAATTAGTTTCTGCAGATGGTCGCTTCAAAGCGAGCCTTCCAGGAAGTAATGGCCAAGTGAAATTTCCTGCTTGGTCGCCATACTTAACTAAATAAAGAAAACTCATTGAGGAGAAATCTAATGAACAAATTTGTTAAATCATTATTAGTTGCAGGTTCTGTAGCTGCATTAGCTGTTTGTAGTTCATCTAACAACGATGCTGCAGGGCAATGGCGCTGGCCAAACTTTTTGGCGGTTACTCTGTTTCTGATCTTCAACAACGTTACAACACCGTATATTTTCGGTTTTGACAAATACAACATCGAAGGTGAATACGTTCAAATCTTAGATGCACACGCAGCATATTTAAATGCAACTCCAGCTGCTAAAGTATTAGTAGAAGGTAACACTGACGAACGTGGTACACCAGAATACAACATCGCGTTAGGTCAACGTCGTGCAGATGCAGTTAAAGGTTATTTAGCTGGTAAAGGTGTTGATGCTGGTAAATTAGGCACAGTATCTTACGGTGAAGAAAAACCTGCAGTATTAGGGTCACGATGAAGCTGCATATTCTAAAAAAACCGTCGTGCAGTGTTAGCGTACTAATTCTTAGTATTTCTAATACTTGAAAAAAACAGGATCCATTTTTATTGGATCCTGTTTTTGATTTTTCATCGTTTGTAATTTAACCAATTAGCTTGAAAGAATTAATTTATTCTTTTGATTCTAAAAAAATAAATGCGCTATCATTAGTTAATCAACACAGTGGGTCGTTAGCTCAGTCGGTAGAGCAGCGGACTTTTAATCCGTTGGTCGAAGGTTCGAATCCTTCACGACCCACCACTCTCTGATTTAGTTGTCCAGTTGGGTTGTTAGCTCAGTTGGTAGAGCAGCGGACTCTTAATCCGTCGGTCGAGAGTTCGAGCCTCTCACAACCCACCATTCTTATTTTTATTATTCATCTCTAATATTTTAAATTTCTTTAATTTGCTTAAATTCTTGACTATTTTTAGCGGTTATTGTGGTAGAATACCCTTAAATTTTTAGTCGGGCATCATTATGTTGGAAAAATATTCGTATTGTTTTTAATTGAAACTTCGCATAGCGGTAATATTGGTTCTGCTGCTAGAGCAATGAAAAACAATGGGATTGACCCAGCTTTGTCTTGTTTCACCAAAAATCCGTTGATGAACAATCTTATGCTCTTTCAGCTGGAGCAGAAGATATTGTAAAAAATGCTAGAGTTGTCGATAGTTTTGATGAAGCTCGTCTATGATTGCTCTTTGGTGATTGGAACAAGTGCTCGTTTACGTCATTTTACAAAAGTACATTGATCGAGCCTCGAGAATGCGCGGAGAAAGTTGTAGAGCATGAAGGCAAGATAGCTATTGTGTTTGGTCGTGAACGTATTGGATTAAAGAATGAAGAATTGTTGAAATGTCATTACCATTTGAATATTCCGGCTAATCCTGATTATTCTTCTTTAAATTTGGCAATGGCGGTACAGTTGGTAAGCTATGAATTGCGCATGGCATTTTTTTAGCTAAAGATAAGAAGGAAAAATTCACTTTCTTTAATAGAACAAAAACTATCCAACAGCAGAACAACTCGCTTATTTTTTTGAGCACACGGAACGTGTATATCAATCACTCGGATTCATTCAAAAATCAAGGTGTTATGCAAAAAAATTAAAAGCGTTTATATTATCGCGTCTCAACTTGAAAAATGAATTAAATATTTTAAATGGCATGCTAAGTGTGGTCGAAAAACGGATTGATCTTGATTTAGATTAATTGACTGATTTGGTAGGATATGTAAATATTGCAACATCACTTTTTGGGGAACACTTTTATGAAACTTACATCGAAAGGTCGTTATGCAGTCACTGCGGTTTTAGATATCGCTTTAAATGCAGAAAAAGGTCCTGTGAGCCTTGCAGATATTTCTGAACGTCAACATATTTCCTTATCTTATTTAGAACAACTTTTTGCTAAATTACGTCGTGATGGATTAGTAAAAAAAGTGTTCGTGGACCTGAGTGGTGGGTATCAGCTAGGTTTACCAAGTGATCAAATTTCAGTGGGAATGATTATTTCAGCGGTAAATGAAAAATATTCATGTGACAAAAATGTCTTGGTCGTGGAAAATTGTCAAAATGGCGTAGAATGTTTAACTCATACATTGTGGGAAGATCTGAGTAATCGCATTGAAAGTTTTCTCAATGAAATTACTTTGGCTGAATTGGTGAGTAAACGTGAGTCAAAACGCCAAACTCATAGCGATTTTGAGAATTTATTAATTGTTAATCAATAAAGGAAAGTAGTCCGTACAGTGCAAAATGCATTAAAAGTGCGGTCAAATTTAGAATGATTTAGGAGTGAAAAATGAAATTACCTATTTATTTAGACTATGCAGCAACTTGTCCTGTGGACGAGCGTGTTGCGAAGAAAATGATGGAATTTTTTTAACCATTGACGGTACATTTCGGTAACCCAGCTTCTCGCTCGCATAAATTTGGTTGGCAAGCAGAAGAAGCGGTTGACGTGGCTCGTAATCAAATTGCGGATCTTATTGGTGCAGATTCTCGTGAAATTGTGTTTACTTCTGGTGCGACAGAATCAGATAACCTTGCAATTAAAGGCGCTGCGCATTTTTACCAAACTAAAGGTAAACATATCATCACTTGCAAAACTGAGCATAAAGCCGTATTAGATACTTGTCGTCAATTAGAACGTGAAGGTTTTTGAAGTGACTTATTTATCACCCGAGTCTGATGGGTTTAATTGATTTAGAGAAATTTAAAGCCGCACTTCGTCCCAGATACTATTTTAGTTTCAATTATGCATGCCAATAATGAAATTGGTGTGTTGCAAGATATTAAAGCTATTGGTGAGCTTTGTCGTGCAAAATAAAAACGATTTTTCCACGTGGATGCAACTCAAAGTGTGGGCAAAGTTGCGATTAACTTGGAAGAGTTGCCAGTTGATTTATTATCTATGTCTAGCCATAAACTTTATGGGCCTAAAGGGTATTGGTGCGTTATACGTTCGTCGTAAACCACGTATTCGTTTAGAAGCGATTATTCATGGCGGTGGTCATGAGCGCGGAATGCGTTCAGGTACATTACCTGTTCACCAAATCGTGGGAATGGGTGAAGCTTATCGAATTGCAAAAGAAGAAATGGCATCAGAAATGCCACGTTTAAAAAGCTCTTCGTGATCGTTTATATAATGGCTTAAAAGATATTGAAGAAACCTACGTAAATGGCTCAATGGAGCACCGTTTAGATAGTAATTTAAATATTAGCTTTTAACTATGTTGAAGGTGAATCTTTAATGATGGCGTTGCGTGATATCGCTGTATCTTCTGGTTCTGCTTGTACATCAGCTAGCTTAGAGCCGTCTTATGTGTTACGCGCACTTGGTTTAAATGATGAATTGGCACATAGCTCAATTCGTTTTCACACTTGGTCGTTACACCACTGAAGAAGAAATTGATTACACCATTAATTTAGTGAAAAGTGCGGTAGAAAAACTTCGTGCATTATCGCCATTATGGGATATGTTTAAAGAAGGCATCGACCTTAGTACAATTGAGTGGTCAGCTCACTAGGATTTAACTGCTATTATTAAATGGCGTTTCTCAAGGATTTAAAAAAAGGAAAGTTAAAATGGCTTATAGCGAAAAAGTAATCGATCATTATGAAAAATCCCGCGCAATGTGGGTTCTATGGATAAAAAGGATAGCAATGTTGGTACTGGCATGGTGGGGGCGCCAGCTTGTGGCGATGTAATGCAGCTACAAATTAAAGTAAATGATAACGGCATTATTGAAGATGCAAAATTTAAGACTTATGGTTGTGGTTCTGCTATTGCATCTAGCTCATTAATTACGGAATGGGTGAAAAGGTAAATCTTTAGAAGAAGCAGGCGCTATCAAAAAAATAGCCAAATTGCAGAAGAGTTAGAATTGCCACCAGTGAAAGTACACTGTTCCATTTTAGCGGAAGATGCAATTAAAGCGGCAATTGCTGATTACAAATCCAAAAAAAGGCGAATAATATGAAAAAGTGCGGTCGGTTTTGACCGCACTTTTTAGTGGTTTTGGGGGATATATGAGTATTACATTAACAGAAAAAGCCGCTCAACGAGTGAAAGCTTTTTGGATAATCGTGGCAAAGGTATTGGCTTGCGTTTAGGGCGTGAAAAACATCAGGCTGTTCTGGCTTAGCTTATGTGCTTGAATTTGTTGATGTCTTAAATGAAGAAGATCAAGTTTTTTTGAACAACACGGTGTGAATATTATTGTTGATCCAAAAAGCTTAGTTTATCTCAATGGTATTGAGTTGGATTATGTGAAAGAAGGCTTGAATGAAGGCTTTAAATACAATAATCCAAATGTAAAAAGAATCTTGTGGCTGTGGTGAAAGTTTTCCATGTTTAAGGTAATAATCTGATGTTAAATCCTTTTTCAAATTTTTGATTTACCCGTTGATTTTCAGTTAGATGAGAAGGCGCTAAATACACGTTATTTAGAATTACAAAAAGGCGCTACATCCAGATAATTTTGTATCAAGTAGTGCGTTAGAACAACGCGTTGCGATGCAAAAAATCCACCGAAGTGAATGATGCCTTAAAAAAACGTTAAAAGACCCAATTTTTCGAGCGGAAGCTATTATTGCGCTTAATACTGGGTGAACAGATAGATCTTGAACAAAAAAGTACGCAAGATGTGGCGTTTTTAATGCAACAGTTACAGTGGCGAGAACAATTAGAAGAACTTGAACATCAGAAAGATGAAGAAGCATTAAACGCTTTTTGCAAAAGAAATTAAACAAGAAACTCAGTCATTATTGACCGCACTTTCGAGAGTCTGAAATCCCAACAATGGACGAAAGCATCTCAACAGTGTGATAAATTACGTTTTACTCGTAAAGCTTTCTGAAGAAATTGAACGTGTAGAAGAACGCCTTTTTGAACTGTGATAGAATCTATATCTCAATATCTCTTGATATTATGCAAAATCTTGAACAACTAATATCTCCAGAAAATTCTGCTTGGCCTATACTTTCCCAATGGATTGAAAGTGCACGTAATCATTGTTATGTCATTAAAAAGATCAATCAAGTGCAGAACGTGAACTTTTTACCATGCAAATGCCAACATCATCACCAATGGGGGCTGTGATTTATGAAACAGGTGGAATTTTAATTCATCATGGTTGGTTGCGTATTTTAGGTTCAGGAAGTTTTAAATTACCGCGTGGATTGATGGATTGGAATTTTTAGTAAGTCTTTTAGTGAGTCTGGTGAAAAAAACCAAAAGTATTTATTGGTTGCAGATGATGTGATAGGCGGTTACTTTGCATTAAATGGTGGTTCGTTAGGGCGATAACCTTGGCAAAATTTATTACTTTTTCACCAAAAAGATCTCACTTGGCATAATTTAAATTTTACTTATACAGAATTTTTAGCTTGGGCATTGAATGGTGATTTAGAGGCTTTTTATCAAGGTCTATTTTGGCAAAAATTGGCAAGATGATGTGAAACAATTGGATGGTAATCAAATTTTTGTATTCTCGCCTGACTTAAGCGAAGAGAAAAAAAGAGCGATTGATGAACGTCAAAAAAACACGAAGTCAATATTGAAACACATTACCAAGCAAGCTTTGCAGAAAAATAAATTTGATTTGGCGTATTCCGTCGCATAACCAGTAGAAAAAAATAGCATATGGCATTATTACAAATTGCAGAACCAGGACAAGCTGCTGCACCGCATCAACATCGTTTAGCCGTTGGGATTGATTTGGGAACAACCAATTCTTTGGTTGCATCCGTGCGTAGTGGGCAATCCGTGATTCTTAATGATGAACAAGAACGCAGTCTTGTGCCGTCAGTTGTTCATTATGGCGTTGAAGAGAAGAAAGTTGGTTTAGAAGCCTTTGAACAAGCCTCACTTGATCCAAAAAATACGGTGATTTCAGTAAAACGCTTAATTGGTCGCAGCCTTGCTGATGTTCAGTCTCGTTATCCTAGTTTGCCTTATGAATTTGTGGCGAGTGAAAATGGATTACCTTTAATTATTACGGCACAGGGGCCTAAAAGTCCAATTGAAGTGTCTTCAGATATTTTATCGCACTTAAATCACATTGCAGAACAACGCCTTGGAGGTGAGCTTTCTGGGGTTGTGATTACGGTTCCTGCTTATTTCGATGATGCTCAACGTCAAAGCACTAAAGATGCTGCGCGTTTAGCTGGGCTAAATGTATTACGTTTATTGAATGAACCCACTGCAGCCGCAGTCGCTTATGGATTGGATAGTGGGCAGGAAGGGATTATTGCAGTTTATGATTTAGGTGGCGGTACATTTGATATTTCAATTTTACGTTTATCAAAAGGTGTCTTTTGAAGTTCTAGCCACGGGTGGCGATACTGCGCTAGGTGGTGATGATTTTGATCATTTAATTGCAGATTGGGTCGTTGAACAAACCCAAGTAAAACCACAAACCCCAAATCAACAGCGAGAACTGATAACCCTTGCTATCAAGCCAAAATTGCTTTAAGTACTGAGAAAAAGTGCGGTGATTTCTTGGCAGAAATTTTTCAGTAGAAATTTCACGAGAACAATTTAATGAGTTGATTCATTCACTGGTAAAACGTTCACTTTACTAACTTGTCGCCGAGCTTTGAAAGATGCCAAACGTTGAATCTGAAGAAGTGCAAGCGGTGGTAATGGTTGGTGGTTCAACTCGAGTGCCATATGTACGAGAGCAGGTTGGTGAGTTTTTTTGGTAAAACACCACTCACTTCCATTGATCCAGACAAAGTTGTGGCACTTGGTGCCGCAATTCAAGCGGATATTTTAGTCGGTAATAAAACTGATTCTGATATGTTGTTGCTCGATGTCGTGCCGCTTTCTTTAGGCATTGAGACGATGGGGGATTAGTGGAAAAATTATTCCACGTAACACAACAATTCCTGTGGCTCGTGCACAAGAGTTTACTACTTTCAAAGATGGCCAAACAGCAATGACTGTTCATGTTGTACAAGGTGAACGTGAGCTGGTAGATGATTGTCGTTCTTTAGGGCGTTTTACTCTACGAGGTATTCCGGCAATGGCTGCGGGGTGCCGCTCATATTCGAGTGACTTATCAAGTCGATGCAGATGGTTTATTAAAGTGTGACTGCAATGGAAAAAAATCGACGAAAGTGCAGGCATCAATTCAAATTAAACCTTCTTATGGTTTAACAGATGAAGAAGTGACAGCAATGATTAAAATCTTCTTTTGATAATGCGCAAGAGGATTTACAAGCTCGCGAATTAGCTGAGCAACGAGTAGAAGCGGATCGTGTGATTGAAAGCGTGATTGTTGCGTTACAAGCAGATGGGGCTGAATTGCTGAGCACAGAAGAGTTTCATCATATTGAAAGTGTGTTAAAAACAATTAATGGATGTAAAAAAAGGTTCAGATCGTGATGCAATCGCGCAAGGAATTAAAAGCCTTGGATACTGCTACCCAAGAATTTGCAGCACGTCGCATGAATGCATCGATTAATAAAGCTTTGACAGGCAAAAAAATTTGTCAGATATTGAAAAACCGTAAAAAGCGCGGTCAGATTATTAAATAATTTTGAGGAAAGTGTTATGCCAAAAGTGATTTTTACCTAATGAAGAATTTTGTCCCGAAGGTATGGTCGTTGATGCCGCTGCAGGTGATAACTTATTAGAAGTTGCACACAATGCTGGAGTGGAAATCCATCATGCTTGTGATGGTTCTTGTGCTTGTACAACCTGCCATGTAATTATCCGTGAAGGGTTTTGACTCTCTAAATGAAACGAGTGATCAAGAAGAAGATATGCTAGATAAAGCTTGGGGATTAGAAATGGATAGTCGTTTATCTTGCCAATGTGTAGTGGGAGACGAAGATCTTGTGGTAGAAATTCCTAAATATAACATTAACCATGCCAATGAGGCTGCTCACTAATGAAATGGACTGATGCACAATTAATTGCAGAAGAACTTTACGATCGTAATCCAGATTTAGATCCAAAAACCGTTCGTTTTACTGATTTACATAAATGGATTTGTGAACTTGAAGGTTTTGATGACGATCCTAATAAGTCAAACGAAGCAATTCTTGAGGCTATTTTATTGAAATGGTTGGATGAATTTGAATAATCAGAAATTTGATTGAAAAATACCCGCACTTTGATGCGGGTATTATTTTTAAAGATTGTTTAATTTCATTTTTGCCATTTGTTGTTCTAATTGGCTACCACTTTGTTGTGCTTGGTCAAAGCTGTTTTTAGCCGCAACTTTATCTCCTTTTCGCGACTTGGATATCGCCAGTTAAGAGCGCTTTACGAGCATTAAAACTTTCACCCTTCACTTGATTTAAGGTGGTCAATGCATTATCTAATTGACCCAATTGGAATTGTACCGCACTTAGACGTAATGCAACAATAGATGTTAATACTTCATCTTGAGATTGCGTTAATGCTTGATTTAAGTTTGCTTCTGCTGCTGCAAAATCTTGTTTTTCAGTCGCTTTTTTCGCTTCATCTAACAAAGTAAAGACAGCGTATGCTGTTTTGCTGTTAGCTTGCACAAATTGTTCTATATTGGCTTTTTTAGCTTGTTCATCTTGTTCTGCAGAATAGATTAAAGCATCATACTGTGCAGAAGCTTGAGCGATTTTCTCTGCTTGGTGAGCTTGCCAATAACGCCATCCCAACATACCACCCCAACTCCTAAGATAAAAGCGACAATAATTGTTTTGCCATTTTCTTTCCACCAGTCTTTCAACTGGTTAATCTCTTGTTCTTCTTCAATGGAATAAGCCATGTTTTTCCCCTTTTAAATTAAAATTGAGTTTGAATATAGTCGATTACATTCACTAAATCTAAGGTTTGCTGATCTGCACCACCTTGTAAGTGTTTAACAACGACTTGTTTATTTTGTACTTCGCTTTCGCCGATAACTAATGCCAATGTTGCACCAGATTTATCTGCACGTTTAAATTGTTTTTTGAAATTACCGCCAGAGCAGTGCAGCATCGTATTTAAGTGCGGTAATTCTGAGCGTACTTTTTCCGCTAATTCAAAAAGCGGCTAATGTTGCGCCTTCACCTTGATAAACAACATAAATATCTACCGCACTTTTAACAGGAATATTTGGATTCACTTCTTGTACCAACAAGACTAAACGTTCTAATCCCATCGCAAATCCGATGCTTGGTGTTGCGTGTCCGCCAAGTTGTTCCACTAAACCGTCATAACGACCGCCGCCACACACTGTACCTTGTGCGCCAAGAGCAGAGGTTACCCATTCAAATACAGTTTTGTTGTAATAATCTAAAGCCACGAACGAGCTTTAGGGATTAATTTCATATTGAATACCCACTGCATCTAATAATGAACATAATTGTTCAAAAATGCTCACGGCTTTCATCATCTAAATAATCAAGTAATTTTGGTGCGTTATCTAATACTTTTTGTAATTCTGGATTTTTTTGGTGTCCAAAAATACGAAGCGGATTTTTACCAAAGCGATCTTTTTCTTCATCGCTCATTAAATCTTGATGGTTTTCTAAGAATCCAACCAAAAGCTGAACGATAATTTGCTCGAGCTTCTAAAGAACCAATTGAGTTAAGTTGAAGTGTAACATGTTGATCGATACCTAATGCTTTCCATAAACGGTAGGTAAGCATGATTAATTCTGCATCGATTTCTGGATTCGCAATACCGAATACCTCAACACCTGCTTGATGGAATTGACGATAACGACCTTTTTGTGGACGTTCATGACGGAACATTGGCCCCATATACCATAAGCGTTGTTCATTGTTATAGATCCAGCCGTGTTCAATGGCAGCACGCACGCAACCTGCAGTGCCTTCAGGGCGTAAGGTTAATTGTTCATCGTTATCCCAAAATGTGTACATTTCTTTTGAAACAACATCTGTTACTTCACCGATTGCACGAGCAAATAATGGCGTGCTTTCTACAACTGGCATACGCACTTCGGAATAACCGTAATTGTTTAATACCTGGCGTACTTGCGCTTCAATCCATTGCCATAATGGAGATTCAGTAGGGGAGCAATCGTTCATTCCGCGAATTGCTTGAATAGTTTTTAGCCACGAGCTTTCCTTAAATAATTCTGTTTTTTTGGATCTTGTTGTGCGACTTTTGCACGAATTTTTGCTTCTAATTGGTTAACAATATCTTCGTTATCGAAGCGTTCTTTTTGACGTTCGCCATTAAGATAATAACCGCTTTTTTTGTTACCACCGGTTACCCCGAGATCGGATACGAGCGCTTCACCTGGACCATTCACTACGCAACCGATAATTGATACATCCATTGGTGTAATAATATCTTCAAGGCGTTGTTCTAACGCATTTACTGTACCGATTACATCAAACTCTTGGCGAGAACAGGTTGGGCACGCAATAAAAATTAATGCCACGAGAGCGAATTCGTAAAGATTTCAAGAATATCAAAAACCTACTTTAATTTCCTCTACAGGGATCTGCTGCCAATGATACACGTAATGTGTCACCAATACCTTCGGCAAGTAACATTCCTAAACCCTATTGCAGATTTTAACCGCACCTGCTCGCGCGCCACCCAGCCTCTGTAATACCTAAATGCAATGGCTGTTTGATAGATTTAGCAAGTAAACGATAAGCTTCTACCGCTAAGAATACATCGGAGGCTTTTTACACTCACTTTAAATTGATCGAAATTAAGACGATCTAGAATTTCTACATGACGTAATGCTGATTCTAATAATGCTTCTGGTGTTGGCTCGCCGTATTTTTTTCTTGCAGATCTTTTTCTAAAGAGCCTGCGTTTACGCCGATACGAATCGGAATATTTTTGTCACGAGCACAATCAACAACGGCACGGATGCGATCTTCACGACCAATATTGCCTGGATTGATACGTAAACAATCTACTCCATATTCTGCGACTTTTAGCGCAATACGATAGTCGAAATGAATATCTGCTACGAGGGGACATTCACTTGCTGTTTAATTTGTTTAAATGCTTCTGCAGCATCCATTGTTGGAACAGATACACGAACGATATCTGCACCAACACGTTCTAATGATTTAATTTGAGCAACTGTCGCCTCCACATCAGTGGTGCGAGTATTTGTCATTGATTGCACGGCAATTGGCGCATCACCACCAACTGGTACATTTCCTACATAAATTTTTGTCGATTCACGACGCTTAATGCTTGGTTGAAAAAGCTGACATCTTTTTCCCTTATTAAGGTTGTGAAAGTTTGAATTTTGCAATGCGACCATCCACTTTTAATGGATAATTTTTCGCCTTTATAGGTGATACGCACATTACTTGGTGCGCCAACAATTAATGAAAACTCATCTCCATTAAAAGTTAATATTTCACCTTTTTTTTATACTCTTTTGTGCTAATACTCGGCGATTTTTATCTTTTACACTGAGCCAGCTCGTATTATTTAAGATTTCTACAATCAAGTCTCCTTTTCACAGTAGGGACTGCTGGAGAAATTGATGGATTTTTCTACCGCACTTTGAGTGTCTGAAACTGATTTTTCATCGTTTTTTTGTTTGTGGAACGGCATTTTCTTGTGCTATTTCTGGTAACACATTATTTGTCATTTCTACTGGTTGTGAGACAGCTGCTGTTGTTTCTGGTGCAGTTTTATTACTTTCTTCTGTCGTCACAGGAACTGTGGCTGGCTGATTGTTTTCGGTAGAAGCAACATAGCTTTGTACTAAGTCATCACGTTCTTGGTTATTTTGTTGGTAACTTTGCCACCACCAAAGTCCAGTCATGCCAAGGACTAAAAGAAGTACAATGATAGATAAACGCCCGACCCAACGAGAGTGCGATGAATATTGATTTACTTCACGAGTTGAACGAGCATTTTTACTCAGATCGTTTTTATCATTTTCTGCAAATGTAATACTTTCCCATACAGAATCGGGTAAGCGTAAGAACTTGGCATAGCTACGCACATAACCTTTTACAAAGATTGCAGGGGGTAGATTTTTGAATAAATTCGTTGTTTTCAAGTTGTTGTAATATGGAAGGACGCAGCGCAATTTCTTTGGCGACGTCTTCGAGAGAAAGATTCAAGTTTTCACGTGCTTGGCGAAAAATCTCACCTGGTGAAAGTTCTTGCTCAGTTGTTAGATTCATAAATTCAATCAAATAATATGCGATAAATAAAGGCTAAATTTTAAAGTCCAACGCTTGATTTGGCAATGCTTTATTTGAAGGTATTAAATTTTTCCGCTCGTTTACTATCAGTCTGTCGCAATTTTTGTAATGCTTGTTGATAAATATCCATTTTTGAGCGGAATAAGCACAAAGAGCCATATTTTCAAATGTATCTGCTTGATGATAATAATTAGGGGAATTCAGTGCGAGTTGAAATTGCTGCTGAGCTTGTTCAAATTGCTTTTTGACGACATAAAAATGTACCAAAATTATTATGTAAAGTCTCCCTGTTGATTATTGAGTTTTAAAGCTATTTCATATTCACGATGTGCGTTCTCTATTTCCCTTGTTGTTGATAATAATGCGCAAGCGCTGAATGCACGAGATAGTAATTTTTATCGTGTTGAAGTGCTTTATCTAAGTTGATTTTAGCGAGTTGAGGATTACCTTGTTGAAGGTAACCGAGTGCAAGTTCTACGCGAGCTTTCGCTGCTGATTGTTGATTGAAATCTTGAATGGTTGATTGGGAAACGCAAGCAGAAAAATGAAAGGGAAAAATAACCGCACTTAGTTGTTTACTTATTGTTTGCATTTTTTTCTCCTTTTAACAGGGGAGGAAGAAATATTTAATATGCTTTAATTTGTATGAAAACATAGGGCATGTAAACTTGATTAATTCACATGCCTAGAATATTAATTAACTTCTGTCACCCCAATATTTTGTCCAAATTGGCGTTTCATAGCCGTACGTTTAGTACGATCGATAACATCTCCGGCTAGCTGTCCGCAAGCTGCATCAATGTCATCTCCTCGAGTTTTACGAATAATCACGGTAAAAGCCATATTCCATCAAGGTTTTTTTGGAAGCGGTCAATACGCGTATTCGAGCTTTTTGCATAAGGTGCTTCTGGGAACGGATTCCACGGAATTAAATTAATTTTACAAGGTGTATTTTTAATACTTCTGCAAGTTGATGAGCATGTTCAACGCCATCATTTACATGATCGAGCATGACATATTCAATCGTCACTTTGCCGTGGTTTGCATTTGATACACTCAAATAACGATTTACCGAGTCAATCAACATTTTTGATATTATATTTTTTTGTTGATTGGCACAATTTCATCACGTAATTCATCGTTTGGGAGCATGTAATGAAATAGCTAAAAGCCACATCGATCATTTTGCTCAAATTATCTAGTGCTGGCACAACGCCAGAAGTTGATAAAGTGACACGACGTTTTGATAAACCGTAGGCAAAAATCATCTAACATAATTTCCATTGCGGGAACAACGTTAGCGACATTTAACAAAGGGTTCACCCATTCCCATCATTACCACATTTGTAATTGGTCTAATGCCAGTCACTCCAAAAGTTGCCAATAATTTTAGATGCTCTCCAAACTTGGCCGATAATTTCTGAAACCGTTAAATTGCGATTAAATCCTTGTTGTGCTGTTGAACAGAATGTACAAGCTAAGGCACAGCCAACTTGGGAAGATACACAAAGCGTAGCGCGATCTGCTTCGGGAATATACACGGTTTCAACTTGCTGTTCGCCCACTTGCATTGCCCATTTTATCGTGCCATCGGCTGAACGCTGTTCAACGGCAACTTCTGGGGCTTTGATTTCTGCAACCGCCTTGAGTTTTTCACGTAATTTTTTTATTAATGTTTGTCATATTGTCGAAGTTATCTTCGCCAAAAATGATAAATCCATTTTACTAACTGATCTGCTCGGAATGGTTTTTCGCCGAGTTCTTTAAAAAATTCGCGCATTTGTTGGCGCGTTAAATCCATTAGATTAATTTTTAGCTAGTGCATCTGATTGCACTGACAATAATTCTGACATTTTAGCCTCGTTATTACACATTGTGGCGATAGCGTTGTGCTTGTGTTTTTATTAAAAACTCACAACGAAAAATTCGCAATTAAAAATGAACGGCGATTGTACAGATTTGTCACCGCATAATCTAGCGGAATTGAAAAAATGATGGAAAAATATCACCGCACTTTTTGCGATCTCAGATCGCAAATATTTCCAATTACAGCGTAAAAAGTGCGGTAAAAATGTAAGCCTATTTTCTAAGGTGACCAATAATGTTTAAAAAGCTTTATTTATTTTTTCTTTGTGTCCTTCTTTTGCGGTGGCACAGTCTTATGTTGTGTATGATTTTACGCATAATCGAGTGTTGGAAAGCCATGCGCCTGATAGCGTTCAGCCTGATTGCTTCTGTAACGAAATTAATGACGGCGAACGTGTTTCTAGAGAATAATACAAATCCTAATTGCACTATTGCGATAACCAGTGACGATCGTGATTACATTAAAGGTACAAGCACGAAAATTGCCGATGAAATGTTCCGATGGCTTGCAGAGAATTATTAAAGGCGATGCTTGTGCATTCTGATAACTATGCTGCTCATGCGCTTTCTCGTGCTGCAGGAATGAGCAGAATACAATTTATTAATAAAATGAATGAAAAAAGCTCGCCAATTAGGCATGTATTCTACTCGTTTTCATGATAGTTCTGGTTTATCGAGTAGCAATATCTCTAGTCCTATGGATTTAGTTAAACTTGCTAAACATTCTTTAAATAAAGCCTGAAATTCGACAATTATCGAATATCAGTGCTACGAATATTCAAGCTGGAAGACATAGCGTATTAATGAAAAATACAAATAAATTAGTGCGTGATGAAATTTTTGATGCGGTGGTAAATAAGACAGGATACATCCGAGAATCTGGTTATAACCTTGTTTTTCATCAATAAACACCCATGTAAAAAGTTCCACCATCGGTGTAATTAGTCTCAAATAATCTTCTTCTGCATATCGTTCTAGCTTTACTAAAAACAAATTAGAAAAATACGGTTGTACAGCATTGAATGGACGAACCATTCATGATGTTGAAGGCGAGGCACAATATGAAGATGGCTATGATGAAGAAGGCTTTAAATGACCTAATAAAGAAAGTATCAGGCTAATAGAATAACCGTTGAACACATAGGGAAAAATCTATCGCATTTTTGTTATTCTCTATGTAATTAAAAATAATCATATGATTTAATAATCATTTTTCATTTGAAATGCGTAATAAAAATAGTATTATTACCCATGATGAATAATTGTTGAGCAGTTGAGCGATTATTCAGGCATCCAACCTCTATTACTTTTTATAAGGACATATTATGCGAAATTCATTAAAAATTATGACCGCACTTGCACTTGGTTTATTTGCAATGCAGGCTAATGCAAAATTCAAAGTTGTCACCACCTTCACTGTGATTCAAGATATCGCACAAAAATGTGGCGGGTAATGCGGCTACAGTAGAATCTATCACCAAAACCAGGTGCTGAAATTCATGAATATGAACCTACTCCAAAAGACATTGTAAAAGCGCAATCTGCTGATTTAATTTTATGGAATGGTTTAAATTTGGAACGTTGGTTTGAACGTTTCTTCCAAAATATTAAAGACAAACCAGCAGTCGTGGTGACTGAAGGTATTCAACCATTGTCTATTTATGAAGGATCCGTATAAAGATGCGCCTAACCCACATGCGTGGATGTCGCCATCTAATGCATTAATTTATATTGAAAAATATTAAAAAATGCATTGGTGAACATACGATCCACAAAATGCAGCAGTGTACGAAAAAATGCCGCTGACTATGCTCAAAAAAATTAAACAACTTGATGAGCCACTTCGTGCAAAAATTAGCACAGATTCCAGAAGCTCAACGCTGGCTTGTGACAAGTGAAGGTGCTTTCAGTTATTTGGCGAAAGATTACAACTTAAAAAGAAGGTTATTTATGGCCAATTAATGCTGAACAACAAGGCACCCCACAACAAGTGCGTAAAGTGATTGATTTAGTTCGTAAAAACAATATTCCTGTTGTGTTTAGTGAAAGTACAATTTCACCAAAACCAGCACAACAAGTAGCGAAAAGAAAGTGGCGCAAAATACGGTGGCGTATTGTATGTTGACTCTCTTTCTGCGAAAAAAAGGCCCAGTGCCAACTTATATTGATTTGCTTAACGTAACTGTATCAACCATTGTTAAAGGATTCGGAAAATAATGGACTCTTTCTCGACATCAATTTGGGTTAATGATGTAACTGTTCGTTACAACAATGGCCACACAGCTATTCACAATATGACGTTCTCATTAAACAGTGGAACTATTTGTGCATTAGTGGGTGTGAATGGCAGTGGCAAGTCCACATTATTTAAAAAGCATAATGGGGCTTGTGAAGCCACAACAAGGCGAAATCAAACTTTGTGATTCTGCCAATTTCCCAAGCACTGAAACGTAATTTGGTTGCTTATGTTCCACAATCTGAAGAAGTGGACTGGCAATTTCCCTGTGTCAGTGTATGATGTCGTGATGATGGGGCGTTATGGGTATATGAATTTTCCTCCGTATCCCCAAAGCGATTGATAAACAAAAAGTTCAAGAGGCGATGCAGCGAGTAAACATTGAACATCTCGCGCATCGTCAAATTGGTGAGTTATCTGGCGGGCAGAAAAACGCGTGTTTTTTTGGCCCGCGCTTTAGCACAACAAAGTCCAATTATTTTATTGGATGAACCTTTCACTGGCGTTGATGTGAAAACTGAAAATGCCATTGTTGATCTTCTTCAACAGCTGCGAGAAGAAGGTCATCTGATTCTTGTCTCAACTCATAACTTAGGGTTCTGTTCCTGATTTCTGTGATCAAGTGGTGATGATTAATCGTACGGTGATTGCAGCAGGGAAAAACGGAAGATACCTTTTAACCAACATAATTTGGAAATTGTGTTTGGTGGGGTATTACGCCATATTAAATTATTGGGCGAAAGATTTACATAATGATGAAGATAAACGCGCTGTTACCGTCTTAACGGATGATGAAAAAGCCGTTGTATTCTATGGCGAAACTAAGCAAGATCCTCCTGCACCAACAACACAGGATTGTCATTTTGAAGACTGTCCTTGTAAAAGTGCGGTCAAAAAAAGAGAGAGGATTAAGGCATGTTAGCATTATTATTAGAACCTTTCTCCTATGATTATATGCTCAAGGCGATGATCTTGAGCACCGCAGTTGGTGGGATTTGTGCTTTTTTTGTCTTCATATTTAATGCTTAAAGGCTGGTCTTTGATTGGCGATGCGCTTTCTCATTCTGTTGTGCCAGGCGTCGCGATTGCTTATGCCTTTTTCTTTGCCTTTATGCCCTTGGTGCATTTTTGCGGAATTTTTAGCCGCACTTTCCATTCTTTGGATTAAATCCATTTCTAAAACTGAAAGAAGATGCCGTTATCGGCTTTTATTTTTCAGTACTTTTTTGCATTAGGACTATTGATCATTTCTTTTAAATCCAACCGCAGTAGATGTGCAAAAGTATCATTTTTAGGCAATATTTTAGGTATTGCTGATGAAGATATTTATCAAGTGGCAATTATCATCGGTGTTTGTTTAGTATTGCTTTTATTATTTTGGAAGGATTTACTGCTGATTTTTTTGATGAAACACAAGCGATTACAGTCGGTCTTTCTCCATTATTTTATAAAAATTTTATTTTTCACATTATTGAGTGCTTGTGTGGTTGCTGCCTTGCAAACTGTCGGCGCTGATTTTTAGTGATTGCGATGGTCGTTACCCCAGGTGCGACAGCATATTTACTCACGGATAAATTCAAAACCTTGTCAATCATCGCCATTATTTTAGGGGTGGTGACAAGTTTTTGTTGGTGTTTATATTAGCTATTATTTAGATGGTGCCACTGGCGGTGTTGATTGTGACATTGCAAAACATTATTATTCTTGGCTGCTTTCTTATTTTCACCAAAATATGGTTTGCCTCACTCGTAGTAAAAAGGCAGTAGAGAAATGTTTGATTGGCTTTTAGAACCGCTACAATTTGAGTTTATGCAAAATGCTTTGTTGACTCGCATTTATTGTTTCAATTATTTGTGCGTTGCTTTCTTGCTATTTAGTCTTGAAAGGTTGGTCATTAATGGGCGATGCGATTTCCATGCGGTGTTGCCTGGTATTGTACTTAGCTTATTTGGCTGGAATTCCTTTAGCGATTGGGGCATTTTTCTCAGGCATTTTTTTGCTCGCTTGGCGTGGGGTATTTAAAAGAAAATAGTCGTATAAAAGAAGATACAGCAATGGGCATTGTATTTTTCTGGTATGTTTGCCATTGGTCTTGTTATGTTCACCAAAATTCAAACGGAACAGCATTTAACGCATATTTTTGTTTGGTAATGTATTAGGGTGTTAGTCATCAAGAACTCATTCAAAGTGCGGTTATTTCTGCGATAATTTTTTGTATGATTGTCTTTAAACGTAAAGACTTTTTGCTTTATTGTTTTGACCCAAGTCATGCTCGTGTTGCAGGTCTTTCTCCTAAAATTTTACATTATGGTTTACTTTATACTGCTTTGCTTTAACTATTGTAAGCACGATGCAAGTGGTAGGCGTTATTTTTGGTGGTGGCAATGTTAATTGCGCCAGGAATTACCGCACTTACGCTCACAAAAATCTTTTGATAAAATGTTGTGGATTGCTATTGTCAGTTCCATTACATCAAGCCTAATTGGCGTAATATTGAGCTACCATTTTGATGCGTCAACTGGCGCTTGTATTATTCTGTTGCAAGCTGTCTTTTTTTGTTATTGCATTAGCTTATAGCAAAAATTAAAACAAGATAATTTCTCTTCTTTAAAAAACGGCACAAGCTTAAGTTTGTGCCGTTTTTGTCTCGATGAAATATTCTTTCAACTTCCACAAATTATTTATTTTATATAAAGTCATTCTTTATCTTATTTTCCTCATTATTTTTCAAAATCTTCTTTAGCTGAATTTTTGTGGTATCTCTTATTGAATAGATATATGTGAGGGATTTAACGTAGAGAAAAATCGAAATGAATAACTATAAAATAACGTCGCATACTTTGTAATATCTATTGGCCTTAAATGTTTTTAAAAAGACTCTAGATTTTTTTATTTTTAGATAACAAAAAGGCGAATCCTTCGGTTCGCCTTTTATAGTGTCTAATTGTTTAATTAGAAGAATACACGTAAACCTACGCCAATAGCTTTGTCTTTAACTTTACTATTTTGCTCTGTAATTACCTTGTGAATCATAACCTTTAGTAACTTGGTATTTACCTTCAACATAGGTTACAACTTGTTTTGATGAAGTTTATAGTCAACACCCTAACAAGAAACCGTGTTGTTTAGTTTTTGAACTATCTTCTTCTTTTTGTTGCTCATATTTGTAGTTACCGTATACGTTACTTAATTCAGTAATTTTGTATTGGAAACCAGGAGATACATAGAATCTCTTAGTGCTGTATCCCATTTCTTTTTCATTTGCGTAACCAGCATCAAGAGATACAATTGCATCACCGAAATCATAACCTAAAGGTAGTTAAGAAACCATCAACATGGTGTTTTTGAGATGTTGCTGATTTATAATTTGTACGACCGTAACCAAATTTTGCAATAATGCCATCTTCATAGGCAACGCCAGCTTGGAAACCATTTTCAAGTTTGCCGCTTAATACTTCGTTGTTTGCATCACGTTCATTTGCGAATAAATAGTCTGCACTGATTACTAATTTATCAATACCTTTGTAAGCATAGCGAATAACTGAATCACCTTCTGTTGGGATATATGCGTCTTTATCAATAATACCGTAGGTGTAATCGTTAGCTGTGCCTAAAGAGTCTGCTGTGGTTAATTGACGACCAAATGTAAGTTCACCACGTTCTTTGTGACCTAATCCAACGAACGCATCGTCTAGTACCTAAAGCTCCGAAACCGTCGGCTTTAGCGCCATTTCCTTGTTTTCCATCAAATCGAACTTGTAACTGACCTAATGCGTAGTAGCCGCCATCTAAATTATGTTTTACTTTAACTTCTAAACGAGAACCAGCATTTCTTAATCCAGAATGAGTACGTTTAGTATCTGTCTTTATTGCCGCTTTTGTTAGTTTTTTCTAACTGAACACGAATAGAACCACCAAGTTCAACTTTAGTTCCTTCGTTATCGTAACTACTGCTGCGTTCGCTGCTGAAGCTGCGAATGCACCGATGATTAATGCTGCAAAGTGTTTTTCATAATTTGTATTCCTTATGGTTGTTTACTATCTATGATTGAACTCTTTTCATATAAGATTGTCCAACCGCCTAAATAGACATGGCTGAATCATTGCAAATTCGCATTTTTGATGTCAACTCTCCAAAAATTTTAATTTTTCTTGAAATCTGATCGAGATCACACTTTTTGTATATTTTTGTCTGTTTTTTTGTTCTGTTTTTGAAGCTTTGAGTATCGTCTATAAATATTTTTTAGGTATTGGGGAATAGAATGATATGCCACTTTTCATATTATTCTTCTATGTAGCCAATATCTTCCTGTGTTGGGTTTTTCTGCCCCTTTTCTAGCTAATTCATCGCACATTTCATTTTTCTCTGTGTCCTGCATGACCTTTCACCCATTGCCAATTAATTTTATGACATTGATGGATTCATCTAAGGCTATCCATAAATCTTGGTTTTTTACAGGCTTTCCAGAACTTGCTTTCCAATTATTTTTTTTCCAGTTAAAGATCCATTTTGTTATGCCATTCTTCATATATTGGCTATCGCTATAAAGCGTGATCAGCAAGGTTCTTTTTAATGCTATTTAATGCCTCAATGACAGCGCGTAATTCCATCTCGATTATTGGTGGTTTTAAAATAGCCTTTGAGAGCATTTTTCATGCTGTTTATAACGTAATACAGCGCCAATTCCGCCCTGCACCTGGATTACCTAAGCAAGATCCATCAGTAAAAAAATTTCAATCTGTTTTTGCATAACAAAAAAAGGTTGTTGTGTAGAATGGCAAGTATTTTAATGGAAAGAGATAGGTTGAACAAATGATTAATCCCAATCGCCAAATTGTATTAGATACTGAAACTACAGGTATGAATCAGCTTGGCGCGCATTATGAAGGACACTGCATTATTGAAATTGGTGCAGTTGAATTAATAAATCGTCGTTACACAGGTAATAATTTCCATATTTACATTAAAACCAGATCGCCCCTGTTGATCCTGATGCGATTAAAGTTCATGGTATTACTGATGAAATGTTAGCGGATAAAACCAGAATTCAAAGAAGTTGCCCAAGATTTTTGGATTATATTAATGGTGCGGAATTGCTTATTCACAATGCACCCTTTGACGTTGGATTTATGGATTATGAATTTCGTAAACTTAACCTCAATATGAAAACTAACGATATTTGTTTGGTGACAGATACTTTGCAAATGGCGCGTCAGATGTATCCTGGAAAAACGTAATAATTTGGATGCACTTTGTGATCGTTTAGGTATTGATAATAGCAAAACGTACTTTGCACGGTGCGTTACTGGATGCCGAGATCTTGGCGGATGTTTATTTGATGATGACGGGGGACAAACAAATTTATTCGATGAAGAAGAATCTGTTGAGTCTGAGTTATCCATGTTGTGCAAGAAAAAAAGCGGCAGAAGAAATAAAAAGTGCGGTAGATTTTTGCGCACAATTTAAAATTACTTCAACCTACTGATGATGAGCTACAAGCGCATTTTAGAATTATTAAAATGATTAATAAAAAGTGGAAATAATTGTCTTTGGGATAAACGCTTTGGCAATGATAATGTGCATTAATCGTTTGGAATTTAAGCAGGTAAGTAAAATTTAATAAAAAAGATTGACGAGATTTATGTTCGTCATTATGATACGCACCACTTAGCGGGAGTGGTAGTTCAGCTGGTTAGAATACCTGCCTGTCACGCAGGGGGTCGCGGGTTCGAGTCCCGTCCATTCCGCCAATTTTAAAAATTAATATCTTACCTCGGAGTGGTAGTTCAGCTGGTTAGAATACCCTGCCTGTCACGCAGGGGGTCGCGGGTCTGAGTCCCGTCCATTCCGCCAATTAAGATAATAAAGATAGCACCTAGGCAGTGCTTTTTGTATGTGAAATTTGCTTCATCCTTGACAAAAATAAAGTAAACTTTTTAAGATTTGAAGAACTAGGGAGCTGCTACTCCCTAGTATGTCGTGTTATTAGTAAGTCGGTAAACTCACTAATAATAGTAGTACGACAAGGATAATGAGTTTAATCATTTTTCTTATCCTCTTCAAACGTTGCGAAAAAGCGAACACCTCGCTTTCAAGGTGATGACTTGAAAGCGACATTATTATAACGTTAGGTTATAGATAAATAAACAGTGTTTAGAAAGCCATAGGATTGTATCCTGTGGCTTTTTTTCTTTTCTTTATAGAAATCATTTTTTACCAACTTTAACTTCCGATATAATAGCCGCCATTTTTGACAAAATAAGAGATTTTTATGGCAACTCCAGTTGTGGCCCTTGTTGGTCGCTCGAATGTGGGAAAATCCACATTATTTAATCGCCTTACTCGTACACGAGATGCGTTAGTCGCGGATTTTCCGGGTTTAACTCGTGATAGAAAAATATGGTCACGCACATATTGCTGGCTATGATTTTATCGTTATTGATACTGGCGGTATTGATGGAACCGAAGAGGGCGTAGAAGAAAAATGGCAGAGCAATCTTTTGCTTGCTATTGATGAAGCCGATATTGTTCTTTTCCCTTGTGGATGCTAGAGCGGGTTTAACGGCAGCTGATATTGGTATTGCTAATTACTTACGTCAACGTCAAAACAAAACGACGATTGTGGTGGCAAATAAAACCGATGGTATCGATGCGGATTCTCATTGTGCTGAATTTTATCAGTTAGGTTTAGGGGAAATTGAGCAAATTGCAGCCTCACAAGGTCGTGGTGTCACTCAATTAATGGAACAAGTACTTGCGCCTTTTGCGGAACAAATGGAAAACGCCGATGAAAATAACCGCACTTCTGAGGAAGAACAAGACGAATGGGAACAAGAATTCGATTTTGATTCAGAAGAAGATACGGCATTGCTTGATGAGGCTTTAGAGGAATCGGAAGAAGAGCAAGATAAAAATATTAAGATTGCGATTGTTGGTCGCCCAAATGTCGGTAAATCCACTTTAACCAATCGTATTTTAGGTGAAGATCGTGTGGTGGTTTACGATATGCCAGGCACGACACGCGACAGTATTTATATTCCAATGGAGCGTGATGGACAGCAATATACGTTGATTGATACGGCTGGTGTGCGTAAGCGTGGTAAAGTGCATTTGGCTGTGGAAAAATTCTCCGTGATTAAAACCTTGCAAGCGATTCAAGATGCTAATGTTGTGTTGCTGACTATTGATGCAAGAGAGAACATTTCTGATCAGGATTTATCTTTGCTCGGCTTTTATTTTAAATGCAGGTCGTTCTTCAGTGATCGTCGTGAATAAATGGGATGGTTTAGATCAAGATGTGAAAGACCGGGTTAAATCTGAGCTTGATCGTCGTTTAGATTTTATTGATTTTTGCGCGAGTGCATTTTATTTCCGCATTGCACGGCAGCGGTGTGGGTAATCTTTTTGATTCGATTAAAGAAGCCTATGCTTGCGCGACTCAAAAAATGACGACTTCGCTTTTAACTCGTATTTTGCAAATGGCAACCGATGAGCATCAACCACCGATGATTGGCGGTCGTCGAATTAAATTAAAATATGCTCATCCAGGTGGTTATAACCCGCCGATTATAGTGGTTCATGGTAACCAAAATGGATAAATTACCGGATTCTTATAAACGTTATTTATCTAATTATTATCGTAAGAGTTTGAAAAATTATTGGTTCACCAATTCGTCTTCTTTTTCCAAGAAGGTTCGAACCCATTTGCGGGGCGTAAAAATAAACTTACCCCGAACCAATTACGTAAACGTAAACGTTTGATGAAGTTTATTAAGAAAGCGAAACGTTAAATTCGAGATAAATAAAACTTATAAAGATTTAACCGCACTTTTAAAACTCTTTTTGGAGAACTAAAAGTGCGGTTATTTTTTTATTTGTTTTGCAGAAGAAATGTATGGCGATATTTTAAGTGCGTTGTAATAAAAATAATAAAACCGATTAAACCTAATGTTGCCCCTGTATAACCAATTTCGTTTAATCCTAAATAGGTTGTCGCAAGATTTCCAAATAATGCGCCTGCGCCAATTCCTGCATTAAAAATTCCTGAGTAAATAGCAGTTGCAACATCTGTTGCATCTGGTGCAAGTTTTAGTACGCGCATTTGTAGAGATAGTCCGATACAAGAAATGCCAATCCCCCAAATAAAACACAAGGCTGAACATTGCTATCATTGTTTCGGTAGAGAAGAGTAGTAGCAATAGAGAGAACATCAATAAGCTCATCGAAACAACAATAAATTTTGTGGGAGCAAGTCGGTAGAATCTGTTAAATAATAGACTTGCGGCAATACCTGAGAAACCAAAAACTAATAATACAGCCGTGGCAAAATTTGGATCCAAATGCCCTACATCAATCATGAATGGTTCGATATAAGTATAAGCAGTAAAATGTGCTGAGATGATGATTGCTGTTGTTACATAAAGCCAAAGTAATAATGGACGTTTAGCAAGCAAGGGTAAATCTTGCAATAGAGCCAGCATTTTTACTTGGTAAATTTGGCAATAATCGAATAATTAAAAACATGATGGATAATGCCAGTACCGCAATAATGCCAAAAGTGACTCGCCAACCGACGAGCTGTCCGACAACTCGTCCAATCGGTAAGCCTCAAGATAGTGGCAAGAGCGGTGCCAATAGCGAGCATTCCTAATGCTTTGAGTTTTCTTGTGTTTAGGTGCGATGCGCATCACAAGCGAAGCGGTAATTGACTCAAAAACACTGAATGTGCTAATGCAATACACATTCGAGCGAGAAGTAATATCCAGAAATTCCAAGCAATGACCGATAAAATATGCCCAACAATAAATATAATGAAAAGTTTGATTAGCAGGCTTTTTACGTTCCATGTTTCCTGTAGCGAGCATCGCAGGCAGAGACATAATTAGCACCGTCCAAGCATAAACTGTCATCATTAAACCAGTATCAGCAGTTTGCATATTAAAACTTTGTGCAATATCGCTTAACATTGCAACGGGTACAAATTCTGTGGTATTAAAATAAATCCTGCGCAAGCCATAATAAGCACGCGCCATGATTGGATTTTTCAGCTTTTAAATATAACGACATTAACGTAACTTTTTCTTTAATCGCATCAATTAATTGATGGCGGAATTTCTTCGTAAAATTAATTTTATATTGTGGTGAACTGCAGTTACCAAAAATTGATTGGTAGTGTCAAATTTTGATAGCGTTGATCCGTAGAATGTAAATTGATATCCATATTGCATTCCATTCGATGTAAATCAATGATGCCTTTTCCTTGCCCCAAAAAGTGCGGGTGTTTTTAATTCAATTTTTCCAGCAATAAGTTGATTTTGTTGGAGAAATAATTGTAAGTAAAATTGTTCAAAGCGAGTGTTTAATTCTTTTGTTTTGTAACAGATCATCGTTGTAATTGATAGGGAAATATTGACTGACCATATCCAATAAATTCACACCAATAATTTCGCCATTTTGAGCGAGGATATCTAATTTTCCTTGAATAAGTTGTGAATGTAAAAATGTGAAATCAATATTAAAAATCTGTGTGTCCACTTAATATTTCGGGCATGTTTAATAGTGTTAATAAGCGTTTAACAGGGAAAATATTTTCCTGTAAAATTTACCGCACTTTGATTGTCTATTTGTTGATATTTCAATATGGCTAAACAATCGTTATCGCATTGTGGTTTTATATAGGTCACTATTTGTTGGTGGGCTGTGTGGGTTTCAATATAACCGATAGGCTGATTATTTAGGTTTGCATCTACAAATTGAAGTAGGGCTGATTCTGATGTTGATAAGTCTAAATTTGCTTTGTGGAAAGAAAAATGGAAAGTTTTTGTTTTTCCATAAATAGGTTTGTTAAATTCACTGCGAATATGGTTTTCGCCATTCAATATTACTTTTTTTGATAAAAGCTGTTTTAACGAAAAAGGCGAAACCTCCATCGATACATTGGCAGGATTTTGTGTGTTTTGAGTTAATTTGAGCTGTTGAATATTCAGTGAATGAAGTGCGGTATTACCATACAAAAGAGGCAAGAAATTAAGTTTAGCTTCAATTTTTTGAGCTGAAAATTGCGTAGTTTTTATATTTTTAAGAGAAAGTGCGGGGTGAAATAGAGATAAATTGACTGATTGAACCGCAATATTTTGTTGTGCTAGTTGTTCAACAATGTCACTTTGCACACGGTAAAGTTGAATATATAAAAAAGAAAAGATCGCCAAAGCGACGATCCCTACGCTAAGTGCGAACTTTTTCATCTATTATTCCTTGTCTTCGTCAATTCGACTCGCAACCGCACTTTGTTGATTTTTATATTTTGCATCTTTGCGGCTACTGTATGGTCGTTTAGCTTCGCCACTTAATATTTCAAAGCTTAATGCACCAATCACTATATTTGGACGTAATGCTAGTGGTAATTTCCGAATTATAAAAATTCCAACACGATTTTTTTCCTTCCCCAACCTGGATCAATTCGGTAGCTGTGACGTGCACCATTAAGCCTAAACGCGCTAAAGAAGATCTACCATCTAACCAACCCATAATATTGGCGGGTAATTTTCACTGATTCAAGTGTAGTTGCTAACGCTAAAGTACCTGGATGCAAGAAAATGCTTCGTCTTCAGGCACAATAATTTCATCGCTCATTACAGATTCGAGCTGGGCGGACACTTCTTCTTTTCGGACCGCTTAAATCAATGAAAGGCGCCGAGTGCTCACGAAATACGCGGAAAGAATTACCCAAGCGAACATCAATCGTCGCGCCGTTGATTTTGTCATTATTTGGACGAGGAGTTAAAGAAATAATGCCATCATCGAGATAGCGTTCAATATCAGTATCGCAAAAGGCGCATAAGATTTCTATTTTTGATTCAATAAATGAAGGATTTGAGCTTTTAAAGATATTGATGGCAATACGGTTTTTACCACCGCGAGGAATGACAATATCCGCATATTGTTTAGATGGTTCAATAAATTGCAAGAACATCGGGCGCACGGTTGCGCGATATTGATCAATAACCGATTGTAGGGAGCGACCACGTTCTTCCATATCGCGTTGTAAACGACGAATAAAACAAATGTCTAATGGCGTGTCCACGAATACGGAAATATCCGCAAGTTGACGAACGCGTTCATCAGTAAGCAGTAAAAATCCCTTCTAAAAATCACAATACGTTTTGGTGTAAATGTTGTGGTTTCACCCGTACGAGTATGCTCAACATAACTATAAACGGGTATATCAACAGATTTTCCTGATTTTAAATCTTTTAAATGTTGAATGAGCAAATCGCGATCCATTGAGCTTGGATGGTCGTAATTTGTTTTTATACGTTCGCTCATTTCTAAATGGCTTTTGATCTTATAGTAACTGTCTTCGGCAATAATACCAATTTCTTGGCAGCCTAATTCATTACAGAGTTCTTTGTGAACGGTAGAGGCGATAGAACTTTTGCCTGATGCGGATGCGCCAGTGATGGCGATGATGATACAAGAATCTGACATAATTGTGTTTTTGATGTAAGGGAAATTTCGGCAATTATAAGTAAAAGTGCGGTGAATTTCACGTTTATTTTTTCACTTGAATTTTAAAAAGTGTGAGCTTCATCACGGTATTATTCGCCTTTTTCACGTAGGATTCGAATCATTCTATCCAATAAGGAGTATGTATTATGAAGTTCAACAAAATTTCTTTCTGTTTCTGCCGCACTTTTAGCTGCAGGCCTGGCTATTTCTGGTTCTACTAACGCTAAAGGTCGTTTAGTTGTGTACTGTAGTGCAACCAATATTTTAGGTGAAACCACCACAAAGTATATGAGCGAAAAATATGATGTGAAAACATCCTTTATTCGCAATGGTTCAGGCAGTACTTTTGCTAAAGTTGAAGCTGAAAAAAATAACCCTCAAGCGGATGTTTGGTTTGGCGGTACTTTTGACCCTCAAGCTCAAGCTGCAGAATTAGGCTTAATTGAGCCTTATAAATCCAAGCACATTGATGAAATCGTAGAACGTTTCCGTGATCCTGCGAAAACGAAAGGCCACTATGTTTCCTCAATTTATATGGGTATCTTAGGTTTTGGTGTGAATACTGAACGTTTGGCAAAATTAGGTATTAAAGAAGTGCCAAAATGCTGGAAAGACCTAACAGATCCACGCTTAAAAGGCGAAGTTCAAATTGCAGATCCTCAAAGTGCGGGTACCGCTTACACAGCATTGGCAACTTTCGTCCAATTATGGGGTGAAAAAGAGGCATTCGATTTCCCTAAAAGCATTACATCCTAATGTGTCTCAATATACTAAATCGGGTATCACACCATCACGTAACTCTGCGCGGTGAAGCGACAATTGGTGTGGGTTTTACATGATTATGCATTAGAAAAACGCAATGGTGCACTGTTAGAATTAGTCGTGCCTTGCGAAGGAACTAGGGCTAGAGTTAGGTGGTGTGAGCATCTTAAAAGGTGCGCGTAATATTGATAATGCAAAATTATTCGTCGATTGGGCTTTATCAAAAGAAGGTCAAGAATTAGCTTGGAAACAAGGGGATTCTTTTATAAATCTTAACTAACACGACCGCAGAGCAAACTCACCAACCGCGTTTGACCCTAAATAAACTTTAAATTAATCAATTATGACTTTGAAAAATACGGTGCAACAGAACAACGTAAAGCCTTAATTGAAAAATGGGTACAAGAAGTTAAATTAGCGAAATAGCGCTGAATAAGTGCGGTAAAAAATACTGAAGTTTTTGACCGCACTTTTTCGTATTTTTAATGTGATTTCGTTTTCCTCCAAAATATTGCAAAACCTTTCATTCTATAAGGGAGTTATAATCAGATGAAACTATCAAAAACGCAGTAACTCCTTGTCTGTGTGATGCTAGTGGATTAGTGTTAAGTAATCCATCTTTTGCAAAAAGGACGTTCTAGCTGCCATTGCAGTGCACAAAAATACGATGCGAGCAAGAAGCGATGGCATTTGAGAAAAAATTTGATGTTAAAACAAGTTTTATTCGTGGTGGCACGGGAACCATTTTAGCGAAAATTGATGCTGAAAAAGATAATCCACAAGGTGATGTTTGGTATGGTGGAACGATGGATCCTCATTCTCAAGCAGGGAAATGAAGTTATGAACCTATAAATCATCCAATCTTCCTCAGATGCAGAAAAAATTCCAGTGATCCAGCCAAAAATGAAAGGGAATTATTCTTCAGCCATTTATTTAGGCGTGTTAGGTTTTGGGTGAATCCAGAACGGTTGAAAAATTGAATTTACCTATTCCAAAATGCTGGGAAGGATTTAGCTAACCCAATTTACAAAAATGAAATTAAGCCGCAGATCCACAAAGTTCTGGTACGGGTTACACCTCAGCTAGCCATACTTATAGCGCAACTTTGGGGAGAAGATGAGGCGTTTAAATTCTTTGAAGAGTTGAATAAAAACGTATCGCAATATACTAAATCTGGTAATACGGCAACACGTAATACCGCGCGTGGAGAAACGTGCAATTGCATTGGTTTCATATGAATAATATTCTTTAGAAAAAGCGAAAGGCGCGCCAGTAGAATTAGTTGTACCTGTGGAGGTACTGGCTATGAAAATTGGCGGTGTGAGTGTGCATTGTGCGCGTAATTTAGATAATGCGAAGCTTTTTTGTTGATTGGGCGTTATCCAAAGAGGCGCAAGAATTAATTGGCAAAAAGGTGAGGCGTATTCCATTTTAACGAACACCACTGCACAACAATCGCTTTTATGCGTTAGATTTTTAAATCTCATTAATTTAATTAACTATGATTTTGATAAATAGGTGCGACTGATTTACGTAAACGCTTAATCACAAAATGGGTTGATGAAGCAAAATTAGCCAAATAATGATGTCACTAACGAAGTGATATGCTCGCATATTGCTTCTGTTTTTACCTTATGCGAGGTTGTGCTGAACGCAAAAACTTTCCATAATGCATTCTGCTTATTTTTGGATTCTTTATCCTTTGTTAGCGTTTGCGCTTCTGCCTTCCAAATGCACTTGATTACGGCTTGTTTGAGTACTTAGATGAATATTTAGATGCAATGGGATGGTCTTTCAATTTTAATCCTGGGTTTGGTTCCCTGCCTGTTATTGTGTATGGTGCTTTGTTGTTATTTAGATTTGCCACAGCAAACCCAAGCAAAACAGAGCTATTTTTGACCGCACTTTCTGTACTGTTTATGTTTATCAGTGCGACAGTGTGCAAAATCAGCATGGCTATCTCTGGATTGCGTTACTTGTGGATATACCGCATTAGCAACACTTTCTCCTTAGCAAAACCAAGTGATGCAAGGTGATAAATTTATCATCGCTTCTTTTGCTTTGCATTATCTTGCTCTATTTTCTTCTTTATCGTTTATCCAACATTGGCGATTTTCGCTCAATGTTTTATGACGGAGACACGTTTGCTCCACAACAAGTGATGCATTTTAACGCAGAGCTCATATTGTTCGAGTAATTACCACCCTCTTTCTTATCGGGCTTTGTGGCGTAGTTTCGACTCGTATTTGGTTTAGCCTTTGCAGCTGTATATACGCGTATCGCTCGTAGAACGGTATTTATCGGAAAAATTTTCTCTATTTTGCCAATTGTTACACCACCATTTGTTGTGATTGGAGTAACTTTAATGCTTGGCCGTTCTGCTATGTAACTGGAATTTTAAGTACAAATCTTGGTTTTCACCAATTATAACTGGTTGTATGGTTTTTAATGGGATTGCGATTGCTCGAGATTCTCCCGCATTTGCTCCTATTTCTTTTTATGATTTTAGATGGAGCATTGAAAATCCGCACATCCTTCTATTGAAGAAGCTCTATACTGTTACGAGCTCAATCGCTATCAAACTTTTTATAACATTATTTTCCTCATTGTTACGCCCCTGCATTGGCGAACTCATTTTTAATTGTATTTATCCAACCTTGCCGATTTTAGTAATCCATTGGTATTGGGTGGTAGCTTTTGATGTGATTGCAACACAGATTTATTTCTATATTGCAGGTTCACAATTAGATTACGCATCAGCAAGTACCTTAGGTTCAATATTATTAATTTTCTTTCTCTAGCGATTTTTATCATTCAATACATTTGGATTGGCAACCGCCTTATGTCACTGTTTCAGGTAAATCTTATCGTGGTGATGTGCAAGATCTTCCAAATTGGTTTGAACATATACCATCATTGGATGCTTGATTCTGCAAATCTCTTTAATATGGCGCTTACGGTAGTATTTTCATGTGAAGTTTCACCGTAAACTGGGGCGTGGATTAACTCAACCTGAAAAACTATGCTATGTTATTCGGACAAGGATTGATGTGATGGAGCGTGCCATCACTGATCACATACCTTAATCTAGTGAGGCATTGCCGCACCATTAACCGCATTTTTGGATTATCGATTGCGCACATTGTGGTGCGTAAAGACTCTGCCGCAAAACCTTTGAGTTCTTAACCATGCTTTGGTTTGCCGTGCCGGTACTGTGGCTGGGTGTCTCTACATTTTAGCCTCTCAACACATGCACCACTTTGAGCTATTACGGGTACTGGCATTATCGTGATTATTTTTCACGAGTCATGCGTGACTTTACCAATCGGTATGAGAGCGGCAACTGCGGTATAGGGTCAGCTTTGATAAATCTCGATGAAGCATCGCTTTCTTTGAGGGGAGTTCGTGGAAAAACCTGTATGGCATCATCTGCCATTATTAAACCCGCATTGCTTTCTAGCGCTTGTTACCAGCTTCGTTCGTGCAAATGACGACGGTGAGCGCAATTATATTCTTAGTGACAGCAGATACTGAGCTGCAAAACAGCTTATCATCCTCAAATCGTGTTGGAAGATGGTGAATGACGGCGTTGCTATTGCGTACGGCTCAATCTTAATTGTTGTCATGATGGCAATTATTTTATTCTTCGACTGGATTGTAGGGTGAGATACGTATCTCTCGTTCTAAAAGGAAAAATGAAATTAACCTGTTAAGTTGTAGGTAACACATTATGAGTAATAATGACTTTAGTATTAAAATATCACCAAAGCGTTTGGTAAAGCCGTCGCCATTGATAATTTAGATTTAACGATCGGGCGTGCACGATGGTAACATTGTTAGGGCTGTCAGGTTGTGGCAAAACCACAGTGCATTGTGTCGTTGCGTTAGAAAATCCAACATCAGGTCAAATATTTATTGATGGCGAAGATGAGCAAAATCCTCTATTCAAAAATCGAGATATTTGTATCGTTTTCCTAATCCTATGCGCTTCTTTCCGCATATGAGCATTGGTGATAACGTGGGCTACGGCTAAAAATGCGTGGCGTTGGCAAAGAAGAGCGTGTCAACGTGTAAAAAGAGGCTTTAGAGTTGGTGGATTTAGCTGGGCTTGAAGACCGTTTGTGTGATCAAATTTCTGCGTCAACAACAACGTGCGTTGCATTGGCTCGTGCTTTGGTATTGAAACCAAAAGTCCTATTGTTTGATGAACCATAGTAATTTGATGCAAACTTACGTCGTTCAACGCGTGAAAAATCCGGGAATTGCAGCAACGTTTAGCATTACCTCGCTTTATGTGACACTTTGACCAAACAGAGGCTCGCTGTATCTGATGAAGTTATTGTTATGCATAAAGGTAAATTATGCAAAAAGCGCCAGCGAAAGAGCTTTATTTACGACCAAATCTTTGTTTTTAGTAAACTTTTATGGGTGAATCCAGTATTTTGATGGAAAAATTAGAAATGGCGTGGTGGATATTACTGGCTATCACGTGTCTTTAAAAGATGCTGAACAGTTTAATTTACCCGATGGTGAATGCTTAGTAGGTCATTCGCCCAGAAGCAATTTATCTGCTGCAGAGGGCAGTGATGCACAACGTTGTGAGATTGGTGCAGTGGTTCATATGGGCAACCACTGGAAGTGGTCGCAAATTGCAGGAAAAGATTTCATTGGTGAATTGTGTCAGTAGATTTTAATGCCGATTTAAAACAAGCTTATGTAAATTTATCTGATCACTGGCATTTTTATTGAAGAAAGAGTAGCATAGCGTACAGTAGTGCGCGGGTGAAATTTCACCGCGCTCTGTGATTAGCAATTAAGGGGAAGGATTTTCCCTTTCTTATTTCTGTTACTAAATCGCCCAACCGCCTGCATATAGAATGCAACGAGTACGATCGGCACAATCACAGTCCCTACATTTAAGTTATAATGTCGCCACTCACGATTCTTCCAATCACCATCAAGCTGCAAAACCTCAACATAATACCTGTTACAATGTTAGCAGGCATGATAACACAGCGCAGATTAATCCGCCCATCGCACCAACGAAACTCATCTGAAATCTAATTTGCTATACATTGTTAACATTACTGTAAAAACCAACGTACATTAATGCTAGGCTGTGCTATCCTGGGCACCAAGAAAGCTAATGGTTAAAGAAAAGCATTATTAGGAATAACATACCAACAACGATAGCAGTAATACCTGTTTTACCGCCTGCAGCTGTTCCTCGCTGCTGATCTAATATAAACGGCAGCTGGTGCTGCACGAATTGAAGCCTGAGAATAAGCCTACTGATTGAGTCTGCAGTTAAAGCTTTACCACATTGACTAATTTGCCATCCTTATCAAGCAAGTCTGTTTGACCGAGCAACTGCGCGAATAGTGCCTGTTGCATCAAATACGCGCAGTCATCACCAAAGCAAATACGACAGGCAAAAATTGCAGGTTGTAGTGCGCCCATAGTCTAATTGTAAGAAAAAGAGAATTTTCACCAAAGGTTGGCATTTTGAAAATCTCTCCGCCAAATTTTACATTTGATCAAAAATAAAACCTACAATAGTACATAGCGATAATTACCCACAAAACACCGCCTTTAATTTATCACTTTTTCAAGGCCGATAATGAGCAAGCCAAAACCAATTATGACATCAGGACTGGGAAATGAGGTGAAATCGCCTAATTTTACCTGGTAAGCCAGCTTTTGCTGACGACTACAAAACCAACGCTGTTTCCATGTCGCAATTAAGAGTAAAAAGAGTCCGATACCAATGCCTGCTCCGTGAGCGATACTGGATGGTAAATTACGCAAGATCCATGCACGGATACCTGCAGAAACTATAAACACAACCCCATTAAGAATACTGGTGCGCTACAGCAGGGCAAATGGGCAAACCCTTTGACCAATTACTAAGCTAAATGCTGCAAAAAGCAGTAGAGAAATTGTACAACCACTGCACATTGGTGCATTTGGCCCATAAGCTCGATTAAGAGAGAGCCTCAACCCAGCTACCAAAACAGGTGCGATAAAGACAGATTCCGCAGGAAAAACCGTGCAGCACCTAGCATATTAGGTACACTACGATTACAGAATAAAACCATTGCTAAGAAAGCGGTTAAAACCCTGCGATACTCTTGACGAACAGTTGAACGTACGTTGCTTTGAGCTCAAATGTTTTTCTAAAGTTGCATAGTGTTCCTTAAAAGTTGAGTGCAGAAAATTGAAGTGAATGAGGTGCGCCTATTTCATCATATACAAGAAGGTAAAACGTTTGCGTGGGTTTTGTTTAGATAAAGTGTGGTCAAAATTATGAAATAGTTATGAAATAATCTATTTGCTGATTTTCTACAAAATGAGATCAGCGAGTCAGCAGAAAAACTGCATACTTGTCACGTTTTTAACTTGATAAAATGAAGGAAACAAAATGGCTGATTTTAATCAAATTTTAACGCCAGGGCGATGTAGATGCTGGTATTACTAATGTAGTAAATGAAATTCCCGAGAAGGTGAAGCGCCATAAAACTCGAATGGAACCGCAAAGTTGCGCGGCATTCCAACAGATCGTGTTGAGCCAGCAACTTTTGGCAAAACCAACTAACTATGGCTTCATTCCACAAACTTTTAGATGAAGATGTGCAGATGAGTTGATGTTATTAATCACTCGTCAACCATCAGAACAGGTGTATTCCTTGAAGCTAAAGTAATTGGTGTCGGAAATTTGTTGATGATGGTGAGTGGATGACTAAAAATCGTTTGTGTTCCCTGCAGATGATCGTAGGTTGCAGGGCACGCGTACACCATTAGCAGATTTATCACCGCAAACTTAATTAAAACAAATTGAGTCTCCATTTCAATAACTATAAAGCGCTTAAGAAACCGCTCAACGAAAGTAACGCATTGGGGCGATGTAGAAGAAGCGAAAGCAGGATTCGTGAGTCTATTAAACGTTGAATGATCGTCATCATAAACACATTTTATTGTAAAAGTCCCTGATTCTTTTTAAGTCGGGATTTTTATAATGAGCTTTGCAGAAATCTAGATAATAAAAACACCTTTTCGCGTGCTTGCTTTATTTTTAAAGTCGGTGGTGTGCGCGATCTGAAACCTTCGACCAACGGATTAAAAGTCCGCCGCTCACCGACTGAGCTAACGACCCACTGGTATTACTTTTTGAAATGGTGCCCGAAGCCAGACTTGAACTGGCACGCCTCGAAAGGCGAGGGATTTTAAATCCCCGTGTCTACCGATTCCACCCACTCGCAAATTGGAGCTGAAACGAGGCTCGAACTCGCGACCCCTGACCTTGGCAAGGTCGTGCTCACCAACTGAGCTTATTCCTGCACTATCACTAATCAGCATTGCTGCGTGATAACGGGGCGTATTTTACGGTTTTATAGTCTCGTGTCAAATGAAAAATACTTTGTTTGATTAAAATAAGACAAAATGATAAAAAGTACGGTAGAAAAATACCGCACTTTATCTAGAATTAGAGTTTTAGATCATCCAGCAGGCCGCCTAGCTGCCTGTAAATATTGGATCATTGACTATACTGTTAAAAATGGTGCGATAAAGCAAGATTATGGCGGCAATTTCCATATAGTTATTGTAACGCCATAATAATCCGCCTAGGGCTCAACATTTGTGCGCGGCTGCTTTTCCATTTTCCCCACCAAGAGACAGCGACTTTACTACGTTTCTCCGAGTTCTGCCATCCATTCACGTAATGCAGAAATTATAATCCCCTTCAGAAATCATAATAATGGCAGGAATCGAAATCCAAAGGGAGTGTTGATATTCAACGATGAGAACCAAGGCTGCGACAACCATTACTTTTATCCGCAACAGGATCCAAAAAGCGCCAAATCTTGTGAGTTTGTTTCACTTTACGAGCCAAATAACCATCAAGCCAATCAGTAACACCGCAATAAAGAATATGAATGTAGTAATAAAAAGGGAGAATTCGATAGGTAACAAAATGTGATCACGAAAATCGGAATCAGGATTACACGAAACATCGTTAGGAAAAATAGGAATATTAAATTTCATAGAAATGAACTGCTCTTGGTGTTAGAGATATGCCTATTCTAAAGTATCTCAAGTAGTAAAAAGCCACATTATGTAGCTTTTCTTTGTAAATAATTACGGATTAAAGTTTATCAGCGTTTTGTTTTTAGGTATTTTGCAACGCCTTCAGGGTTATCTCTTTTCATCCCTTCTTTTACCTTTTTCCCATTGAGCAGGGCAAACTTCACCGTGATCTTCATGGAATTGTAATGCATCAACCATACGTAACATTTTCATCGATAGTTTACGACCCTAATGGAAGATCATTTACTACTTGGTGACGAACGATCGCCATTTTTGTCGATTAAGAATGAAGCGCGTAATGCAACGCCTGCTTCGGATGTTCAATACCGTATGCTTTGAGCAATTTCGTGTTTTACGTCTGCTGCCAATGCATATTTAACTGGCCGATACCATTTTCAGTTGGGGTGTTACGCCATGCATTGGAGTGAATTGAGAGTCGATAGAAACACCAACTACTTCTACGCCACGTTTTTGAATTCTTCATAACGGTGGTCAAATGCGATTAACTCAGAAGGGCAAACAAAGGTAAAGTCTAATGGGTAGAAAAAGATTACTGCGGCTTTTTCCAGCAATGTGTTTTTTAAAGTTGAAGTTATCAACGATTTCGCCATTGCTCTAATACAGCAGATGAAGTAAAATCTCAGTGCTTGACGGGTTACTAATACCATAGTCATAATTCCTATATAAAGTTAAGTTAAAGTTTTGCACACAAAATAGCGGCGCGGTTCTATCTGAAACGCCGACATTTTTATACTCGATTTTATCTATTAAAGCAATTAATCTTATCTAAAATAAGGTGGAAATATGCACAACACAATCTATCAACAACATTTGTCCATGCTAGCGTAAAAACATGTTTTCACAAGGATCCGTAAACCCTGTTTTACAGCGAGCTTCTTCATTAGTATTTGACAGTATTGAAGATAAAAACACGCCACTCAACATAGAGCAAAAGGCGAATTATTTTATGGCAGAAGAGGACGCCAACACATTTTGTTTTTACAAGATTTAATGTGCGAAATGGAGGGGAACTGGTTGTTATCTTTATCCTTGTCAGTGCAGCTGCCGTCACTAATTCGATTCTTTCTTTTGTAAAAACTGGCGACCATGTGTTAATGAGTGGTGCAGCTTACGAGCCAAACCCAAGATTTCTGTAATATTGTGCTGATGCAGATTGATACAACTTATTACGATCCTCTTATTGGTGCTGATATTGCAACGCTTATTCGACTGAACACAAAAAGTACTTTTCCTGGAAGCCCAAGTTCTATCACAATGGAAATTCCTGATATTCAGACTATTGTGAAGATGGCAAAGAAAGGTGAGCCCTAATATTGTGATTATGATTGATAATACTTGGTCGGCAGGTGTTCTATTTAAAGCGTTAGAGCATGATATTGATATTTCTATTCAAGCGGGGACGAAATATTTAGTGGGGCATTCTGATATCTATGCGATTGGTACTGCCGTTGCGAATGTGCGAACTTGGGATCAACTTAGAGAACATTCCTATTTAATGGGACAAATGGTGGATGCTGATTCTGCTTTTATACTACTGCTCGTGGTATTCGTACATTGGGTGTACGATTAAAAACAACATCAGGAAAAGCAGCATTAAAGTAGCAAAATGGTTGAGTGAGCAACCAGGAAGTAAAAACTGTGTACCATCCAGCTTTACCAAGTTGCCCTGGTCATGAATTCTTTTTACGAGGACTTTTGAGTGGTAGTAGCGGTTTATTTTTCTTTTGAATTAATCCAAGCTGATTTGACATCAGAACAAGTCTCAAATTTCATGGACTCATTTTCCAACTCTTTCACTATGGCTTATTCATGGGGAGGATTTGAGTCTTTAATTCTTTTGTAATCAACCAGAAGAAATTGCACATATTCGTCCAAATATTAAACGTAACCTTACAGGTTCATTAATTCGTGTGTGCATATTGGCTTCTGAAAGATGTAGATGAATTGATAGCAGATTTAAAAAGCTGGATTTGAACGAATTGCCTAAAAAGTGCTGGATAAAACAATGCCTGTTTTACACGAGGCATTTTATAGGATTATTTTTGTTATGACACTAAGCCAACTTTCGAACCGTCAGCAAAATGTACTGAAGTCCCGATAATGTCTACTTGGATATTTTTCCTTTGTTGCAAGTGCGGGACGAATTTGAGAAAGCAATAGCTTCCCTCAGTTGTTGATAACGTTACTGTTTCGCTAGCTTTTGGTGCAATTGTTTTTCCAAATTGTATATACTGGAAGATTTGCTACATAGAATGGGTGGTTATTTTCTTTATAAACAGTTAACCATTGCGCTTCTAAAAATAGCTTTATCGCTTTAAGTTTGTAATTTCATAGTGATAGAAAAACGATTTTAAATCATCTGTTACAGAAATATTCGTTACTTTTTACATTCGCAACTTTTAGGAACTCTGCATTTGCTTTGAGTGACTAAATCATCAGTACTTGGGGGTTGTTGTACTGCTTGTTTGAGCGCTGAGTTGTTTCTGTTGCTGCAGGTTTTTCTGCTATTCTTTATCGTTACAAGCTGTTAATGCAAATTGAATTTGCGATGATACTTGCTGAAAAAGAAATGATTTATTAAATTTCATTGTAAATTCCTTCATTATATTTTGTTAGCTGAGTTGTACTTATTTTTTAATGGTTCAATTATAGTCCATGTAACCTCTTACTGTCTTTTTATTTTTGAAAGTTCTAGAAGTTGTTTTTATTATACTTTTCATTTTCCTTGATAAGTAGAGAAGTACAATGAAACATATTCATATCTTAGGTATTTGTGGAACATTTATGGGCGGCGTGGCGATGATTGCTAAAACAAATGGGCTACTCACGTGACAGGTTCCGATACCAATGTTTGACCCTCCAATGAGCACTTTTTAGAAGAGCAAGGTATCGAGATTATTCCAAATTATGATGTTGCACAATTACAACCAGTGCCTGACATGGTAATTATTGGTAATGCGATGAAGCGCGGTAATCCTTGTGTAGAATATGTGTTGGAAAATAATTTGATACACATCTGGTCCCTCAATGGTTACATGATCATTTATTACGCGATCGTTGGGTATTGGCGGTTTCTGGTACGCATGGAAGACAAATCTAACAGGCATGCTAACGTGGATCTTAGAACAAAATGGCTTAAAGCCAGGCTTTTTAATTGGCGGAATTGCTGCTAATTTTTGGCATTTCAGCTCGTTTGAGAGACAGCCCCTTATTTTGTTATTGAAGCTGATGAATATGATACAGCTTTTTCTGATAAACGTTCAAAATTTCCGTCCATTACTAATCCGCGTACACTTATCGTAAATAACATTAGTTTTGATCATGCAGATATTTTTGATGATCTCAGCGATCCAACGCCAATTTCATCATATGATTCGGAACCATTCCAGCAAGTGGCTTGGTATTAAGTTCGGCAAGTGAACAAAGTGCAAAAGAAACTTTTGGCATTGGGATGTTGGTCATACAACAATTTTTAGGCAAAGATAATGAGTGGTTTGTTGAACGTATTACAAATGATGCCTCACATTTTGCGGTCTTCCATCATGGTGAAAAAAGTGGCAGAAGTAAATGGAAATGTAGTCGGACAACATAATATGTATAACGCTTTAATGGCGATTGCTGCTGCTCATCATGCGGGTGTATCTATTGAAGATGCATGTAAAGCATTAGAATCTTTTGTAAATGCTAAACGTCGTTTGAAGTAAAAAGGCGAAGTTAATGGCATCACCGTTTATGATGATTTTTGCTCATCATCCAGAGGCTATTCTTGCTACGCTAACTGCTTTACGAGATAAAAGGTGGTGGAGTGAGAATTCTTGCAGTCTTGAACCTCGTTCTAACACAATGAAAATGGGTGTTCATAAAGATGAAATTGCACCTGCACTTGGCTGAGCTGATGAAGTGTTTATGTTTCAACCAGAACAACTTCCTTTGGGAAGTGGCAGATATTGCCAACCAATGTGTACAACCCTGCTTATTGGAACGCAGAAATTTAGATCGATTAGTCGATATGATTATCGCTGAGGCTCAAACTACAGATCATATTTCTTGGTGATGTCTAACGGCAGTTTTGGTGGCATTCATCATTCTTGATAAAGCTTAAAACAGAAATAATAAAAGTGCGGTTAATTTAGAAAATGTTTTTCGTTGACCGCACTCACTGAGTTGGCGTGACATCTATTTTTAATTTGTAATTTATAAAAGGAATCTTTGTAGAATGGCTGATCCACATATTAAATCATCGATGGATTTTAGATAATCTGACTGTCATTATTTATCGAACTGGCTTTGTGATAGCGGCGTTGGCTATTATTGCTGGGAGTTGGTATCCAGATTTATCGCTCACATTTTATATTAATTGCGGCAACTTGCTGTGCCTCTTCATTACATATTTATCTTAAATCCTTCCGATTGCTTTTTCAATTTGCTACTGGATAGGATTACTTTTTATATTAATCATTATCCCGCTTTGGCTCTTGGCGGTGCGTTACTACGTTAGGTGGTTTGTGTTTTAAAGAATATTTTGTTTCCGCGTACCTTTAAGCTAAAATTTGACAGCCGATATTTGTGGCTTGCTTGTGGTTTTCGGTGTTAAATAATCTTATCGCATTACGCATTTTTCTATTATTTCTGGCGTATTACTTTTAGTTTTAGCGATACAAAAATGGCGAATGCCTTTTTGCATTTTGATATTGGAGATAAAACTAAACTATCAAATTTAGAAGAAAATGACCGCACTTTTTATGTGCGGTCATTGTTTTGTAGAAAGGTTTATTTAGCTAAACATTCCATGTAACTCATCTGCAGTAGATTGCAAGAATGTTGCATGAAAGAATTTTTGCCTCAATTGACTTTATCGCCAATTGGGTCGAGTTGTCCTACATTGACTTTAGTATTTTGAGCTAAAGATTCAATCACTTTTAGCGTAAATTGTGGTTCTGCGAATAAGCAATTTACTTTATGTTCTGATGATTTCTTCTTTAATGTGCGCTAAAGTTTTTGCACCTGGCGCACTAATGGATTGATGGTGAGTAACCCCGTTTGTTTTTTAAACCATAAGCATCGTTGAAATAACCATAAGCATCGTGGAAAAACGTAGAAACCTTTATCTTTAACATTCTGCAAGTTGTGCTGGATTTTCACCTTGTTCTGCCAAAGTGTCGGTTAAAATCTGAAAGATTTTGTAGCAATTAAATCTTTTTTATCTGGGGAATTGTGCAGTTAATTTTATCCGCTACTTTTTGTGCAACAATTTTGCTGATTGCTGGAGAACACCAAACGTGCCAGTTTGTTGTTAAAACCTTCGTCATGATCATGGTGATCGTGGTCATGGTGTTTGCATGCTCGTGCTGATGATCGCGGCCGTGTCTGCGTTCGTGATCGTGTTTATGTTCGTGTTTGTGCTCGTGCTCATGTTTGTGATCGTGATCGCCATCTTCATGGAAATGCTCGTGATGAGCTTTACTTAATAAAGGTTCTACGTCAACAAGATCTGCAATGGTAATCACTTTTTGCGTTCAATCTGGCTACATTGGTTTGTCTAAAAATGAATCAACATCCTCACCAATCCATACAACTAAATCTGCAGATTTTTACTTTTGAATATCGATAATTTCAAATTAGTAGTCATGTGGAGATGCTCCAGCAGGAACAGGACTCGTGTACCGGTTACGCCATCTGCACATAGATGAAACACATAAAACCTAAAGGTTTTACTGCACTGCCAATACATCGGCATTCGCCATCATTGATGCACCCTAAAAGTGCGGCAGAAACGGCGCTGCATTTTTACAAAAGTTTTTCATATTTCTGTTTCCTCTACTTGTTGGTAATAATTTCTCAAAGGGAAAAAGACTACGCCTTTTTATATAAATTGCAACGATTTTATAGAGAACGCGAGGGAAAATTTTTCATTTTCAAAGTAAATAGGTTTCATTCAATGCAGCTGCACATTTATCGTCAATGTGCATTTTCAAGAGGTGATTAAGATTTTTCTTTAGTAATTTATCTATTACACGAGAAACCGCAAAAACCAAAGGTTGCTGTAATCATCGTGCTGCACCAAACCCATTTGCGCAATTCATTGTGGCAGAAATAGAACAACCTTCTGCTCATTTGTGGAATATTAGAGGTTGTGTTGAAAATACCGCATCGATACTAAATTTGCGTTTTGATTTTGGCTAAAAATTGTAATCCTTGCGTAAAACCAACCGCACTTTTGAAGCGAGCAGCGGATCTTGAATGGTTTTTACTAAGATCGGCAATTTGAATTTGGGTTGGATCAGTTTGACCGCCAGCACCACCAATAGTAATCACATTAATTTTTGTTACGTTTACAATAAGCAATCAGCGACGCTTTAGTTTTCACATTGTCAATGGCATCAATGACATAGTCATAGCCTCGGTTGAGGTAATCCGATTGATTCTCTGGCGATATAAAGTCATCAATAATGTTGACGGTACATTCTGGGTTAATTAATTTTACTCGCTCTGACATGACTTCAGTTTTTGTTTGCCGATTGTGCCCGCTCATCGCAGGAAGTTGGCGATTGATATTCGTGACGCAAATATCATCCATATCAATTAATGTGAGCTCACCAATGCCTGAACGTGCTAAGGCCTCTACGACCCAAGAACCGACGCCTCCAATGCCAATTACGCAAATATGGGATTGGCGTAGGTGCGTGAGTCCATCAGGGTGTATAAAGTCGACCAATGCCGCCAAATCGCTGTTCATATTGTCCAGTGGAGCCATTATTGCAACATCCATACTCGGCCATAGTGTTTTGATAATCCCTGCAATATGACCCGCTTGATCACCAATGCCACGATATAAGTCAAAGTAGGTGACCTTTTCACTGCACCGCCAACATCAAGAGCAACCATTAAATGTAATTTATGTGTGCCAAGCCAGTTTCCGTTATTATCGATGTCAGGCACTTCGACTAAAAGTCAGTACCAGATGGTACAACGCTACGATCTGATGCTACTGAAGCCATTGGTACAAGTGGTACGCCTGCAGAACCTTTTACTTTGCCACTCGGATCATTTTGAAGAATACATAAGAAGAAATTACGTTCTAACAAACTTTGTACACGAGGAGGGATTACGATTGCCCCATTCACGAATTGCTTGAATAGACATTTTTCTCTTTTGGCACTTCACCATCTTCTACTAATAAACGCCCAACAGCTGTGTAAGGAAAGCCATTTTGTCCTGCATAAGCGAAATAATTGAAAGGTTACCATCACCAAAAATCTACATAACCGCTTCCTTGTACCCTAAGTAAAAAGTTCTCTAACATGGAATTACTATACGCTAATTCTAATCCTTGACCTGCTAATGCACCGGCGTAGATTTGTGCACGGCTAAAACGTTTATTTACCGGCATACGATAAATTGGATTTTGAATTGACCTTTGCGGTGAACAGCGTACATGAAGGACAGGAGAATAGTAGCCAGTCATCAAAACATTTTGATATCCATCGAATCCACGCATAATTTGCGGGTTAATCGCCAAATTTAGAAAGCTCATTTACATTGGCACCAGACAGCACCCAATTCGTAATTTTTCATAGTTGCCATAGAAACGATCAGATAGTTTGCTTGAATAACTTTGTACATTTGAAAGTTGAGTTAAAAATCACCCTGATTAATGACCTCACTTTGGTTTTCGACTTGAAAACCGGGCATAAACACAGCTTGTTGATAATTACGACCCGAATATTTTTGCACCAAATTGTTGGAGGATCGCTGCCATTTTGAGGGTAGTGGGGATTTGAGTTTTTGTTGTATTAGAAGAACCACAGGCAACTAAAAGTGCGGTTGTCACTGCAATAGAAAATGTTTTTAATGAGAAAAATTTTCGAACTGACATTTTTAATCCCAAAGTAGTTTTAAGAATAAGGCTGCATACGCTATCAAAAATCCTTCAAAACGACCAGTGTTATTTAGTCAAGCTGATTAATAAAAACTCACATTGAACATTTTATTAACAAATAAAACATAAACTTTTAGTTTAATTCTTGCATATTAATAGCGTATAGTGCACCACATCAGACGCGGGGTGGAGCAGCTTGTAGCTCGTCGGCTCATAACCCGAAGGCCGTCGGTTCAAAATCCGCCCCCGCAACCAACAAATTCTAAAGCCCTGATTTAAGAGAATCAGGGCTTTTCTCTACAGTTTAACTCGCAATGATGATCTCAATTAGATCATCTTTTTCTATGCTATAATCCTCAAAAATTTTTCAAAACCGGTACCTAAATGAAACAATTATTTGCAACGACTTCTCGTGGCTTTGAAGAATTATTAAAAAGTTGAACTCACTGAACTTGGCGCACAAGAGGCAAAAAAGTGGTTCAAGGTGCGGCGTTCATTATCAAGCAGATGACGAAACTTTATACCGCACTTTGCTTTGGTCACGCCTTGCTTCACGCATTTATTTCCTTTGATTGAAACCAAATTTACAGTGATTTGGATCTTTATGCGGCTGTTTCTAGGATTTAATTGGTTAGCGCAATTTGATGAACGAGTTACCTTCTTTGTCGATTTTAATGGAACCAACCAAGAAATTCGTCATACTCAATTTGGTGCGATGCGCGTTAAAGATGGGAATTGTCGATTACTTTGAACGTCAAGGTAAAACTCGCCCTGATGTAGATAGAAAATTCAGCCGGACGTACGTATCCATTCTTATTTGAACTGTGAAAATTTAGTGATTTCTTTAGATTTAAGTGAGAAGCATTACATTTGCGAGGTTATCGTGAGGATGCTGGTCAAGCGCCCTTACGCGAAACTTTAGCGGCTGTAATTGTTATGCGTTCAGGTTGGCAAGCGGGTTCTCCATTAGTAGATCCAATGTGTGGTTCTGGCACGCTTTTAATTGAAGCGAGCACAAATAGAAGCCAAAATTGCACCGCAACTTTATCGTTTACATTGGGGATTTTGATTTTTGAAAGCGCATAATCAATTTGCTTGGGGAAAAAGTAAAAATGAAGCGATTGAATTAGCAGAAGACGTGAAATTCAACCGCACTTTATGGATTTGATCTCGATCACCGCGTATTAAAAAGGCGCAGAAAAATGCACAAAATGCAGGCGTTTCACATTTAATTCAATGGCAACAAGGTGATGTTGCAGCGTTGAAAAATCCTAGCGTAAATGAAGTTGGTACGGTTATCTGTAATCCTCCTTATGGTGAACGTTTAGGAACAACACCAGCTTTAATCGCGCTCTATTCTGTATTTGGGCAAAGACTTAAAAAGAATTTTTTGCGGTTGGAATGTTTTCTGTTTTTAGTAGCGAATCCACATTGCTTGATTGTTTGAGAATGCGTGCAAGCCGACAGTTTAAAGCAAAAATGGCCCACTAGATTGTGTGCAGAAGAATTATCAAGTTTCAGAACGAAAATCTGACGAAATTACAGCTGAAAATGAACTAGAATTTAACCGTACTTTCGAGGTGGGCAAACCGATTTTGCTAATCGATTACAAAAAATATTAAGAAAAATTAGTAAATGGGCAAAGCAACAAGGATTAGACGCTTATCGTTTTATATGATGCTGATTTGCCTGAATATAATTGTAGCCGTCGATCGTTACGCTAGATTACATTGTTATGCAAGAGTATGCAGCTCCGAAAAATATTGATGAAAATAAAGCGCGTCAACGTTTATTAGATGCTGTTACTGCAACTTTGCACGTTACAGGGTGTCGAGAACGAATAAGTTGATCCTCAAAGTTCGTCAGAAACAAAAAGGTACCAACCAATATGAGAAATTAGCCAATAAAGGGTGAATACTTTTGATGTGGAATGAATATGGCGCGCAACTTTGGGTAAATTTGACAGATTATTTAGACACTGGATTATTCTTTGAGATCACCGTTTAACAAGAAAAATGATTGGTGAGTTGGCAAAGGGTAAAAGATTTCTTGAACTTATTTGCTTATACAGGTTCTGCAACTGTTCATGCGGCACTTGGTGGCGCTAAATCGACAACTACCGTTGATATGTCTAATACTTATCTTAATTGGGGCAGAGCAAAATCTTATTTTGAATGATATTGAAGGTAAACAACATAAATTAATTCAAGCAGATTGCCTTCAATGGTTAGAAAAAATGTGATCGTCAATTTGATTTGATATTTGTGGATCCACCGACGTTTTCGAATTCTAAACGTATGGAAGAGAGTTGGGATGTTCAACGAGATCATGTGAAATTGATGAGCAATTTAAAAACGAGTTTTGTCTAATAATGGCATAATTGTTTTTCTCGAATAATAAACGTGGATTCAAAATGAATTTAGTTGCGTTGGAAGAATTAGGTTTTAAGTGCGGTAGAAATTTCGCATAAAACGTTACCGCTAGATTTTTGAACGTAATAAACAAATTCATAATTGTTGGATGATTCAACATATATAATGATTTACTAAGTTGTAAAAAAATAGTCGAAAAATAGTGAATTTTTAAACAAACTGAATAAAAAAACTATCGCTCAAACATTTTTCAAAAAGTGCTAGACAAGGTTTTATTAAATCATTAATATACGCCTCCGCAACGACGCAGTAACGCGTTCGTAGCTCAGTTGGATAGAGCGTTGGCCTCGGAGCCAAAGGTCGCAAGTTCGAATCTTGTCGAGCGCGCCAGGTCAGTGCAATAACAACTTTTAATGGTGGCTATAGCTCAGTTGGTAGAGCCCTGGATTGTGATTCCAGTTGTCGTGGGTTCGAATCCCATTAGCCACCCCATCTTATCTTTATAAGATCTGACGGCGAGTAGCGCAGCTTGGTAGCGCAACTGGTTTGGGGACCAGTGGGTCGTGAGGTTCAAATCCTATCTCGCCGACCACTTTTATTTTTGCTCTTTAACAATATATCAGACAATCTGTGTGGGCACTTGTTGATTGACTTGTTTTAAAAATATTTTTAATTTTGAAGTCTTAATAGGTGCTAACTAGAAATTCATTATACTTTTTAAGTAGTGACATTTTTATAGTCAGCAGTATTGAGCGATTGAACTTGAAATTGAAGAGTTTGATCATGGCTCAGATTGAACGCTGGCGGCAGGCTTAATACATGCAAGTCGAACGGTAGCAGGAGAAAGCTTGCTTTCTTTGCTGACGAGTGGCGGACGGGTGAGTAATGCTTGGGAATCTGGCTTATGGAGGGGGATAACGACGGGAAACTGTCGCTAATACCGCGTAGTATCGAGAGATGAAAGTGCGGGACCTGCAAGGCCGCATGCCAGAGGATGAGCCCAAGTGGGATTAGGTAGTTGGTGGGGTAAAGGCCTACCAAGCCGACGATCTCTAGCTGGTCTGAGAGGATGGCCAGCCACACTGGAACTGAGACACGGTCCAGACTCCTACGGGAGGCAGCAGTGGGGGAATATTGCGCAATGGGGGAAACCCTGACGCAGCCATGCCGCGTGAATGAAGAAGGCCTTCGGGTTGTAAAAGTTCTTTCGGTATTGAGGGAAGGGATGTGTGCTAACAGTACACGTCATTGACGTTAAATACAGAAGAAGCACCGGCTAACTCCCGTGCCAGCAGCCGCGGTAATACGGAGGGTGCGAGCGTTAATCGGAATAACTGGGCGTAAAGGGCACGCAGGCGGTTATTTAAGTGAGGTGTGAAAGCCCCGGGCTTAACCTGGGAATTGCATTTCAGACTGGGTAACTAGAGTACTTTAGGGAGGGTAGAATTCCACGTGTAGCGGTGAAATGCGTAGAGATGTGGAGGAATACCGAAGGCGAAGGCAGCCCTTGGGAATGTACTGACGCTCATGTGCGAAAGCGTGGGGAGCAAACAGGATTAGATACCCTGGTAGTCCACGCTGTAAACGCTGTCGATTTGGGGATTGGGCTTAAAGCTTGGTGCCCGTAGCTAACGTGATAAATCGACCGCCTGGGGAGTACGGCCGCAAGGTTAAAAACTCAAATGAATTGACGGGGGCCCGCACAAGCGGTGGAGCATGTGGTTTAATTCGATGCAACGCGAAGAACCTTACCTACTCTTGACATCCATGGAATCCTGTAGAGATACGGGAGTGCCTCGGGAACCATGAGACAGGTGCTGCATGGCTGTCGTCAGCTCGTGTTGTGAAATGTTGGGTTAAGTCCCGCAACGAGCGCAACCCTTATCCTTTGTTGCCAGCGATTTGGTCGGGAACTCAAAGGAGACTGCCAGTGATAAACTGGAGGAAGGTGGGGATGACGTCAAGTCATCATGGCCCTTACGAGTAGGGCTACACGTGCTACAATGGCGTATACAGAGGGTGAGCGAAAGCTGCGAGGTGGAGCGAATCTCAGAAAGTACGTCTAAGTCCGGATTGAGTCTGCAACTCGACTCCATGAAGTCGGAATCGCTAGTAATCGCGAATCAGAATGTCGCGGTGAATACGTTCCCGGGCCTTGTACACACCGCCCGTCACACCATGGGAGTGGGTTGTACCAGAAGTAGATAGCTTAACCTTCGGGAGGGCGTTTACCACGGTATGATTCATGACTGGGGTGAAGTCGTAACAAGGTAACCGTAGGGGAACCTGCGGTTGGATCACCTCCTTACCAAAGACAGAGACAGCGAGTGCTCACACAGATTGACTGATAGTTGTAGACAAAGATTTGAAACGAAGCGAAAGCAACGTTGAAAAGATAAGAATAAGATAGAGTATCTTTAATTGATGTCCCCATCGTCTAGAGGCCCAGGACATCGCCCTTTCACGGCGGTAACCGGGGTTCGAATCCCCGTGGGGACGCCAATTAAAGATAACTGTTAGATTTATCTTACTGTTCTTTAAAAAAATTGGAAACAAGCTGAAAAACAAGAGATTTTCGAGAGAAAGTCTGAGTAGGCAAGGCAGTAAACAGTAAACTGAAAAGAAGAAACTGAAAGCAAAACTGTTTTTAGCATAAAAATCTTGATTGAACAAAAAGCAATCAAGTGTTTAGTTGAATGAAATACGCATCTGAAATTGACCGCACTTTCGATGAAAAACTTAAAGTGTTTGAAAAACATTTGAGGTTGTATAGTTAAGTGACTAAAGCGTACAAGGTGGATGCCTTGGCAATCAGAGGCGAAGAAGGACGTGCTAATCTGCGAAAAGCTTGGATGAGTCGATAAGAGGCGTTTAATCCAAGATATCCGAATGGGGAAACCCAGTAGATGAAGAATCTACTATCACTTACTGAATCCATAGGTAAGTGAGGCAAACCGGGAGAACTGAAACATCTAAGTACCCCGAGGAAAAGAAATCAACCGAGATTTCGTTAGTAGCGGCGAGCGAACGCGAAGGAGCCTGTTAATGATAACAGCAGAGATAGAGGAATAAGCTGGGAAGCTTAGCGACACAGGGTGATAGCCCCGTACTCGAAAAATCCAGGCTGTGGTACTAAGTTAACGAGAAGTAGGGCGGGACACGTGATATCCTGTTTGAAGATGGGGGGACCATCCTCCAAGGCTAAATACTCCTGATTGACCGATAGTGAACCAGTACTGTGAAGGAAAGGCGAAAAGAACCCCGGTGAGGGGAGTGAAATAGAACCTGAAACCTTGTACGTACAAGCAGTGGGAGCCTGAAAGGGTGACTGCGTACCTTTTGTATAATGGGTCAGCGACTTATATTTTGTAGCGAGGTTAACCGAATAGGGGAGCCGAAGGGAAACCGAGTCTTAACTGGGCGTCTAGTTGCAAGGTATAGACCCGAAACCCGGTGATCTAGCCATGGGCAGGTTGAAGGTTGGGTAACACTAACTGGAGGACCGAACCGACTAATGTTGAAAAAAATTAGCGGATGACTTGTGGCTGGGGGTGAAAGGCCAATCAAACCGGGAGATAGCTGGTTCTCCCGAAATCTATTTAGGTAGAGCCTTGAGCGGACACCTTTGGGGGTAGAGCACTGTTTCGGCTAGGGGTCCATCCCGGATTACCAACCCGATGCAAACTACGAATACCGAAAGAGTGATACTCAGGAGACACACGGCGGGTGCTAACGTCCGTCGTGGAGAGGGAAACAACCCAGACCGCCAGCTAAGGTCCCAAAGTCTATATTAAGTGGGAAACGAAGTGGGAAGGCTTTAGACAGCTAGGATGTTGGCTTAGAAGCAGCCATCATTTAAAGAAAGCGTAATAGCTCACTAGTCGAGTCGGCCTGCGCGGAAGATGTAACGGGCTCAAATATAGCACCGAAGCTGCGGCATCAGACGTAAAGTCTGTTGGGTAGGGGAGCGTTCTGTAAGCGGATGAAGGTGAATCGAGAGGTTTGCTGGACGTATCAGAAGTGCGAATGCTGACATAAGTAACGATAAAACGGGTGAAAAACCCGTTCGCCGGAAGACCAAGGGTTCCTGTCCAACGTTAATCGGGGGCAGGGTGAGTCGGCCCCAAGGCGAGGCTGAAAAGCGTAGTCGATGGGAAACAGGGTTAATATTCCTGTACTTGGATAAACTGCGATGTGGGGACGGAGTAGGTTAGGTTATCGCACTGTTGGATATGTGCGTTTAAGTTGGTAGGTGGGAAGTTTAGGCAAATCCGGACTTCTATTAAACACTGAGAGATGATGACGAGGCTCTACGGAGCTGAAGTAACCGATACCACACTTCCAGGAAAAAGCCACTAAGCTTCAGGTTTATCTAAACCGTACTGAAAAACCGACACAGGTGGTCAGGTAGAGAATACTCAGGCGCTTGAGAGAACTCGGGTGAAGGAACTAGGGCAAAATAGCACCGTAACTTCGGGAGAAGGTGCGCCGGGCGTAGATTGTAGTCGCTTGCGCATGAAGGTTGAACTGGTCGAAGATACCAGCTGGCTGCAACTGTTTATTAAAAAACACAGCACTCTGCAAACACGAAAGTGGACGTATAGGGTGTGATGCCTGCCCGGTGCTGGAAGGTTAATTGATGGTGTAATCGAAAGAGAAGCTCCTGATCGAAGCCCCAGTAAACGGCGGCCGTAACTATAACGGTCCTAAGGTAGCGAAATTCCTTGTCGGGTAAGTTCCGACCTGCACGAATGGCATAATGATGGCCAGGCTGTCTCCACCCTGAGACTCAGTGAAATTGAAATCGCCGTGAAGATGCGGTGTACCCGCGGCTAGACGGAAAGACCCCGTGAACCTTTACTATAGCTTGACACTGAACATTGAATTTTGATGTGTAGGATAGGGTGGGAGACTTTGAAGCAGATACGCCAGTGATCTATGGAGTCGTCCTTGAAATACCACCCTTTAACGTTTGATGTTCTAACGAAGATTGCGGAACGCGGTCTCGGACAGTGTCTGGTGGGTAGTTTGATCTGGGGCGGTCTCCTCCCAAAGAGTAACGGAGGAGCACGAAGGTTTGCTAATCACGGTCGGACATCGTGAGGTTAGTGCAATGGTATAAGCAAGCTTTAACTGCGAGACAGACAAGTCGAGCAGGTACGAAAAGTAGGTCATAGTGATCCGTGGTTCTGAATGGAAGGGCCATCGCTCAACGGATAAAAGGTACTCCGGGGATAATAGGCTGATACCGCCCAAGAGTTCATATCGACGGCGGTGTTTGGCACCTCGATGTCGGCTCATCACATCCTGGGGCTGAAGTAGGTCCCAAGGGTATGGCTGTTCGCCATTTAAAGTGGTACGCGAGCTGGGTTTAGAAACGTCGTGAGACAGTTCGGTCCCTATTCTGCCGTGGGCGTTGGAGAATTGGTTGGGGCTGCCCTAGTACGAGAGGACCGGAGTGGACGCACCACTGGTGTTCCGGTTGTGTCGCCAGACGCATTGCCGGGTAGCTAAGTGCGGAAGAGATAAGTGCTGAAAGCATCTAAGCACGAAACTTGCCAAGAGATGAGTTCTCCCAGATCTTAGAAATCTGTAAGGGTTGTTTAAGACTAAGACGTAGATAGGTGCGGTGTGTAAGTGTAGTGATACATTGAGCTAACGCATACTAATTGCCCGAGAGGCTTAACTATACAACGCTCAAGTGTTTTTGGAAAAGCGCAAAGAGAAGAGTGAGAAAAGCAACCATAGAAGACTCAATAGAAAGAAAATCGGATTCAGCTTGTGGCCAATGAAGAACAGTAGGGATAGAGATGTTTAAAAAGATAAAGACAAGTTATCAAAGAATTATCCTGGCGGCGATAGTGCGGTGGAACCACCTGACACCATACCGAACTCAGAAGTGAAACGCTGTAATGCCGATGGTAGTGTGGGGTATCCCCATGTGAGAGTAGGGCACCGCCAGGTTACCAAATACATAAATAGAATAAAGCAGAGTAGAATAAAATAAAGATAAGAACCCCAGTTGAAAAGCTGGGGTTTTTGTTTTTAGATTACTCATTATTTAAAGAAAAAGGATTAAAGTAGAGAATAGGGCGCTTTCGTTCATAGACTAAGTTTTTATTTTTTTGTATCGCCTACAATATAGTTTTAATAAATATACCTATTTATATCATTTAGAGTTTTTGATTTCTTATATTTTTCAAATAGACTTTATATACTTATCTCTAATCACATCCATTATGCTTAAAAACTTTTAGACGAAATAACTTCAAGTATTATCGCTGATCCTCAAAAATAAAAGATTTTTACAGAACGTGAATTTTTCCCTTTATTTTTCGGCACTTAAAAACAGCTCGAATTAATATTATAGGTCAAGCTCCAGGGTTAAAAGCTGAGCAATCTCGTTTATATTGGAATGATAAAAGTGGTGATCGTCTGCGTGATTGGCTAGGTGTGGGATTACGATTATTTTTATAATTCTGGGATGTTTGCGGTTCTTCCTATGGATTTCTATTATCCTGGAAAAAGGTAAATCTGGTGATTTACCACCTCGTCAAGGTTTTGCAGAAAAATGGCATCCAATGATTTTAGAGCATCTACCTAATATCCAGTTCACAATTCTTATTGGGCAATATGCACAGAAATATTATTTACCTGAAAACAAAGATAATGTAACTGAGACTGTAAAAATTATCGTCAATTCTTACCGCACTTTATGCCTCTTGTGCATCCTTCTCCTACGTAATCAGATTTGGATAACAAAGAACCCTTGGTTTGAAGAACAAGTTATTCCTGAATTACAAATTTTTAGTCAAACAGATAATCAATAAAGACTAAGTTTTTCATTTCTTACGCACACATAGTAATAACAATCTCTTTTTACTTTGTGGATATAATAAAAGCCTGCATGCGAGTATAACGATAATAATGTTTTTAGGAGATTTGATGAAAAATTTCAAATATTTTTGCTCAGAGTTATGTGGATTGGGTTATTCGTCTTGGGCGCCTTCGTTTTTTTCTCTTTTTAGGTGTGATGATTCTCGCGGTTTTAGCACTTTGTACTCAGATTTTATTTAGTCTATTTATTGTTCATCAGATTTCTTGCAGATATTTTTCGTTCGGTAACTTTTTGGCTTTACTCACTGCGCCTTTTTGTTATTTATCACTTTATTGGTCGAAAAAGCTTGAACATTCTCGCATTGATCTTTCTAGCTCGGTTAATCGATTGGAAAAATGAGGTCGCCGAGCGAATTGCCGCTCAGAAAAAAATTATCCCAAGCATTGGAAAAAGCTAGATAGCCGTGATAAAAGTACCTTACTTGCCACAATAAGCCATGAATTGCGCACGCCATTGAATGGGAATTGTTGGACTTAGCCAGATTTTTACTTGATGATGAATTAGATGATCGTCAGCGTAATTATTTAAAAACTATCAACATAAGTGCGGTCAGTTTAGGCTATATTTTTAGCGATATTATTGATTTGGAAAAAATCGATGCCAGCCGAATTGAATTAAATCGCCAGCCAACAGATTTCCCAGCCTTATTAAACGATATTTATAATTTTGCTAGTTTCCTCGCCAAACAAAAAAATCTTATTTTTTCTTTAGAGCTTGAACCTAATTTGCCTAATTGGTTGAATCTTGATCGTGTTCGCTTGAGCCAAATTTTGTGGAACTTAATTAGTAATGCGGTGAAGTTTACAGATCAGGGAAATATTATTCTGAAAATTATCAGAAATCAGGATTGTTACCATTTTATTGTGAAAGATACTGGGAATGGGGATTTCTCTGAAGAACAAAAACATATTTTTGAAATGTATTATCAAGTGAAAGAAAGTCGTCAGCAAAGTGCGGGTAGCGGTATTGGGTTGGCTATTTCTAAAAATCTCGCTCAGCTAATGGAAGGGATTTAACGGTTGAAAGTGAGAGAGGAAAAAGGTGCTACTTTCCATCTTACTCTCCATGCCCAGAAATTTCTGAAAAAGAATCCGTTAAGAAAAATATTCCACTCCCTTGACCATTCTTTTAGTGGAGGATGTTGACCTCAATATTATGGTTGCGAAAACCATTTTTAGAAAAAAACTTGGGCATCATGTTGATGTTTGCGTACAAATGGCAAGCAGGCGATCACTTTATTTGAGCAAAAATATTTTACGACATTTTATTGCTAGATATTAAATTGCCAGATATGAGTGGTTTTTGAAATCGCATAATATTTGCAGAAATTATGAGAACGGTATTTATGATTTTTACCGCCAATGATTGCTTTTTACTGCCAATGTTATGCAAAGCGAGCAGAAAATATTTAGAAATAGGGTATGGATGGCGTATTACAAACCCATTTCAATTAAGGATTTACACCATTGTCTGCAGCAATTTTTGCGGATGAAAGCGAATCTATTATAGAAATGAATGATGATAATAAGCTTTCAGAACAATTTGATTTAGCGTTGATTGAAACGCTCGGAAAAATCTAACATTTTAGAAAATTTATCTTTATTCAAACAAACGATGCCAAATTATCTTGCTCAATTATCAAAAAGATAATGATGAAAGACACAGAAGATACCGCCCATAAAATTAAAGGCCGCGGCATCGGTGGGGTTAAATCATTTACGTCAATTAGCGGATACTTTAGAAAGTGCGGCTAAAAATTCTGATATTTTTAATTGTGGGGAAATTGATTGATGAGGGTGGAAATCAGTGGTTGGAAGATGTAGCAGGATTTAGCTAAATTTCTTTGTGAACATTAATGAATTTTTTATTATGAACAAATAATAATTACATCCAGCAGTTTTCGGAACAATCTACTGGATGTAATTGTTGATAGATTAAATTTTTCCACCAATGCCTTTAAATTTTTCAACAAATGCTGATATTTTTGAAAAACATTTTGCTTTTTAGTGAGGTATTGTGGATTAAGCGGGCTCATTTTAGGGAGCGCCTCATTTAAATCAGTACCTTGTTCACTAGCATATCCACGTTTTAAGGATACGTTAATATAACGTTTCGCAGCATCAATATTCAGTCCTTCACTGCTAATTAATTCATTGGCTTCTTTCTGTTGCTCTTTTTGGGCAAATTGGAAGAAGGATTCAATAATACCAGCTTTATCGACAATGTTATCTAAAGTCAGTTTGATTAATAAAATCCACAATCAAACTTTCTTTTGGCTCGATTACCCAAGGCTGGCTCGGATTGTGGTTCGAATTTCATCAATCAGCTCAGATTTATTTTTCAGTGTTGTGTTCAAAATATCAATTCTAAAGATGTAATCTAAATTGATTTCTTGGGATTTTAATAAATCCACTTCAAACACCACATCGTCCCAATCAATGGTCGATTTTGCTTTTTCCTCGCCATCTTTTTGACGACGGAGCCAATCCCGAATATCGTTGTAAGTCGAACGGTAATTTTGAATGCTACGTTCGCTTGGCATATCAATAGGTTGCATTTCAGCAAAAAGCTTCATCCGTTAAATAATATTTTTCTTTAAAGGCTTCAACGGCTTTTTGCATCGCTGGTATCGAGCGATTGAAATGCTTGTAAAGCAGCGAACTCATCATAGTTTTGCAGAATGTTTTCAACCCGCAAATATTCACCAAATAATTTTACAAAGTCTTTCTTGTCTTTTTCTGTTTGAATTTCATTAGGATCCGGAAGCGTTCTTTGCAAACTCAGCAATAACCTCTAAATACCCACGACGGGCCACGCTAGCATCGGTAAAAGCCTTCCATATATTCTTGGTAACTTTTTCCAAACACGACATTGCGCGTATTGGATTTACCGAAAAGGGTAATCGCATCAATGGTATCTTGTTCCAAATCACGGAAAGTGACGATATTGCCAAAACTTTTGGTGCTGTTATAAATGCGGTTTGTACGAGAATAAGCTTGAATCAAAACCATGGTAACGTAAGTTTTTATCCACAAATAACGTGTTTAAGGTCGGGGAGCATCAAAACCAGTTAAAAACATCCCAACGACAATCAATAAATCCACTTCTTTTGTTTTTGACGCGTTTGGCAAGATCACGATAGTAGTTTTTGGAAACGATTTCGCATCCACATCATAATTTGTTGCAAAAATAGCCGTTGTAATCATCAATAGCTGATTTTAAAAAAATTCCTTAGCCGAGGAGTTCATCGCTTCCACTTCAAAACTTTCATCAACAATATCGCCAATCGCATCTTGCTCTTCATTCGCGGCAAAACGAAAAGATTGTTGCAATTTTTAAGTGGATTTTTGACCGCACTTTTGTAACTGTTTAAAACGTTTGATAATAAGCTTTAGCCGCATCGACACTACTTACTGCAAACATGGCATTAAAGCCATTATTACCCGCATTAAAAGCGATGGGTCTTTTTGTTTGAAATTATCTAAAACATATTGGGCAATTTGCTCAATACGTTTAGGTTGTAAAAAGGCTTTGTTTTTTCTCGAGTTTTTGTTAGCTCTTCAAGATTCTTTTTCAGTTTCAATGCTCTTAAATTGTGGCCGTACATCATTGTAATCCACTTTAAATTTCAGCACTTTTTTTCATCACGAATCGCATCGGTGATAATGTAAGAGTGGAGTTCAATGCCAAAAACGCTCGCCGTAGTTTCAGCACCTAATGCGTTAGTTGGGAAAAATTGGCGTGCCGGTAAAACCCAAATTGATAGTATTTTTGAATTTTTCTCGTTAGATTTTTTTGCGCTTCACCAAATTGAGAACGATGACATTCATCAAAGATAAAAACGACCTGTTTATCGTAAATCGGTAATTTATCTTCCGATTTCATCAGGTTGTTGAGTTTTTGAATGGTGGTAACAATGATCTTATTGTCGTCTTTTTCGATATTGCGTTTTAATCCCAGCCGTACTTTCCGAACCATTCACGCTATCCGGTGAAAAACGTTGGTATTCTCTTCATGGTTTGATAGTCCAAATCCTTTCTATCAACCACGAAGAATACTTTTTCAATAAAGTCTAATTCCGTTGCAAGGCGTGCGGCTTTAAAGCTGGTGAGGGTTTTTACCTGAGCCGGTGGTGTGCCAAATGTAGCCGCCACTTTCTTTATTGCTCCAATTTTTCGCCTGATATGAGCTTTTGATTTTTCCATAAAAATCCGCTCAGTGGCGGCAATTTGATACGGGCGCATAATCAATAGGGTATCGGAAACATCAAACACGCAGTAATTTACCAACACATTGAGCAGGGTATGTTTTTGCAAGAATGTCGCTGTAAAATCCTTTTAAATCTTTAATCAGAGTATTTTTTGCTGTTGCCCAATTCATTGTGAAGTCATAGCTATTCTTATCGCGCTTTGGTGGTATTGGCAAAATAGCGAGTATCCGTGCCATTAGAAATGACAAAAAAATCTGAATATATTTAAAGAGAGAATTTTCTTTATTGAAAGCTTTCTTTGCTGTAACGATGAATTTGATTAAAGGCTTCACGAATGGCTACGCCACGTTTTTCAATTCAATATGTACAAGCGGTAAACCATTCACCAAAATGGTCACATCATAACGATTATCATAGTTTACCGGTTTGTTCAAATTGATTGATGACTTGCAGGGAGTTATTGGCAAGATTTTTCTTATCTAGCAGATAAATATTCTGAATGCGTCCATTATCAAACACAAAAATCATAAATATAATCATCATGAATTTTACGGGTTTTCTCAATCAGACTATCGCTCGGGTTTATCCAAATATTCCTCTAAAAACGTCGCCATTCCGCATCAGAGAAAAACCACATTGTTCAAGCGCTGTAATTGCGCCCGTAAAGTTTTTAACCAATGCATCATGATTATTGAGACCTTGTAAATACTCATAGCCTTGTGCCCTGTAAATCACGAAATAAACTCACGCTCAAGGCTCCCTTCCGTTTGATAACTGCATTAGGGTTCTTCCACAAACTTTATTGTATTGATCTCAAAACGATAAAATGGTTGGATTCGGCAATGGTTTTATAATGGGTCATGAGGGTTCCTTGGTTATAATGGCGGTTTGTATCCGCCGTTTTTATTATATTATTAGGCTGTTATATAAAATCCAGCTTAGGGATTAAAAACTCAATAACAATTCTCTGTAATACTCATACCGCTTTTTGGCTTTGTTCAATCGCCAAAGGTAAGCCTTCGGTGATGGAATTGATGAGGGTTTCAAATTTATCCAGGATTGAAACGATTCGTTTGCTGTTCTATCTGAATATGGAGCATGGTATTGGGATAGTGAGTGATTTTGATTATATCTGAATTTAAATTGCTTAAGAGCTCATTTACTTTTTCCCATTCTAATGTACTTTCAGTATTTACTAGATAAATAGTGATATAGAAAATCAGAGTTTAGACTATATTTTTCATAATCACTATTAGATGCATCTGATCGTGAATTGTCCACTTATTTTTAGAGCATATGGTCTCTACATAGCTCATAGCATTGCGACATCACAAAATCTACCACTGGCATTCTAGATTATTCTGCATCTTCTAGTAATTTTTTGAGCAGTATTTCTATGTATTTAGAATCTAATGATATTCGATCTTTAGACCCAAGGAATACCATTTGCTCATACTGTAATATATTTGCGAGATAGGACGTAGTGAGTCTCCTCGCTGAATTTTTCGCTACATCTCCTCAATAGTTTTTCCACTCAAACCCAACCTTCCCAAGCTCTTCTTCACTTAACAATTTCTCCCGATAGTATTCATACTGCTTCCGGCGTAGTATAAGCTCGCTGGTAAGCTCGCTGGTAAGCGCTGTCAATGCGTCCAAAAATTTTTACGATTTCGGTTTGACGGGGAGTGGGGGGATGGGGATTGAAATTTGTCTGTAGTTTAGCTGTTGTCAATTTGAGGCATGTGCATCTTTTTCGCACCTAAATTTATGGAAATGAAATTCTGTATTAGTTAAATAATAGTATAAAAACGATTATTTTGAATTTTTTCTTTTGAATATACACTACATGAAATCGTGTTTATGCCCAAAAATTTACCTACAGTCCCATTTGCATAGAGTAATTTCTCGAGACTATCAGAACATCTTCAGCATTTTAATACAAATTCTTTATCGTGAGTATATCCTCAAACATAATCCTGCATATTATTTTCCCGCCATAATATGGAATGTTTCTGATCCATTCTTATGAGATGATTTGACAGGTTTTTCTTTGCATTAGTAGCGATGTTAGAATATCTTTCAAGGGCATCCACTCAACCTCAGCCCCATCCAATAATTTTTTTCTAAAAAAAGTGCGGTTGTTTTTTTCATGGTGTTTTTTTATCCCTCAATCTCCGCCACAATCTTTGTCAATTTCCGCACGCAAGCGGTCGATATTGGCAACTGTTTTACAATTTCCGCATTGAGTTCATCAATATTAATCACTTCGCGAGTGTCTTTTTGTTCCACATAAGAACTCACTGCAAGGTTGTATTCATTTTTAACGATGTCTTCAAAGGACACGGATTTTGCTAAATGCGGCACATCCTCTTTATCGGCAAACAGTTTTGAGAATTTGCTCAATATGTTCTTCTTCCAAAAATGTTGTTATTGGTGGCGGATTTAAATAAACCGCTGGCATCAATAAATTGGGTTTGGGTATCGGGTTTATGTTTGGAAAGCACCAAAATATTCACCGCAATACTGGTGCCGAAAAAAAGAGATTGGGCGCTAAGGCGATCACCGTTTCTACATAGTTATTATCCACCAAATATTGACGAATTTTTTGCTCTGCACCGCCGCGATAAAAGATGCCAGGGAAGGAGACAATCGCCGCGCGGCCTTTTGCTGAAAGATAACTTAACGCATGCAAAATAAAGGCAAAGTCCGCTTTGGATTTTGGTGCAAGCACGCCGGCAGGGGCAAAGCGTTCATCGTTAATCAGTGTCGGGTCGTCTGAACCAATCCATTTCACGGAGTAAGGCGGATTAGAAACGATAGCATCGAAGGGTTTATCATCGCCAAATTGCGGAGCCATTAAGGTGTTGCCAAGGGCGATATCAAACTTGTCGTAGTTGATGTTATGTAAAAACATATTCATACGGGCAAGGTTGTAAGTGGTGTGATTAATTTCCTGCCCGAAGAATCCTTCTTCAATGATGTGTTCATCAAATGGTTTTTTTCGCTTGCAATAATAAAGAACCCAGAACCAGCTGCTGGGGTCGTAAATTTTATTGACCTTATCTTGTCCATATAAAGCCAGTCGAGCAATCAGCTTTGGAAACGCATTGTGGCGTAAAGAACTCGCCACCTGATTTACCGGCATTAGCAGCATAGTTGGAAATTAAAAAAATTCGTAAGCATCACCGAATAAATCAATATGATTATCTTCAAAGTCACCAAAAATCTAACTCGGCAACGCCTTTTAATACAGCAGCGAGACGGCTGTTTTTTTATCGGCAACGGTATTGCCCAAGCGGTTGCTGGTGGTATCAAAAATCAGCAAATAAGCCTTTGATATCCTGTTCGGAAGGGTAGCCAGTAGCGGAGTTTTTCGATATCTGTAAAAATGTTTTTCAGATCTGTATTTAAATTCGGATTAGTATTGGCTGTTGCCACGACATTTTTAAATAATTGGCTTGGGTAAATAAAAGTAACCTTTTGGTTTTTATTGCATCCGCTTTTAATTTCTGGCGTGATGATATCGTCAGATAAAAGTTGCATAATTAATGCTCTCATCTCCATTTTTCATATAGATTAGCAAAAATTTTCACTGATAAAACGATAGAAAAGTGACCCCTAAAAACATATTGTTTAAAATCCCAACCATCAACAGCACCTCGTACATCATTAGCGATTTGCCAAATGCGTCGATGAAGTTCATCACGTTGCTCGTTGTTGCATTGCAGCAGCTCATAAAAATCCTCAGAATATTTTGTGTAATGAGTTGAATAGATATGTGAAAAATTATACAGGAAATTAGTCTATTCTGCGTGAATTTCTCTATGAGTTTATCTTGCGGCTATTTGTAAAATAATGTCTCGTTTGCAGGTTTTGTGTCTTGATAAAGTGCGGTTGAAATTTGCAATGTTTTTATGAAGGGCTTTTTAGAGGAAAAATATTTGAGAAAGGGCATGTCGTGCATGCCCTATAGTTTTGACGTATTAGTTCATAATTCCTTTATGTCTTAACAACGCATCTAATTGCGGTTCACGACCACGGAAGCGCTTTGAAGAGTTCCATTGGTTCTTCTGAGCCACCTCGCGTTAGAATTTCATCTAGGAATGATTTGCCGGTGATTGGGTTGAAAATACCTTCTTCTTCAAAGCGAGAATAAGCATCAGCTGATAAGACTTCTGCCCATAAATAGCTGTAGTAACCTGCGGCGTAGCCCTGCAAAAATATGGCTGAAGCTGTGCGGGGTTCTTGCCCAATCTACGCCTTTTATGACGGCAACTTGTGATTTCACTGATTTTAGTGTATCCAAAATTTGATTGGTTTTTCCGCATCAAAGGGTGTGATGCAAGCGGAAATCAAAATCCCAAATTCAAGCTGACGCAAGATAAAACATCGCAGCTTGGAAGTTTTTGCTTTTAACAATTGCGTAAGTTTTTCTTTTGGCAATGGCTCGCCTGTTTCGTAATGCCCTGAAATAAACGCCAAAGCCTCTTCTTCCCAGCACCAGTTTTTCCATAAATTGGCTTGGTAATTCCACCGCATCCCAAGGCACACCGTTAATCCCCGCCACATCGGATACATCAATTTGTGTGAGCATATGATGAATGCCGTGACCAAATTCATGGAATAGTGTGGTGACTTCATCGTGCGTAAATAACGCAGGCTTATTACCGATAGGCGCATTGAAGTTACAAGTTAAATAAGCCACTGGGGTTTGAATGCTGCCATCCAGTTTACGTTTGCGCCCAATACAATCATCCATCCACGCACCGCCACGTTTGTGTTCGCGCGCATATAAATCAAGATAGAAACTGCCACGGAGTTGATCGTTTTCATCAATTAAATCAAAAGAAACGCACATCTTTATGCCAAGTATCCACGCCTTCGCGTTCAACTGCACGAATATTGAAAATGCGTTTAATCAATTCAAATAAAACCTGAAATTACGCGATTTTTCAGGGAAATATGGGCGAAGTTCTTCATCATTAATGGCGTATAAATGTTGTTTTTGTTTTTCGCTGTAAAACCAATATCCCAAGGTGCAAGTTCAGTGACACCAAATTCTTTTTCTGCAGTAATCTTTCAATTCTTGCAATTCTTTTTCGCCTTGTGGTTTGGCACGTTCGGCAAGATGATCTAAGAAATCAAGCTACTTGTTGTGGGTTTTCTCTGCCATTTTTGGTGGCAAGTGAAAGTTCGGTGTAAGTATTAAAAACCGAGTAATTTCGCCAATTCCACGCGCAATGTAAGAATTTCTTCCATGACCTTACTGTTGTCCCATTTGCCTGCAGTTAGGGCCTTGTTCAGAGGCACGTGTTGCATAGGCACGGTACATTTCTTCACGCAATGCACGATTTTTCACAGTAAAGTCATCACAGGCAAATAACTTGGGATTTCTAACGTAAAACGATAACCTTTCAATCCTTTACTTTCTGCAGATTGTTGTGCCGCTTGTAGTGCGGATTCAGGTAAGCCTGCAAGTTCTGCCTTCGTTTTTCAATGAGTTTTTCCCAACCCATGGTGGCATCTAATACGTTATTGCTAAATTGTGAATTTAATTCCGATAAGCGCACCACAATTTCGCCTATAACGTTGTTGTTTATCTTCTGAAAGTCCCAATGCCTGAAAGTTCAAAAATCACGCAGTGAATTTTTCAATAGCTTTCTTTTGCGCAATAGAATAGTCCGCAAATTCAGCACTATTTTTTTAACGCTAAATAGGCATTATAAAGCCCTTTATGCTGACCAACCCAAGTGCTGTATTCAGAAAGTAATGCAAGCACGCTTGATAGGCTTCACGTAATTCACTGCTATTTTTTTACTGAATTAAGATGAGAAACGGTGACCAAGCACGATTTAAAGCGATCATTGGTTTCCGTTAAAGGCAAAATGAAATTTTTCCCAAGTAAAAGTGCGGTTGTTTTAACACTTGTTCTATCGTATCGCGACAATCTTGAATTAATTTTTTCAACAGCCGGTTGAATATGTTCTGGCTTGATTTGTGAAAAATGGCGGTAGGCCTTGAATGTTAAGTAATGGATTTGACATAGACATAAATGTTCCTTTTTGAAAACTACTTTTTTTATGTGACGACAAATTCTATAATATCAAGGTTGAAAAAAATCTAAAAAAATCAGTAATAATGGTTCGCATTTTCTTTTTATTAGGAACATTATGAAAATTATTTACATTATTTTAGGTTTTCTTTCTCTTGCTCTTGGCATCATTGGCATTTTCCTTCCTATTTTTACCGACCAGCCGTTTTTATTACTTACTTTATTTTTTTCTTTGCAAAAGGTTCAAAAACGCTTGGAACAATGGTTCTTAAGGGCACAAGTATTTATCAAAAACATCTTAAGTCTTTTAATGAAAATCGATCATTAAAGAAAAAAATACCAAGATTTATATTTTGAGTTTTTCGACCACAATGTTACTTATTGGTTTTTATTTTCACGCTAAGCGTAATAGGGCGTAGCGTTATTGCTGCATTGATTTGTATTAAGTATTGGTTCTTCTTGTTTTTGGATTAAAACTGAAAAATGAATAATTTTCTCGCTTTGTGCCAGCGAAGTGCGGTTATTTTTTCCATTATTTTTACTGTGGTGTCTTGTGATAAATTAGATAATCCCAAGTCTGTTCCGCCACGAGTTGAGACACCGAAAAATACTCAATTAGAATCTAACCGAGTTGAATTAAAGCGTGGTGTTTATATAGGTCTTACTTTGCAACCTTGGCAAGCACAAAGTGAAGAACAAACCCAATTATTACGCGATCTTTTTGAAGGCTTAACGGCTTACGATGCGCAAGGTAATATTGTTCCTGCCGTGGCAGAAAGCTGGCAAACTAAAGATAATAAAACGTGGATTTTCACTTTGCGTGAAAATGCCAAATGGTCAAATGGTGAAGCGGTGACTGCCTCTGATTTTGTGCAATCTTGGCAAGCGCTTTCTCAATCTGAAAGCCAGCTAAAAAAATTATTTGGCTTTCATGAATCTGAAAAAAATGCGAAGGCAGTATTGGAAAAAAACTCTAGCTGTTGAATCGCTTGGATTGTTTGCTGAAAATGACCGCACTTTTACGCATTGAATTAGATAAAAGCATCGCCATATTTACCTTCTATGCTGGCGCACGTCAGCCTTTTTGCCCTCGCTATACTAAATCGACTGAAATGCTTATCAGCAATGGCGCCTATCAATTACAAAGTCAGGCTGAAAATCAGCACATTTTAACTGCCAATCCTTATTATTGGGCAAAGAAAAAGTGATATTTCAGCAAGTGAAATATCAAAAATTGCAGCAGATACAGATTTGTCTGATTTTGATATTGTATTAAATCCCAAAAATCAGTTCAAAATATCCAAGATTATCCGCAACTTTGTACTTACTTCTATGAGTTTAATCTTGCCGATCCTATGTTGCAAAAAGTGCGGTAAGAAAAAGCGATTGCTTCTATGATTTCTACGAAAAATTTGGTTGCCGATATTGCTCATCTTCATCCTAGTAATACTTTTTGCCAAAAATCTATGCTAGGGTGAGCAAGAATCTATTTGGGAGCCAGTTGTTGCAGAACAGCTTCTTTCCCAAAAACCAAATTAGTGAAACTCACCCGTTGAAATTACGCATTCGTTATGATGATTCGTCTCTGAATCAAACTATTGCAACGCGATTAAATCGCCAATTATCGCAATCAGATTTATTACGAGTTGAAAATCAAGGGATGAGTTGGCAAGAATTGCAAACGGCTCGCACAAAAGGCGATTTTCAATTAATTCGTTCTGGCTGGTGTGCTGATTTTAATGATCCTGTCGCTTTCTTAAATTTGTTCTATTCAAAAAGCCCTGATAACAAAATGGCTATAAAAATGCAGAATTTGATCGTTTATTTGAAAGTGCAATGACGACGACATCCGAAAAAGTGCGGTTAGAAAATTACGCAAAAATTAAAGGGATAGTTCAACAAGAATATTTAGTGTTACCCATTTTTCAATATAGTACACCAGTTTATCTTGCGCCAAGTATAATGGGCGCGCAAGTAAATTCTGTTGGAACCATTTATAGTAAAAAGATTTATGGCGAAAGGTTCAAAAATTAGTAATCGCGCTTGCAATTAGGGAGAGAATTCTTTAAGATTGGAGGCATTGGGGACAACTCCGACATCGTCCCCTAGTGATTATCTTAGATAACTGTACCAGAACAGCTAACTAAACAACAGATAATCAAGAAAATGAAAAAGAGCGTTTTTCATTTTACTTACTCCTGATAAGCCCCCGGTCTTTTGGAATACGAGACGGGGTTTCTCGTTTTATAAACTATGCTAAAAATCTTTTGATTATTCCATGGCATAAAGTTTAAATAAAAAGCCACACTGTTCAATATAACAGTATGGCTTTTTACATGTATTATTTTATTAAATAATCTCTTCTTGGCAATGTGGACAGGTCATTAAATGTTGTTCATCATTGTTATGCACAATGTAATGCCCCATGCTTTAGTATCAAGATATTTTTGTGTTGTAGCGGTTTTCGCCTACATTAAGAGGTACTCGTTCAACCACGTTGATACCTGCTTTTTTTCATGGTTTCTACTTTTTCTAGGGTTGTTGGTCATTAATCGGACTTTTTACCCCAAGTAGCTCGAACATATCGGCACAGACCTCAAAGTTACGTTCATCTGCTTTGAAACCTAAAAGCGAGATTGGCTTCAATGGTATCCATTCCTTTATCTTGTAAAAGAATACGCACGGATTTTTATTAATCAAACCAATTCACGGCCTTCTTCACGATGATAAATTAAGACACCACGACCTTCTTCTTGAATTTGTTTCAATGCTGTCGCCAGTTGGAAACCACAATCGCATTTTAAGCTGTGGAGCGCATCACCAGTTAAACATTCAGAATGGATGCGCGCTAATACAGGTTCATCCGCATTAGAAATATCCCCATCACTAAGGCTACGTGCTCTTTTTAGTATCTGGAAATTCAAACCCTACCATTCTGAAAAAGACCGTATTCAGTGGGTAAATTGGCTTTGCGTAACTAACTGAATTTTTTTGCCATAAAGTGATCCTTATTCGTCATCATTTCTGCTAAAATGCGCGTTATTTTTATTCTCAAGGGGCGAGCATGTTCAAAAGGCTGTCATTATATACGTTATTACTTTGTCTTGTACCATTTTTATATGGGTATTTCCTATCAGTGGTATGGCAATAGCCAATTAACTGAAGCTGATTATTGGCTTTATTTGCTCACTGAAACGGGTAGTGTACCTTATGCGTTGCTCACCTGTGTGTGTTTACGCTTTTTGTTTGCGTTTTATTTAAAAATCCAAAACAATGGATATTAGGCGTAATTGTGATGGGGATTTCAGTTATTGCAACTCAAGCCGCAAAAAAACAGGGGCAAAAGCATTATTTGAAGAACCTCGTCCGTTCACTGTTTATCTAGCTGAGCAAACTCATTCAACGCCTGAAAACTTTTATAAAAAATGACCGCACTTTGCGTGCAGAAATCGCTAAGGATTTTTTTATTCGATGGATGCCATCACGCCAGCTTGGTTAATTCATCATTATGAAAATGAAGTGGGAGTATTCGTTCCCCTCAGGGCATACGATTTTTGCAGCAACTTGGCTGATGCTTGCTGTTAGCTTTACCCAATTATTGGGTAACCGTTCTTTTAAAGCAAAATTGCTGGTGGCTGGTATTGCGGTGTGGGGTTTGTTGATGTTGATTAGCCGTGTGCGATTAGGCATGCATTACCCAATTGATTTATTGGTGGCGACATTACTGGCATGGTTGATTAATAGCATTATTTTACCTTTTTGAAGAAAAAGGCGATCTTCGTCATAAAATAATCGATTTAGTGCGGTTAAAATTTTGGTTAATTTTAACCGCACTTCTTCTATACTGGAGCAGATTATGTATTATGGTTTAGATATTGGTGGCACGAAAATAGAGCTTGCCGTATTCAATGAAAAAAATTAGAAAAATTATATTCTGAGCGGGTGCCAACACCTAAAAACGACTATGAAGAATGGCTTAACACGATTGTAGATTTAGTGAATCGTGCTGATGAAAAGTTTGGTGAAGTGGGCACCGTGGGTTTGGGCATACCTGGTTTTGTGGAATCAACAAACTGGATTAGCCGAAATTACCAATATTCAGTGTGGCAGATAATAAACCAATTTTACGTGATTTGTCTGTGCGTTTAGGCCGTGAAGTGCGGGCAGAAAATGACGCAAATTGCTTTTCGTTATCTGAAGCATGGGATGCGGGAAAATCAGCAATATCCGACTGTACTTGGTTTAATTCTCGGAACTGGTTTTGGTGGCGGCTTTGTCTTAAATGGTAAAAGTTCATTCAGGTCAAGTGGGAATGGCAGGAGAGCTTGGTCATTTACAACTAAATTATCATGCCTTGAAATTATTGGGATGGGATAAAGCTCCAATTTATCAATGCGGTTGTGGCAACAAGGCTTGTTTGGATAATTATCTGTCTGGTCAGCGGTTTTGAAATTCTTTATCGAGATTTGAAAGGCGAAACATTATCCGCTCGTGAAATTATTGATTTGTTTTTATCAAGGCAATGAAAGTGCGGTAGATTTTGTGAATCTTTTTGTAGAATTGGCAGCGATTTCATTGGCAATATCATTACGGCATTTGATCCGCATATGATTGTGCTAGGCGGTGGATTATCTAATTTTGACTATCTTTATGAGGCCTCACCTAAAAGCATTACCGCCTCATTTGATGCGGACAGCAAAAAGTTCCGCCAATTAAAAAGCAAAAACACGGCGATTCTGGTGGTGTGCGTGCAGTGCGGCAGCGTTGTTTTTAACCAAATAATTCAATAAACTAGTGGGGCGTGTTCAGATAATACGCCCTTTATTTTGGAAAAATATTTAGAATATTCTAAATTTATTAGATTTTTCTTGTTTGTGTTTCTTTTCTTTAGAGAAATTATTAAAAATCTCGCCTTTTTCATTAAAAACCCATACAATCAAATTATTTATCGCTTGAGGGATGATTTATGGACTTTGAATTTTCAAAAATGTTAGAAGAAGTGCTAACTTGGATAGTCGCACACCTTTGATGGACCTTTATGCGGATGCCATAATTATTATTTTGCTTTGGGACGGGGCTATTTTTACCATTACAACAGGATTTGTGCAGTTCCGTTTTATTCCCAGCAAGCCTTCGTGAAATGTGGTTTGGTCGTGCGGTGGAGGAAGTTCATTAACACCTTTCCAAGCGTTTACTACAGGTCTTGCGAGCCGCGTTGGTGTGGGTAACATTGGTGGGGTAGCAACGGCAATCGCCCTAGGAGGTGAAGGCGCAGTGTTTTGGATGTGGGTAACGGCATTTATTGGTATGTCGAGTGCTTTCGCTGAATCCACTCTTGCTCAATTATTTAAAAATTCAAGATAAAGATGGCTCATTCCGTGGTGGTCCCTGCTTATTATATTGTGCAAGGTTTAAAATCACGTTGTATGGCAGTGGCTTTTGCGCTTGCATTAATTTTTACATTTGGTTTTGCCTTTAATTCTGTGCAGGCAAATTCCATTGTTGAAGCGACGAGCAATGCGTGGAATTGGAAAGGGAATATGTCGGTATTTCATTAGTAATTTTGACCGCACTTATTATTTTCGGTGGTGTTAAGCGCATTGCGGTTATTTCGAGTAGTCTTGTGCCAATGATGGCACTTTTCTATTTGATTATGGCGGTGATTATTCTTGGCATGCATATTGATATGATTCCTTCGGTGATTCATCGTATCGTTCAAAGTGCATTTAGTTTTTGACGCTGCCGCTGGTGGAATGTCGGTGCGCTAGTATCAAAAGCAATGATGATGGGAATTAAACGCGGACTATTCTCTAACGAGGCAGGGATGGGCTCTGCGCCTAATGCAGCGGCTGCTGCTCATGTTAAGCATCCTGTTAGTCAAGGCTTAGTACAGATGTTAGGTGTGTTTGTTGATACCATGATTGTTTGTTCTTGTACTGCCGTGATTATTTTTGCTTTCAAATAATTATGGTAGCGAAACGCTAAAAGTATCTCACTTACGCAAAATGCCTGCAATACCACATAGGTGAATTTAGAGTACATTTTTCATGGCGTTTATCTTATTGTTATTCGCTTATTCTTCTATTATTGGTAACTATGCTTATGCGAAAGCAATATCCGTTTTATCAAAATAAACCTTGGTTTGTATTTTTTTGTTCCGTTTAATGGTGCTATTCTTCGTGTATTTTGGTTCGGTTCGTTCAGGCAATGTGGTCTGAATTTCGCAGATACGGTAATGGCAGTCATGGCAATCATTAACTTGATCGCAATTTTGATGTTGTCGCCAATCGTATGGAAATTGATGAAGGATTATCAACGCCAGCTTAAAGAAGGAAAAACACCAGAGTTTAAAAATTGACGAACACCTGAATTGCGTAAGAAAATATTTGATTCCCGCATTTGGAAATAAAGACAAAATGGCTAGAAAAGAGATTATCTACCTTTTCTAAAGAGTTAGATTATTATTTAAAGAAATTTTTGATATTGTTTCAGGCTTGGTTCTTCTAGTTCAGACTGAATAAACTTTTGCCGGCACTTCTTTACCGCCCTCGTGCCGCTATCCCAAACTGCTGTGAAAACTGCCCACTCTTTTGGCCTACTTCAAAAATGCCGCATGATAGGCAATATGCTCACCAATAAAACTGGCGATAAAGTAATAGCTATGATCGTAGCCTTTGTGGAAACGCACATCGACCGGTTGATTTACCGTACGACAGGTTTCGATAAAATCTTCGGTACGTAATTGTGTTGGCAAAAACTCATCTTCTAAGCCCTGATCAATACGCATACCTTGCACTTTATAGCCTTGTTGAATGAGCGAGCTGGCATCATATTGCTGCCATTTTTCACGATCTCCCCTAAATAAGCAGTAAAGGCTTTTTCTCCCCAAGGTACAAGGCTTGGCGATAAAATAGGTGAAAAGGCAGAAACACTTTGATAACGTTCTTGGTTTCGTAGTGCCAATACCAATGCACCGTGCCCGCCCATTGAATGTCCCATAATGGAACATTTGCCGTTGGTAGGGAAATTTGCTTCAATTAGACTAGGCAATTCGTTCAAGATATAATCATACATCTGATAATTCGTCGCCCAAGGTTGCTCGGTCGCATTAAGATAAAAGCCCGCACCTTGTCCTAAATCGTAAGCCGCATCGTTCGGCACTTGCTCTCCGCGAGGGCTAGTATCGGGCGCAACCACAATCACTTGATGTTCTGCTGCATAACGCTGAAAGCCTGATTTGGTAATGAAATTTTTGTTCAGTACAAGTTAAGCCAGAAATCCAATAAATCACACCAAGCGGTCGATTTTCCGGATTATTTGGCAAATAGACGGCAAATTTCATTTCGCATTGAAGCGTTTGGGCATCATGAGCCCAAACTTGCTGCAAACCGCCAAAAATTTGATGTTGTTCAATCAGTTTCATAGCGTACCTTAGTAATGAATAACAGTGCGGATCGATTTACCTTCGTGCATTAACTCAAAGGCTTCATTGATTTGATCGAGTGTCATTGTGTGAGTCACAAACGGTTCTAACTGATGTCACCTTTCATTGAATCTTCCACCATTTTCGGCAGTTCAGAGCGACCTTTCACGCCACCAAAATGCGGTGCCTTTCCAAACACGACCTGTTACCAACTGGAACGGACGAGTTGAAATTTCTTGGCCTGCCCCGCTACGCCGATGATAATGGATTGTCCCCAACCACGGTGTGCACTTTCTAATGCCTGACGCATTACGTTTACGTTGCCGATACATTCAAAGGTATGATCAATGCCCCATTTATTGATGTCTAACAACACATCTTTGATCGGTTTATCGTAATCGTTCGGGTTTAAACAATCCGTTGCACCAAACTGTTTTGCCAAACCTCGAATTTTGCAGGATTGGTATCAATAGCAATAATGCGACCTGCTTTTGGCTTGACGTGCACCTTGCACCACTGCTAAACCAATCGCCCCTAAAGCCAAACACTGCCACAGAGTCGCCTTCTTGCACTTTTTGCCGTATTGTGTACCGCACCAATACCTGTGGTCACGCCACAGCCGAGTAAACAGACTTGTTCATGGTTAGCTTCTGGGTTGATTTTTGCCAGTGAAACTTCCGCAACAACTGAGTATTCACTGAAGGTTGAACAGCCCATATAGTGATAGATCGGCTGACCTTGATAAGAAAAACGCGTTGTGCCATCTGGCATTAAACCTTTACCTTGTGTGTCACGCACTGAGACGCATAGTTGGTTTTTACCTGAACGACAAAAACTCACATTCGCCACATTCAGCGGTGAAAGAGGAATGACGTGATCACCTGGTTTTACGCTTAACACACCTTCGCCCACAGCAACAACCACACCGGCACCTTCGTGCCCAAGCACCACTGGGAATACGCCTTTCAGGATCGCTCCCCTGATAACGTAAATGCATCTGTATGGCACACGCCCGTGTGAGTGTTGCGGATTAACACTTCGCCTTTTCGTGGCATTTCTACGTCGATTTCCACAATTTGTAAGGGGTGATTTGGCGCGAATGCCACCGCCGCACGAGATTTGATCGTTGAGTTGATTTTGTTTGATTTCCATTGTTTTTCCTCTTAATTCATTGACAAAGTGGCCTTGCCTAAGCAAGATAGGGCTACAGTTTACACTTTAGAGCTCACTCTAAGGCAAGCGTTTTTGCAACTTTTTATTTAGAAGGAAGGGAAATGACTTACACCACCGCTAAAGCTGCCGAAAAATCGGTATCTCTGCCCACACTTTTTACGCTTTTACGACAAAGAGGGCTTATTGCTCAACGTTGGGCGTGATGAACACGGTAATCGCCGTTTTACTGATAACGACTTGCAATGGTTGAGTTTATTACAATGCTTGAAAAAAATACAGGAATGAGCTTAAAGACATCAAACGCTTCGCTGAATGTACCACCATTGGCGACGATACCATTGACGAACGCCTAGCACTATTTGAAAGCCAAACGGAAAATGTGAAGTGTCAAATTGCTGAATTAAAAACGCTATTTAAACTTGCTAGAATACAAGTTAGCATTTTATCAAAAAGCCAAAAGCATTAGGCTCGGTGGAAGCCGTGAATTTGCCGCAGATTCCTGAAACGACCTAAAGGAGAACACTGTATTGGAAGATATTTTGAAAAGAGTAGATTGCAAAAATTTAGCTAAAAATAAACCGCTTTTTAAGATTGTCTTACCGTTATCATGCTGAATGATTTGATATTGAAGATAAAGTAGTAATCTGCTCTAAGCGATGGCTTATGTTACTATATTGGAATAGTTATCTATCTATCAAATAGAATAGTTACCCTATCTCATCAAATAGATTGTGCTAGTTATACTTACAATAATTTCATAGTTACCTACATCCATCTTTTCCAACATAACGAATTTGTTAAATTTAGCTATAGAAAATCTGTAGATTGTTTATCTCATTTTGGCATATAGATAAATTTTTTTAACTTTTTATTACATAAATAAGTTAAAAATCGAGTTTTATGATTGAGATCAGAATAACATAAAAATAATCCCCGATAGCTATTGTTCTACGTGGGTAAAAAGGGTATATTCCGACCCAAATTTTTCTTTTTACAGAACGGAGTTTATTATGTTTGGTTTATCCCCTGCTCAAATGATTATCTTATTAGTAGTCATTTTATTGATTTTCGCACGAAAATTAAGAAATGCGGGTTCAGATCTTGGCGCAGCAGTGAAAGGCTTTAAAAAGCAATGCAAGATGATGAAAAAGCAAAAGATGCAGAATTTAAGTCTATTGACAATAATGCAACATCAGCAAAAACTGAAACTACAAAAGAGAAAGAACAGGCTTAATCCGTGTTTTGATATTGGTTTTTCAGAACTTGTTTTGTTAATGGTGGTTGGCCTAGTTGTGCTAGGGCCGAAGCGTTTGCCTGTCGCTATTCGCACAGTGATGGGCTGGGTGAAAAACGATTCGTGGTTTAGCTGCCAATGTGCAAAAATGAGTTGAAACAAGAACTAAAAATTGCAAGAATTACAGGATAGTATCAAAAAAAGCTGAATCTTTGAACTTGCAAACCCTTTTCACCAGAATTGAGTAAAACGGTGGAAGAATTAAAAAGCTCAAGCAGACAAAAATGAAAGCGGAGCTAGAAGATAAAGCGGCTCAAGCTGGTACAACGGTAGAAGAGCAAATTAAAGAAATTAAAAAGTGCGGGCTGAAAAATGCAGAAAAGCCTCAAAATGTAGCATTAACTGAGGATTCTACAGAAGCTTTTACCTGAAGCAGAAAAACACCAGCAGATTTAACCGCACTTGAAGCCCACGAGCAGGCAGAATTGACTGAGCGTTTATCTGATTATTATCCGCCGGATGAGATTGAAATCGCTCCAGCACCAAAAATCTCAATCTTCAAAAACTGAATCATAGCGAGTTTTTATGAGTAATGTGGATGAATCTCAACCTCTAATTACACACCTTGTTGAGTTAAGAAACCGTTTATTACGCTGTGTGATTTGTGTGGTATTGGCTTTTTGTCGCATTGCGTATTTTTCCAATGATATTTATCATTTTGTTGCTGCACCTTTTAACGGCTGTTATGCCAAAAGGTGCGACGATGATCGCAACCAATATTCAAACGCCTTTCTTTACGCCAGTTAAATTGACAGCGATTGTTGCTGTTTTTATTTCTGTTCCTTATTTGCTTTTATCAAATTTGGGCTTTTGTTGCGCCTGCATTGTACCAACATGAAAAAAACGGATGATTTATCCGTTGCTATTTTCAAGTACGATTTTTATTTTTATTGTGGCGTGTCTTTTGCTTATTACGTCGTGTTCCCGTTTGTATTTAGTTTCTTTACACAAACTGCACTAGAAGGCGTTGCTATTGCAACAGACATCAGCAGCTATTTAGATTTTGCTTTGGCATTATTTTTAGCGTTTGGTGTGTGTTTTGAAGTACCGATAGCTATTATTCTACTTTTGCTGGACTGGTGTTACGACTGTGAAGGCTCTGTCCGAAAAAAACGTCCTTATATTATCGTAGGGGCATTTTTATCGGCATGCTTTTTAACCCCTCCTGATGTTTTTCACAAACTTTACTCGCGGTGCCGATGTGCTTGCTCTTTGAGCTTGGCCTATTAGTAGCTCGTTTTTATCAACCCAAAGATAATGAAAATGGGGTTGAAAACAATGAAGAATCAGAAAAAGTAGAATAATGAATCGATTAATATATAAAAATGGGGCTTAGCCCCTTTTTATATAGCGTTGATGTCATCCTCGCGTTGTTTTTCATAAAAACAATATCTATTGTTTATTCACGAATAAATGTGATTTATAGTTTAGTAAAAGTTTTGTATTTTCACCTAAAACACCACCATTTTTATTACGTTATTATCCTTATTTTTGTTTTCTGTTTAATAAATTAGGTAGTTTTTTTAGATAATTTCTTTTCATTTTGTTTTTTTCTTTAAATTTACTTCATAAAAAATTATTGCAACGTTAAGTTGGTCATTGCATATTGTCATTGCGCGCCAATGAAGGAACATAATAAAAAAACACAATACACACAACATCAACAACAAAGAAGGAAATTCATTATGTCAACAGTTACTTCCTTAGATGCATTCTTAGCAAAAGTCGCTCAACGTGATGGTCATCAACCTGAGTTTTTACAAGCGGTGAGAGAAGTATTTACTTCTATTTGGCCCTTTTTAGAAGCTAATCCTAAATATCGTTCAGAGGGATTGTTGGAACGTTTAGTTGAGCCAGAACGTGCATTTCAATTCCGTGTAGCTTGGACTGATGATAACGGTCAGGTGCAGTTAACCGTGCATTCCGAGTGCAATTTAATAGTGCAATTGGTCCATTTAAGGGCGGTATGCGATTCCATCCATCAGTAAATTTATCTATTTTAAAATTTTTAGGTTTTGAGCAAATATTTAAAAATGCTTTAACTACATTGCCTATGGGAGGAGCAAAAAGGTGGTTCGGACTTTGATCCGAAAGGGAAATCAGATGCAGAAGTTATGCGTTTTTGCCAAGCATTGATGGCTGAACTTTATCGCCATGTAGGGGCTGATACTGATGTGCCTGCGGGTGATATTGGTGTTGGTGGGCGCGAAGTTGGTTATTTAGCTGGCTATATGAAAAAAATTATCGAACCAAGCAGCATGCGTCTTTACAGGGCGTGGATTATCTTTTGCGGAAGTTTAATTCGTCCAGAAGCAACAGGGTATGGGTTAGTTTATTTTGCTCAAGCCATGTTGGCTGAAAAAGGCGATAGTTTTGCGGGAAAAGTCGTATCAGTTTCTGGTTCTGGTAACGTGGCGCAATATGCTATTGAAAAAGCATTATCGCTTGGCGCAAAAAGTGGTGACTTGCTCTGACTCATCAGGTTATGTTTATGATGATGAGGGATTTACTACTGAAAAATTAGCCGCACTTTTTAGAAATTAAAAATGTAAAACGTGGTCGAGTGAAAGATTATGCAGAACAATTTGGCTTGCAATATTTTGAAGGTAAACGCCCTTGGGAAGTAAAAAGTTGATATTGCGCTTCCTTGTGCAACTCAAAATGAATTAGAACTTTCAGATGCTCAACTTTTAATTAAAAATGGCGTGAGATTGGTCGCCGAAGGTGCCAATATGCCAACTACCATTGAAGCAACCGACGCGTTACAGGCTGCTGGTGTATTATTTGGACCTGGTAAAGCGGCTAATGCAGGTGGCGTGGCGACTTCTGGTTTAGAAATGGCGCAAAGCTCACAACGTTTGTATTGGACTGCAGAAGAAGTGGATGCAAAATTGCATCGAATCATGTTAGATATCCACGCAAACTGTAAAAATACGGCATGATTGAAGGACAAGAAAATATTAACTATGTGGTAGGCGCGAACGTAGCAGGTTTTTGTCAAAGTTGTTGATGCTATGTTGGCACAAGGTGTTTATTAATCCTTAAAATTTTCAAATAGAAAATAACCGCACTTTAAAAAGAGCGGTTATTTTTTTCGGATAAAATTTGAATATAAGATAGGCGACATTGAGTCGCCCTTAGAGATGTTATTTATTTGAATTGTTTTCATCGCAATGATTAATATCACTACATTTCCCGTAAAGATATAAAACTATGCGCTTTTAATTTAATGCCATATTTTTCGCCAATTTCACGTTGGCGTTGTTCAATAATATTATCACTGAATTCAAATACTTTTTCCGCAATCTTCGCAGATAATATGATCATGGTGTTCAGTTGGTGCTAGCTCAAATACAGATTTATTACCTTCAAAATTATGACGAATTAAAATATTAGCTTCATCGAATTGGTTTAATACTCTGTAAACTGTCGCTTCAAGCCAATTTCACTCCCTTGATCAAGTAGAATTTTGTACACATCTTCTGCTGAGAAATGCTCATTTTTGTGATCTTGCATTAAGCTAAGAATGGTTAAACGAGGTTCAGTGATTTTTAATCCAGCTTTTTAAGTAATTTAATGTTTTCTTCAGACATAAAGTTCCCTTCCTTTTTATGTGAAAAATTCTAAGCGATCTCGGCTAAACACATTTCATCGTAAATTTGTTTACACCATTTTTCCACATCGTTCTGCAGTGAGTTCAGGTTGGCGATCTTCATCAATACACAACCCAATGAAAGTTCCATCTTCTAATAATGCTTTTGATGCTTCAAAAGCATAACCTTCAGTTGGCCAGTTACCCACAATGATTGCGCCGTGCGGTTCTACGATGTCGCGCACGGTGCCGATAGCATCGCAGAAATAATCGGCATAGTCTTCTTGATCGCCACAGCCGAAAAATACCTACGAGTTTATCTGTCAAAAATCGATTTCTTCTAGTGTTGGGAAAAATCATCCCAGTCAGCTTGTGCTTCACCGTAATACCAAGTCGGAATACCGAAAAGTAAGAAATCGTATGCTTCAATATCTTCTTTACTACTTTTTGCAATATCACGAATATCGATTAAGTCATTACCTAATTGTTTTTGGATCATTTTTTGCGATGTTTTTCGGTATTGCCTGTGTCACTGCCATAAAAATAGACCAACAACTGCCATTTTCTTTCCTTTTTAAAAATTTAACGTATTGATTATAAATAGGGATATCCCCTAAATTATGTGGGAGTATACTACAAAAAGTATTCTCATTTAAATTAATTAATTCTTATTTACAAATCGCTCTATCGCACGTATAACAAATTCAGGTTTTTTTCAGCATGCACCCAATGCCCACAAACCACTAATAGTAAAAAGACGTCGCATGAGGAAATTGTTCTAAAAATTTTTTTCGCTATTCTCTATTTTTATATAAGAAGAATTTCCGCCTTGATAAAGAGCGTCGGCGTGAGTACATGCACCTTTTCCCAATCCATAATGTTAGCGTAATTGTTGAAAAGTGCAGTGAGATTAAACCGAAAAATAATCAGGTGAATTGGGTTCAAAAGATTTCAGCATAAATTGCACGACATCTTGATCGTCAATTTCCTTTTCTAAGAGCGGTTTGGCTTTTTGACGAGTTTGAGGGGCTGTATTTTTGACAGCGAACAAGCCATTAAACACATCTTTATGCCCAAATCCTTCGTAAGGCAGGGGAGACATATCAATTACAATTAATTTTTCGACTAATTCTGGGCAAAAGTGCGGTGATTTTCATGGCAGTTTTTCCCCCATAGAATGGCCAATTAATATCACTTTGGGTAAATTCAGTGGCGGATTACCGCGATAACATCTTCAGACATAAGTTGATAATTCATTTTTCCGAATGAAAAACTATGGCCGTGATTGCGCAGATTCACGCGTAAAATATTGTACTTTTTCGCCAAAAAGTCTCTAGCGATGATGCCAAGGTTATTCATATCCCCGAATAAACCGTGAATAAAAACTAAAGTTGGAGAATTAATCGTTTGTTTTACTTGATTAAATTGATAATTGAGCAATGAATTTGCCATAATTTTTGCGTGAGAATTTTAGAAGAAGTCGCTATAATTAAAAATTCTAGCAAACAGAGAAAAAAATGAAGATCATTGAAGTTGATGAAGAATTATACCAATACATTGCGAGCCAAACCTGCTCTATTGGGGAAAAGTGCTTCGGATATTTTTACGCCGTTTGCTTAATTTATCGGCACATGCAGAGTGTTTTTCGCCGATGACTTAACATTTGCTCCAGCTGAAAAATAACGAAAAAACAGAATCAAAATGAAGCACAGATTGAACCTGCTAAGTCAGAAAGTGTAAAAACCGACGAAAAACAGCCGATAACTGCAATTAATCAGATTGTAGAAAAAGTTCAAACGTTGTTGAATTCAACAGAATTTCAAGAAGAAGGCAAAGCCGTTACTCGTTTCTTGGTTATTCTGCGCGTGCTTTATCGCACTAATCCTGAGAGTTTTTCGCAAGCCACAGAATCTTTACAAGGCCGTACTCGAGTTTATTTTGCGCGCGACGAAGCAACATTGTTAATGACTGGCAATCACACAAAACCAAAACAAATTCCAGATACGCCTTATTGGGTTATTACTAATACAAACAGCGGTCGTAAAATGCTGATGTTGGAAGGCGCAATGCAATCTATGGATTTGCCTGAAAGTTTAATTGACGAAGTGCGGGTATATTTCACGGTAAATTAATGATGTATCCTTGGCAAGCCTTTGCTATTCAACCTAAGTTTTCTCGTAAAATCGCCTTGCGCACTGCACAGGGCGATATTTTTAATTGGGCGCAAGTAGCCGAGAAAGTGAACCAAACTGTTTCCTTTTTACAAAATAAAGGTGTAAACCCTCGACAGTGCGGTTGCTTTTGTCGGAAAAATACAGAAAAACATTTTATTTTTATATCTTGCTACAATCCAACTTGGTGCAAAAATTTTAGGGTATTAATCCTGCGTTTCCTCAAGAAAAAATTACAGAATTGTGTGATGTTCATCACATCGATTTTTGTTTTTATGATGAAGATTTGAGGGATTTTCCCAAAGCTGATGTAGTTATACAAAAAGCTGATTTTCGCCCTGCGACAATGACGCTCACGTCTGGCTCGACAGGTGCCAAAAGCGGTAGTGCATAATGTTCAGCCGCATTTAGATAATGCGAAGGGCGTATGTGAATTGATGAAGTTTGATCGCGAACATTCTTGGCTACTTTCCCTTGCCGTTATATCATGTTTCAGGACAAGGTATTGTTTGGCGTTGGTTGAGTTGTGGTGCTGAACTGCATTTTTCCGAAAACAGATTTTTACGCTTCATTATTGGAGGCGACTCACGTTTCTCTTGTAGCCAACGCAATTACAGCGTTTATTAGATTATTTACAGAAAAATCCGAGCATTTCTATTTTTCTACACGCCATATATTGTTAGGGCGGTACGCGTATTCCTGGACAGAACTTACACAAAAATGGTGAAATATGGCATTAAAAACTTATTCTGGTTATGGAATGACGGAAATGGCGTCTACGGTTTTTGCCAAACAATCTGATAAAAACAAGGCGTAGGGGCAAACCGTTATTAGGTCGAGAATATCGTTTGGTGGATGATGAAGTTTGGCTAAAAGGTGCTGGTTTGGCAAATGGGGTATTGGAAAGAACGACAAATTTTTCCATTAACAAATAGCGACAGCTGGCTTCAGACAAAAGATAAAAGGCGTTTTTACAAGAGGGCGAACTGGTTATTATCGGAAGACTTGATAATATGTTTATTTCAGGCGGTGAAAATATTCAGCCAGAAGAAATAGAGCAAGTGATGCTGCAAAATGCTATGGTGAAACAAGTTTTTGTTTTACCCAAAGCCGATCATGAATTTGGCTATCGCCCAGTTGCGATTGTTACTTTGAATGAACCCTTTAATCAAAGTGCGGTCGAAAAACTCACTGAATTTTTACAAGATAAATTGGCTCGCTTTAAACAGCCAATAGCTTATTATGAATTGCCAGTAGATTTATCTGCTGGTGCAATAAAAATATCACGTAAAAGTGCTTTGCCGATTGGTTAGCAAAACAAATAAACGAACAATAAAAATACAGGTAACTTATGAAAACATCACGTTTTTCACCGCACTTTTAGCTATAGCTTTAATTGGTTAGAGCGACGGTGCATCCAACATTGCTGCAAACAAAAAGCAATATATTGTACCTACGGAGCAAGAACTCACTGCAGATTTAGCTGATGTGCAAAATGGCTGATGGCGATGTAAAAACAGCGTTGATTAATGAATTGCAAACCTCTTTGGATTTATTGCAACTCATTCAAACTCAACAAAAATAATGAAGATTTACATGATGTTTTAGCTCATGCTGATAGTGAAATTAAGAAAAATAATGCAGATTTATTGGCGTTTAAGAAGCAGTTAGAACAATCTAAATCAGCCGATTATCACAGCACAAAATTTAGCAGATTTACAGGCTGCATTAAGCAAACTTAATGTTCAACAGCAGGAAACCCAAACTGCATTAAGTAAAGCGAATACTCCAATTAGCAGGGGCAAAGTTCTGTATCTGAGCGTGCACAAACCAGTCTTACTGAGAATTTGAAACGCACACAAGAAATTAATCAACAATTAGCCGATAGCAATCTATACAAAAACTTTTACGTCAAAAATCAAATAGAATTACAGTTGATTGATTTAAAAACGCTTATAACCAAGATTTATTGAAAAATAGTGATCAGCTCACATTGCTTTTATCAAAGCCGTTATGATTTGTTGAATGCTCGTTTGCAACTGCTACACAACAAATTGTGGCGCTCCAAGAAGTGATTAATCAGAAAAACTTGGCGCAAACTCAAAAACCAAGTAGAACAAGTTCAGCAACAGCAACAAAATAGTGCAAAAATGCTTATATTCAGAAAGAATTGGCGCGTAATGCAGAGTTGAGTCAATATTTGTTGCAACAAACTGAAAAAAATGAACATCTTGACGCAAGATGATTTAAGAATGCGTAATGTGTTTGATAGGTCTAACTCAAACTCAACATACCATCGAGGAGCAAATTAGCGTATTATAAGGTACGTTGGTGCTTTCGTATTATTCAGCAACAAAAACAAAAATTACCAACGAACCTAAATATTCAAGGTTTATCAAAACAAATTGCGGATTTGCGGGTACAAATTTTTCGATATTACTCAAAAACGTAATGAACTTTACGATTTAGATGCCTATATTGCCAAAAGTCGAATCAGATGAAGGTGAGAAATTTACTCACGCGGAAAAACACAATTAGTTAATTTATTAACCGAACGTCGTAAAATGGCTTCTGACTTAATTAAGTCATTGAATAATCAACTTAATTTAGCTATTTCTTTTTAGAGCTTACTCAGCAACAAATTACCTCAAATTAGTGATCAAATTCAATCAAAATTGAGCAACAAAGTTTCTGAGTTAAAAAGCAATAATCCTATTAATTTAGATTGGTTTGCTGAATTGCCTCGAGCATTTATGGCGCAAGTTGATGGTATTGTGAAAAAAATTGGTTTACCCACAAATTACAGTAACTTGCCTTACTTATTGATGTACTGCTTTGGGCTTGTTTGTCGTGGGTGGTGCTATTTTTAAATTTAAAGATCGCATTAAACAACGTCTGTCAAAAATTAACGGCGAAATTAACCGATTAAAATATGATAATCAGTGGAATACTCCACAAGCTTTTATTGCTTACTGCATTTTTAACGCTTTCAGGAACTTTATGGTTCTTAGCGGTTTGTCAAATGCTTGGCTTTTCTTTATGAAAAATCCAACTGAGTTTTTGGGATTGGTCATTTAGTATGGCGGGCTATTGGTGGTTCTTCACGTTTTGGCTTTCTTTTTATTCCGCCCGAATGGGATTTTTGTCCGTCACTTTGAATTTTTCTCAACAAAGTGCGGTGCGTTTTCAAAGTGTAATTAAACGTATTGTTGTAGCAGTTGTTTTATTACTGAATACATCAGTATTTAGTAACGTGGACTGATTATGGGTTGGCAAATGATGTGATTGGACAAGTGAATACAATAGTTTCATTGTTGTTCTGCATTATTATCATCGCGCCACGTTTCAAAAATGTGCTACGTTCTTACGAAGATGAGAAAAAGCCATAACCACATTATTGTCAGAATCGTTCAATTGGTTTACAGATTATTCCTGTTGGCTTAGATGATTAGTTGCGTTGGGGATACTATTACACTGCGTTGAATTTAATACAGCATTTGATTAATTCTTATATTGCATGGTGTGTGTGGTGGTTAATTCGTCAAGCGATTTATCGTGGTATTACTGTATCTTCTCGTCGCTTGGCTCATCGCCGTTTAGAAGAAAAACGTAATCAAAAACGAGCAAGCATCAATGAAGGCTCAACATCCGATGAGCTTGTTCTTAATGAAAAAGAAGAAGGCTTAGCATTAAATGAAGTGCGTAGCCAATTATTGCGTTTTGCAGATCTTTTCATTTGGACTGCTTTGTTTGGTATTTCCTACTATGTTTGGTCAGATCTTGTAACGGTGGGCATGTTATTTGCGTGAAGTAAACCTTATGGCAGCAAACGACTCACTACTGAAGCTGGCACAGTGATGGAAAGTATCACCTTATTTAATCTTCTCGTTGCCTTGGTTATTGTAGGGATTACTTATGTGTTAGTACGCAATATCTCAGGTATTTTAGAAGTATTAATTTTCTCACGGGTTAAACTTTCACAAGGCACACCTTATACTATTACTGCATTATTAACCTCATGTTTTAGTTGCGGTTGGTGGTGCGTGGGCATTTGCTACATTAGGCATGTCGTGGTCTAAATTGTAAATGGTTGTTTTGCAGCCCTTTCAGTTGGTTTGGGCTTTGGTCATGCAAGAAATCTTTGCAAACTTTGTATCTGGATTATTTTATTATTTGAACGCCCAATTCGAGTGGGCGATACCGTTACCATAAACGGTGTCACCGGTACGGTAGCAAAAATCCGCATTCGTAGCTATTACGATGATTGATCCGGATAGAAAAAGAAGTGATTGTGCTGAATAAATCGTTTGTCACAGGGCAAGGACGAACTGGGCATTATCAAATACCATTACTCGTTTAGTCATCTCTGTGGGGTTGCTATAACTCTGATTTAGAATTAGTAAAACGTTTGTTGTTACAAGCTGCTCATGAACTGCCGAGTGTTTTAAAAAGAGCCTGAGCCGAGAGCATTGTTTTAAATTTCGGAGCAAGCACTTTAGACCATGAGTTACGAGTTTATGTTTGGACAGGTTTCAGAACGTAATGATACGCTTGATTTGATCAAATCGTCGTGTAAAATCAATTGTTTAAAAGAAAATAATATAGACATTGCTTTCAATCAATTCGATATCTTTTGATTAAAAATAAAGACACGGGTGAAGAGATCCTTCATTAATATGGAAAAATTAACTAAAAACTAATTAAAGAGAAATAATATGGCGGGTAACACAATCGGACAACTTTTTCGTGTGACAACCTTTGGGGAGTCATATGGTATTGCATTAGGGCTGTATCGTTGATGGGATACCGCCAAATCTCGAATTATCAGAGAAAGATATTCAGCCAGATTTAGATCGTCGTAAACCTGGAACATCACGATATACCACGCCGCGCCGTGAGGATGATGAAGTTCAAATTTTTATCTGGCGTGCTTTGAAGGAAAAACGACAGGCACAAGTATCGGAATGATCATTAAAAATGGTGATCAGCGTTCGCAAGATTATGGCGAGATTAAAGATCGTTTCGCCCAGGTCATGCAGACTTTACCTATCAGCAAAAGTATGGAATCCGTGATTATCGTGGCGGTGGGCGTTCGTCAGCGCGTGAAACCGCGATGCGAGTTGCAGCGGGAGCGATTGCAAAAAAATATTTACGCGAACATTTTGGTATTGAAGTCCGCGGTTTTTAAGTCAAATTGGTCATGTAAAAATTGCGTCGCAGACTATCGGAGACATTGATTGGGAAAAAGTAAATAGTAATCCATTCTTTTGTCCTGATGAAAGTGCGCTAGAAAAAAATTCGATGAATTGATCCGTGAACTTAAGAAAGAAGGGGATTCTATTGGCGCTAAACTTACTGTTATCGCTGAAAAATGTTCCAGTCGGATTGGGTGAGCCAGTATTTGACCGTTTAGATGCGGATCTTGCCCATGCATTAATGGGCATTAATGCAGTGAAAGGTGTCGAAATTGGTGATGGTTTTGCGGTGGTTGAGCAACGTGGAAGTGAACATCGTGATGAAATGACACCCGATGGATTTGAAAGCAATCATGCTGGTGGCATTTTTAGGCGGAATTAGTTCTGGTCAACCGATAGTCGCCACTATTGCGCTAAAAACCGACTTCGAGCATTACGATTCCTGGTCGTTCAATCAATCTTAATGGTGAAGCCGTAGAGGTTGTAACAAAAGGGCGACACGATCCTTGTGTGGGTATTCGTGCTGTACCCATCGCAGAAGCCATGGTGGCGATTGTCTTATTAGATCATCTATTACGTTTTTAAGGCGCAGTGTAAGTGATTTTAATGTGATATTTAAGGCTAGGTCGCTATCTCCCAGATAAGCTTTTGATATTACCCCTTTGAGCAATGAATGTTCCTCAAAGGGGAGTTATTTTTATCGTGGGTATATTTATCGACGATGAAACTATTGATGATAATATTAGAATGAATAAAAATTTTATTAAAAACATCCATAATTTTTACTGCACTTTTCTCTTAACGTTGTTGCCTCTCCTCTAGATTGGCATAAAAGTGAAACGTCCCATTCCAAGTGACGATGGGAAAGCAAAACCATTGCAGTTATACCAATGGGTGTATTATTGAGGCGCAAGCACTACCGCCTAAAGGTGAAGGTTACCAAGTGATTCGTACGAATCGCAATCGTTATTATGGTCATCCAAATATGATTCAGTATCTTGAACGTTTGGGACAACGCGTTAAAGCTGCTGGGTTGCCAACGATGCTAGGTGGGCGATATTGCTATGCCGGGTGGCGGACGGTTTTTAACTGGTCATGCTAGCCATCAGATGGGATTAGATGCGGATATTTGGTTAAGAATGGGCGAAATGTCAGACGCCGATGCGCTCAATTCTGATGGTAAAGGTTTATTAGTTGTGGATAGAAAGGCGCAACGAGTGGATGAACGCGTATGGAATAGCAATCATGCGATGTTAATTAAGCTGGCACAAGATCCAAGTGTGACACGTATTTTTGTTAATCCTGCGATTAAGGCAAAATTATGCCAAACTGCTGGCAATGATCGCGGGTTGGCTACAAAAAGTTCGTCCTTGGTATGGTCACGACCTCATTTTCATGTTCGTTTAACTTGCCCAGCAGATGCGCCTTATTGTGAAAATCAAGCGCCTGTGCCTCGCCGGGTGATGGTTGTGGAGACGAATTATATTCTTGGTTTGAACCGCCAAAAACCAGGTACTTTCAGTGAGTAAACCCTAAAGTTACACCACCAGAGCCATTTTGTGCCAACAAATTTTTGAACTCACCGAATCGGAGTGAATGGTTAGAATAGCATTAAGGTAAATCAATATGGATATCGGAATTGATCTTTAGCAATATTGTTTTGCGTTGGTTTTGCTGCATCATTTATCGATGCGATTGCTGGCGGTGGTGATTAATCACTCATTCCAGCGTTGCTCACGACAGGTATGCCACCAGCAATGGCGTTAGGGTACCAACAAATTGTAAGCTATGGGGAGCATTATCCGCAAGCCTTTATTTCTTGCGAAAAAGAGCGGTTAATTTTACGCGATATTTGGTTTATTTTTGATTTGGGTTTTCTTAGGTTCTGCCCTAGGGTACATTATTAATTCAATCAATTGATGTGGCGATTTTCAAAAGAATTCTGCCTTTTTTGATTTTAGCTATTGGTCTGTATTTTTTATTTACCCCTAAATTAGGTGATGAAGATCGGAAACAGCGATTAAGTTATCTGTTATTTGGTCTTTTAGTTAGCCCATTTTTAGGTTTTTATGATGGCTTCTTTGGCTCAGGAACTGGCTCAATTATGAGCTTAGTTTGTGTTACTTTGCTAGATTTAATCTCCCGAAAGCTGACTGCAGCATGCAAAAAGTGATGAATTTTTACTCGAACCTTGCTTCTTTTTCGCTTTTCTTATTGGGTGGACAAATTCTTTGGAAAGTGGGTTTCGTGATGATGGCTGGGAGCATTTTAGGTGCAAATTTAGGCGCCAAAATGGTGATGACGAAAGGTAAAACCTTGATTCGACCTATGGTTGTTATCATGTCTTTTATGATGACGGCTAAAATGGTTTACGATCAAGGGTGGTTTCATTTTTAGTTCGGAAAGCATCTCAAAAGTGCGGTTAAAATTAATTTCATTTTATTATGTCGGATAATCAACAAAATTTACGTTTGACGGCCAGAGTGGGCTATGAAGCGCACTTTTCATGGTCGTATTTAAAGCCCTCAATATTGGGGAATTTGGCTCGGTATTTTCTTTTTATTGTTGTTAGCATTTGTGCCTTTTCGTTTGCGCGATAAATTGGCGGGAAAATTAGGTATTTGGATTGGCCATAAAGCAAAGAAACAGCGTACGCGTGCACAAACCAACTTGCAATATTGTTTCCCTCATTGGACTGAACAACAACGTGAGCAAGTCATTGATAAAATGTTTGCAGTTGTTGCACAAGTTATGCTTTGGTATTGGTGAGATTACTATCCGTTCAAAGAAACATTTGCAAAAACGTAGGGAATTTATTGGTCTTGAACATATCGAACAGGCAAAAGCTGAAGGCAAGAATATTATTCTTATGGTGCCACATGGCTGGGCGATTGATGCCTCGGGCATTATTTTTGCACACTCAAGGCATGCCAATGACTTCTATGTATAATCCACACCGTAATCCATTGGTGGATTGGCTTTGGACGATTACACGCCAACGTTTCGGCGGAAAAAATGCATGCTCGCCAAAATGGTATTAAACCTTTTTAAATCATGTCCGTAAAGGCGAAATGGGTTATTACTACCCGATGAAGATTTTTGGAGCCGAGCAAAGCGTATTTGTTGATTTCTTTGGAACTTATAAAGCGACATTGCCGGATTAAACAAATGGCAAAACTTTCTAAAGCCGTTGTCATTCCAATGTTTCCTCGTTATAACTGCTGAGGCTGGCAAAATATGAAATGGAAATTCATCCAGCAATGAATTTAAGTGATGATCCTGAACAATCAGCCCCGTGCAATGAACGAAGAAATAGAATCTTTTTGTTACGCCAGCACCGAGCAATATGTTTGGATTTTTGCAACTATTGCGTACAAGGGAGGATGGCAAAGATCTTTATGATTAAGAATAGGGTTTAAAAGCCATACTCTCAAAAACGGATATTCAATAAGGTAACAAGAAATGGAAGAAAAATTCGGCTGACGCAATACAGTCATGGTGCAGGTTGAGGGCTGTAGAAATTTCGCCTCAGGTGTTAGGGACAATTTTATATTCAGAACTGGAAAATTTTTATGATCCAAACTTCGCTCGTCGGCAATGAAACCGCTGACGATGCAGCGGTGTATGATCTTGGTAATGGAACTGCGGTTATCAGTACCACAGACCTTTTTCATGCCGATTGTGGATGATCCTTTTGATTTTGGACGAATTGCCGCAACCAATGCCATTAGTGATATTTTGTGCTATGGGCGGTAAGCCGATTATGGAATCGCCATTTTAGGTTTTCCAAACCAATGTATTGCCCGCAGAAGTTGCACAGAAAATTGTTGATGGTGGTCGCTTTTGCTTTGCCATCAAGCGGGTATTGCTTTGGCGGGAGGGCATTCCATTGATTCGCCTGAACCTATTTTTGGTTTAGCCGTGACAGGCGTGATTGACACTGAAAAAAGTGAAACGTAATGCTTCTGCAAAATCAGGTTGTAAGCTTTATATGACGAAACCGCTTGGTATTGGTATTTTGACGACGGCGGAGAAAAAGGAAAACTTAAACCAGAACATCAAGGCTTTAGCCACTGTCGCTATGTGCCAAATGAATTCCATTGGCAGTCAAACTTTTTCCGAGTGGAGGGCGTCACCGCAATGACGGATGTCACAGGATTTGGTTTACTTGGTCATTTGATTGAAATCGTGAAGGTTCAAATCTAAGTGCGTGGTTTTTACTGACAAAAATTAAAACCTGGACGGTGTAAAAATACTATATTGCATGAAAGGTTACGTCCCAGGTGGAACAGGGCGTAATTTTGAAAGTTATGGGCATAAAGTGGGTGTATTAACGGAAGAACAAAAGCGATTTTTGTGTGATCCTCAAACATCAGGTGGTTTATTAGTGGCGAAGTTGAGCCTAATAGCGTTCAAAACGGTCATTGAAATAGCCAAAGATGCGGGCATTGATTTATATGAAGTGGGGGAATTAAAACCCAAATCAGAACTCGATGTCGTCGTTGAAATAGCTTTAATAAAAAAGCGTGGAAAATTTTAAAAATCCACGCTTTTTATTTTATAGAAAGATTATTTTCCAATAACCTCTAATCCGCCCATATATGGACGTAGCACTTCTGGCACGGTGATTGAACCATCCGCATTTTTGATAGTTTTCGCCACAGCTACCAAAGTACGAATCAACAGCCAAGTCCCAGAACCATTTAATGTGATATACTAAGCGCGTTTTCTTATCGCCTTTTTTGCTTTACAACGTGCTTGCATACGGCGAGCTTGGAAATCCCACATATTTGAGCAAGAAGAAATTTCACGATAAGTATTTTGCAGGCACCCACACTTCTAAGTCGTAAAGCCTTTACAAGAACCAAAGCCCATATCGCTGCCTGCAAAGTAAAACTTACGATACGGAAGATTTAAAAGTTGTAAGACTTTTTCTGCATGACTAGTTAATTCTTCGAGATGCTTCCATTGATTTATCTGGATCAACGATTTGTACCATTTCCACTTTTATCAAATTGGTGCATACGAATTAAAACCTGCGTGTATCACGACCGTAAGAGCCTGCTTCTGAACGGAAACATGGCGTATGTGCGGTCATTTTTTATTGGTAATTCTGCTTCATCAATAATCACGTCACGTACTAAATTAGTGACGGGCACTTCTGCTGGTTGGAATTAATGCGTAAGGTTGTTCGCCTTCTAAGGCTAAAGTATGGAATAAATCTTCACCGAATTTTGTAATTGACCTGTTCCATAAAGTGTTGCGTGATTCACTAAATAAGGCACATAGGTTTCTAAATAGCCGTGTGTTCAGTATGAAGATTCAATATGAACTGCGCTAATGCACGGTGCATTTTTGCGATTTGACCTTTCATCACAGCGAAACGAGCACCAGCTAATTTAGCTCCTGCGGCAAAATCTAAGCCATTTGTTTCTTCACCCAAAGTGACATGATCTTTCACTAAAATCAAATGTACGTGGTAGTACTCCCAACGTAAGATTTCTTTATTTTCGGTGTCATCTTTGCCTAATGGCACTTCGTCTGCTGGTAGATTTGGAATACTTAATGCAATTCTGATTGATTTCGCAAGTACCGCATCTAATTGTGTTTTCGCTTCAGTCAATTGGCTGCCCATATTATCCACTTTGCAGCCAATAATGGCGCGATATCTTCACCTCGCGCTTTGGCTGCGCCAATGGCTTTGGAACGAGTATTACGTTCAGCTTGTAAATTTTTCTGTGGTGACTTGTAAGTTCTTGCGTTGTTCTTCTAATGAGGGTGAGTTTTTTCTGTATCAAGAATAAAGTTACGTTTTACTTTAATTTTTCTGCGACTTCGCTAAATTATTACGGAGTAAATTTGGATCGATCATGGTATTTCCTTACTTTTTCGTTGAAATGAAAACGGTTTTATTCTATCGCACGTTTATTGAAATAAACCAGTTAAAAGCTGAGGGAAAAGCAAGATTCTGAAAATAAAGAAAAATACACCGCACTCAGACATTAAAACAATGAATTGATTAGAAAATGGAAAATCTTTATTCGAACAAGTGAAAAATGCAGCTTATGCTGAAAATTGATGTTTCTTGGGAAAAACAAATTGAAAATGATGCAATCTGTTCAACCCTTAGATAATAATTTTGATGACATTTCATTTTTGTTCAACAGCCTAATCTTGTGATGGCAGAGAAACCTTATGTTATCTCAACAGGGTATTGGTGCTGGTTTTGGAATTATTCTTAGTTTGACAGCGATGCTAATTTTAGGTGCTGGAAGAAATAAAAAGCAAAAAGAGTAAAGGATCATTTGAGAGAAATAAATTTTTGTAGATCGTTGTCAAACTTTTTAAGATCGTCTTCTGTTTATTTGGGGCGAATGTAGTAAACTGAAACCAGTTAAAACCACTATAGGAGCAATGCTATGTTTCCTGAATACCGAGAACTAATCACCAAACTTAAAAGTAATGATGCTATTTCGATCGTCTTTTTGAAAAAAGCATAACGAATTAGATCATGAAATTAAGAACATGCAGGAAAACATTCAGCTCACCACTCATATGGAAATTGAGGCTTTTGAAAAAGATTATTGGATTAAAGATGAGCTGATGAATACCTCAAGAAAAATCACAAGAATAGTAGAAACTAGACAAATGTCGGCTTTTTGTTGCACTGTTTTAGGTTACACAACAGGTTTTTGTCGATAAAACAATAGGCCCCGGTAAAGCCAATCCAAATACTATTGCGCCTCAGGATAAAACTGGTAATAATAAAGCGAACTAATCATTTGTTCAAATCAAAGCATCGGAAAAGACCGAAATGATGAATTTGTACCATTGAAATCATTGCTTTTATAGGCATGAACACCGGGATCATCGGGATAATTGCGGCAACGGTGAAGGCTTTGGGATGGGCTAGATAACGATGGGAAAAGATGCACTCCTAAAAATCCAATTACGCAAGTGGCAAAGAAGGTGGCAAATACAATAGGCATATTAATATGCAGTAATAATGTGCGTGTATACGCCCAAGCGGCTAAAATTGCGCAATATTTTAAGGCTTTTGGCGGCACATTAAATACTAAAGCAAAGCTCCACAGCTGGGAATTGTGGCAAATAACATATCATCGAATAATTTCAATATAAGTATTGTTATATCTAATAACATTTTAATGCCCCCAAGTTGTAATATGTAATACGCTTAAAGCGAATACAATGCCAAGGCATGCGTCAAAAGTGAGAATAGTCGCAATCGTCCAACGGCTAATCCCATATTGACATAACCTTTTTAATATATCTGCCAAAGAATTAATCAGTGGAAACCCCGCACAAGTAATAACACACCAGACGCTACAGCACTTGAGGATCGTTACCTAAGTTATATTTCAAGCTCACGCCAGAAATCAGTGAGGCGACGAAAGAGGTGATGGAAAAGACGATAAGGGGATTATAGTGCCGTTTAGAAAAATTCTTGTCGCATCAAACATGGCGATGGCTGCCGCCACAAAGGTGATGCCACAAATTATCCAATCGCCACCAGATAAATGGGCGAATGCTGCACAAGATAAGCCAATCGTGAATACAACTAACCATCGGTTATATTTCCAGCGGTTTTAATTCGATCCAGTTTTCTTTGTGCGATTTCTAAGTTTCATACAGATGATGTTCAACAGCAATCACAATGCGCTGAACATCAGTGACCATTTGCATATAATGCCTTTATCCGTATTTTTCGCGCGGTGGTAATGCAGTGATTATCTGATAAGGTCGTCAGCACCACCGCATTTGCCAGTGAGCGCACATTCTACACTTTCTACGCCAGTGCAATGCCTAAACGCTGCGCCATTTGCACTACCACGGTACTTTCTGCCATGTTGTAATAAGAGCAGTGCTGTTTGTACGCACGCGAGTCACCGCCCGTTGATATTCGTGTTCCATATTTTTCCTCTGTTAAAATATACCTCATAAATAATTATAAAAATGTTTTTCTGAAAAATGCGCAAAAAGAACCGCACTTATGATCCAAGTCACAAAGTGCGGTTCATTTATCAGAGTTTTTATGATTAAAGTTTAACGACTTTCGCTTTGTTTAATCATATTATCGCCCACTTCAAGAATGGTAATTTGCAAAGCCATCAATTTTCGCAAACCGTGCCTTCATCGGGAATTTCCTCTAAGTGTTCTAGGATTGGCCATTAAATGTACGGGCATCTTCTGTATCCAATTCCCAGTTAAACATTTTGTTGAGATCGCGTAGGTTGGCAGAGCCATCAATAATCATGGAACCATCAGATTGTTGGGTTACTTCTTCGTCAATACTTGGGGCGGTGGAAGTGGTAAAAATCACCAACGATTTCTTCCCAAAATATCTTCTAACGTCACAAGGCCTTTTAATATCACCGTATTCGTCCACCACTAAGCCAATGCGTTCTTTTATTTGCACGGAAATTCGCAAGTTGCGTTTTTAATGGCGTGCTTTCAGGAATGAAATACACTTCATCCGCGGCACGAATTAAGGTTTCCTTTGGTAAATTCATTTTTCAAGCAGTAAGCGGAATGCTTCACGCACGCGTAAAAATGCCAAGCACTTGTTCATCAAGGCTTCCTTTGTAAAGCACCACGCGGTTATGTCAGCTGCATGATTGAGCTGGCGCATAATGGCTTTTCCAGTCATCATCAATATCAATGCCGCCAATTTCGTTGCGTGGAACCATAATGTCATCGACGGTGACGGTTTCCATATCTCAAAAATAGACAGCAACATTTGTGGATGTTGTTCATTTGTGTGGCTTCGCCCGCTTCTGACACAATACTACGCAGTTCTTCACTACTAATTACTTGTTTTTGCATATCAAGTTTTTAACCCTACTATTTGCATCAAGGATTTAGTAAAAAATATTCATTAACCAAACTAGCGGATAAAAAGATTTTAAGCAATGAAGTTAAAATATGACTTGACTCACTTTTTCTGCGTGCATTGCAGCCACGGTTTTTGGGGAATATTTCAGAAAAGACAAGCATCACGAAAGTGAGCAAAACCCGTTGCAATCGCCACCGGCATCGCCATATAAACGCATACCAATGACTGTTGCAATTGCCGATGCGCTGATATTCACAAGGTTATTAAAAATAAGAATAAAAACTTAACAAGGTATCTGGCTTTTTCTAGCAGTTTTTCCGCTTTTTTCGCGCCTTTATTGCCTTGTTCAGATAGAAAACGAAGACGATATTTATTGAGGGAGAGTAGTCCGTTTCTGAGCCAGAAAAAATAGGCAGATAGCACTAAACAGATAATGAGAATAATAAATAAAGTACTAAGGGGAATGCTGTCCAAGGGAAAATCCTTTTGTTCGTTAATCAACAAAAGTGCGGTTATTTTCACAGCACTCTTTTTACCTGTTATTTGATTTTTGCTAAATCAAATTGCTACTCAAATAGCCAAGAGTGGGCAGAATGATACCCGAAATTGGCTAAATAATCATTCTTTTTCCTATATCCCATGCTTTCTTTATGAAATCGCTCTATTCCAAAAAGCTTATTTTCATTTGAAATGATGAAAAACGCCCTAAATTTCGGTATAATCAGCGCAATTTTTAAGAAAAAACAGGATTGTTAGCCATGTTTGAGAATTTTATCGGATCGTCTTTTCCAAAAACTTTACGTAATATCACAGGAAAAAGGCCGTTTAACTGAAGATAATATTAAAAGAAACCTTGCGCGAAGTGCGTATGGCATTACTGAAGCAGATGTTGCTTTACCTGTGGTGCGTGAATTTATCGCAAAAGTGAAAAAGAAAAGCGCGCTTGGGGAAGAAGTCAATAAAAGCTAACTCCAGGGCAAGAGTTCTTAAAAATCGTTCAGCGTGAGCTTGAAAAGGCTATGGGCGAAGCCAATGAGAGTTTAAACCTTTCGCAACCCAACCACCAGCAGTTATCTTAATGGCTGGTTTACGAGGGCAGGGTAAAACCACCAGCGTAGGTGAAATTGGCAAAATTCTTGCGTGAACGCTATAAAAAGAAAGTGAGTGGTTTCTGCCGACGTATATCGCCCGCTGCGATTAAGCAACTTGAAACCTTGGCTCAATCCGTTGGCGTGGATTTTTCCCATCGGATGTCAAACAAAATCCAGTTGATATTGCTAAAGCGGCACTTGCTGATGCAAAACTAAAATTCTACGATGTGTTGATTGTGGATACGGCGGGTCGCTTGCACGTTGATACGGAAATGATGGACGAAATCAAGCAAGTCCATGCAGCATTAAATCAATCGAAACCCTTTTCACCGTAGATGCGATGACTGGTCAAGATGCGGGCCAATACGGCAAAAAGCCTTTAATGAAGCATTGCCGCTTACGGGGGTTATTTTGACGAAAGTGGACGGTGATGCGCGCGGTGGTGCGGCGTTATCAATTCGTCAAATCACAGGTAAACCAATCAAATTCTTGGGTGTGGGCGAGAAAACAGAAGCACTTGAGCCTTTCCATCCTGATCGTGTTGCGTCTCGTATTTTGGGCATGGGCGATGTGCTTTCCCTTATCGAAGATCTTGAACGTTCTGTTGATCGTGAAAAAGCCGAAAAAATGGTGCAGAAATTCAAGAAAGGCGATGATTTCACTTTAGATGATTTCACGAGCAGCTTATAGAGATGAAAAATGGGCGGCATGATGTTCTATGCTTGAGAAATTACCGGGTGCAAAAATTTTGCCTGATCACGTTAAAAATCAAGTGGATGACAAAATGTTTGTCAAAATGGAAGCAATCATTAACTCCATGACCTTAAAAGAACGTGCAAACCCAGATATTATCAAAGGATCTCGCCGTCGTCGTATTGCATTAGGATCTGGCACTCAAGTGCAAGATGTTAATAAATTACTTAAAACAATTCGATGAAATGCAACGCATGATGAAGAAAATGCGTAAAGGCGGCATGGCTAAAACTGATGCGTGGAATGCAAGGCTTTAATGAGCGGAGGCTTAGGCGGTCTTGGCGGTTTAGGCGGAATGTTTAAACGATAATTTCAGAAGATAAAGTGCGGTAAAAAGAAATATTTTTACCGCACTTTTTGGTTATAGTTAGAAATTGTAACGTAAACCGAGTTTTATAGCGCCTTGGCTCAAATCTGAAGTCATCAGATTAAATTTCGATTCCTGTGATTAATACTTTAGTTACTAGATACTTTTATATTGAATACCACCTAACGCACCAATTCCGATTCTAGATTTAGAATAAGAATCTAAAGTATAGGTATGGCAATTTTGGCTATAGCCGTTACAATAAAAATCACTTTCTGTATATATTAGCTTTTATTGTATGCAATACGAGCGCCAACATAAGGTACTAAATCCTTGTTAGAAACATCGAAATCATAAAATCCAGTTACACCAATGGATTTTACTTTTACACGATATTCATCTAATTTAGCCTGTCCAAAAATTTGTATAATCTAGTGCTAATCGAAATTGGATTTCCTAGATCGTAGCCAAGACTTAATCGTTGATCAAATATTGTATCTGCGATTGTATGATCGTTATCAATGTGAAGCAAACCATACGAGATACACCTAAATCACCTTGTACATATAGACCTTCTGCTTGGCTAGTTAATGCGAAAGTAGCAAGAGTTGTCGCAATAAGTAATTTTTCATATAGATTTTATCCACTATTTAAAAGATTAATTGGTTTTAATACTGCGCGTTGTTCTGCAGTCAATGAATCAATAGAAATAATATTCAAACTTGCTGAGTTTGAATCAGTTTTTGTTAAATCTGCGTGGAATGATTCCGGAAGTTTGTACATAGCACGGTTAATGGGTCAACAATTAAATAACCAATAAGTCCTCCAAATAGTAAATTACCACCAGCATACCAACCATCAACTCTTTAGTATCTAAAACAAAGGTTTGTTTTTACCTGGAATGACTTTCTTTCCAACTTTTTGTACTTGGTGTTGTAAAGGTTAATTGATATTTTTCACCTTTAAAAATAACTAGTCCCCTGCTTTTAGAACTACACTTTGTGGTAGTCCCTTGTGAACAACTCACCTGCTCTATTTTTTTGATTTCAAAAAGATGCACCTGTTGGTGTGGATTGAATATTAACGTTATATTTGCTGTCACTCACAATAGTTGTACTAACCTGTTGATAATGCAATTGTTGAAGCTAGAAGCGTTGTACTTAATAATTTTTTTCATAGATTGGAACCCATAAATATGTAAGAATAATAGAGACTGCATATGTAATGCGATGAAATGTTAGATTTATTAGAGACTTTTACTCTAGAGTCAATTAAGGTAGTTAAAACACCTATTTTCAACTTAAAAATTATTCCAAAAAGTGAGATGCTATGGGGAATGCATGACAAAATTCGTATGATGCGTAGAGATTCGTCAATGGTCGCAAGAAGATATGGCAGATAAAATGAATATGTCTTTGAGCGGTTACGCAAAAATTGAGCGTGGTGAAACAAAGCTTCATTATGATAAGTTAGTACAAATTGCTCAGATTTTTAACATGAACGTTGTTGATTTGATTGATTCAGAGAAAGGCGTTATCTTTTTATGAATGAGAATGGCGATCATGCACATGTTAATTACTATAGTAGTAATGATTCAATGCTCACTAGAAATTGAGAAATTGAAACTACAGTTGTCCCATAAAGATGAGCTTTTAGCTCAGAAAGATTTAGAGTTAGACTCATTAAGAAAAATGTTATCGTTATTAGAGAAATCACTAGGATAGGTTAAATGTTTTAGTAGTGCGGTTAAAAAAGAAATGTTTTTAACCGCACTTTTGTATTTTTATGCTGGATTATCTATATCTTTAAATTCTACATCAAAGCTATATTCTTTCGCCAACCATTCACCCTAATGCCTTGATGCCATATCGTTCTGTTGCGTGAGTGACCGCGGAGAAGAAATGTAATCCTTGTTCACGGGCAGAATGAATTGTTTGTTCTGACACTTCACCAGTAATAAACGCATCGCAGCCTTGTTCTGCGGCAAGATCAATGTAACCTTGTCCGCCACCGTGCAGCAGATACCAATTTTTCGGATTATGCGGTCCGTTTTCAATGCAAAATTAACGGTTTTCGATTTAACACTTTTTCTATCTGCAAGGTCTTTACCTGTCATCGGTTCTTTTTAATTCGCCCCAAACAGGAATACTCACAGCGCCTTTTTCTAATGGTTGTAAATCAATGTTGAGCAGTTTGGCTAATTGCGCATTGTTGCCTAATTCTGGTGCACATCTAATGGCAAATGATAGCCATATAAATTAATGTCGTTCATTAAAAGCGCTTTAATTCAGCTTGCCTTTCATTCCTCGAATACAAGGGTTTTCACTTTTCCAAAAATAGCCGTGATGAACCAAAAATCGCATCAGCATTTTTGTCTGATTGCGTAATCAATCAAAGCCCTGACTCGCCGTTACGCCAGTAATGATGATTTCTGCTTTTACCTTCGACTTGTAAGCCATTGGGCGCATAGTCATTGATTTTTATCGGAAGAAAGTTTTTGATTAATGAGTTGTTCAAGTTCGAGGATTATTCATAATTGATCGTTGATTGGAAACTGGTGAGATATGGTACAAAATTCCATGGCTAGTGCGAAGGAGTGGGGAATGCACTAGCCAAGTTTCATTTACTATTAAATTACTATCTAGTATCTAAAACAGGATTCATTATATATGTAAATTTATAGCGATCAAGGGTAATAAGAAATTTTTTATTTTATTTAAAGTGCGGTTTTAAATTTCTTGCTGTTTTTAATAGTTCAATAAGTCAAATTTGTCAGCAAAGAAGCGGGAAACTTGGCTTTGGTGAGGAGGTGTTAATGATGGCAAGGAAAGCAAAAATATTTCGTTGGGATGTCGAAGTCGTTGTGCTACAATTCAGAACGTTTTTAATTTAGCAAAAAGGTTTACTTATGAAAAAATGGTTATTCATTATCGCAGGCGTGTTGATTATTTCAGCTTTGCAGCGAATAAAAGATGTATTTTAACGGAGCAGAAGATTCTCATTCAGGTGTTAAATTTGATAAAGATTCTCGTCAATGGGGATTGAATCAATAAAAAGTGCGGTTGATTTTTAACCGCACTTTCGATTTTTCTATTGGTAGAAATTATTCTACTTTTCATAATCCAGCCTTCAGGTGCTTCGACATCACTGAATTGGATGCCTGTAGGTTCTTCATAAAGGCGACGTGTTACTGGGGCCAACTTCAGTTTCAGAATAGAACATCATGAATTTTGCCTTTATGTTGGATACCGCCAACAGGTGAAATGACTGCAGCAGTACCACAAGCGCCAGCTTCAGCAAATTGATCTAGCTGATCGATATAAACGTCGCTCAATTGGCTCCGATACCTAAACGCTCTTTTGCGATATGTAAAGAGAATATTTGGTGATACTTGGTAAAAAATGGATCTGATTTTGGTGTGATGAATTTATTGTCTTTTTGTGATACCAAAGTTTGCACGTACCACTTCTTCAATTTTAGTGTGAGCTGGATCTCAAAGTAGCATCAGCAAATTTACGTTCTGGCGTACCTTGTTCTGCTGCCAATACATGTGGCAGAAGGCTTGCAGCGTAGTTACCACCCACTTTTACACCACCAGTTCCCATTGGTCCAGCGCGATCGTATTCTGTGGTAATAAAGTTAGATGGTGTTAAACCACCTTTGAAATAGGCTCCCACTGGGCAGCAGAATACAGAGAAAATAAATTCTGGCGCAGCTTTCACACCGATGTTTTTCACCTACACCAATTAAGAATGGACGTAAATATAGGGTTGCGCCAGAGCCATAAAGGTCCCTACCCATTCTTCGTTCGCTTTTCACCCACTTCTTTTACATGCACGGATAAATAATTCAGTGGTACTGGCATAAAGTAAACGATCCGAAGTATGTTGCATGCGTTTTGCATTTTCTTGTGGGCGGAATAAGTTGATTGAGCCGTCTTTGCAACGGTAAGCTTTTAAGCCTTCAAAGCATTGTTGACCGTAGTGAAGTGCGGTAGAACCTTCGTGAATATGTAAGGTATTGTCTGTGGTGAGTTTGCCTTCGTCCCATTTGCCATCTTTCCAGTGTGCGATGAAACGCAGTAATCTGTTTTAATATAACTAAAACCAAGGTTATTCCAGTCTCAAATCTTTCATTTTACTTCCTTAATATTATTTGAATGAAATGCCGTTTAATCTACACCATTCCCGAGGTGATTTAAATAATAAATTCTCGAAATTATAATTTTTAGCCAATTAAAAAGGAATAATGAAATTTTGGAAAACAGGGCAGGAAATAAAAGATATAGTTATGCTAAAATCGATGAAAAACGCCACTCAATGAGAGTAGCGTTTAACCAAATCGGTTTAATAATATACAGGAAGTAAATGAGTAACATATTTAGTTACTCAAGTTCGGTTACCCGAACTATATGCAAACACAACATCATACTTAAGTCCAGAAACTCATTAACTAGTGAGGAATTACCAATCATTAAGTATGGTTGTATTGTAAGGAAAAGGGTAGGAAAGGACAAATGACGTTTTTATTTGAAGTATTAGAAAACTAATTCGAATTAAATCTTGTCTATTATAGACAAAAATTTTATGAATGGAAATACTTATGTATAAACGTTTTGCCACCATTGAATTCGCTAAAATCTTTTGAGTCAGCTGCTCGCCATTTAAGTTTTACTAAAAGCGGCAGATGAGCTTTATGTGACACAAGCGGCAGTTAGTCATCAAATTAAATTATTAGAAGAGTTCTTAGGAATTGAATTATTTAAGCGAAAGAATCGTTCTTTAGAATTAACAGAGCTTGGGAAAAAGCATATTTTATTGATATTAATAAAAATTCTGCGTCGCTTAAATGAAGCAACAGAGCGATTATTAACGTTAAAAACGGATCCGCATTTAAATATTAGTGTGCCACAAACTTTTGGTATTCAATGAGCTTTGTGCCACATTTAAGTGAATTTAATCAGCTTTATCCGCAAATTGAGGTGCGTTTAACGGGCGTGGATCAAGATGAAGGCTTGTTAAATAAAGAAATTGATCTTGCCATTTATTATGGTTTAGGACATTGGCAGAATCTTCAAGTGGATCGTCTTGGTGAAGAAAATTTATTGATTTTTAGCCTCACCTGAATTGTTAGCCGAAAATCCAATTATTCAGCCTGAAGATTTAAAAACACACATTAATTCACATTCATACGCGCGATAATTGCAGGCGATGGCAAAATCATTTACAGTTAGATGATTTAAATATTCAGCAAGGGCCGTTATTTAGCCATACATTTATGGCGTTACAGGCTGCTATTCATGGACAAGGCATTGTATTAGCTAATCGGTTATTAGCCTTGCAAGAAATTGAAAAATAGCTCATTAAAAAGTGGTATTGCCAACCAATTTACCTGATCCGAAATCATTTTATGTGGTCAATCATCTTGATCGCCTTGATGATCAAAAATTCAAGCATTCCGTCAGTGGATTATTAACTCAATTAAACAAGAAGAAAAATGAATAAACTCGTATTATATTGTCGCCCAGGTTTTGAGAAAGAAGTTGCCGCAGAGATCACTGATCAAAGCAAGTAATTTAGGTGTATTTGGTTTTGCACAGTACAAGATAATTCAGGCTATGTCATTTTTGAATGCTATCAACCTGATGAGGCTGATCGCCTTGCTCGAGACATTCCTTTTTAATCGTTTGATTTTTGCTCGTCAGATGATGGTTATTTCCGATTTATTGGAAGATTTAGATCCCGCTGATCGTATGCTAGTCCCATCGTGGCGGCGTTTGAAGATTTATCACAACAAATTAATTTTTGCTCAATCTAGCGAGCTTTTTGTAGAAACTGCAGATACAAATGAAGCGAAGGAGCTTTTCCACTTTTTGTCGTAAATTTACCGTGCCTTTACGTCAAGCATTAAAAACAAGGCTGGCTTTCGGCAAAAGCGACTCAAAAGAGCGGTCAATTTTTACATTGTTTTTGTGAAACCGAATTGCTGTTATGTGGGATATTCTTATGTGGATAATCATTCCTCCCATTTTATGGGAATCCCTCGTTTAAAAATTTTCCCGCAGATGCGCAAGTCGATCTACGTTAAAACTAGAAGAAGCTATTTTGACTTTTTATTCCGCATAAAGAAGAGAATAGACGTTTAAATGAAAATATGATTGGCGTTGATTTAGGGGCTTGCCCTGGCGGTTGGACGTATCAATTAGTCAAACGCGGTTTATTTGTTTATGCGGTTGATCACGGAAAAATGGCGGCGAGTTTACATGATACGGGGCGTATTGAACATTGCGCGGAAGATGGTTTTAAATTTCAGCCCCAAAAAGGAAAAAAAGTGGATTGGTTAGTCTGTGATATGGTGGAACAACCAAGTCGTATTTCTTTATTGATTGGTAAATGGTTGTTGAATGGTTGGATGCCGAGAAACGATCTTCAATTTAAAAATTACCCATGAAAAACGTTATCAGGAAGTTGTATTATGTTTAGAAAACTTGGCTGTTATGTTGGCTGAGCAGAATTTGAATTTTTGATATTCAAGCAAAGCATTTATATCACGATCGTGAAGAAATCACGGTACATATAGCATTAAAACCTTGAGTGAATTGTTTTTCATAACCAAAAAGGACGTCGCGAATGAATTTACACGAATACCAAGCAAAACAACTATTTGAGCATTATGGATTACCCGTAAAAAATGGGGCAGTCTGTCAATCTGTTGATGAAGTAGATTTGGTACTGGCTCAACTTTCAGGCGATAAGTGGGCGGCGAAATGCCAAGTTCATGCGGGTGGGCGTGGTAAAGCAGGTGGCGTTAAATTGGTACAGGATGTAGAGGAAGCAAGATCTTTTGCAGAAAAAATGGCTAGGGACAACGTTTGGTCACTTTTCAAACGGATAAATTGGGTCAGCCAGTAAACCAGATTTATTTTGAAGAAACTTGCGATATTGATAAAGAATTTTACTTAAGTGCGGTTGTTGATCGCGCCTCTCAAAAAGTGGTGTTTATTGCTTCTCCTGCTGGTGGAATGAATATTGAAGAAGTCGCGCAAAATTCACCGCACTTACTCCACAAAGTCACCATTGATCCTTTATTTGGAGGATTGCCTTATCAAGGCCGTGAATTAGCGTTTAAATTAGGGGTAAGTGGTGAGCAAAACAAAACAGTTTACCGATATTTTTATGGGGATTATCTCGTTTGTTTTTAGAAAAAGATCTATCTTTAGTGGAAGTCAATCCGCTTGTTCTGACTAAACAAGGCAATTTGGTTTGTCTCGATGCCAAAGTATCTGTTGATGATAACGCTTTATTTCGTCATAAAGATCTCCTTGCACTGCAAGATTTAACTCAAAATGATGCCCGTGAAGCAGAAGCTGAAAAATTCCAGTTAAACTATGTGGCTTTAGAGGGCGACATTGGTTGTATGGTAAATGGGGCAGGGCTGGCAATGGGTACGATGGATATTGTGAAACTCTATGGTGGGAAGCCTGCAGAATTTTCTTGATGTCGGTGGTGGTGCAACGAAAAGAGCGGGTTGCTGGAAGCGTTCAAAATTATTTTTAACCGATCCTTCAGTGAAGGTGATTTTAGTGAATATTTTTGGTGGCATTGTTCGCTGTGATTTGATTGCTGAAGGCGTCATTGCTGCAGTAAATGAAGTGGGCGTGAGAGTGCCTGTGGTTGTGCGATTAGAAGGGAACGAATGCTGAAATCAGTCGCTCAAATTTTAGCAGAAAGCGACGTTAATATTCTTACCGCACACAGTTTTACAACAAGCCGCAGAATTAGCCGTGAATGCAGCAAAAGGAGAACACTAATGGCGATTTTAATTGATAAAAATACCAAAGTGATTTGCCAAGGTTTTACTGGTGGACAAGGACTTTTCATTCTGAACAAGCATTAGCCTATGGAACGCAATTAGTCGGTGGTGTATCACCAAATAAAAGGTGGAAGCACTCATCTTGGTTTACCTGTATTTAATACAGTTCGTGAAGCTGTCGAAAATACGGGGGCAACAGCGACTGTCATTTATGTACCAGCACCATTTTGTAAGATGCCATAATTGAAGCCATTGATGCAGGGATTAAGTTAATTGTCTCGTATTACTGAGGGCATCCCTACATTGGATATGCTTAAGGTGAAACAAAAATTAAATGAAACTGGCGTTGTGATGATTGGACCAAATTGCCCGGGTGTGATTACGCCTCGATGAATGTAAAATCGGCATCATGCCGGGACACATACATAAAAAGGCAAAAGTTGGCATTGTTTCTCGTTCTGGTACTTTAACATATGAAGCGGTGAAAACAAACTACAGATGAAGGTTTTTGGGCAATCGACTTGTGTGGGTATCGGGGAGATCCTATTCCAGGCTCTAGTTTTATTGATATTCTCGAAAGATTTCAACAAGATCCCAAAACTGAAGCCATTGTGATGATTGGCGAGATCGGCGGTTCTGCAGAGGAAGAAGCGGCAACCTTCATTAAAGATAATGTCACTAAACCAGTGGTTACCTATATTGCGGGAATCACAGCACCAAAAGGCAAACGGATGGGGCACAGGGTGCCATTATTAGTGGTGGGAAAGGCACTGCCGCAGAAAAATTGCAGCACTTGAGGCCGCAGGTGTGATCGTGTAAAAAAGCCTCGCTGAAATTGGTGCAGCTTTTGAGAAAGGTATTAAAAATAATTTTTAGAAAAATTAACCGCACTTTAGTTTGACAAGGCGTAGATTGACTCTCACGCCTTTATTTTTATATGCTCGCTATTATAAAGTGAGCGCAAAACTGCTATAATCAGCGCACACTTTTTAAGGAAGAAATACATGAGCCAATTTTTATATCCACCCTGAAAAATCCACAAGCGCGCTTGATTAATCAAGCCGTAGAGATTTTTACAAAAAGACGGTGTGATTGTGTATCCGACGGATTCGGGATATGCCTTGGGCTGTATGATGGGCGATAAACATGCAATGGATCGTATTGTAGCGATTCGTAAATTGCCTGAAGGACATAATTTTACGTTGGTGTGTAGTGATTTATCGGAGCTTTCAACTTACGCAACGGTGAGCAATACTGCGTATCGTTTGATTAAAAATAATACGCCAGGGCGTTATACTTTTATTCTTACTGCAACGAAAGAATTACCGCGTCGTTTAATGACATCAAAACGTAAAAACCATTGGTTTACGCGTACCAGATAATAAGATCGCTTTTAGATTTACTTTCAGCCTTAGGGCGAGCCGATTTTATCTTGTTCGTTAATGCTGCCAGGGTGAAGAACATACTACGCAATCCGATCCTGAGGAAATTCGAGATCGTTTGGAACACCAAGTCGATTTAATTATTCATGGTGGATATTTAGGGCAAGAGCCTACAACAGTGGTGGATTTAACGGAAGAATCGCCAGTGATTTTGCGCGAAGGAAGTGGAAGTACAGCTCCTTTTATTTAACTTATAGACGCTTGTGAAAGCGACCTTTCCATTATTTAAGGAAAACAATGAAACCTAGTCAAAAACAAACTCAAAGACAACCGCACTTTTTCAAAGATTCAGCGAAGAAAAATGATTTTTCAGCTAAAAGTGATAGACGTTCAGTGTCTCGTACTGCACGCGCAGAAACGGCAAATACGAAAAAAAGTGCGGTTAATTCTGACAACAAATTTTTATCTAAGCCAAAAGTGAAACCTGTTGTAAAAGCCTCGAATCAACCTAAAGCAGAGGGTGAAAAATTACAGAAAGTTTTAGCGCGTGCTGGACAAGGCTCTCGTCGTGAAATTGAAACGATGATTGCCGCAGGCCGAGTGAGCGTAGAGGGTAAAAATTGCGACTTTAGGCGATCGCATTGACGTACATTCTGGCGTGAAAGTGCGTATTGATGGCCAAATCATTAATCTTAGTCACGCACAAAAAGAAATTTGCCGTGTGTTAATGTATTACAAACCTGAAGGTGAACTTTGTACTCGTAGCGACCCAGAAGGGCGTGCCACAGTGTTTGATCGTTTGCCACGTTTAACAGGTTCTCGTTGGATTGCGGTGGGGCGTTTAGATATTAATACATCAGGTTTGTTGCTTTTTCACTACTGATGGTGAATTAGCAAATCGCTTAATGCACCCAAGCCGTGAAGTGGAACGTGAATATTCGGTGCGAGTATTTGGTCAAGTTGATGATGCGATGTTAGCGCGTTTACGCAAAGGCGTTCAGCTTGAAGATGGACCTGCCAACTTTAAAGAAATTAAATTTACAGGCGGTGTGGGTATTAACCAATGGTATGACGTAACCTTGATGGAAGGACGTAACCGTGAGGTTCGTTGTTTGTGGGAATCCCAAGGGATTCAAGTTAGCCGATTGATTCGTATTCGTTATGGCAATATCAAACTGATGAAAGGTTTGCCTCGTGGTGGCTGGGAAGAAATGGATCTTGAAAACGTCAACTACTTGCGTGAACTTGTGGGATTACCAGCTGAAACCGAAACGAAATTAGATGTTACACAACCACGTCGTCGTCCAAAATCAGGACAAATTCGTAAAAGCGGTAAAACGTTATTCTGAACTTAGCAAACTTTATAAAAAATAAGGACTTTTTTTATGAAAATGCAGCAACTACGCTATATTGTTGAAATTGCTAACCATAATTTAAATGTAACTGAAGCGGCTAATGCGCTTTATACATCACAGCCTGGAATTAGTAAGCAAAGTACGGTTGCTGGAAGATGAATTAGGTCTAGAAATTTTTGAGCGTCATGGCAAGCATATAAAAATCAATTACGCCAGCAGGGAAAAAGATTATTTCGATTGCACGCGAGTTACTTGTTAAAGCGCAAGGTATCCGTGCCGTTGCCGATGAATATACTCAGCCAAATCACGGTGTATTACGTATTGCGACGACAAATACTCAGGCACGTTATATGCTGCCAAGTGATTGAACGTTTTTCTAAAAATATCCTGATGTGAGTTTGCATATTCACCAAGGTTCGCCAACACAAATTCATGATGCATTAATGTCAGGTGAAGTGGATTTTGGCGATTACTACCGAAGCGCCTTATTTATTTGATGATTTGGTTCAGATTCCATGTTATTGGTGGAATCGCGCAGTGGTTGTTACGCCAGAACATCCGCTTGCCAAAGTGAAAAGAATTGACGATTGAGGAATTAGGCAAATATCCACTTGTGACCTACACGTTTGGTTTTACAGGTGTTTCTGATTTAGATTACGCATTTAATAGCGCAGGAATTTTTGCCGAATATAGTCTTTACGGCTACCGATGCCGATATCATTAAGACTTATGTACGCTTAGGGCTTAGGGTGGGTATTATGGCATCTATGGCTCATACGCCATCAGATACGAGATCTTGTAGCGATTGATGCCAGTCATTTGTTTCCGCCCTAGTATGAGCAGAATATTGCATTTTAAACATAGCACGTTCTTACGTAATTATATGTACGATTTCATGGAATATTTTTCACCGCACTTAACTCGTAGTGTCGTGGAAAAAGCAGAACGCTTGCGTGATAACAGTTCAGTGAAAAAATTATTTGAAGGCATTGAATTGGAAACTAGATAACAATGTATAAATGAAGTGCGGTTGAAATTTAATAAGAATTTCAACCGCACTTTTTCATACTAAAAATAGAACTGGAACAAGGTTCATCACACCGACTGTCGCGATAGAAAGTAATAATCTTGATGCGCCAAAGATAAAAACCACGATTAGTGCCATTATCAAATTTCACTAATAAGTTGGCCATCGCCGTGAGGGCATACACTTCAATGACGGTAAAAATGACGAGATAGGCATAGGCGGAAAATACGGAAAGATAACGTAAGGTGATAAACCAAGGCACGATAATTCCAATAGCTAACAGAGGGGCAACCCATGCACGCTTGTTTGATTGTTAAATTAATTTTTTTCGGGAAAAAAATAGCTTTTGTAATAGTACTGTGAGTAAGCCGTTGCCAAACTAACGCTATCAGCGAATGTTCAGGCATGCCAAGTTTATTGTTAAATAAAAAAAGGAAAAATGACAAAGAAAGAGCTCGCAATAGCGAGAGGTAAAAAGAGCATTAAATGCACCATGAGAAATTCTTTTTGTAATAATTTCTTTTGATTTGTGTAAAACGAAATTTTTACCAATGTTTGTAAGGTTTGAATTTGATAGAAAAGCTTCACCATTAAAAGGCGAATAATACGGCTTCCATTGAAAAACAGACCCAAATGAGTAAGTCGATATGTTCGTATTTAATAAATGGGATGACTAAAAAGCGGCGCAAACATGGATGACATAGAGGTCACTTTTAGGTATTTTTCCCTTGCAAGCGCGTTTTTCTTTGTATTCATCCCCAGCCAGCACAAGCAAACACGCTTTGGCGTTGGTTCCAAATAAGCAACTACCTAAACCAAAACAAGTGGTCGCAATAAGAAGCAATAAATAATTATCTGCCGAGAGAAAGAAAAATATAAGCGATTACATCTAAAAAACAGCCGAGCAACATCATTTTGGCTAAACCATAACGATCGCCCCAAATACCAGCAAGAATGGAAAGGGCTTGGTTTGAGAAAAAGAGTAGTGATAAGGAAAAGGCAATTTCGCTGTTGCTCAATCCTTTACTTTTGTAGATAAATCAGAAATACCGTTTGCACAGAAAAAAATGCAAGGGTGGAAAAGAAACGCCGAGTAAGTAAAAGTTTTTGTAAATTCATAGAGTCAAATGATAAAAAAGAAAAGCACGCGTTGAATAACGCGCGCCATGAAGTTTTATAAGTGCGGTTAAAATTTGATATTAAAAATTTTTACCGCACTTGAAAAGATTAAAACAGATCGTGATATTTCACTAAATCTTTACGCTGAATAGCAAATACGCCTAGTCCGCCATTTTTAAGTTCTACCCATTCAAATGGTACATCTGGATATTGCTCAATTAAGCTCACCATGCTATTGCCCACTTCACACACCAACAAGCCATTTTCGGTTAAAGTAATCTGGCGCTTGTTTCAAAATTTGTTTGGTAATGTTTAAGCCATCATGGCCAGAACCTAAAGGCTAACTCTGGTTCAAAATGGAATTCTTCTGGCATATCGGCGAGATCTTCTTCATCCACATAAGGTGGATTGGTCACGATCAAGATCGTATTTTTGTCCCTAAAATATTTTTCAAATAAGTTTGATTGAATCAGGGAATACGCGATGCTCTAATTGATGGCGTGAAATATTGATCTCCGCGACATTAGAGTGCATCAACCGATAAATCGACAGCATCCACTTCCGCATTCTGGAAGCATAAGCACAAGCAATGGCAATACAGCCACTGCCTGTGCATGAGATCGAGAATATGATTCGGTTCTTGTGAAATTAAATCTTCAAAGCGATCTTGAATTAAAGCACTAATTGGAGAACGCGGAATAATGGTTCGTTCATCAACATAAAATTCGTGACCGCAGAACCAAGCACTATTTGTTAAATATGCCACTGGTAGGCGTTGTTCGATTCAGGGTTAATACCAGTTGAACTAAGGTTTCTTTTTCAGATGGGGTTAATCGACTGTTAAATAATTCGGTAGGTAAATCAATGGGTAAATGTAGGCCACTTAAAACGAGGTTGCAGGCTTTCATCCCAAGGATTATCGTGCCCTTGCCCGAAAGTAAATATCAGATCGATTGAGAATGCTATACGTCCAACGCAGAAAATCTTGGATGGTTTGCAGTTCGTTTTGCAACATTATCTTCCAAGATAGTTGCAACTAATTCTTAGTTATGTGAGGTTTCCATCGCATTTCTCCATAAAAGTGAGTAGAAAAGTTAGCATAAAATTCTGTATGAAAATTTGGCGTAGTTATACCACAGATGAGAATGTAGAACTATGATATGATACGCAAAATTTGAAATTAATGAGAAAAAAATGCAAGACGAATTTGATTTATTCCGCGCGGAAACCAAAGGTATTAAGCCAATTAAACAAGATACTTTTTGTTGCCCCCGCCAAAAACGTGATCAGAAAAAATAGAATTGAAAGAATTACGAGCGAAAGAAGATACATTGTTCTATTTTTCTGATGAATATGAGCCGTTACTGAATGAGCATGATGGTGTTGTGAAATATTTACGTGATGGGGAAGATTCCCATTTATTAAAAACAACTTCGTCGTGGGGATTTTTCGCTCAGAATTGTTTTTAGATTTACATGGTTTAACCCGTGAACAAGCGAAGCAAGAATTAGCCGCACTTTTACTGGCTTGTGAAAATGAGCATGTTGATTGTGCCAGTATCATGACGGGCTATGGCACCTTTACATTGAAAAAACAAATTCCACGTTGGCTAGTACAACATCCTAAAGTTCGGGCATTGCATCAAGCTCCAAGAGAGTGGGGTGGCGAAGCTGCAATTTTGATTTTAGTTGATTTGTAAAAAACGTTATAAAAAATACCGCACTTTTACTGCCTAGAGCAAAGTGCGGTATTTTTCTTTTATGTTTTTACTTAAACTATTGTGTCGCTTGAATTGCGGTTAAGGCAATTGTGTACACAATATCATCAACTAAGGCACCACGAGATAAATCGTTCACTGGTTTGCGCATACCTTGAAGCATTGGGCCAATAGACACTAAATCTGCAGAACGTTGTACTGCTTTGTAAGTGGTGTTACCTGTATTTAAGTCAGGGAATACGAATACCGTTGCTTTACCTGCTACTAGTGAATTTGGTGCTTTAGAGCGAGCCACGTCTTCCATCACGGCTGCATCGTATTGTAATGGCCCATCGATTAATAAATCAGGGCGTTTTTTTCTTTCGCAATACGAGTTAGCTTCTTTCACTTTTTCACATCAGCACCGCTACCAGATGTACCTGTTGAATAAGAAATCATCGCGACTTTTGGATCAATACCAAATGCTTTCGCAGAATCTGCTGATTGAATTGCGATTTCAGCAAGTTGTTCTGCAGTTGGATCTGGGTTTACCGCACAGTCACCGTAAACAAGCACTTGATCTGGTAATAACATAAAGAAGATAGAAGAAACAATTGAACTACCTGGTGCAGTTTTGATGATTTGCATTGGTGGGCGAATGGTGTTTGCCGTAGTGTGAACTGCACCAGATACTAAACCATCCACTTCATTTGCTTCTAACATCATAGTTCCAAGCACTACGGTATCTTCTAATTGTTCACGAGCTGCGGTTTCTGTCATACCTTTAGCTTTACGTAATTCAACTAAACGAGAAACATAGTTTTCACGAACATCTGCTGGGTTAATGATTGTAATGCCTTTGCCTAATTTAACACCTTGAGCTTCAGCTACACGTTGAACAGATGCTGGATCTGCTAAAAAGCACACATTCCGCAATGCCACGTTCTGCACAAAAAGTGCGGCAGCTTTGATTGTACGAGGTTCATCACCTTCAGGAAGCACAATGCGTTTTTCGCAGCACGAGCAAGTTCAGTCAATTGGAAACGGAATGCTGGCGGGGATAAACGACGTAAACGAGTAGAATCTGCAACTAAGTTATTGATAAAGTCACCATTAAAGTGTTGGCTAGTGTATTGTTTGATGTTTTCGATACGCTCTTTATCATCAACGGGCACTTCAAGATTAAAGTTTTGTAAATTTAATGCTGTTTGCCAGGGTGTTACCTTCAATACGGAAGATTGGCAATTTTGCTTTTTTTCAAAAGCTGGTTGGCAAAGTTTATTGATTTGAGCATCAATTTTGTAACCGCCAGTTAATAAGAGACCGCCGATTTCAATACCATTTGACGCTGCGAGAGCGGCTGCAACGAAAGTACATCTGGACGATCTGCTGAAGCGACTAATAAGCTACCTGCACGGAAAATGCTCAACCATATTTGGTAAACTTCTTGCACAGAAAGTGATACCACGGATACGACGGTTAATATCTCCTTCAGTGATAATTGATGCACCTAAGTATTTCACTAAATCGATCGCACGTGTTGCGATTAAATCTGCTGACCAAGGCACACAAGCTAATAATTTGATTGAGCTATTTGCAAATAATTTGCTCACTTCTGCTTCACATGCATGGCTGTGTTGGAATGAATCAAAAATTTCAGCAAGATCAGGACGTGTGCGGCCAGATTCATCAACGGGTGCATTAAATTTGTTTACGACAACGCCTAAAAGATTTGGATTGTGTTTACCGCCAAATAAAGAGGCTGCTGCTTCTACACGATCTTTTAATTCGGTTGGGGTTTCAGTTGCAGGTGCTGCAACTAATACGATTTCAGCATCTAATGCTTGTGCAATTTCATAGTTGATGCTATTTGCGTAACCATGTTTTCTTGTTGGAATTAAGCCTTCAACCACAACGATATCGTTGTTTTTAGTTAATTGTTGGTGATTTGCCACAATTTTTTCTAACAACACATCAGACTGATTTTGCCCAATCAATGATTCCGCAACGCTTAACATAAACGGTTCAGAAGTTTCAAGGTTAGTGCTGGTGCGAATGATAGAGGTTGTACGATCCAGTTTATCTTCATCTGTGCTTGGTTGAGAAACAGGTTTCATAAAACCAACTTTTGCGCCTTTTTGTTCAAGAGAATGGATTAATCCCAGACTAATGCTAGTTAAACCCACGCCTGTGCTTACAGGGATAAGGATAATCGTGCGAGACATAGTTAAACCTTAATGTGTATATATTATAAATAAAAAAACTGCCGAAAAATTGGCAGCTTGTTGTTGAATTAGAAACAAAGTTTAGCGGTATCTTGTGCGATAACTAATTCTTCGTTAGTTGGAAGAACAATCGCTTTTAAATGCTGAATCATCAGTAGTGATGACGCCATCTTTACCGAAACGTGCTGCAAGATTGCGTTCGTTATCCACTTTTAATACCAAATAATTTCAAGTGATTTAATGCTAATTCACGAACGTGTGCTGAGTTTTCACCAATACCACCTGTGAAAGCAATCGCATCTAAGTGATCATCACCTAACACAGCCATATAAGCACCGATGTATTTCGCTAAACGATAGCTGTATACGTCTAAAGCGCGTTTTGCTTCTGGTTTAGATGCGTCATCGTAGTTATCTTCAGCATAACGGCAGTCGCTTGTTACTTCAGTTAAACCTAAAAGACCAGATTTTTTCACTAAAGTCTCTTCGATTTGTTCCATAGACATACCTAAAGTTTTGTATAGGTAGAATACGATTGCTGGGTCGATATCACCACAACGAGTGCCCATGACTAAACCTTCTAACGGAGTTAAGCCCATTGATGTATCGATACATTTACCGTTACGCACAACAGAAACAGAACCACCATTACCTAAGTGACAAATAATCGTATTGACTTGGTCTGCAGGTTTACCTACATATTCAGCAACTTCACGAGAAACGAAGTAGTGGCTAGTACCGTGTGCACCGTAGCGACGAACGCCATGTTCTTTATATAAAGAGTATGGAAGGGCATAAAGGTATGCTTCTTCAGGCATGGTTTGGTGGAATGCCGTATCAAAAACTACTACGTTTTTATCTTTTAAGTGCGGGAATGCATTGAATGCTTCGCGAATACCGATTAAGTGCGCTGGATTGTGAAGTGGCGCAAATTGCGCAGCATCTTCAATACCTTTAACGACTTCATCAGTTACGATAACAGATTGAGTGTATTTTTCACCACCATGTACGATACGGTGACCAATTGCGCGATAGAATTTTTAAGCTCATCTGTCATGATATTAGACGCGATAAAGTTAAGCGCTTCAGTATGAGCTGCGCCTGCGCCTAAATCTGCGTTACCTTTCTCACCATTGAGTTTCCATTTGATACGAGCTTCGGTAAGAAAAAAATGCTTCCGCTAAGTCGGATAATTTTTCTTCACCTGTTGCAGGATCAAGAATTGCAAATTTTAGTGAAGAACTACCACAGTTAAGGATAAGAACAAGTTTTGACATGGGAACCCTATATTTGATTAAAAGTTAATAGAAATCCACCTTGTAGATGGACTGAGAAAATCTGTCATAGGATACACCTTTTGATAAACAAAATAAATTCATCCCAGCATAAAAAGACAACGATTTATGGAACTTTTTGAAAAATTAAACTTTTTCAGTAAGGTGACAATTTCAGGCAAACTGGGGTATGATAAGTGCGGTTGTTTTTAAAAGGTGTTTTTATGGCATTTTTTTCCATTTTAAACAGGGACAAATTTATCTTAATACTTGGCCACAGGAGGCTAAGTTAGGGATTATTTTTCCAGAAAACCGCATTATGAAAGCCACGAGTTTTGCACAAAAATTCATGCCCTTTGTTGCTGTATTTGCAGTGGTGTGGCAACAGATTTATGCAAAAAAATGATTTGATGGCCTTTTCTATTGCAATTTTTGACTGCACTTTTTGCCTTGCTTATTCCTTTTCAAGGTCTTTTATTGGCTTGGTAAGCGTGCGAATTCGCCATTAGAAAAATCAAAAGTGCGGTATGGTTTTATGATATTTGCGAACGCTTAAAAAACTACATGAACCCTTGCCTCTTGTGCAAGATCAACCGACATACCAACATTTAGCTAGAAGTCTTAAAGAAAGCTCAAAGCAAATTTTGAGACGTGCTTTTTGGCAGGAAATTTAGTTTACGCAAACGTTTTCTTTTTGGCTTTATTTTTGTAGAATACCTCGGTCGTTTTAAACGGCCGTTTTTCGATAGAGAGATTTTTTTAATGATCGATTACATTATTATTGGCATTATCGCTTTTTCCATTCTTGTCAGTTTATTACGCGGTTTTGTGCGCGAAGTGCTTTCACTCAGTAGCTGGGTTGTGGCATTTTATTGCATGAAGCCAGTTCTATCATATCTTGCAGCTTATCTTACGCAAATTGAATCAATGTATATTCGTAATGGAACTGCAATTGGGATTTTTATTTGTACTGACTTTTAATCGTGGGCGCTATAGTTAATTATGTGATTAGTCAATTTAGTAGATAAGACGGGTTTAAGTGGCACCGATCGTGTTTTTAGGTGCGGCTTTTTGGGTTTAGTGCGCGGTGCACTGATTGTCGCTGCGTTATTATTTTTCATGGATACCTTCACCAATTTTTGAACAAACTGATTGGTGGAAAGAATCTCAATTAATACCGCACTTTGGTTTTATTGTTGAATGGTTCTTTTCAACAACTTCAGGCTAGTTCAAGTTTTTTTAAATCCAACGCTTAATCAATAAGGAACACAAAATGTGTGGTATTGTCGGTATTGTTAGCCAAAAGTCCGGTTAATGAATCTATTTATGCAGCATTAACTCTTTTGCAACATCGTGGGCAAGATGCTGCGGGAATCGTGACGGTTGACGATGAAAATCGTTTCCGCTTACGCAAAGCTAATGGTTTTAGTGAGCGATGTGTTCCATCAAGAGCATATGCTACGATTGCAAGGAAATGCTGGATTAGGGCATGTTCGTTATCCTACAGCGGGGAGTTCTAGCGTCTCAGAGGCGCAGCCTTTTTATGTGAATTCTCCTATGGTGTCACTTTTGGTGCATAACGGTAATTTAACCAACTCAGTGGAGTTAAAAGAAAAAGTCTTTAAAACAGCTCGCCGCCACGTAAACACTAATTCAGATTCCGAACTTCTTCTTAATATTTTTCGCTAAACATCTCGATTACATTCCTAAAGATCACCTCGACCCACAAGATATTTTTCTATGCCGTTCGTAAAACTCCATAACGATGTTCGTGGTGCCTATGCTTGTTTAGCGATGATTATTGGGCATGGCATGGTTGCGTTTCGTGATCCTTTTTGGTATTCGTCCTTTGGTGTTGGGTAAACGCGAAGAAAATGGCAAAACTGATTATATGTTTGCCCTCTGAAACAGTCGCTTTTAGATATTGTGGGTTTTGACTTTGTTCGCGATATTGCCCTGAGAAGCCGTTTATGTGACGTTTGATGGCGAGTTTTATTCCCAGCAATGCGCCGAAAGTGCAGTGCTAAATCCTTGTATTTTTGAGTATGTTTATTTTGCACGCCCAGATTCAACAATTGATGGCGTCTCTGTTTATGCTGCACGTGTTCACATGGGCGAAAAACTCGGACAAAAATTGCAAAAGAATGGGCGGATGAAATTGATAATATTGATGTAGTGATTCCCGTTCCTGAAACCTCCACAGATATTGCGTTACAAATTGCCCGCGTACTAGGGAAACCTTACCGCCAAGGATTTGTGAAAAAATCGCTATGTTGGTCGTACGTTTATTATGCCAGGACAAGCTCAGCGTATTAGCTCTGTTCGTCGTAAAATTGAATACCATTAAAGCTGAATTTAAAGATAAAAAAACGTCTCTATTGGTGGACGATTCTATCGTTCGCGGTACAACCTCTGAGCAAATTGTTGAAATGGCTCGCTCAGCTGGTGCAAAGAAAAATTTACTTCGCCTCTGCTGCACCAGAAATTCGTTATCCGAATGTATATGGTATTGATATGCCGAGTCACGATGAACTGATCGCTTACGGTCGAAATGTTGATGAAATTGCGCATTTGATTGGCGTAGATAAACTAATTTTCCAAAGATCTGACCGCACTTACCGAATCAGTTCAATTAGAAAATCCGCTATTCGAGGGTTTTGATTGTTCAGTATTCACAGGTGAATATATTACGGGCGACATCACGCCAGAATATTTAGAGAAAATCGCAAGTCAACGGAACGATAGTGCAAAGAGAAAAACGTGAAAAACAAGCATCTAATCTTGAAATTTATAATGAACAATAAATGGCGATAAGGCGAGATATTTAGTCCGATAAAAATCACCGCATTAAAAAGTGCGGTGATTTTTATTTGTTTTTAGGATATCTTTTAGATAGTTTTCGCAATCAGAATATTGAAATTGGAATCCAGCGTTGAGTAATTTTTCAGGCACAACATTTTTGGCTTTTCTAGTAATAGATTCGCTCGTTCGCCAAGAATGAAATGTAATATCCATTTTGGAATGGTTGCAAAAGGCAGGACGTTTTAATATTCGAGCCAAAGTGTGGTTAAATTTATACTGTTTTATGGGATTAGGGGCGGTGAAGTTAAATGAGCCTTGACATTTCTGAATGATCGAGTAGAAATAAAATGCCATTTACCATATCTTCCAAAAGCAATCCAGGGAAAATATTGCTCTCCGTTGCCCAGTTTTTCCGCCAAGTCCCCATTTGTATAAAGGCAACATTTGAGCAAGTGCGCCTCCTTTTCTTAGAAAAGACAATGCCTGTTCGAATCAAACAAACTCGTGCATCAGCTTGTCGCGCAATATTTTCCCAATCTTGACATAATTGTGCAGGTGAAGGTTTTTGCTGTTTTGCTTGTTTCAGTAATTTTTTTGTTCGTCTTGATCTCCGTAAATTCCAGTCGCTGAACCTGAAATAAAAAAATAGGGTATTGCTGATATTGATTAATGAGATTCAACTAGTTGAGTGGTAAGGTTTAAACGACTTTTTCGTAAAATAGATTTTTGCTTTGTCGTCCAAGCTTTATGAAAAAAATCGGCTCGCCAGCAAGATTGATGATGGCATCAAACTGTTCTTGTAAATCGAGTTCTGAAAGTGCAGTAATAAATTTGATATTTTTGCTTTGAGATAGTGTACGGCGTATTTGAGCGCGTTAAGATCGTCACTTGTTCATTGCGTAAGCAGAGTTGTTCTACAAGTGCTTTCCCAATAAGTCCCGTGCCTCCAGTTAATAAAATATTCATTACAACGCGTTTTCAAATAAACGTTGAACATTTTTGAGTAAATCGACAATTTTTGTGTCACGTGTTGGTGTGATAAAAATTGTGTCATCGCCTGCGATAGTACCTAAAATGCCTTCTGATTTTCCGATTGAATCGAGCAAGCGAGCGATGAGTTGTGCTGCACCTGGAGAAGTCTTAACGACAATTAACATATCATTGTAATCAACGTCTAATACTAGATTTTTAATGGGCTACTGGTATTAGGAACACTTAATTCACTCGGTAAGCAATAGACCATTTCCATTTTGGTATTACGGGTGCGGACAGCGCCAAATTTAGTGAGCATTCTGGATATTTTTTTGATTGATTAATGCCTGTAAAGCCTTGTTTTTAAAGGCATCGACAATCTCACTTTGAGAGCCAAAGCGTTCTTGATTGAGTAATTCTTTAAAAAGCGCGAGTTAAATTGTCAGTCATTTTATTTTTCAATAGTCAAAAATTTGCATAAGAATTGCATAAAAATTCATTTTCATCAACTTGAATGTGAATAAAAGCAAAGAGAAGGAAAAATTACCTCAGAAATGTGAACTAGATCATAGAATGATATTTCTATGTTTGTAATTGTAAGATGAAAATTTTAAAATCAGGTCATCTTAAATTAACTAACACATAAGGAGTATTTATGAAAGTTGCAGTATTAGGCGCCACAGGCGGTATTGAGTCAAGCATTAGCGTTATTACTAAAAACTTCAGTTGCCTGCTGGTTCAGATTTAGCATTATATGATATTGCCCCTGTTACCCCAGGTGCTTTGCAGTGGATGTGAGCCATATTCCAACTGCAGTGAATGTGAAAGGTTTTTCTGGTGAAGATCCAACACCAGCACTTGAAGGTGCAGATGTTGTATTAATTTCTGCTGGTGTTGCACGTAAACCTGGTATGGATCGTTCAGATTTATTCAATATTAATGCAGGCATTGTTTGTGGTTTAATTGAAAAAGTCGCGGTCACTTGCCCGAAAGCTTGTGTTGGTATCATCACTAACCCTAGTAAATACTACCGTTGCGATTGCGGCCGAAGTATTGAAAAAGCAGGTGTTTACGACAAACGTAAATTATTTGGTGTGACAACTTTAGACGTGTTACGTTCTGAAACCTTTGTGGCTGAATTAAAAGGTTTAAATGTTTTCTCGTACAAGCGTTCCTGTTATTGGTGGTCACTCAGGTGTGACTATTCTTCCATTACTTTCTCAAGTTCAATATGCTAAATGGAATGAAGATGAAATCGAACCATTAACAAAACGTATCCAAAATGCAGGTACAGAGTGGTCAATGCAAAAAGCGGGTGGTGGTTCTGCAACGCTTTCAATGGCGCAAGCTGCAGCACGTTTTTGCTCGTTCTTTAGTGAAAAGGATTGAGTGGTGAAACAGTTGTTGAATGTACTTATGTTGAAGGTGACGGCAAATATGCTCGTTTCTTCTCTCAACCAGTTCGTTTAGGCAAAGATGGTGTAGAAGAAATTTTTACCAATTGGCCTATTGAGCAATTTTTGAACAACAAAGCCTTAGAAAATATGTTGCCGACTTTACGTGCTGATATTGAATTAGGTGAAAAATTTATTAATGGTTAATCATTAAAAAAGAAGGGAGCATTAGCTCCCTTTTTATATTTCGATAAAAAGCCACCAAATGGTGGCTTTTTGTTTGTGTCTTTATTATTTCTGACGCATTGCAGGGAATAAGATAACATCACGAATTGATGGTGCATTTTGCATAAAAGCATCGCTAGACGATCGATACCTAAAACCTTCACCAGCAGTTGGTGGTAAGCCGTGTTCTAGCGCAACAACAAAGTCTTCATCTTTAAACATTGCTTCATCATCGCCCGCTTCTTTCGCAGCCACTTGTGCATCAAAACGTTCATTTTGATCTTCCGCGTCATTTAATTCTGAGAAACCATTACCGATTTCACGACCACCGATAAATAGCTCAAAACGATCTGTTACATCAGGATTTTCATCATTACGACGTGCAAGTGGTGAAATTTCCGCAGGGTGAGCCATTAAGAAGGTTGGTTGAATTAAGTGATGTTCAGCTACTTCTTCAAAAATTGCATTTACTAATGCTGCCTAAACCCCAAGATTTTTGTACTTCAATACCTAAGCGTTCAGCCGTGGCTTTTGCACGATCAAAAGTCATATAAAATCTTCTTTTTACGATACCTTTGTCTGCACCATATTTAATCGTTGCATCGTGTAACGTAATACGTTCGAATGGTTTACCAAAATCAAATTCGTATTCGCCGTATTTTTACAATGGTAGTACCAAGAATATCAATCGCTAATTTACGAAGAAGTTCTTCGGTGTTATCCATTAAATCATGGTAGTCGGCATACGCTTGGTAGTATTCAAGCATAGTAAATTCTGGATTATGACGAACAGAAACCCCTTCATTACAGGAAGTTACGGTTTTAATTCAAATACTCGTTCAAATCCACCTACTACTAAGCGTTTTTAAATAAAGTTCAGGCGCGATACGTAAATACATATCCACATCTAATGCATTGTGATGGGTTACGAAAGGACGCGCAGATGCACCGCCTGGAATCACTTGTAACATTGGCGTTTCCACTTCCATAAAAGCCTTTAGAAATGAAATATTCACGAATACCCGCGACAACTTTAGAACGAATAATAAAAGTGCGGCGAGATTCTTCGTTAGAAATTAAATCTAAATAACGTTGGCGATAGCGAACTTCTTGGTCGGTTAAACCATGGAATTTGTCTGGTAATGGGCGAAGTGCTTTGGTTAATAGTTGAACTTCAGTGGTTTTCACGGTGAGTTCATCGGTTTTTGTTTTTAAATAAAGTGCCTTTAACGCCAACGATGTCACCTAAATCCCAAGTACCAACGTCATCTTTATAAACGCCTTCAGGCAAATTATCGCGTGCAACATAAAAGCTGGATTTTACCGCTCATATCTTGAATAGTGATAAACGTCGCTTTACCCATTGCACGGCGAGTCATAATACGGACCAGCAACTTGTACTTCAACGTTTTTTTCTCTTTTTAAGATTTCACCGTCTTCTGCATCATATTGATTGTGCAAATCTTGTGCGAGAGCATCACGACGAAACTTGTTTGGAAATGCATTACCTTTTTGCACGTAATGCGGCTAATTTTTCACGACGAACGAGCATTTCGCCATTGAGATCTAATTCTTTAACTTCTTGTTCTGACATGTTGTTTACCTTTAATTTTAACTTTAAAAATACCTTCAAAAAATAACCGCACTTTGGGGTTATTTCTTATGATAGGGATAAGTAACGTGTCTTTACTTATCCTGCAAATCATGCTTAAAGCCCAGCTTTTAAACTCGCCTCAATAAATTGATCTAAATCACCGTCTAATACGGCTTGTGTATTACGGTTTTCCACACCAGTACGCAAATCTTTTAATGCGTGAATCGTCTAATACATAAGAGCGAATTTGGCTTCCCCAACCAATGTCGGATTTATTATCTTCCATTGCTTGCTTATCCGCATTTTTCTTCTGTAATTCAAGCTCGTACAATTTCGCTTTTAATTGTTTCATCGCTTGATCTTTGTTCTTGTGCTGTGAACGATCGTTTTGACATTGCACAACAATACCACTTGGCATATGGGTAGTACGCACTGCACTTTCAGTTTTGTTTACGTGCTGACCACCTGCCCCCTGATGCTCGATAAACATCAATACGTAAATCAGCAGGATTGATTTCAATATCAATATCATCATCAATTTCAGGGTAGACAAATGCTGCGCTGAATGATGTGTGACGACAGTTATTGGAATCAAATGGACTTTTACGCACTAAACGATGAATCCCATTTCTGTTCGTAACCAACCAAAGGCATATTCACCGCTCACTTTAATCGTTGCCGATTTCAATCCAGCTACATCACCGTCAGAGACTTCCATCAGTTCTGTTTTAAAACCCTGCTTTCAGCCCAACGGAGATACATACGGAGTAACATTTCTGTCCAATCTTGAGCTTCCGTACCGCCAGAACCTGCTTGTAAGTCCACATAGCAATCGCAAGCATCATGTTCGCCACTAAACATTCGACGGAACTCTAATTTTTCGAGTTGTTGTTCAAGTTCATCTAATTCAGCTACTGCTTCATGGAAGGTGTCTTCATCTTCTGCTTCGATGGCAAGTTCTAACAACCCATCAACATCTTCTAAAGCCTTGTTCTAAATTTTTGATGGTATTTACAACTTGTTCTAAAGAAACACGTTCTTTACCAAGCGCTTGGGCTTTATCTGGATCATTCAAACATCTGGCTGTTCTAATTCAGCATTGACTTCTTCTAAACGCTCAACTTTGGCATCGAAGTCAAAGATACCCCCGAAGCACCGAAGTGCGGTCGGATAAGTCGGTGATTTTATTTTTACAGGATTGATTTCAAACATAATAAATTCACTGTGTGATAAAGTGTGGAATTATATGCTATTTTTCTGATTTTTGGATAGTTTGACCTTTGCAGAAATTAGCAATCTCTATAATTTCAGACTTTCTTACTCAAAAGCTAATTTAGGAACAAAAATGAAGAAAAATTTTTACCGCACTTTTTGTGCGTGGCTGCGGCCAATGCAATGGCAAACGATGCCACGATTAAAAAGCAAATTACAGTCTCTTGGTGCATCAAATATTGATGTGAAATCCTCGCCAATTTCAGGTATCAAAACAGCAGTAACAGATCAAGGGCGTACTTTTTATGTGACAGACGATGGAAAATATGCTTTCCAAGGTAAAACTTTACGAGCTCACGAATAATGGTCCTGTTGATGTAGCGGGTAAAATTTTTAGTGGATAAACTTAATTCTTATAAAAAAATGAGATGATTGTTTATCCCGCTAAAAATGAAAAAGCATGTTGTGACAGTATTTATGGATATTACTTGCCATTATTGCCATTTATTACATCAGCAATTAAAAAGAATATAACGATCTTGGCATTACTGTACGTTATTTAGCTTTCCCTCGTGCAGGCATGAATAACCAAACAGCAAAACAAATGGAAGCAATTTGGACGGCAAAAGATCCTGTTTTTGCTTTAAATGAAGCGGAAAAAGACAATTTACCGAAAGAAGTTAAAACCCCAAATGTTGTGAAAAAAGCATTATGAATTAGGCGCGCAATTTGGCGTAAATGGCACACCAAGTATTGTTACCTCAACTGGTGGAGCTTATTGGCGGTTATTTAAAAACCAGCTGATTTATTGAGCGCGCTTGAAGAAACAACAAAAATAATTTTAGCGATATTAATATTTATAAGGGGCATATCTTGTATGCCCTTTAAATCTGATAAATTAAAATCAAATATACCGTGAAAAAACTTATCAAACGTCGTGAAATTCCAATTGGAAATTCTGTTTCAAACCATCCGTTATTAGATCGCCTTTATCGCGCACGCCATATTCAAAAACACCGAAGAATTAGACCGCACTTTAAAATCAATGCTGAATCCAAATCAGCTATATGGTATTGAGCAAGCAGTAAATTTATTAGTGGAAGCTTACCAACAACAGCAAAAAATAGTGATTGTTGGGGATTTTGATGCTGATGGTGCAACTAGCACAGCATTGAGTGTGCTGGCTTTAAGACAACTTGGTTTTGCGGATATAGATTATCTTGTACCAAATCGATTTGAGCAGGGTTATGGTTTGAGTATTCCAGTGGCTGAAATGGCGATTGAAAAGGGCGTTCAGCTATTAATGACGGTGGATAACGGCGTTTCATCTTTTGAAGGCGTTGCATTTTTGAAAGAGAAAGGTGTTCGTGTTTTAGTGACGGATCATCATTTACCACCCGAAACTTTTGCCGCCAGCCGATGCTATTGTTAATCCTAATTTAAGTCAGTGTGGTTTTCCTTCAAAAATCCTTAGCGGGCGTTGGTGTTGCGTTTTATTTGATGTTAGCCGTACGAGCAAAATTTCGTGAACTCGGTATTTTTACAGCAGAAACACAACCTAATTTTACTGACTTGCTCGATCTAGTGGCATTGGGTACTGTCGCGGATGTGGTGCCTTTAGATCAAAATAATCGAATCCTTGCTTATCAAGGCTTAATGCGGATTCGTGCACGGCGTTGTCGTCCCGGTATTGTTGCATTAGCAGAAGTGGCTAACCGTAATATTGAACAGTTTACTTCAAGTGAGCTCGGTTTTTGTATCGGACCTCGTTTTAAACGCAGCGGGGCGTTTAGACAATATGTCGATTGGGGTAGAGCTTTTTACTGGCGGACGATATGCTAAAGCCAGAGAACTCGCTTTGAGATCTTGACCAACTCAACCAAACGCGTAAAAGAAATTGAAAGCAGGGCATGAAGCTTGAGGCGCTAGAAATTTGCCAAAATCTCACCGCACTTTTTAAAGAATTACCTTCGGGTATCACACTTTATCAACCAGATTGGCATCAAGGTGTGTTGGGTATTGTAGTCATCTCGGATTAAGGAGCAATATCACCGTCCAGTCATTGCCTTTTGCGAAAGATGGTGAGGGGAGTTTTGAAAGGTTCCGCGCGTTCTATTGAAGGCTTACATATGCGTGATGTTTTTGGAGCGTATTCATTCTCAACATCCTAATATGATTTTAAAATTTGGTGGCCATGCGATGGCTGCAGGATTAAGCCTCCGAGAAGAATACTTTTGACGATTTCCAAACACATTTTTAATCAAACCATTGCTGATTGGCTTGATGAAGAACATTTACAAGGTGTAATCTGGACCGATGGCGAATTAAATTCAAATGAATTTAATCTTGAAACGGCAGAATTGATAAAATCAGCAGGCCCTTGGGGACAAGCTTTTCCCAGAGCCTTTGTTTTTGATGGGTGAATTCAAAATTTTGAGATCAGCGTGCAATTGGACAAAAATCAAAAATCATCTCAAAAATGTTAGTGGAGCCAAAACAAGGTGGGCCTTTATTAGACGCAGTTGCGTTTTAATATTGATACAAGATTATATCCCTGATCTTTCAATTAAACAGGCAAGATTTTGCATATAAATTGGATGTTAATGAGTTTCGTGGTAACCGAAAATGTGCAGCTTTTAGTAGAATATATTGAAGCGAGTTGATGAGTAATATTTTTGAAATTTTTATGGATTATTCGTATGAGGCTTATTTGGGTTTACATCATCGGTTCTAGCCGAAGTAAATCAAAAAGAATTTTTCTGCTCAAAATCCACCGCACTTACCATCTTCTGATGTCATGCATTTTGAAGATGGGCAGGGATTATTTTTCTTATCAAGAGCCTATTGAACAAGCGCCTAGAGCGGATAAAAAATACGTATTCAATTCTTTTTGATTACGATTGCCGAGTATGTTCGTCAGCGCAAGATATTTTGAAACTTTATAGTCAAATGCGTACTAAATAAAGTTGCGATTGGAACAATATCCTATTGCAACTGCGGATAGCCAGTTTAGCGCACGCATTTTATACCTTGCAAGCGCTAAGTGCGGGTGAGTTATCTAATGTTTTATTATTTGAAACTTCAGAAAAATCCCGTTATGCAGAGTTGTCTGCGTCAAATAAAATTCAACAATGGGCGGAAGAACAAGGCCTAGATAAACAGTTATTTATTCAGGCTGAAAATTCAGAAAAGAGTAAAAGAACAAATTCAAGATGCGATTGAATTGACGGAAGAGTATGGTGTTTTTTTACCTATCCTTACGTTGTCATTGGGGAAAATATGTCTCACGGCAAGTACGCTTTATAACGATGATTATAGCGTGGCAGTGTTAGATTTTTGGTAAATAAAAATAGAGCAGGAATAAAAGTAGATGAAAAATCGGAATTGTTGGCGCAATGGCACAAGAAGTGGAAATTTTAAAAAAATTTAATGGCAGAAGAACTGAAACTCGAGTAGCAAGTGCGGTCATTTTGAAGGCAAAATTAATGGTAAAGATGTTGCATTATTACAATCAGGTATTGGCAAAGTGGCAGCGGCAATTGGTACGACAGCATTTATTTGCAATTAGCTAAACCAGATTTGTTTGTGATCAATACCGGTTCTGCAGGTGGGGTAGCAAAAGGCTTGAAAGTGGGGGATATCTATGATTTCTGATGAAACACGCTATCACGATGTGGATGTGACAGCTTTTGGTTATGAAAAAGGGCAGTTACCTGCTAATCCAGCTGCATTTTTATCGGACAAAACAATTGGCATGACCTCGCTCAAGAAATTGCAGATCAGCAAGGACAAAACAGTAAAACGTGGTTTAATTTGCTCTGGTGATAGTTTTATTAATAGTGAAGACAAAAATTGCACAAATTAAAAGCAGACTTTCCCTAATGTGACAGGTGTTGAAATGGAAGCTACAGCGATTGCTCAAGTTTGCTCATGCTTTTAATGTACCTTTTGTGGTCGTTCGGGCAATTTCTGATGGAGGAGATGGCGAAGCAAGTATGTCTTTTGAAGAGTTCTTACCGTTGGCTGCAAAAACAGTCTTCGTCATTAGTATTAGGGATGATTGATAGACTGTAGTAATAATCTTTTCATAAGATAATAAATTCTAAAATTGAATTATAAATATTATTTAAAAAAGGCATAGCTTAATTGAGCTATGCCTTTTTATATAAAACTCATTAGAATTTATAGTTTCAAACTCAGAAATATAAGTTCTTCCCGTGCAAAGTTATAAAGTACAGATTTATCTTTTACTCCATCTTCACAAGTATTGTTTTACTACAAATTGAATCATTTAAGCTTGAATAATAGCGCTGTGATGCAGCATCATTGCCTAGAGTCTAAAAGGATCAACATAACGTTTATCTAATAGGTTTTGTACTTCGCTTTGATAATTAAATCTTTGATAGGTTCGTAACTTACATGCAAATCTAAAAATAATCGGTTGTTTATTAATTTCCTCTATTTTCTTGATTTGCATAATAAGTTCTTTTCATGGCTCAGTATTTAATTCAAATTCAGAACCGTTAATATATTCTTCTTGAATGGTTGCTCGTTTACTTTTCCCATAGTAACGATGCTGCGATACCAACAGTTAATTTTTTTGATCAAACCAGCGAGATCAAGTTCTAATCTTCCATAATCTTTAGGTAACATTGAGATACGAGATAGACCATAACCTTGTTTTAGAATATCATCTTTTGATGCGTTGTTAGGACGTGGGCTTGCGTCTGCATAATTGGTTGGTTGATTTGTTCGTTGGTATGCATAAGACAGATTTGCAAAGAAACGTCCCATGTCATAGTTTAATTTCTAATTCGACACCGCTCTTTTTTTCACAATAGGCTTATAATTTTTGATGAGCAATGGTAAATCTAAATCCATTCTCAGCAGCCCAGTCAGGAACAATGCCATCTCTCCACCATACACCATATACATTATGAATATAATTTTTGATGAAAACTACGATAGCCCACTAATTTTAAAACCTAGATACATCTTCTTTAGTAAAAACGCCTTTTTATAGGTGTTAAAACCAAGTTGATAAGTTTCAGCTCGCTCAGGTTTTCAATGCCGTATTTCACCCCAGCATCAGATACTTGAGAGAAAAACATCTCTTGAATATTTCGGCATTCTGTGTGTTCGTGAATAAGTAAAAATGGCATAAAAATAATCACTCAGTTCTGCACTTAACGTAGCAGAATGATTGAATCGCTTTTTATGACCTGATTTATGCAAAATCGGTTCATTAATTTGTGTTGGTGTATTTTCGTAACCTACATATTCACCGTTAAATGCATAATGCGTAAAATTGACACTATAGTCTAAATGGTAAATTCCTTTAGAAAGTGCGGTATCAAAAATACACTGTTTTTAAATTTCTGTTTACCTGAAGGTTGTAAGATCACTGAACGTTGTGAGTAAATTACGACTACCTTTTAGTCGTCCTAAATTACTGTAGTTTACCTTGATCAGTGTGATCATCGTTATAAAATAAACTTAATTCTTCTGGAAAAACGGTTTTTACTGTATTCATTAGTAAAAATAGTTAAACCCTAATGTGGTTTTTAAAATCGATTTCTTTTTGGCAATAAAGAAGGTATAGCTGTTGTTAATATCAATAATATTTGCCACATTTTTTTGTGATAAGTTTATCTGCAACTTGCCAACCAGCAAAAGAAGCCACCCTTTAGGATAAATGGTTTTGCCAATGTTATGTGCTGCCATTAAATTAAGATCAAGATAGCGTTATTATTGAAGTTATAATTGACTTGGTAATTACGGTTTTTCAATTTTTCGAGAACCAATTTTATTATCCAATGTGCGTAGTTGAGCTCCTAAGTATGGTGATCATCTCCATATTCAAATTTTTAATAAATGGCTACGTGAGCAGATTGTAAGCTGCCTGGTTCAATAGGAGCGACACTATATTGATCTTTATTACGTTCAAATGATTTGTCAGTTTTTTCAATTCCATCATCACCTTTTTGGAGCTCTTCAATATCCTCAGGTTTTTTTCCTGCTCCTAATTGTTGTAGAATATTTTTTTCTAGCTGATTTTTTTATAAATATTTTACAGCTGGTCTCGGTTTCTTCAGGATCGTATATATTGGATTTTTTCATATATGAGTAATACAATTTGAATCGGTCCATATTGTTTCTGTTTCTCCTGTGAAATCATTAGAGTTTGTCGTTTTTCTGTACTTCCATGAAATGTTGGATTAGGTGCATTGCAAGACCAATGGTTTTTGTTTAAATCAGGTGTCCACTGTCCAGCTGAATTTAAAACATAACCTGCATTATGGAAATAGGCTTCTTTTTCTTTAGCAAGAATATCTTGTCCCTAGCGAAGACTAATCGTTCTCCTCCACCGATACGATAATCTTGAGACACCTCACGTTGACTGTAACCATATACCACACCAACATACCCTCCATTATCAAGCTCATTTTCTCCCTGCAGCCATTGTCATAAAAATTCGATTTAGTTTGCATTGCTCCCCGTCATTCCTTTTACGACTAAAGCCCAAATGGTCTGTCATCAGTGATAACATCATTAACACCTAGCGTTCTAAAAATTGGCACTACCAGATAAATGGGTATTTACGCTAGAACCTGAAAAGTTACTTTTATTGACATCGACACCAGCAATGAAAGTTAGGATCAAGCGATGCACCGAAATTGAGAATTACCACCTGATTGACCTGAGTCCATGGCTGTAGAGTAAAAAGTTTGCAGTGACGCCATCGACCATTGTATTGACACGACCTAACCCATTTTCGCCACGAATATTCACAGAAACTACGCCAGAGCCTTTTATCTTGTTGAGTAAAATGCACCAGGGATACTTCGAATAACTTGATCGATAGTCTGGGTTTCTTTGAAAAATATGCTCCCCGGTACTTTTTCGCTTTTGCTTCCGTAAAAGGTTTTTATCGTTAGCGACATTTTTCTACTACATCAATTTGATCTGATGTTTCTTCTGCTTTTGAGCATCAACGATAGATCACTCATGGGTATTTGATTAGGCAGAGTGTGATTAAATTTAATTTTAATATCTTCTTCATTACATTTCCTTATTCATGATAAAGATTCGTATTATCTTATTGTATTTTTGAGAAACTCAATAGTTTTTTTATATAAAAATTAATATAAATAAACTCTAAAAAGATGAAAAATTAATTTTGTAAGGATGAGATAATTGGGGTTTGGCTCTTTTAGCTAAACAAAATTAAAGCATTTATAGGTGCGCGTTTTTGTTATTTTTACTCTTTGTTCGTGAATCTTGAGTTAAGTTTGAAAGGAGGCAATAGCGAAATAGAGTGTTTATCTTTATAATACGTCAACTTTTTGATAAAGTAAAAGGATAAGTTATGATGGGGAACGATTATTACCGTTGATGGGTCTAGCGGTGCTGGGAAAGGTACGCTTTGTTACGCTTTGGCAGAAAAAGCTAGGTTTATACGTTATTGGATAGTGGAGCGATTTATCGCGTTACGGCATTGGCTGGCATTACAACGTAAAACTGATTTAACAAATGAATCGGCGCTAGCTAAATTAGCTCGTCACTTTAGATGTTCAATTTATTCCCGCAAAATGGCGAGGTCAATATTTTTGCTTGCTGGCATGAATGTGAGCCATTTAATTCGCACTCAAGAGGTCGCTGATGCTGCATCTAAAGTAGCAGTGTTTTCCAGAAAGTGCGGTCAGCTTTTACTACAACTTCAGCAGGATTTTGGCGAAAAATGATGGATTAATTGCTGATGGCGAGATATGGGGACTGTGGTATTTCCCAAATGCTCAAGTGAAGCTGTTTTTAGATGCAAGTGCTGAAGAACGTGCAAAAGACGCTATAAACAGTTGCAAAAATAAAGGGAATAAATGGTAACTTTGAGCAGATTTTAGCCGAGATAAAAGAGCGTGATTTTCGTGATAGAAATCGAGAGGTTGCGCCTCTGAAAACCGGCTGATGATGCTTTTGTTATAGATAGTACAACGTTGAGTATTGGTGAAGTTATTGATCAGGCGTTAGCTTTATATTCAAGAAAAAGGTGTCAGTTTCGATTTAACTGTTTGTTCAAGGAAGAATAGAGCATTTATCCTCAACCCCGCATTTTATGGATTTTAATGTGGATGTTATTAACTTAAATTAAGAAGATTATTTATATGTCAGAATCTTTTTGCTCAACTTTTTGAAGAATCATTAAAAAGGCCTTTGAAACTCGTCAAGGTTCAATCGTTAGCGGTACTGTAGTAGCTATCCAAAAAGGCTTTGTGCTTGTTGATGCAGGTTTAAAATCTGAATCTGCAATCCTGTTGCTGAATTCTACGCTACAAGGCGAACTTGAAGTCCAAAGTTGGCGACACTGTAAACGTTGCATTTAGATGCAGTTGAAGATGGTTTCGGTGAAACTAAACTTTCTCGTGAGAAAGCTGTTCGTCACGAATCTTGGATTGAATTAGAAAAAGCTTACGAAGATAAAAGCGACCGTTATCGGTTTAATCAACGGCAAAGTGAAAGGTGGTTTCACAGTTGAGTTAAACGGTGTTCGTGCATTCTTACCTGGTTCTTTAGTTGATACTCGTCCTGCGCGTGAAGCAGATCATTTACTTGGTAAAGAATTAGAATTCAAAAGTAATCAAATTAGATCAAAAAAACGTAACAATGTTGTTGTTTCTCGTCGTGCAGTGATTGAATCTGAAAACAGCCAAGAACGTGAACAAGTATTAGAAAATCTTGTTGAAGGTTCAGTTAAAGGTATCGTTAAAAACTTAACTGAGTACGGTGCATTCGTTGATCTTGGTGGTGTTGACGGTTTATTACATATTACAGATATGGCTTGGAAACGTGTTAAACATCCAAGCGAAATCGTGAATGTTGGAGATGAAGTTACTGTTAAAGTATTAAAAATTTGATAAAGATCGTACTCTGTATCTTTTAGGGCTTAAAAACAATTAGGCCAAGATCCATGGGCTGCAATTGCTGAAAATTACCCAGTAAACAGCAAATTAACTGGTAAAGTAACTAACTTAACAGACTATGGCTGTTTCGTTGAGATCTTAGATGGCGTTGAAGGTTTAGTTCACGTTTCTGAAATGGATTGGACTAACAAAAATATCCACCCATCTAAAGTTGTTAGCTTAGGCGATACTGTAGAAGTAATGGTATTAGAAATTGATGAAGAACGTCGTCGTATTTCTTTAGGCTTAAAAACAATGTAAAAGCTAACCCATGGACTCAATTTGCTGAAACTCACAATAAAGGCGATAAAGTAACTGGTAAAATCAAGTCTATCACTGATTTCGGTATCTTCATCGGTCTTGAAGGTGGTATCGATGGTTTAGTTCACTTATCTGATATTTCTTGGAATGTATCAGGTGAAGAAGCAGTTCGTAACTACAAAAAAGGTGACGAAGTTTCTGCAGTAGTATTAGCTGTTGATGCAGTGAAAGAGCGTATCTCTTTAGGTATCAAACAACTTGAAGAAGATCCATTCAACAACTTCGTAGCAATCAACAAAAAGGCGCTGTAGTATCTGCAACTGTTGTTGAAGCAGATGCAAAAGGTGCTAAAGTTGAATTAGCAGGGCGGCGTTGAAGGTTATATCCGCGCAGCTGATTTAACAAATGAAGTTGCTGCAGGGTGATGTGGTTGAAGCTAAATACACTGGTGTAGATCGTAAATCTCGTATCGTTCACTTATCAGTGAAAAGCAAAGATCAAGCTGAAGAAGCTGCGGCAGTTGCAAATGTGAATAACAAACAAGAAGAAGTTGCTATTCCAAACGCAATGGCTGGAAGCATTTAAAGCAGCTAAAGGTGAATAATTAATTCACGTAATAAGGCTGGGCTCATGTCCAGCCTTATTACTATTTATATTATTAGCTAATACATTGAAATAATGTATTAGCAATAAATCTTAATTTGAATAATATTAAGGAGAAAAGACGATGACTAAGTCTGAACTTATAGAGAAATTATTAGCGAAACATCCGACTTTACCTGTAAAAAGAAATCGAAAATATGGTAAAAGATATTTTTGAGTTTATTTCTCAATCTCTTGAAAAATAGCGTATCGTGTTGAGTTGAGAGGATTTTGGAAGTTTTTCACTGCATTATCGTCAATCCCTCGTTTAGGGCGTAATCCAAAAACGGGTGATTCTGTTAAATTAGAAGCTAAATCTGTACCGCACTTTAAAGCTGGGTAAAGAATTAAAAGAGCGTGTAGATATTTATTAATAAAATTAAAATGCTCGAATATGCCTTTTTAAAATACAACGTTTGCTATTATTTAGAAAAAGCCATATTTTTAAGGAAATGCTATGATTAAATATATTTTAGGTATTGTGATTTGTTTATCGCTATCGTGTTAGTTGCAATTACTATTGGGGCAAATAATGATCAAGTTATTACATTTAACTATATTGTGGCGGAAAGTCAGTCCAACTATCCACTCTTGTTGCTATTTTATTTGGATTAGGTTTAATTTTTGGCTGGTTAATCACCGATTTTTCTATCTTAAAGTTAAAAACTTTCAAAAATATGGCATTGGCTCGTCAAGTTAAAGCGCCAAACTTTACAAATCAACGAGTTGATCATACCGCGCGATAAGGTCGCCTGATGCTAGAATTACTCTTTCTACTATTGCCTATCGCTGCAGCCTATGGTTGGTACATGGGACAGCGTAGTGCCAAAGAAAGATCAAGATGACATTAGTAATAAACTCTCCTGAGATTATGTTACGGGGGTAAACTTTTTACTTTCAATCAAACCGATAAAGCTGTAGATTTGTTCTTGACATGCTTCAAAAGCAAGAAACCGAAAATGAAATCGAAAGCCACTCCCAATTTGAAGCTGAGCTTACACTTGGCAATCTATTCCGCTCTAGAGGCGAAGTTGATCGTGCATTACGTATTCACCAAGCTTTAGACCTTAGTCCCTAATTATACATTTTGAGCAAAAATTACTCGCAAAGCAGCAGCTTGCTAGAGATTTTATGGTGGTTGGGTTTTTGACCGAGCTGAAAATCTTTATATTTTCACTAGTGGATGAACCTGAGTTTGCAGAAAATGCTTTTACAGCAACTTTTTAGTGATTTATCAAAAACTAAAAGAATGGAAAAAAAGCGGTTAATATTGCTGAAAAACTCGCTAAAATAAAAACCACAAAGAGAATAATATTGAACTTGCGCAATGTTATTGTGAATATTCACTAAAGTTTAGAGTCTGAAAAGTGCGGTTGAAAAACGCGGTGTTTTTAGCAAAAAGCTTTGTTGGTTTCTCCTACTTGCGTTCAGCGCATCTATTACTTGTAAATTTAGAAATGCTTGAAGGTCAATACCAACAAGCGGCAAAAATACTAGAAAATGTTTTGGAGCAAAAATCCAGATTATACGGGTGAAATTTTGTCACCTTTTAAAACATTGTTATGAAGAATTAAATCAGTTAGATAACTTTGAGTTATTCTTAATTCGTGCTAGCCAAATTACTAATAATGACGAAGTAGAGCTCATTTAGTTAAATTAATTGAAGAAAAATGGTAAGTCTGCTGCTCAAGCTAAGCTTTTATCAGCAACTCACGAAAAAGCTAAGTACTTTAATTTTCCACCGTTTTTATGCGATATCAAATTGATGATGCAGAAGACGGGCGGAAAAGAAAGCCTAATTTTATTACATAAAATGGTTGGTGAACGAATTAAGCAAAACATCGGCCTATCGTTGTACAAATTGTGGTTATCAAATTCATAAGCTATTGTGGAATTGCCCATCTTGCCGTCAATGGGAAAGTATTAAACCAGTTTCAAGTCAAGAACATAATTAATTGATACTCAGTGAGGTAACATTATGACAAGCAAAAATTATTGTGGCATTGATTATGAGAAAGAAGCAGAGGCTCTTGCTTTAGTTGATCAAATTGATCCGAGTTTGTGTCGATTAAAAGTGGGTAAAGAAATGTTTACTACACTTGGTATTAATTTTGTAAAACAATTACATCAACGTACTTGATGTTTTCTTAGATCTCAAATATCATGATATTCCAAATACTGTAGCAAGAGCGGTCAGATCTGCAGCTGATTTAGGGGATGGATGGTAGATTTGCACGCAAGCGGTGGTCTACGAATGATGGAAGAAGCTAGAGAATTCTTGAACCTTATGGGAAAGATGCGCCATTGCTTATTGCTGTGACGGTATTAACTAGCATGGAAGATTTGGATTTATTACAAATTGGGATTAATGCATCGCCAATGGAACAAGTTTTTACGCTTAGCTCATTTAACCCAACGAGCAGGTTTGGATGGGTGGTTTGCTCTCCGCAAGAGGTTGAAATTTTTACGTAACGCTTGTGGAGAAGAGTTTAAATTGGTGACACCAGGGATTCGCCCGATTGGAGCGGATTTTGGTGATCAACGACGTGTGATGACACCTACTGCTGCGATTCTGCAGGTTCCGATTATTTAGTGGTAGGGCGTCCTATTACTAAAGCTGATAATCCTGCAGAGGTTCTTCGTTCTATTAATACATCTATTGGGTAATTATGATGTCAAATTCTGTTTTTAGTGTATTCAACCGATGTTGGTCGAATTAAAGAGGAAACGGCTTCTGTAGTTCGCCCAAAAGGAGATGGTGTGTATGCATCCAAAAACAAACGAGTGGTAGAAAAGGTGCAGGCGTATCGGTTATAAGTGGTTTAGATTTATCTGATGAGGAAATTGAAAAATTAGCTGCTGAATTAAAAACGTTGTGGATGTGGTGGCTCAGTTAAAAATGGCATTATTGAGATCTCAAGGTGAAAAGCGTGATTTGCTCAAGCAATTGTTAGAGCAAAAAGGGTTTATCGTTAAATTATCAGGTGGATGATTAAAGAGGCGCATTAGCGCCTTTGTTAAAGATTTAAAAATTTCTTTAACGAAAGGAATCGTAAGATTTCAAGTGCTTGTAACGAGGCTTTATCTAGTAGATCAAGAGCTTCAAATAATGTGTGCATGTCTCGTGCTAGTCGTGTAAGTAAAAATTAGCTGTCTCATCGGGTAATTGAATTCCTCGTTGATAAGCGTTATGTTGCAGCACACTAATTTTTGCTCATCAGTTAAGGAATTTAATTGATAAATCTCACCCCAAAGTCAAGCGAGTTCAAATCAGGCAGTTTTTACAGAAAGTGCAGAAGGCGATTTATCTGAACTACAAGCAAAAAGCGTTTTTCCGCTTGCTTTTAATTCGATTGAACAGATCAAAAATAGCTAATTCCCATTCATCATTGCCGATCACACTTTGTACATCATCTAGACACACTAATTCTTGCTGTTCTAGATTTTCAAGAACTGCGGTAGAAAAATATTGAGATTTGCTGAGTGGCACATAAATAGCAGTACGCTGATTGATTAAATATTCGTTACTGAATGCTCTAAGAAGGTGAGTTTTTCCAGAACCTTTATTGCCCCAAATATAGAAAAACTGTTGTTTTAATTCAGATGAATTTTTGCGTAAAGAATCGAGCAATAAAGATTATTATCGCCGTAAAAGTTTTCTAATGTGGCATCATCAATTTGATGAATGGGTAAGGGAAGCTGCTTATTCAAAATATTTATGTATTACAGATTATAAGTAAGAGAAAGGGCTAAATTGGTAGTTTAACCCTTTTAAAAGGAATCTATTCTACTTCATTTTTTGCTTTCGGTAAAACAAGGTTTAAGATGATAGCAACAATCGCACACAAGCTGATACCTTTTAGTGATACGTTACCCACATCTACAAACATATTGCCGATACCAAATGTCATGACGACAGAAATAATACATAGATTACGCGCTTCAGTAACATCAACTTTGCCACGAATTAAGGTGCTCATGCCCACGACTGCGATTGAACCGAAAACAAGCATCATAATTCCACCCATTACAATAGTTGGAATTGTTGATAGGAATGCGCCTACTTTTCCACAGAATGAAATCGCAATAGCCCAAACCGCCGCCCAAGTCATAATATTAGGATTGAAATTTCGGGTTAACATTACGGCACCAGTTACTTCCGCATAGGTTGTATTTGGTGGTCCGCCCACTAAAGATGCAGCTGCTGTTATAAGCCATCACCTAATAAAGTGCGGTGTAATCCTGGTTTTTAAAAAGTCTTTACCTGTCACAGAACTGATTGCCATAATGCCGCCCACGTGTTCTACTGCAGGTAATAGTAATTGGTAACATATAAAAGAATAGCTTCTAAGTTAAATTTAGGCGCAGTTAATTTTGGTAAGCTGAACCAAAGGCGCATCAATCACTGGTTGGAAAATTAATTAAACCCTAGGAATAAACATAAAATATAGCCAGCAGTAATACCAAACATAATTGGGATGAGTTTCATCAATCTTTAGCAAACACTGCTACAGATAAAGTAGTGAGAAGTGTTACCATTGAAACCAATACAGCGTCGTTATAAGCATAAGCACTATTTTGCCCTAATGACATATCAACTGCCACAGGTGCAAGCCCCATACCAATGATAATGATCACAGGACCTACAACTACAGGCGGACGTTGTAGTGCTTCTGTTCCCCGTAATTTTACTAGCGTACTTAAGGCGAAATAAACAAGCCCAGTGAATGCTAAGCCGCCCATCGTGGTTGCAATGCCCCAAGTTTGAACACCATATTGAATCGGCGCGATAAAGGCAAAAGAGGAGGCTAAGAAAATAGGGAACTCGTTTACCTGTGCAAAGTTGGAAGAGTAGGGTGCCAACGCCAGCGGTTAATAATGCTGTATTGGAATCAAGGCCTGTAATTAATGGTACAAGAACGAGCGCACCAAATGCGACGAAGAGCATTTGGAGACCAACGAATGATTGTTTTAATGTACTTTTGTTTTTCCGAAGGGAAAGAAGAAGTTTGATTTGTCATTTAGTTTCAACTCTCGTTTGAATTAACTTAAAGTGCGGTCAGTTTTTATTGTGTTTCACGCACACACAAAAGACGGCAAGAAAATGCCGTCCATCTTTTATTTTTGGGATTATTTGGTCCTAATTTTATCACCCGCGTCACCTAGACCCGGAATAATGTAACCATTTTCATTTAGGTGGCTATCAATAGAAGCGCAGTAAAGTTCAATATCTGGATGTGCAGCTTCAAGAGCCTTAATACCCTCTGGCGCAGCGACTAACACTAATACTTTGATATGTTTACAACCTTTTGCTTTTTAAAAAGATCAAGGGTTGCAAACTCATTGAACCACCAGTTGCAAGCATCGGATCGACAACAATTGCAAGGCGCTCTTCTAAATCGCTAGCTAATTTTTGGAAGTAAGGGACGGGTTCAAGGGTTTTTCATTACGGTAGATTCCCACTACACTGATACGTGCGCTTGGTACATGTTCAAGTACACCATCCATCATACCTAAACCTGCACGCAAAATTGGCACAACCGTTACTTTTTTACCTTTAATTCTATCGATTTCTACTGGGCCATTCCAACCGTTGATCGTTACTTTTTCAGTTTCTAAATCAGACGTTGCTTCATAGGTTAATAGACTACCGATTTCTGTTGCCAGTTCACGGAATTTTTGTATCAACCTCAGCTTCACGCATTACACCTAGTTTGTGTTTTTACAAGTGGGTGTTTTACTTCAACCAGTTTCATTTTTCACTCTCCTTTTTGGCTCTTAAGAAACAAATTGACGAATTCTAGATTAGACAAAATGGTAGAGGTTTATAAAAATATTCTGATGCTTCAATGCATTTTAGATAGGTAGTTTTAAATACAATATTGTCTTTTAAACTGGTCGAATACTCTCTATATCTAATTTTGCATTAAACTCATTGAGCAAAAATTTGTAATTTACTATCTTTTGCAACTCATTTTGAGCTTTTTCCCGCAATGTTTGATAAATATTACGACGATATTCAATTGGAGTAGTGATATTGCTATCATCAATATTAATTGTTAATCGAATATTCTTTACCTTGCAATTTGCTTAAAGCTTCAACCAAATTTTTATGCTTCTGTCTTGACGTAAAATGAGATTTTTCTGAATGTAGCCCAAGATTGATTTCATCATCAGTTTTGCTTTTGTAAGAAACAATTTAGCGCTAATTCTTTGCTAAATCCTGTTACGCCAGAACGCTCAACCATATCCGCCCATTCATCTTGTTGTTGAGTTTGGGTAATGATTTTTAAACGTAGTTCAGGCGTAATATCTTTTAAAATCGCCTGTTTTATATCAGAAGGACGAACGCCTGTATCGGCTTTAGCAAGTTCTGGATTGCTCCATTCCCAACGATAGGTATCAGCACTCAAGATTTCTTGCTCATCTTGAGTAATTTCTGCACTATCATCACTTGAGTTTTTCTTCTGTGCTATTTTTCTTGTGGAGCCTGTTCGGCATTTGGTAGCGATGTTAGCTTTTCTATGTGCTTGGGCTTTGGTTCAGTTTCGCTTCGCACAGGAAGTGCGGTCATTTTTATGAGATTTCTTCATCCAGTTCTTGAATGTGATATAAAGTCTCACTCACTGCAGCTAATGATTCAGCTTTGTGTGCTTGGCGTTCTTGGTTTTTCCAGTTGTGTTAAATGTTCATGCGCATCTAAAGCCGAAAGGCTTGCCAAATTTGGAATGCTCGTTTTTATTTGGTTTTGCTTGAGAATAAAGCTGATTTGATACTTTGCGATAGTACTGGCACATCGACATAATTACCTGTATTTTCAACCGCACTTGGAGTTGATGGCAGTGGAGTAATTGTAGTGTTAGCCTTTTGGTACTGCCGTAAGGAACTTTGGGTGGAATGCCAATGCCCTCAATAATGTCATTTCTGTGCCAATACGACGATTTGGCGCATTTGATAAGTCTTTTCTACCAGAAACAATGACTTGATAAAAACTGAACATCTTCTGGAGAGATATGTTTGGCTAAAAATGAAAAATGTTCATTGTCATCTGAAGATTTTTGTGGAAGAAGTTGCATGAGTGCACTGATGTAATTTTTTCTGCACATTCGCCAAGTAATTTGTCCCAATCACCTGCCGCATCTGCAACTCTTTGCAGTGTTCTCATTAAGAGTTCACCATTGCCTTGATGTAAGGCATATAAAATATCAACAGAATAGTTATCGTCAAAGCAACCCTAACATATTACTTACAACACTATTCGTAACTTGTCGGTCGCCCATTGCAATGGCTTGATCCGTTAAACTTAAGCTATCACGAATACTTCCTTGCGCCGCTTTGGCAAGTTTAACTAATGCAGGTTCTTCAAAAAGGAATATTTTCTTGCGTCAAAATATGGGCAAGATGCTGGAGATTTGGGTTTCATCTAATGCCTTAAGATGAAATTAGGCAGCGAGAAAAGAATGGTTACAGGTAATTTTTGTGGATCCGTTGTCGCGGTAAGAATTTTACATATTCTGGGTGGTTCTTCCAAAGTCTTGAGCAACGCATTAAATGAATGACGGGATAGCATATGGACTTTCATCTGATTAAGTAAACCTCAAATCTGCCCACAACTGGTTTATATTGCACGTTATCTAATAATTCGCGCGTGTCTTCAACTTTTTGTGCGGGATGCCGCGTCAATTTCAATTAAATCAATGAAATTGCCTTGCTCAATCGCTTTACAATTTTCACATTCACCACAAGGCGTAGCCGTTATACCATGTACGCAATTTAATCCTTTTGCAAAAATAATCTGGCAATAGAGGTTTTTCCCTACACCACGGGTGCCTGAAAAGAGGTAAGCGTGATGTAGTCGATTATCTTTTTAATCCATTTGCTAATGCCGTGATAATGTGTTCTTGCCCAACGACATCAGCAAATGTTTTGGTCGCCACTTTCTGGCTAAGACTTGATAGCTCATCGAATCCTTAATTAATGACCTTCAAAATTGACGAGTGTATAGCAATCAACGCCCAAATTATTTAAGCGTTTTTTTCGCCACCTAATTCAGGTAAATTAATCACAAATGCAGCGTGTTTTACTGCTCCACTCTAAACGTTGAACTAATTTTTACCGTTGCTTCAACGGTGCCACCTGTTGCTAATAAATCATCAATGATTAAAAATATTGTCACCTTCTGAAATTGCATCAACGTGAATTTCCAACGTATCTTTGACCATGCTCTAATTGATAGATTGAGAAATGGTTTCGCGTGGTAATAGGGTTTACGTACTAATTCGAAAGGTAAACCTAGTGCTAGGAGCAACGGGTGCCAAAAATAAAACCACGAGATTCAGTTCCAAGCACTTTGCAATTCCTTTATCGCGATATTGTTCTACAATCAGATCTCACTGTTGCTTTAAAAGCTGCTGGAACTTCTAAAAGGGTAGTAATGTCGCGGAAGATAATGCCTTCTTTTGGATAGTTAGGTATTGATTTGATAGAAGATTTAATTAAACCAAGTTGTGTAGTCATAAATAATGCTCAAAAGTGCGGTAAAAAGAAACGTTTTTAGGACGGTATCTTATCATAAAAATAAAGATAGGAAAATAAAAATCCCCTCAATAGAGTTTTATTTAGGTTTGAATTTACAATTTAAGATGAATTAAAACTTCTTAAATAGAAATTATTTTTCTTCGCTTTGGCATTTGGAAGGTCAGTGATTGAGCCTTCAAATACTTCTGCAGCCAAACCAACAGACTCGTGTAAAGTTGGGTGAGCGTGGATGGTTAATGCAATATCTTCTGCATCGCAGCCCATCTTTCGATGGCAAGACCACTTTCACCTAATAATTCACCACCGTTAGAACCTACGATTGCACCGCCAAGTACACGATGAGTATCTTTATCAAAGATTAACTTCGTCATACCTTCTGGAACATTCAGATGCAATAGCGCTGCCTGATGCTGCCCAAGGAATTTAGCGACTTCGTAGTTTAAACCTTCTTGTTTACATTCTTTCTCAGTTTTACCTACCCAAGCCACTTCTGGTTCGGTATAAGCGATTGATGGAATAACTTTTGGATCGAAGTAGTGTTTTTGTCCTGCAAATGACTTCTGCAGCAACGTGACCTTCGTGAACACCTTTATGCGCTAACATTGGCTGACCTACAATATCCCCAATTGCGTAGATATGTGGCACGTTGGTACGCATTTGTTTATCAACGTGAATAAAACCACGATCATCAACTTCAACGCCAGCTTTACCTGCATCAATCAATTTGCCATTTGGTGTACGGCCAATCGCGACAAGCACCGCATCATAACGTTTGGTGTCATTGCAGTGCTTTGCCTTCCATTGAAACATAGATACCATCATCTTTTGCTTCAACAGCGGTTACTGGTTTCAAGCATTAACTTGAATTTTTCTCGATTTGTTTGCTGTAAATTGCCACAACATCTTTATCCGCTGCTGGGATAACTCTGGTCGAACATTTCCACCACTTCAATTTCTGAACCTAATGCGTGGTAAACCGTACCCATTTCTAAACCGATGATACCGCCACCCATAATGAGAAGTTTTTACGGTACTTCTTTTAATTTAAGTGCATCTGTTGAATCCCAAATACGCGGATCTTCATGTGGAATAAAAGGTAATTGAATTGGGCGAGACCCGCTGCAATAATAGCGTTATCAAATTTGATTGTTGTTGGGTGACCATCACGATCACGCGCGACTAAAGTATTAGGATTAGTAAATGCTGCTAAGCCTTCAACCACAGTGACTTTGCGCGCTTTTTGCCATACCTGCTAAACCACCAGTTAATTTAGCGACAACCGCTTCTTTACCCGCATCGAACTTCATCTAAATCAATTCTTGGCTCACCAAAGTAAATACCATTTTTACTTGCGTGTTTTGCTTCTTCAATCACTTTTGTACTGTGCAACAACGCTTTAGATGGGATACAACCTACATTTAAACATACCCTCACCAAGAGTTGAATAACGTTCCACTAATACAGTTTCTAAGCCTAAATCCGCACAACGGAACGCAGCGGAATAACCTGCTGGGCCAGCACCAAGTACTACGACTTGGGTTTTAATTTCTTTACTCATTTTTACCCTGTAAAAACGTTCAAAAATAGTGACCGCACTTTTGGCGATCATAATGGATTTGCTAAAACGCCCTTTCTTCTAATTAGAAGGGGCGTTATTACATAATCAAACGGGCGTAAATCTGCTAATACAGCACCGATATAGCTGATGAATCGTGCACCATCCGCACCATCAATGACACGGTGGTCGAATGATAATGACATTGGAAGAATTAAGCGTGGTGCAGTCTTTACCATTCCATACAGGTTCCATCGATGATTTAGACACACCAAGGATGGCAACTTCTGGCGCGTTTACGATTGGTGCAAAAGTGAGTTGTACCAATACCACCAAGACTTGAAATGGTGAAACAGCCACCTTGCATATCAGATGCAGTCAATTTGCCTTCACGTGCTCGATACTTCCATTAATTCACGAAAGTTCGATAATGCCTCTTTTGTTCACGTTCTTGAATACCGCACTACTAAGCCGTTTGGTGTATCTACTGCGACACCAATGTTAATATATTTTTCAGGATTAAGCGTTGTGCATCTTCGGTAATTGAGCTATTGAAACGTGGATACGCTTCTAATGCTTTGGCCACCGCTTTCATAATGAATACAACTGGAGTAATTTTTCACGCCAAGTTTTTGTTTTCTGCTAATGCATTTTTGTTCTTTACGGAATGCTTCTAAATCCGTGATATCTGCTTTATCGAAGTGAGTAACGTGTGGGAATCATTACCCAGTTACGATGTAAGTTAGCACCTGAAATTTTATTGATACGGCTTAATTCAACTTCTTCTACTCACCGAATTTACTGAAATCAACTTTTTGGCCATGGTAATAAGCCCAGGGCCTGCACCCGATTCGCTACGCCATTGCCAGCTGCTTGTGCTGTTGCGCCGCTTTCATAAGCTTTTAACGGCGGTCTTCACATAGCTTCGATATCTTCTTTAACGATACGACCTTTACGACCCTGTACCTTTTACTTTATCTAAGTTTACGCCAAATTCACGTGCTAAACGACGAATAACTGGGGTAGTATCGCATAGCCAGAACTCTGCTACCACTTGTTCTTGGCTTGAGCCCGATACATTGCCAGATTGAGCAGGGTTGTGCAGTGCAGGAGATGCAACAGAGGTGCTGACGTTGAGCTGGTGCTGTTGCAGCGCTGGCGCTGCACCCGCTACTTCAAAGCGCATAATTAATGAACCAGTCGATACTTTATCACCTGATTTCACGAGAATTTCTTTTACTACACCGCCAAATGGAGCTGGAACTTCCATTGATGCTTTATCACCTTCAACGGTAATTAATGATTGATCTTCTCGAAACAGTATCACCAACGGCAACCATAATTTCAGTCACATTGACTTCATCACCACCGATATCTCGGCGCATTCGCATCTTTTTATTGCAGATGTTGTGGCAGCTACGAGCGCAGTTGCTTTGAGCTGGTGCGATGCAGCAACTGGAGCAGATGATGCCGTTTCAAATTTCATGATGAGTTTTACCAGTTGAAACTTTATCGCCAACATTAATTAAAATTTCTTTTTACCACACCTGCGATTGGTGCTGGAACTCATTGACGCTTTATCGCCTTCAACATTGATGATTGATTGATCAATTTCAACACTATCACCTACTTTTAACCATAATTTGCAGTAACGTTTACTTCATCAGAACCAATATCTGGTACGTTTACTTCAACAACAGCCGACGCAGTTGGCGCAGTAGCAGCTACTGGTGCTGCGGGTGCTTCAACCGCTGAGCAGCGCCTGCAGCTTCTAATACGAGCATTGGGGTGCCTGTTGTGACTTTATCACCGACTTTAACTCAAAACCTCTTTTACAACTCCCCGCTTCTGGTGCAGGCACTTCCATTGAAGCTTTATCACCTTCAACGTTAACGATGATTGATCAACAGAAATGGTATCACCTACGTTTACCATGACTTCTGTTACTGTAACTTCATCACTACCAATATCAGGAATTTTGAATTTGTTTTGACATTTTTGTTCCTTTTTAAAGTGCGGTCATAAAACACGATGTTTTTGACCGCAGTTTTCATCAATTACGCGTAAAGCGGATTGATACGATCTACATTCAAAACCGAATTTCGCAATCGCATCTGCAACAACTTGGTTAGATACTGTACCTTCTTTCGCTAATTGAGAAAGTGCAGCAACCACAACATAACGTGAATCAACTTCGAAGTGTTCACGTAGGTTCGCACGGCTGTCTGAACGACCGAAACCATCTGTACCTAACACATGATAATGACGACTTGGTACGAATGCACGGATTTGATCTGCGTATGCTTTTACATAGTCAGTTGACGCAACGGTTGGTAAATCAGCTAATACTTGAGCAACGTATGGCACGCGTTGTGTCTCTGTTGGGTGTAATAAGTTCCAACGTGCTGCATCATGACCTTCGCGCGCTAATTCATTGAATGAAGGCGCAGAAAATACATCTGAAGTCACACCGTAGTCATTTGCAAGAATTTTTGCTGCTTCACGAACATGACGCATGATGGCATCAGAACCTAACAATTGAACGTGGCCTTTGCCTTTTTACCTTCCACTGTTTCAAATTTATATAAACCTTTACGGATACCTTCTTCGCACCAGCAGGCATTGCTGGATTGATCCATGACTTCATTTAATGTTGTCATGTAATAGAATACATCTTCTTGTTTTTCGCCGTACATACGGTTGATACCGTCTTGCATAATTACTGCAACTTCAAATGCAAATGATGGATCGTAAGTGACACAGTTCGGAATAATACCCGCTTGAATATGGCTATGTCCATCTTCGTGTTGTAAACCTTCACCGTTTAGGGTTGTACGACCTGAAGTACCTCCCTACCATGAAACCACGAGCTAATTGGTCGCCCGCTGCCCACATCATATCGCCCACGCGTTGGAAACCAAACATAGAGTAATAGATGAAGAATGGAATCATTGGTTGGTTATTGACAGAGTAGGAGTTCGCTGCGGCCAACCAAGATGCGGTTGCACCTAATTCATTGATACCTTCTTGTAGCACTTGACCATCTTTGCTTCACGATAGTAAGCCACCAAATCACGATCCGAAGGAACATAGTTTTGACCATGTGGGTTATAAAATACCCACTTGACGGAATAAACCTTCCATACCGAAAGTACGCGCTTCATCCGCAATCATTGGAACGATAGTTTTACCAATGTTTTTATCTTTTAATAAGATGTTTAATGCATGAGTAAACGCCATAGTGGTTGAAATACCACGAGGTTGTTCTTCTAATAATGCTTTAAACTCTTTCTAATGCAGGAACTCTATATTCAACATCAAATTTAGTACGACGAGCAGGGAACATAGCTGTTTAATGCTTTACGGTGACCATGTAAATATTCGTATTCAGGTGTGCCTTCAGCAAATTTAATGTATTCTAATTTTTCTACTTGCTCATCTGTTAATGGTAATTCAAAGAAGTCTCGGAAACCTTTAAAGCTTTCGTAAGACATAGATTGGTGAGCGGTGTTTTTACTTTCCGCTTCAGGAATTTTATAACCTTTAACTTGATGCGCTAAAATCACAACTGGTTTTGTTGCATTTTGTGCTTTTGCATAGGCTGCATATAATTTTTCACTATCGTGCACCGCGGCGTAATGCCCAAATTTCATCATCAGTCACATCTGCAACTAATGCAGCGGTTTCTGGATAACGACCGAAGAAGTGTTCACGAACATAAGCACCGTCTTTAGATTTAAAGGTTAAATAGTCACCATCAACCACTTCCATCAGTAACTGAGTTAATTTACCTGCAAAGTATCTTTAGCGAATAATTTCATCCCAGTCGCTGCCCCATAATACTTTGATTACTTCCCCAGCCAGCACCAGTAAACAATCCTTCTAATTCTTTGAACGATTTTACCGTTACCATTAACCGGGCTGTCTAAACGTTGTAAGTTACAGCTGATAGTGAAGATTAGGTTATCTAATTTCTCACGAGAGCTGCAAAAGTTAATGCACCTTTAGACTCAATTTCATCCATTTCACCATCGCCTAAGAAATGCATAGACTTTTTGATCTTTGGTATCTTTTTAAGCCACGGTTATCTAAGTATTTTTAAGAAACGTGCTTGGTAGATTGCGTTCACAGGGCCTAAACCCATAGAAACCGTAGAGAATTGCCAGAATTCAGGCATTAATTTAGGGTGTGATATGAAGATAAACCATCGGTAAAGGCTTCTTGACGGAAGTTATCCATTTGTTCTTCAGTTAAACGACCTTCTAAGAATGCACGCATACATACCGGAGCAGCATGGCCTTGGGAAGAAAAATTAGTCACCACCGTTTTTCTCGGTTGCTGCTTTGAAGAAGTGGTTATAGCAAACTTCATACATGGTTGCAGCAGATTGGAAAGTTGAGATATGACCACCTAAGTCAAGATCTTTCTTCGACTACGCAATACCATAGCAATAGCATTCCAACGCACAGCAGAACGAATACGACGCTCAATAGCATGATCACCTGGATAAGCAGGTTGTTCGAAAGCAGGGATAGTATTGACATAATCGGTCGTTACACCTGTCGGTAATGAAACACCGTTGGTGCGTGCTTGGCCGATAACTTGCTCAATAATATATTGTACGCTCTACGCCTTCTTCACGAATCAAAGAATCTAATGATTGTAACCAATCTTGAGTTTCGATTGGATCAACGTCATTTTTTAAAAATCTCAGACATAGGTTTTCCTTATCTGTTAATTATGAACATTAGTTTAGTAAGCACTAAACACGAATATCAGAAATGCTTGCCTTTTACAAACATTTAACAAATCTTGCAAATTTTAGAAGATTTTTGAGATAAAGATAGTAAATTTTCATCAAATATCCTGTTGAGTACTGTGTTAATCGGTAATCTTTTGAAAGTGCGGTAATTTTTCTCACCTTTTTGTAAAGCCTATTAAAATCATAAGTAAAACATTGCATTCTGTAGGGCTTTTGCTTTAAAGTTTTTCAAACTTATTTCAAGGAATCAATCATGCATATAACAACTCGAACGCTCACCCAACACAAACGTATTGCACTTTGTGGCTCATGATAGCTGCATTTACTGAATTGGACGCAAAACACAAAGAGGCACTTAAGCCTCATATACTTTATGCAACTAGGTACGACAGGGCATATTTTAGAACGAGAAACAGGTTTAAGCATTCAATCTTTATTAAGTGGTCCGATGGGCGGCGACCAACAACTTGGTGGATTAATCGCAGAAAAGAAAATCGACATGATGATCTTCTTTTGGGATCCAATGAATGCCGCACCACATGATCCAGATGTGAAAGCCCTCATGCGTATTGCAACAGTGTGGAATATTCCTGTTGCCATTAATCAAAAGCTCCGCAGATTTTATGTTAACTTCAGTTTTATTTGAACAAGATGTCGAAATTGAAGTGCCAGATTATGAAGGGTATTTAAAAGAACGTTTAGCTTAAACTGTAACGAAAATTTACCGCACTTTATAGTGAAACAGGGCGATAATTTATCGCCCTGTTTTTGTTATCATCCAAAGCCCCCCATCACAAGCATAAAGAGTACCATTTTCAACTGTTCTTCTGGTATTGCTTTGCCGTTTAGTTTTCAATTCGTTATTTTCAAAAGCGAGCGTTAATGTGACAGTTTTATCGGTATTTACGATAATGCCATTCACTTCACCATCAACAACTAATTCATTCAATCGGTGAACTAAATCTTGCTTTTTGGTTTTCTGGTACAAATTTAGATAACAATGAAATCGCAGTTTCTTTTGTTCACATCAAAAATTGATGGAAAAATCTTTGAATTGTTTGTATAAGTCGCTGCGCATTAAATCAAATTTAGGATTTGGCACTAAAGCAATATTCAGATCCAATGCCACTTTGCCTTTTTCATCAGAAATAGAAAGAGGGGCAAATTTAATTTGAGGCTGATTATTCGCAATGCCATGCCTGCTTGTTGTAATTTTTGCACCAATGGTTTAGGTAACGGCATATCTGAATCAGCCTTGCCTATTGCTGCTAAAATGTTTAAAAGTTCTTGTAATGCGTTGCCATCAATATGGTTGAATTCCTACATTGTTGGTCACTTTACCTAAGTTGTTACTGTTAATATTTAATTCATCCAGATTTGTTTTATTGATGATATTTACTGTATCACCCTGAACTTGTGTAGTTAAATTTGCTTGGCTGTTTTTCTGAATCAGAGAGAATTTTTCCCAGTCTCTGCAGATTCGGTATTTTGCTCAAAATAGCCTATTTTTACTATTGATATTTCCGCTATAAATAAGTGGCCATTTTTGTGCTTTGTAGTGAGCCTTGTACGACAAGATCTTTTTATTTTAATTGATGAAGCGGGTTGAAACTGCATGATTTGGGTCATTTGAATTAAATGAATCTACAGATAGCGTATAATTGCTTGGTTCTATTTTTGTACTAAATCTATATTTAATACGACATTTGACCAATCAAAATCAGCCTTGGATTGCTCATTGTGATATTGCCCCGCTGCAAGTTTTTAATTCCGCATTACCGCTTAATGAATAATTCATTGCGACATTTAGTTGTAACGGTTTCTCTGATTTTTGTGATATCAAAGAATGCCTGAGTTGTTGCATTTTTCCTAACAAGGTTTGGCTTGAAAAATGGCTGGAACGAAATTTAGTTTCGCCACACGATCAAGCGGCAAAGGCCCGTGATAAAGTGTTGATGATAAAGGAATAAGGATCGTTTCATTTGCCTTGTGGATTTCTATTTGATCTTGAATATGAGATGCAAATAATCCTCATCAAATTTTATATTTTTATAAAAATTTTACTTTCTTCTAATGCCTCAGTTTTGGCAAATAGTTGATTTTAGCTGTTTTAGTTGATGTAAATATTCTTCTTCCGCTTTTTCCTGTAAACCATGCACCGGTACACCAAACGGCAGCAAAGAGCAACGACTACGCCTGCAGCAATTTTTGATTTTTCATTTATTTCTTTCCTATTTTAAAAGTAAAAATTTTCGCCAAATTTATCATAAATCCTTTTTCTTGCATGAAAATTTTTGTTTTCCCTTGAAGTTCATCATTTGAGACTTATCTTGAAAACAAGAACGGAAATCACTGCACTTTGAAGAAATAAAAATTTTTAAAATTTTCTCTTGAAATGCGAAAGAATATCCACATCTTACAATTCGTAACAAATAGGGCTTGTAGATGTTTCAAAAAAATATTTGTGATAGAGGCTATTTTGAGACGTTTATAAGTTCAACCCCGAATTTTAAAATTTTTACTAGGAGTACAAAATGGGAAAAATTATTGGTATTGACTTAGGTACAACAAACTCTTGTGTAGCTGTAATGGACGGCGACAAAGCGCGCGTAATTGAAAAATGCAGAAGGTGCACGTACAACCCCTTCAATTATTGCTTATACAGATAATGAAACCTTAGTGGGTCAGCCAGCAAAACGTCAAGCAATCACTAACCCGAAAAAAATACATTGTTTGCGATTAAACGTTTAATTGGTCGTCGTTTTGAAAGTGAAGAAGTTCAACGCGATATTAAAATTATGCCTTTCGAAATTACTCGTGCTGACAATGGTGATGCTTGGGTAAATGTAAAGGTGATAATTAGCACCGCCACAAATTTCTGCTGAAGTATTGAAAAATGACGGCAGAAGATTTTTAGGTGAATCTGTAACAGAAGCAGTAATTACTGTTCCTGCATATTTTAACGATGCACAACGTCAAGCAACTATTGATGCAGGTAAAATCGCAGGTTTAGATGTTAAACGTATCATCAATGAACCAACAGCTGCAGCATTAGCATTCGGTTTAGGTTCAAGCAAAGAGAACCAAGTGATCGCAGTTTACGACTTAGGGTGGTGGTACATCTGATATTTCAATCATCGAAATTGATAACTTTGATGGCGAACAAACTTTCGAAGTGTTAGCAACCGGTGGTAACACTCACTTAGGGTGGTGAAGACTTTGATAACCGTGTGATTGATTACATTATTGATGAGTTCAAAAAAGAACAAAACATTGATTTACGTAATGACCCAATGGCATTACAACGTGTAAAAGAAGCAGCAGAGAAAGCAAAAATTGAACTTTCATCAGCTCAATCTACTGAAGTGAACCTTCCGTACATCACTGCAGATGCTACAGGCCCCTAAACATTTAGCATTAAATATCACTCGTGCAAAATTAGAAGCATTAGTAGAAGATTTAGTGGCAAGCTCAATTGAGTCTTTGAAAGCTGTATTAAAAGATGCAGGTAAGAGTGTAAACGAAATCCACGATATCATTCTCGTGGGTGGTCAAACTCGTATGCCATTAGTACAACAAAAAGTGGCTGAGTTCTTCGGTAAAAGAAGCTCGTAAAGACGTAAACCCAGATGAAGCGGTGGCAATTGGTGCGGCAGTTCAAGGTGGCGTATTAAAAGGTGATGTGAAAGACGTTCTATTATTAGACGTAACTCCATTATCACTTGGTATCGAAACCATGGGTGGTGTGATGACCACTTTAATTGAGAAAAATACCACGATTCCAACCAAAAAATCGCAAGTGTTCTCAACTGCAGAAGATAACCAAAAGTGCGGTAACCATTCACGTTCTTCAAGGCGAACGTAAACGTGCAGCAGACAATAAATCTTTAGGTCAATTCAACCTAGAAGGTATTAATCCTGCACCGCGTGGTATGCCACAAATCGAAGTAACATTTGATATCGATGCAAACGGCGTAATCAACGTATCTGCGAAAGATAAAAACACAGGTAAAAGAGCAACAAATCCGCATTTCAAGCATCTTCAGGTTTATCTGATGAAGAAATCCAACAAATGGTTCGTGATGCAGAAGCAAACGCTGATGCTGACCGTAAATTTGAAGAAGTTGTTCAAGCGCGTAATCAAGCAGATGGCATTGCTCACGCAACACGTAAACAAATTGCAGAAGCTGGCGACGCATTGAGTGCTGCAGATAAAGAGAAAATTGAAGCTGCAATCGCTGAGCTTGAAACTGCAGCAAAAGGTGAAGATAAAGCAGAAATTGAAGCGAAAATTGAAGCAGTAATCAAAGCCTCTGAACCACCTCATGCAAGCAGCGCAAGCAAAAAGCACTAAGCAGGCGAACAACCACAACAATCATCAGCAAAAAGATGATGGCGTGGTAGATGCTGGATTTGAAAGAAGTGAAAGACAATAAATAATCTTTCCGCTTAGAACCGACAAGGGCGAGTGATACGTCTTTTGTGTGTGATAATTGAGGAAAAATATAAATACCTGAAAAATCATCAGATATGAAATCTAAACTTTTGATAAATTCTATGATGAACAAGAAGATAGAAATTATTGTGGAATAAAAACAATTTTTAGAAGAACAATAAGAAATGTTTTTAGATAATTCTTTTTCAATAATTTTATCTATATTAGGTTTATGGTTTAGCAATTTATCTTAATAATCAAAATACTTATGATGCAACTAAAATTAAGAATTGGTGAGGATTTTTCTAAAATTCTTACTATGAATTCAGAAAAGGAAAAATGCTTTTTGAAACCTCTTTACTATGTAATAGGGTTGGCAAGGGATGATGAATATAAATGGACACTTAAACTGAATTATAAATTAAATTCTGATTTTATTTTAAATAAATTAAAAATATAAGAAATTTTCAAACTTTAAGGATACTATTGAAGAAGCTTCAATGAGCAATCCTAAGGATTTGGAGAAAATCAATCATGAAAATAATAGAATTATTAAACAAAATAGTTGAATGACGAGTAATATTACCTATTTTTACAAAAAATCACAAAAATCTGACCGCTTGTGGGCCAATGGTGAGTTACCCTCAATTATCAAGGTAATAAAAATGAGCAGATACCTAATTTTCTTCGATATGGACACAAATTGCCTCAAAGACCATTATCAGGATAAAAAGTAATGCTTATGATGATATTTGCCAAGTCCCTTGCCAAACACGGCTTTGAAAAACTTGCAAGGCAGTGTCTTTTTCGTTGGAAGAAAATTTGATGAAATAAATATTGATTAAAATATCAATATTTTCTCGTAGGGGCGGGTCCTGTGCCCGCCCGAATATCCGATGTTTTACAGGCGGGCTGGGACCCGCCCCTACCAATCTTTAATAGGTTTTAGAGATAAAAATTATGTCAAAACGCGATTACTACGAAGTCCTAGGTTACAGCAAAGGGGCAGATGAGCGAGAAATTAAACGGGCCTACAAACGTTTAGCCGCTAAACATCACCCGGGATAAAAAACCAAGGCAGCAAAGATGCAGAAGAAAAATTTAAAGAGATCAACGAAGCTTATGAAGTGCTAGGCGATGCTGAAAAACGAGCAGCTTATGATCAATATGGTCATGCAGCCTTTTGAACAAGGTGGTGGCGCAGGTGGTTTTCAGTGGCGGCTTTGGCGGTGCTGATTTTTGGTGATATGTTCGGCGATATCTTTGGCGATATTTTTGGTGGCAGTGGACGTGGTCGTCAGCGTGTTGTTCGTGGTGAAGACTTACGCTATGACTTAGAAATTAGCCTAGAAGAAGCCGTAAAAGGTACAACCAAAGATATTCAAATCAATACCCTTGCCCATTGTGATAGTTGTGGTGGTTCTGGCGCAGAAAAAGGCTCTAAAGTTGAAAACTTGTCCGCATTGTCACGGTTCTGGTCGAATTCGTCGTCAGCAAGGTTTCTTCGTATCTGAAAGTATTTGTCCAACTTGTCGCGGTAGCGGTAAGAAAATTGAAAAAAACCTTGTCGCAGCTGTCATGGGAAGGACGAGTTCATAAGAAAGAAAAATCTTTCAGTAAAAAAATTCCTGCAGGAGTAGATACGGGCAACCAACTTCGCTTAGCTGGAAAAAGGCGCAGCGGGCGAAAAATGGCGCACCAGCTGGAGATTTATATGTTGTGATTCATGTGAGAGAACATAACATTTTTGAACGTGACGGTAATAACTTATATTGCGAAGTACCGATTAGCTTTACTACTGCAGCGCTTGGCGGTGAAATTGAAGTGCCAACCTTAGATGGCCGAGTGAAACTTAAAAATCCCAGCTGAAACGCAAACGGGAAAAATTATTCCGCATGCGAGGCAAAGGTGTTGCCTCTACACGTAGTGGCTATGCGGGTGATTTAATTTGCCGTATTGTGGTCGAAAACACCCGTTAATTTAACTAGCGAACAAAAAGAATTACTTCAAAAACTTGAGGAAAGTTTACAAGGTAAAGATTTAAAGTAAACACGCACCAAAATCTTCAGGATTTTTGGATGGTGTGAAAATTCTTTGATAACTTTGGGTAAAGTCTGACAAATAAAGATAATGAAAAAGTCCGCATTTCGCGGACTTTTTATATGCAAATAATCTCTTCTAAAAATTACCGCACTTTTGGGTTTTATTTTGCGAACCGTATATTCTCCCTCACACACCCATTTATAACTTGTTAATGCTTCTAATCCCATTAGGGCCACGAGCGTGAAGTTTTTGGGTGCTCACGGCAACTTCTGCGCCTAATCCAAAATTGTCCGCCATCAGTAAAGCGTGTGCTTGCATTTACATAAACGGCTGCTGCATCAACTTGATTGATAAATTGACGTGCTAGGCTTTTGTGAGGAAGTTAAAGATACTTTTCAGAATGTTGCGTACCATATTGGCGAATATGCTCAATAGCGGCATGAATATCTTTCCACAACAACGATATTCAAATCCAATGATCCCCATTCTTCGCGCAATTCTTTTTTTCTGTCACTTCGCAGACATTCGCACCCGCTTGTTTCAATATATTAAGTGCGGTGGATTTTGCGTGATATTTTACGTTTTTAGCGGAAAGGTGAGAGACGAGTTTGGTAAAAATTCTTCAGCAATAGAACGCTGAACTAACAATGTTTCTAATGTATTACAGGTGCTTGGACGTTGTGTTTTTGGCGTTATCAATAACAGAAATCGCTTTATTTTTGATCCGCACTTTCTTCAACGAAAGTATGGCAAACACCCACACCACCCACAATAACTGGAATAGTAGAATGTTGTTTTACACAATTCATGTAAACCCGCACCTCCTCGAGGAATAATCATATCCACATAGCGATCTAGTTTTAATAATTGCATAACGAGTTCACGGTTTGGATCAGTAATAGCTGCACTGCAAATTTTTGGTAAGCCGGCTTGCTCTAAAGCATTTTGCACAACTTCGATTAAAAATTTTGTTAGAAAACTGTGTTTCTTTACCGCCGCGTAAAATCACTGCATTACCCGTTTTGAGGCAAAGACTTGCTACATCAATGGTCACGTTTGGGCGAGCTTCATAAATTGTTCCAATAACGCGATCGGAATGCGTACGCGTTCGATTTTAAGTCCGCTATCCAATGTACCGCCGTCTATGATTTTCCCCACAGGATCTGCAAGTGAAATAACGTGGCGTACATCATTAGCAATGCCTTGCAAACGTTCTTGCGTGAGTAGTAGGCGATCAATCAAGGCATCAGACAATCTATTTTGTTTGGCAAGTTCAATATCTTTTGCGTTTTCGGCTAAGATAAGCGGTGCTTGTTGTTCGAGTTGTTCTGCAATAATGGATAATGCACGATTTTTCAGCAGTGGTGAGTTGAGCCAAGATAAATGCTGCATCTTTTGCTTGTTTACCCATTTGTTCTAACATAGTTATTTCCTTTATTGTATTTATTTCTTTTTATTTGGCAGCTTATCTTGTTCTTCCGATGTGAGTTCTTGGTAATTAAACACTGGCAACCCCCATTCGAAATGAATAGCTAAAAGGCGCAAAGTAAAGCTACTAATAAGTGTGAGTAACACGGCAAGCGTATGTTCTACTTGAAGTGTACTTAATGCGTAATAAGTCAGCGTGGCAAATAGCGCAATGCTGGCGTAGAGTTCTTTTTGGAACACGAGAGGAATTCGATTGCATAGCATATCGCGTAGAACTCCCCGCCAAAGGCACCTGTAATACAGCCTGCAATACCCACAATGGTGAGGCTATGTCCCATATCTATCGCAATTTGTGCGCCAATAATGGAATACACCACTAAGCCCATCGCATCGAGCACCAAGAAAATAGTGCGGAAGTAGCGCATAAAATGATTGATGAATGGCGCGACATATACGGTAATCACCGCCGCACTTGCCACCATTAAAAATATTCTGGGTGCTTAACCCAGCCGAGAGGATAATGCCCAAAGCAGTACATCACGCACAGAGCCACCGCCAATGGCAGTGACGGATGCGATAATTATCACGCAAAAATATCCATTTTTTTCACGACCTGCCGCAAGTGCGCCTGTCATTCCTTCAGCGGTGATACCGATGATATATAAAATACTAAGTAACATTCATGTACCTAAGTGCGGTTATAATTGGTTTCATTCTACTTTAAAATTTAATGAATTTTTAGCATAATGGCGCATTATTTTTTCAGACGTCAAAATTATGTCAGAACAATCTTCTAAATATATCGCGGCATTGCTCGCGATATTATCGATCTCAATGGTGCTTGGCATCGATCTCATTTATTTTTCTTTTGCAATCTGAAAAAAGCAAACAATGCCCCATTTAGGTGTCGGCGTGCTGGTTGCACAGTTAATTTCTTTATTGGTGTTTTATCGCGCGAAATTTGCCCTGGACAACGTGGTCGTTTAATCAAAGTTAATCTGACTTTTTGCCATTTATTGGGCTGTGTGGTTGGTAATAAGTTTATTGCAGAATAATCACACGCTTACTAACGTGATGAGTGTATGTGGTCTTTCTGTCGTGTATTTTATTTGGAAACAACCAAAAACTGAAAAATTCGTAACAGCTTTTTATTGATGGCTGCATTAATTGCGGGTTTAGGGTTGCTTGAGTTATTTAATGATTTTTTTACCGTGCTTCCTGCGAGTGCTTTTTGCTGAATATAACCCTGTTTGCACCGATTTTATCTGGAGTGATTTTTGGCAAATCTTGCGCTTGTTATTGCACGAAATCGTTTACAAGGTTTTATTGCATTGTTGCCCTTAGCCATGATTATATTGTTGACCCTTAAATGCTTTGCAATATTCTTATTTTTACTTTTTAAATGGCATGGAAAGTGCGGTTAATTCTGACAGTATTTTCGCTTACATCATTTATTTTTGTTTGCCATTTTGTTATTGCGGCTATTCTGATTTTGCATAGTTTCCAAAAAGTGGAAATTATCTGCCAATAGTTTATTTATCCTATTATTTATTGCGGTTTTGCTTGCCGTTATGGATGGTCTTCGCTTAATGGAAAAAGCAAAAATAATATTGCTTCTTTGATGTTGGTGATAGGCTGTATTTTATTTGGTTTAGGTAGTTTTGATTGTTAAGTTTGTGCCTGTCGGTGCTATGCGAAATTGCTTTTGGCGATTATTAATTGCATCAGGGCATTTTCTATTTTTAATGAAACTAAAACGCCAAGATTTTCCAAAAAGTAAAAAGCCTTTATTTTTTGCCGCACTTTCTGGGTATTTTTAGCGTTTCGATCTTGCCTTTTGGCATGAAAGTATTTACGCCGTAGGTCCAGGCATTTTCACCTGTTAAATAGCTTGCAAATTTTTGTTTGGCTGCCATTGGTTTTGTCTTTTTGCAGAACGTCAAAGCAAACTACAAATATTAAGTTTGTTTTTGGCGATAGTTGGCGTAGCGTTAATTTCTGTCGAAGAATTACAGCATAATATTGACGGAATTTATGGCATTGTGATTGGTTTAATTTCAGCGGTAATGTTGGCTGGTTCTATGGTGATGGTGAAAAAGTTTATCAAGAAGAGCAAACGGCATTATTTCCATTGATGTTACTGATCAGTTTGACAGGTGCTTTAGTGCTGCTTGATCCCATCTTTAATTTTCAATTCAAATAATCTTTTATCCAATAACATGGCAGGATTGGGGATTAGTCGTGATTTATGGTGCCGTGATGCAGTGCGTAGCTTGGGGTATGATTGCTTTATTCAATCCTTTGCTTTCGCTAAGTGTTACTGGATTATTGTTACTCACGGAGCCAGTGCTGCATTGTTGATTGATTATTTCTATTTGGATAAAGCGATTAATCTTGGCAATGGCTTGGTGCATTGCTCACTTTATTTGCGATTTATTTAGGATCGAAACGTTAGAAATTAATGTTCCTCACAAATATTGAGGGAACAATGATGAATTGCGAGCTTATTTTCTCTCAGATTTTTAAGATTTCGGCTGGTTAGAAAAGTAATACGCCAACACGGAAAATCGCGACACATGCCCCCATAGTAAAGAGCATTGGTGCGGCAGTATCCATTTTCATTGATGCAACTAAACTTCCCATAATTGCACCCACTGCAAAACGTACGCTGCCAATCAAAGAATTTGCAGTTCCCGCCATTTGAGGACATCTTTCTAAAAGCTGATGCCATTGCATTTGATGAAATCACCGGTTTGGACCGACGAAAAAGGCGACGCCAATTGCCATAGGCCAAAAACCGAGATTCAAAAGTGCGGTCAAAATTAGCCACATTCCAGAAAGGAATTGAATTGTGAGGGCTATCCGTAACATTGTTTCTGCGCCCACTTTTAGTGACAAATCGGCTATTTCAAAAAGGAGTAAGATCATTGTAACGATATTCATCGATAAAGAAGTAACCGAACTGCTCGACGGGAACGCCATAAATGCCGATATAGACAATTGATCCTGCAGTCACAAAAAGCAAACAACCCACCAAATCCAAAAAGAGGCGGCAAACATATAGCCGAGCACTTCTTTTGCTTCCAAAAGCAGAAGGAAATTGCGAGCGATAATATTTAAGCGTAGCGGAATGCGATTTTCTTTTTATGGGTTTCTGGAATGATGAAAAGACCAATGCAGCGGCTAATAATCCCACAAGCGAAATAACGTAAAAATCGCATGCCAGTGGAAAAATTTAACGATGTAACCACCAATAATTGAGTGCAACTCAAAGGTGCAAGCATAAACACCAACGTGATGGTGGACATCACTTTGGATAGCTGATCTTTACTAAATAAATCACGTAATAATGCGCCTGAAAGCACAACTGGCGCAGCACCAAAGAAACCTTGTACAAAAACGAAGTGAGGTGAAATTTCCAAACTGAATTTATTTCGGTGAGTACTAAAGCTGTTAATGCGCCTACAATGACACTGAGTAAAATGATCGGTTTTCGTCCGAAACTATCACCAAAAGGCCCCAGAAAAGCTGACCAAAACGCCATGCCATAAGCAAAAGAAGTGAGCGTGTGTTGTACTTGTTCTGGACTCACGCCGAGATCTTTCGCAATTTCTAAAAAGACGGCAAATACATATCCACGCCAAAAGGCGGTAGCATGGAGAATGCTGAGCGTAAGAATAAAGATAAAAGTAGATTTTTGTTGACTCATCTTATTTCACCAAACTTTCGATTTCATTTTGAGTCAATGGGCGAATTCGCCTTCTTCTGAGGATTCATCCAACACGACATCACCAATTTTCCAGCGATGTAATCCAACAACTTTATTCCCAAGCGCGGCAAACATACGTTTTACTTGATGATAACGACCTTCAGAAATGGTCAGATTCACATTGTAATCATCTAAGATTTCTAATTTTGCTGGTTTTAGTAGGCTCTTTTTCTCCGCGTAATAAAATGCCTTTCGCACAAGCTGTGGCATAATTTTCTTCTACGGGATCCGCTAATGTCACCAAATAGGTTTTTCACAATGATGTTTTGGGGACGTGATGCGATGTGACCATTGTCCATCATCGGTAAGCAATACGAGACCTGTCGTATCCACATCTAAGCGACCCGCGCTATGTAATTTTCCAGCTCAAAGGGTAATCGAAAAATTGATAAATGGTTGGATAGTCGCCGTCATCATTAGAACAAACACAGCCTTGTGGCTTTATGCAACATAAAATATTGACCTTCTTCCACCCAAGTTAATAATTCATCTTCAAAATAAATTTCGTCCTCTTGTGAAATTTGTACTGAACCACTTTTTGACTATTTCACCATTAATTTTTACCGCACTTTGGCGGATTGCTTTTTGTTGCCTGAGAACGAGTTAATCCCGTATTTTCAGCAATAAATTTATCTAATCTCATTATGTTTTTCTCTTGTTAACATTCGCTAGGCATTGTACAGGTTTTTGCTTTTTAGAACGAATACAAAAAGGCTGCAATGCAGCCTTTATCTATTAAGCTTGGTTAAACCACTTCACGTAATCGAATTGATCGTAATATCCCATTCCAGCCAGAAAAAATTCAAAAATATCTCCACCTGATTTTTGCTTCTCGAAGCCTTTATATAATAAGCCGAGTTTAAAAAGTAGGGTAGGCTTATGAGTAAAAATCACTTTATTTTTTTGAAAGGAGTTGATCAAAAAGTTGAATGTCTTTTCGGTTACGCCGTCTCGATCTGTCATCATAATAAAAAGATTGTCTAAATTCATTCGTGACGTGCGACGTTGCCATTTTTCATTGGCTTCTTGCTCACTGTGATAGTGCATAAAAATGAATTTCAAGATCAGCAAAAGTTTTTCCCACTGGATAATCTTTTCTGTTTGTACGAATGTGAGAGGTTGAGTGAGGTAGAAATCCATATTTTTGTAAAATAACGCAAAAATCTGTGCGAGAGATAGAGATTCACAAAAGGGAGAATTAAACGGCTGGTGTAAAATCATGTAAGATAAAAGCTCCCACGCAATTGGCAGAAGTGACAGTCATGCCTTGGTTGAGTCAATTTACGTTGTAATGAACGATTGATAAAAATCGTTGGCATTTATTTCACCGCACTTTTTGATTTTTGAAATGGATTCATTTTATTATCCTCTATGATTTTCTTGTGAAAATCCTACCTTTTTGCTGAAAAATGAAAAGTCTAGCTAATGCCTCGCATCAAAAATTTTGTACTGATTTTGTGAGATTTGCAGTCTGTCACAATTTTTGAATAAAAACCGCTATAATCGACATAATATTTCAATCCTGTTTCAAAGAAAATGGAGCATTGATAGTGACCGAACAATTACGTCAAGCAGCCTTAGATTTCCTGACATTTCCAATCTCCTGGAAAAATTGAAGTACCCCAACAAAATCATTAGCAACACAACGTGCGATCTGGCTTTGAAAGCTTATTCACCAGGTGTGGCAGAGCCTTGTTTTAGAAATTGAAAAAGATCCTGCCGCTCTTGACAAATATACAGCACGTGGAAATTTAGTGGCGGTGATTTTCCAATGGTACAGCGGTACTTGGTCTTGCAATATTGGTGCGCTTGCGGAGCAAAGCGCAGTAATGGAAGGAAGGCGTGTTGTTCAAAAATTCGCAGGTATCAACGTATTTGATATTGAAGTGAATGAACATGATCGATAAACTTGTAGATATTATTGCCTCGTTAGAACCAACTTTTGGTGGGGTAAACTTAGAAGATATTAAAGCACCGGAATGTTTCTATATTGAACAAAAATTGCGTGAGCGAGGTGAATGATTCCTGTATCCATGATGACCAACATGGTACGGCGATTATCAGTGCTGCCGCGATCATCAATTCTCTTCGTATTGTAGGTAAAATTGAAGATGTTCGACTTGTGGCTTCTGGTGCGGGTGCAGCATCTGTGCGTGCTTGAACTTATTGCTTTCTTTAGGTATGAAACGTGAAAACATCACAGTTTGCGACTCGAAAGGCGTGGTATATAAAGGCCGTGATGACAAAAATGGATCAAACCAAAAAGATTGCTGCAATTGAAGATAATGGCTGGCGTAAACTTGGCGATGCGATGCCAAATGCTGATATTTTCTTAGGTTGTTCTGCGGCTGGTGCGCTTACACAAGATATGGTGAAAACCATGGCTGCACATCAATGTATTCTTGCTTTAGCTAACCCAAATCCTGAAATTACCCGCCAGAAGCGAAAGCGGTTCGTCCCGATGCGATTGATGTACAGGCCGCTCCGATTACCCAAACCAAGTAAATAACGTGCTTTGTTTCCACATTTATTTTCCGTGGTGCATTAGATGTGGGCGCAACCACTATTAATGAAAGAAATGAAACGTGCGGCGGTTTATGCCATCGCTGACCTTGCGATTAGAAAGAGCAAAACGAGTTGTAACCTCTGCTCAGCGGCGGTGAAGGCGCGACATTTGGTGCCGATTATGTGATTCCTCGCCCATTCGATCCTCGGCTTAATTGTGCGTCATCGCACCAGCGGTAGCAAAAGCCGCAATGGAATCTGGTGTGGCAACTCGTCCAATTCAAAATGGGATCTTATGTTGAAAAACTAACTCAGTTTGTTTACAAAACGGAAGCTTGTTTATGCGCCCTATTTTCAACCAAGCAAAGCGAGCAAAACAACGTATTCATAGCGGAAGGGGAAAGAAAATAAGCATTGCATGCCACCCAAGAGTCATTTCAATGGGCTTGGCAAATCCAATTTTAATCGGTCGCCGCAGCGTGATTGAAGAAAAATTACTTTGGTTTACGTTTAACCGCCGGTGTCGATTTTGAAATTGTGGATAACGAAGATAATCCTCGCTATGAAGAATGTTTGGAAACATTACATGAGAGCTTACCAAACGTAAAAGGCATTACACCGCAATCGCAAAACGCGTGGTGCGTTCTAATACAACCGTATTGGCTTCTACGTTACTTAGCTTAGGTTGTGCCGAGACGCTTTAGTGATGCGGCTTATTTGGTTCATACGAAAACACCGCTTGCATCTATTCGCGATATGACTGAGCTAAGAGATGGCGTGAAAACGCGCAGCTTTAAATAGCCTTTAGTATAGCCGACGGGTAACGTATTCTTAACGGATACCCACGTAAATAGTAATCCAACAACGGAAGAACTAGCCGAAATCACCTTAATGGCGCGAAGAAATTCACCGTTTTCGGTATTGACCTCTACAGTTGCATTGCTTTCCCATTCTAATTTTGGTTCCATCTAATTCATCGAGTGCACCAAAAAGTGCGTGAAGTCATGTACAGATCGAGAGCGTAATCCGCTTAATGATCGATGGTGAAATGCGTGGCGATTTAGCGATGAATGAAGCTCATAGAAAAGAAGTCATGCCTGATAGTCCATTGAAAGGAAGTGCAAATTTGTTCTAGTGTTCCCTGATTTGAGCTCATCACGTATTGGTTATAGCTTATTACGCGGCACCACTACGAGCAATTCTGTTGGCCCGATCTTGTGGGGTATGAACAAGTCTGCGTATTCTTAATC